>Ga0307379_10006037_pt1 | contig 16741 bp, 10 predicted proteins | sample UN2MG_FD_202237 | JGI IMG/M metagenome (GOLD analysis project Ga0307379, IMG submission 202237) | Soil microbial communities from Risofladan, Vaasa, Finland - UN-2 | ecosystem: Environmental > Terrestrial > Soil > Coastal area > Acid sulfate soil | place: Finland: Risofladan, Vaasa | collected... | reverse complement strand
GTGTCCGGCAGTGGCATTTTCACCTGTGTGAAAGGGCGAAAACCTAATCCGGGATTTATCAGGCGGCATCCGACAAATCCTTTTCGATTAGTCTTTGACGATGGCAGTCCGTATTTCCCTATTGGGCTTCAGGACTGCTGGGGTGACAATTCGGGCAGCGGTTCTGTTTTGGACCAATGTTCAATGGAGGGGCCTTTCCGCACCGACCTGAAAGAGCCGCCGCCTTTGCCGCCCGGGCCTCTTTTTGTACGCGGCCCATCCGAGAACCCGCAGAATGCAGAGGTGTATTTCCGGCGTTTTTCGCGATGCGGTTTCAACCTGTATCGCTTCTCGCAACAGAATTGCTCTTACCAGCTTTTTGAAGACCTGGACAATTATCTTGTCCAGGAAGGCATTATGACGGATGAATTACTCTGCAGTGCCCGCAAGTACGGCTTTGGTATTTTTTATGGGATTTTCGGCTATAAAAAGGTTTTTAACGACGATCCATATAACAAAACAGGCTTATCGAAAGTAAAGAGGTTCATAAAGTATAGTGTTGACAGGTGGGGAGCTTATGTGGATTTCTGGGAATTTCTTAACGAGCAGAAGGCCGACGACCGCTGGTATGAAATCATGGTCCCTTATATCAAATCGATTGACCCGTATCATCATCCGGTTACAACAAGCTGGGAACGGCCGGAGCTTGACGGAATCGAAATCAATGCCCCGCACTGGTATCAAAGAGAAAACGAGCTTGAATCGGACGCGGTTACTGTTTCAAGGGCGAGAAACTGGAAGAAATACAATATGCCGGTCGTTGTCGGTGAGCAGGGCAATCATATTGATAGGCGCAAACCTCAACCTCCGGGTGTTGGCGGTGTATGGGATGACCGCTCGGCACTGCGTATGCGCATCCGAAACTGGACGGCTCTGTTCAATGAGATTGTCTTTATATTCTGGAACACCAGTTATGCCAGAGACGGCCACTTTATGAATATCTGGCTTGGCCCCAAGGAAAGGGAATATGTAAGGGCAATGCAGGATTTTGCATATTATCTCGATAAAGATGTTCGTATGATTCCTGTTCAAGTCTCGCAGCCGGATGCCGTTCGTGCTTATGGCCTGGCTTCAAAAAAGTGTACCGGTGTTTATTTGCATCACTTCAGCGACCACACTAAGCTGCTCAAAGGTCTCAGAATTACTCTTGATATTCCAGCTGCTGCCAAAGGATACTGGTACTGCCCCGAGAACGCTGCGATTCTCAAAACAATCGATGTATCGGCGGGAGCCAACAGGCTTGAAGTTCCGGAATTTACTGTGGATATTGCTTTTCTTGTTACTCAGGCCGGGCCTCCGGATATTGACAAGGACGGCAGGCCCAACAATCTCGATGCGGACGATGATGGAGACGGTGTGCCTGATAAGGAAGATACCTTTCCTCTGGAACCAGAGGAGTGGCGGGACAAAGATGGGGATTGGATTGGCGATAATCTTGATGCCGACGATGACGGCGATGGTATTGCCGATGATTGGAATAAAAACGGCGTCCCCGATTATGAAGAATTGGATATTGACGGTGACGGAGTGGACAGGGCTAAATCGGTTCCCTGGGATGTTTTTCCATTAGACCCGAAAGAATGGCGGGACACCGATGGCGATGGAGTGGGTGATAATAGCGACCTTGATGATGACAATGATGGCTATAGCGATATAGAAGAAAGCAAACGCGGAACCGACCCTTTGGACAAATTAAGTTTTCCAAATTAATCTTAGGTTTGAAATAAATGCTCAAAAGGGTATAATAACTGAAGTTTATAAGAATAATTAAATTAATGGAGAACGACCATGAAATCATGGCTTAATCGTCGAAGGTTTATTAAGAAGTCGCTCTTAACCTCCGCCGGAGGTGCACTATCACTGCAAATGGGCTCAGGCGGGGTACTCGCACAGGGTACGTCAAAACAGCCGGTGAACCGAATGACACCAAAGGCCAGTTTACCAAAGGGAAGAATCGGTGATCTTAGTGTAAGCCGGTTGTTATTAGGCGGCAATCTGCTTACGCACTTTACCCACAGCCGCGACCTGAAATACGTCTATAATCTGACGGCGCATTATAATACGGAGGAGAAAATACATGAAACTATGGCGGTCGCCGAAGCCAACGGCATCGATACGCTCGTCATACATACAGCGCCGGGAATTATGAGCACCCTGAAGAAATACCGCCATCAGAAGGGCGGAAAGATAAAGTGGATTATATGTCCTACCGCTCCCATCGAAGGGCAATTGGAAGCCTATGGCGAACAGGTTCGCATGCTTGCCGATGAGGGAACCGATGCAATCTATCTCTGGGGTGTGCGGGCGGACAGTCTTGTTTCTGAAGGTAGAGTGGATATGATTGCGAAGGCTGTGGAAATAGCCAAAGATCAGGGAGTGCCTTCAGGCGTTGGGGCGCACGATCTGAGGGTAATAATGGAGTGCGAGAAGAATCAAATCGATGCGGATTTTTATATCAAGACGTTCCACCATCACAACTATCCCACTGCACCGAAGCCGAATGAACTGACGAAAGTAATTGCAGAGGTGCCGGGTTACTGGTGCAACGATCCTCAGAAGGTGGCTGATTTTATGAAGACCGTAGAGAAACCCTGGATAGCTTTCAAGGTCATGGCTGCCGGTGCCATACCACCCAAAAATGCTTTCCGATACGCCTTTGAAAACGGTGCCGACCATGTCCTGGCGGGAATGTTTGATTTTGAGATAGCCGAGGATGCGCTCATTGCGAAAACGGCAATGGCCAATGTCAAGAGAACTCGTCCGTGGAGAAGCTGATATGACTTGCCGAAAGTGATTGATTAATTCGAAAACGCCTCTACAATTTTTTTATATTCCTCAATTATTTACGATGGCAAAAGCGCCCTAAATGGACAGCAGCCGGAATACCCATGGCATAAAATGAAATGTCGTTCTTCCTATGAAGATTTATGTAAAGCTATTATTCACGACACTGTTCTGGGGTGGCACTTTTGTTGCAGGTAAGGTTGTTTCCCAAAACGTGGGGCCTTTCTCAATAGCATTCCAGAGATTTGCAATTGCCTCGATATTGCTCATATTGCTCACCTGGAAAATTGAAGGTAAGCTGCCCGCACTGAAGAAGTTTCAAATCTTACCTGTTATTCTGTTAGGGATGACGGGCATATTCATTTACAATGTTATGTTCTTCAAAGGGCTCAAAATCATTGAGGCATCACGGGCTTCTCTTATAATTGCAACGTGCCCGGTATTCATAACAATCTTCTCGGCTATTTTCTTAAAAGAAAAAATCAATCTTATCAAGGCCCTTGGAATTATCATCTCCATATGCGGAGCAATAATAGTAATCTCAAAAGGAAATATAGAGCAGATGTTCAGGACAGGTCTGGGCTTGGGGGAACTTTACGTTTTTTGCTGTGTCCTTAGCTGGGTCGCTTACTCGCTGATAGGCAAGGCCGTCATGAGAAACCTTTCTCCACTTGCTTCTGTTTCGTATTCGTCCATAGTCGGGGCCGTCGCTTTGTTTATTCCAGCCTGTTTTGAAGGATTGTTACAATATTTCAGTAACCAGTCAGTACTCGACTGGTCATGTATTAGTTATCTGGGCATTTTTGGGACCGTCATCGGATTTGTCTGGTATTATCAGGGTGTGCAGCGCCTCGGCCCGACGAAAGCCGGTTTGTTTATAAATTTCGTTCCAATCTTTGCTATTCTGTGCGCTTTTATTATCCTGCAGGAGCCAATTACCATCTCGCTTGTAGTCGGTACTGCGCTGGTAATCTCCGGTGTCTATCTTACGAACAGAACCTCGAATTAAGAGTGTTCTCCTTTGACTTGTGCTTTTTTCTTTATTATTATCTTCTTAAACTTGAAGCCTGTATGACAGGTATTACCAATGAAATTACCCAAACTTCAATTATACACCAAGGTTTTGATAGGATTGCTGGCAGGGGTGCTTTTTGGTGTGCTCGCCGGTCAATTGGGTTTTTCTGATTTTGTTTTTAGCTATATAAAACCAATCGGCCTGGCATTTATTAAATTGATTAGTATGGTTGTAATACCGCTGGTTTTTGCTTCTCTGTTAGTGGGTACATCCAGCCTTAATGACATTCGAAAGTTGGGCCGTATTGGAGCCAAGACCATGGCTTATTATCTGTGTACGACAGTCATTGCTATTTGTATAGGTTTACTCCTTGCGAATACTTTAAGGCCCGGGGCGGGTCTTTCAGAGCAGACGCGGACAAAGCTGATTCAAAGCAGTGGAGAAGAATCAGTTGCGCCGATTGATACAGACCTTAAAAAACCAACAATCACGGACATTCTTTTGAATATTATTCCAACAAATCCGATCGGGGCGTTTGTTGAAGGCAGGATGCTGCAGATTATTTTCTTTGCTTTGATGGCCGGGATTTGCCTTGGTTTAATTCCATCCGAACGAAGCCGCCCTGTAATAGATTTCTTCGAGGGCGTTAATGACCTGGTAATTAAGATGGTCCATATTATTATGAAGCTTGCTCCTTACGGAGTATTTGCCCTTATATCAGCGGTTGTTGCGGATTTTGGACTGGATGTTCTTTTTGTTCTTATTAAGTATTCATTGGTAGTTGTAACAGGGCTTGTCCTTCATGTTGCTATTGTTTACTCTTTAGCTATAAAGATATTCAGTAAACAAAAAGTAAGAACATTTTTCAGAGGTATTCGTCCGGCCCAGTTGATTGCCTTTAGCTCTGCGTCGAGTTCGGCCACTTTACCTGTAACTATGGAATGTGCTGAAAAGAATTTGGGTGTCCCCGGGCAAATTGCCAGCTTTACACTGCCGTTGGGAGCTACCATAAATATGGATGGTACCGCTCTTTATCAGGGAGTATCCACTGTGTTTATTGCTCAGGTATATGGTTTGAGCCTGACTCCGGTTCAACAACTGACAATAGTTCTTACTGCTGTACTGGCTTCTATTGGTACCGCAGGAACACCGGCGGCGGGAGTAATTACTTTAGCAATCGTACTCAAAAGTATCGGTGTGCCGTTGGAAGGCATAGCCCTAATAATGGGTGTGGAGCGTATATTGGATATGTGCCGCAGTGTGGTAAACGTTACGGGTGATGCCTCCTGCGCCGTGGTAGTGGCTTCAAGCGAAAGTAAATAAAGTAGTCGAACCGATTTGACAGGGAAATAAATATGATTGTAAAGAAAACATTTGTCAGATTATTTTTAGTAGCTGCTGTATTTGTATTCTGTTTGGCAATACTCGCAGCACGATGTGAGGGGTGTTATTCCATAGTGGTTGGTAAAAAGGCTTCTGTCGATGGCTGTGTGATTATGGCTCACAACGAAGATGATGGGCCTCCTCAAATTGTAAATCATCACAAAATCCCGCGTAAAAAACACTCATCCGAAGAAACAGTGAGGCTTCGCAACGGCGGCCAATTAGCTCAGGCCGGGCAAACATGGGCTTATATCTGGTCGGAAATGCCGGGTATGCTTTTCTCCGACAGCTATCTCAATGAATGGGGTGTCAGTATCACATCGGACAACTGTCCTTCGCGAGAAGATAAGCCTGAAATTACTGATGGCGGAATAGGCTATATGCTGAGGCGTCTGGTTGCTCAGCGCGCTAAAACTGCACGCGAAGGAGTTCTGTTAGCTGGAAAGCTGGTGGAGCGATTCGGTTACATTGACTCCGGCCGGACATATATCATCTGTGACCCGGATGAAGGATGGCTTTTCTGTGTCGTCAACGGCAAGCACTGGATGGCTAAGCGCGTTTGTGATGATGAGGTTGCTATGGTGGCCAACACTTATACTATACGCCGGATCGACCTTTCTGATAAGGGCAGCTTCCTGGCATCGAAAGATATCATCAAATATGCTGTTTCGAGGGGTTGGTATAATCCGAAGAATGGGCCGTTTGATTTCGCTGCCGTTTATTCGAACCCTAATTCCGCTTCTAATTATTCCAACTTTGGCCGGCAGTGGAGTGGATTCAAATATGTCGCCGCCAAAGCCATCAAGATCGGCCCAAAGCTGCCTTTTTCAGTGGTACCCCGACGCAAGGTAAGTATCGCTGATGTTATGCAGATTCTGCGCCACGACTACAAAGGAACGGTAATTGAAGCTTCATCACCGCAAAGAAGTCCACAGGAAAGCGGCACCCCCATTTGCAGCGATGCCACTCAGACCAGTTTTGTTGCTCAGTTGCGAAAGGATAAGCCTCTGGATATCGGCTTGGTTTACTGGATGTGCCTTTCTTCGCCTCGGACTTCGTTTTATATTCCTTATCATTTTGGAATTTCTGAATTTCCCGCAGGCTTCTCCCTGGAATCACAAAGACCGTCGAAGGCTTTCTTTAATGAAAAGCTCAATTGTCCCTTTCAGCCTGACCCGCTTAGGGCTTTTTGGATGTTCTCCAACTTTCGCAACAAGCTTTCCGATGCTTCGATTGATACAATCGCCATGGTGAAAGCGCTCGCAGTGGAAATCGAGAGTGATGCTTTTACCCTGCAAAAACCTATCGAAGAGGCTGCTCGCCGGCTATATTCAAGAGATAAAACTGCGGCTATGCAAATTTTGACCAACTATTCCAGCGGAATTTACCTGTCCTCTATAGAGGCAATGCAGAAGGTATTATCGGAAAAGTAATGTAATGATTAGATAAGTAATGTTAGTATCAAAGACAATATTGCAAAAGATAGTTATTTATATGGCAGATAAATTATGAACAAGAGCATAAAAATAATTCCCTGGATTATAATTATTGTAATGGCGGCTTTAATTATCGGCTGTCAACAACAAGCTAAAGCTTTAACGGATGCTGAACTGAGGGTAAAGGCTAATGCGATAGCTCAGAAATATATCATTGTTGATACTCACCAGGATGTACCCTATCGTCTTATCAAAAAGATGGAGGATATTTCACAGAGAACCGAAAAAGGGGAATTTGATTATCCAAGAGCGCGGCAGGGAGGGCTCGATGTGGTTTTTATGGCTGTTTATGTTCCCCCTGAATATGAAGACACAGGCGGAGCCAGGGCTTTTGCCGACATGATAATTAATACAACAGAAGGCCTGACTCAAAGCTGGCCTGACAAGTTTGTTATGGCTGGGTCGGTTGCTGATGTGAAAAAACAATTCAGTGATAGTAAAATAACTATTGTTATGGGAATGGAAAACGGCTCACCGATTGAAGGCAATCTTGACAACTTGAAATACTTTTATGATCGCGGAATCCGTTATATCACCCTTGTGCATTCAAAGTGCAATCATATTTGCGATTCGTCTTTTGATGAGCAGCGGAAATGGAACGGCCTGAGTCCTTTCGGTACAGAAGTTGTGTCTGAAATGAATCGTTTGGGGATGCTCATAGATGTCTCGCATGTTTCAGATAAAACATTCTACCGGATAATAGAGCTTTCGAAAGCGCCTGTAGCAGCCACACATTCGTCTTGTCGCTATTTTACACCGGGCTGGGAACGTAATATGGACGATGAAATGATAAAACTATTGGCTGAAAAAGGAGGGGTAATTCAAATCAATTTTGGTTCTATGTTCGTTAGTGAGCAAATCAACAGCGCATATAAAGACCGCAGAACAAACGTGTTGGGATATATTGAAGCTAATAATCTTCAAGGCGAAGCAAGAGATGAGTACTTCAAAAAATATGCGAAGGAAAATCCTCTTGGCGATGCTGATATTTCAGATGTTGTTGCTAATATTGATCATGTTGTGGAACTGGTTGGAATTGAGCACGTCGGTTTGGGGTCCGATTTCGATGGTGTTGGAGGTATGCTCCCTGTCGGCTTGAAAGATGTTTCCTGCTATCCGAACCTTATCTATGAGCTTTTGAAGAAGGGTTATACCGAAGCAGATATAAAGAAGATATGTTCCGACAACTTTCTGCGTGTATGGTCGGATGTCGAAAAAACTGCTCGTGAACTGCAGTCAGGTAAATAGCTTTAGCTTTTAGCTTTTTTCACTCAGGCTTTTAAGCCGGTATAGTCCACTTCGAGTCTTTTATTCTCTCGGATTACCTCGTCCCATGTAAGTTTAGTGTTTCTTTCTGCTGCTTCCCGTCCCAGAATGGCTGACAGTGTGGCGTTTACACTTGGTTCGACCGTCGGATTATCAAATATACCTTTTGAGACGCATTTGTGGAAAGTATCAATATTCCGCTCGGCACCGCTGGGGTAGAGGTTTACCACTTCACCTCCACGGTATCCGCCTCGATTGCCGAGTATCCGGACGCGTCCCGTATAACTGGTTTCGAGATAGCCGTCCCGCCCCTGAGCAAAACACTCACAGCGAAACTCGAAGCGGTTCTTCAAATGCTCTCCACGATGGTTCAGGATAAGCCCGTCTGCAAACTCAAAAGTAACCGAATAGACATCATGAGAGTCCCCGTGCGGCTGCCGACGCACAATACGGGAACTGCCCATGGCACTGATGGGTTTTTGGCCGGCAATCCACAAGGCAACATCAATCGCATGGATACCCGCGTTCACAAGATAACTGCCGCCCAGCTCATTGTCATTGACCCAAATCAGATGCTGGAGCCGACTTTCGATGTTCGCAGTTTTTGGCGGGTCGCTAAAACTCTCATCATTATATTCCGAGCTTAACAATCCGAGTTTGCCAATCACGCCTTCTTGCACTCGTTTGATGCCTTCAATATAAAATGGATCGGTGCGGGTTTGAAAATCCACCAGAAAGACCTTTTTATTTGCCTTAGCTTTTTGAGCCATCCGGGCTATCTTTAGACACCCGGGCACGTCACATGCCAGCGGCTTGGCGATATACACATGGCAGCCGGCTTTCACAGCAGCCTCCACATGCTCAGGAAAGCAGTAAGGCGGCGTTTCCAGAAAAACAGCATCAACTTTACTGTCGATAAGTTTTTGATAGCCGGATAGCCCTGAAAACCGGCGTGCTTTAGAGACTTTAAGTTGTTCTCCCGCAGTATCAGCAACGTTGGCAAAATAATCCGCTACAGCGGTGATTTGATATCCCCCGTGCTTTTCCAGCATTCCGGCAATCATCTTGCCGCGACTACCCAGGCCGATGCAACCGGCCTCAATACGAGAGTTGGCCCCGGTACCGCTTACACTGCCGGGTTTGACAATCGTAAAGGAAAAAGCGGCCGCCCCAACACCCGACATAAAACTTCGACGACTCATACTCTTATTATTTTCCTCATTCATATTACGCCCCTTTCATCGATTACTGTGATTGGCTTTATTGTCGGATATTCTGAATATTCTTAAATTTAGAATACTCGATGGAATTATAACATTTTAGACTCTTTTCTTTAAGATTACACTTTCATCTTCATTAAAGTAGAAAAAAATTAAATGCCCGCTGTCTTGGTTTTCCAACTCAGCCCGAAGAAACTGCACCAGAGCAGACAGTTCTTTCCGTATTGGGTTTAAGGATGAAATATGGGCTGTGACGGGCATCATGGTTGAATATTATATCATTTGTTGTAGTCGAATAGGATTTCGTTCTTTTTTGCCAATGAAGATATTCACTAACAAAAATGAAAAAAAATGAAACGCTTTTGCAACTTCCTGCGACTAACTTTTAATAATAGCATTCTGTATATGTTTGTTCGTTTTGTAAGGTAATTTACCTTTTAACCTGAACTTTGATAATATTAGGAGTAAGAACAATGATATGTAAAGAACTCACCTTGGCAGTATTGCTGATCCTGGCTTGTATTCTGAACGCCGCTGGGTATGCGGATGATGTGGGAATTATCCATTACGAAGCAGACCTGAAGCTTGAGGTTGAACACAATAGTGTCCACACTCGTGTCTGCTGTACGATTAAAAATGATAGCCCGATAGAGCTTACACAACTAACTTTTGACATTCTCGCACGTCAGAGTCGTTGTAAGGCACGGACTGATATACATAAAATATGGCAGAAAGTTTCAGATAATCTCATACCTATTAAATTCCAAAGCGGTGGCAATGATTACATGAAACTGACTAATGTAAATCTTGCATCGAGTCTTGCCCCTGGAGCAACTACCGAGATAGTGTTCGAATATACATGGCAAGCCACCGAACCGACGAATGTCCGGGACAACTACAGACCCTTCGCAACTCTCCCAAATGGCCAGAAAGAGTTATGCCTTCTTTCCGACTTTGCGTGGCTGCCAGTTGTCAAAACAACTGAAGAGCCTGGCAAGATGTCCGGGAAGAATCGATTCCCAAAAAAGGTAAAACCCTCCTGGACGCTCAGGGTGTCGGCGCCGAGTGACTTCGTTGTTGTAGCTCTTGGGGGCAGGCACATGCAGACAACCTCCCAGCAAGGAGGTATCGTATCCGAATGGCAATCGACCGTTCCCTTTTACCCCCAATTGATGGCAGGTCGATTTTCAAAGCGGATTGTACCATCCGAGTCGATAAAGTTAATCCTTTACTTGCCAGAAGATTATAATCACAAGATTGTTCAGAAAATTGGTGAAGATCTGGCAAAGGCCTATGATATCTTTACGGAAATGTTCGGCCCACTAAAAGGAGAAGAGATTCATATCGGTGTCAGCTCTGCCGGTCAGGGCGGGCACGGTGGTTATCTGAGCTTTACGATGGACACAAATATGCTCGGACGGCAAATTACCGAGGAGAGAATACCAATGATCATGGAACCCATGAGGCATGAGCTCGTTCACTCCTGGTGGGGCTGGTCCGTAACCTCGTATGGAACTGGAACGAAGTTCCTACGGGAGTCATTGGCGAACTTCAGCAACGCATGCTTTGTTGAAAAGGTAACCGGACAGGACAGGTTGGCGGCGGACATGGCCAAGTTGTTCTGGATGGGTCTGCAGACGGAAGTTATTTGTGGACCCGAGTCAGACTCAGAGAGGGCCGCCTATTTGAAAGGTCACGTGGTGCTCAACGTTCTTGGAAGGGAGATGGGGGACGAGCAGTTCTTTAAGGTACTTAAACAATTTGCATCAGAATACCAGGGCGGTCATGTTACGATGTCAGACTTTATAAATACTTGTGGACAGATAACGGGCAAGGATTGGACAAAATTCTTTGACGAATGGTGTTTCAGTGCGGGGGTGCCTGACTACCGGGTCGAGAAGCTTAATTCCGTGCAATTTGGCAGTATGTGGCAGACTAAGGTTGTCATTAAAAACGTAGGCTCTGCGATAATCACATGTCCATTAGAGTTGAGGATGGGCAGCGATAATGATCGGAAGAGCTTTAGGGTTGAACCCGGCGGGACAAAAACCCTGACATTTATGATGCCAGAGAGAGTAAAGGAAGTTGTTGTTGATCCGGACCATCGAACCTACCACGGCAGTGGCAGAGAATGCAGATTGAAGATGCTTGGTGTAGGCGAAATTGACATGGAATGGATTTGGTACTGGCGCGGAGTAGTATTGGCTGAACAAGGGCAATACGACAAAGCTATTGCTGAAATCTCGCGGGCTAAGGAGAGGCACGGTCACCCCGCTTTCTCATACTCTCGCGGTATAGCTTACCTGGAAAACGGTGACATCGAGGCCGCTCGCTCTGATTTAAGCGATTTCCTCGACCGGGTCACCGGCAGTAATGACCCTCTCAGGAGCCTAGTCTATCCTGGATTACTCTCTCCGGATAGGAGTAAGCAGCAGGATCAGCTCAATCACATCTTGCAGGCACTAACAGGCCAAAATCTCACGACCCAGGAGCAGTGGCGCAACTGGTGGAAGGCACACCGAAAAGGTTTTCAACTGACCCAAAAGACACAGCAGCTTGGCCCAGGAGGGCTAAGAACCACGGCCAAAGGTTAATATTTGATCTTACTTGACAATAGTTATTATGTATTCCAGTGATGGTTTATACGAAAGTTGTTTTTCTCAAGAATATTTGATATCTTAATAATAAGAACTTTAATGTCGAGGCTCGGCACTCTGAACATGAAATCTAAGCTAAAGGGGATATGCTGATGGCAAAAAAATGGACCGCAGAGGAAGTTTTAGAGATGGCCCGTTTATTTCAGCCGGCCTGCGTGCTGGCCGCGGCGGCGGATTTGGATGTGTTTAGTCCGATTCACGAAAAGCCAATGACTGCTAAGGCTTTATCTTCCGAGCTTGGCACCGATTCGCGGGCAATGACCATTCTGCTCGATGCGCTTGTAGCGTTGGAGTTTCTAACCAAACAGGGCAATGATTATAGTGTTCCTGAGGACGTGGCCAAATTGTTGACTGAGAAATCAGCTAACAGCGTCCTGCCTATAATTCGCCATCTGGCTAATTGTCTTCGTCGCTGGGCCGCGCTCGCTGGTGTGACACAAACCGGCAAACCCGCCGAGCGAACTCCGAGCACTCGCGGCCAGGCGGCGGACCAGGCAGACTTTATCGGCGCTATGCATAATTTATCCGGGCAAATTGCCGATGAGGTTGTTGACAAACTACAGCCGTTGAAATTTAGTCATTTACTTGATATCGGAGGTGCCTCAGGCACTTGGACTATCGCGTTTCTTCGTTCCGTTCCCGAGGCAAAGGCAACACTGTTCGACCTTACGCCGGTTATGTCAATGGCCGAGCAGCGTATCGCCGAAGCCGGACTGGGTGACAGAGTGAGTCTTGTACCGGGCGATTTCTATGCCGATGATTTACCTGATGGAGCAGACCTGGCCTGGCTCGGGGCGATTTGCCACCAGAACTCCAGAGAGCAAAACCGAGCGCTCTTTACTAAGATTCACAAGTCCCTGAATGACGACGGCGTTGTGGTAATACGTGATGTGGTTATGGACCCATCACACACCAGCCCCAAAGGCGGGGCGATGTTTGCTGTCAATATGCTGGTTGCTACGGAAGGGGGCGGGACTTACACTTTCGATGAATACAGACATGACCTTAGCGAGGCGGGATTTGGTCAGGTGAAGCTGGTATATCAGGATGAGTTTATGAATTCTTTAATCCGGGCTGAAAAGGTGCAGAAATAACTTTTTCAATACCACTGGAGCGCACTTAAAAAGTCTATAAGGGTGATAGGGCGGACCCAATAAAATTTTTGACTATGATTCAGCAAAAGAAAGAAAGGGAAAGATTATGATTGAGAAACGAAAGACCTTAATTGGAACGACTATTATCTTGGGTGCTTTTGTTCTCCTCGTTGCTTCCTTCCTTCCGAGTTCGTCAGAGACCGTAGCTCAAAGGAAAAGCGGCATCAACATTCATCCGACGGCGGATGTCCATCCTTCAGTTATTTTAGAGGGAAAAGTGACCGTAGGCCCGTACACAAGAATCGACATCGGTACGATTATCACAGGGAATGTAACCATCGGTCATCATACGCTGATTCGATGTAATGTCACAATAAGAGGTACGAACAAGATCGGCAATTATACGCACATCTATGACAATGTGAACATTGAAGGCGGCCGTCCCGCAAAAGTCGGTTCATCAAGGGCAGAGGTACCGGACAGCTCCATTATTGGCGATGGGTGCTGGATCAATCACGGCGCTACTATGCACGGCACTCAGATAGGTGATGGAGGTGCGGTCGGACTAAATGCGTGCTGTGATTATAACACAAGGCTTGGCAAGGGGGCGGTACTTGCGAACGGCAGCGCCACACACGTTGACCAGATTATCCCGGACAACTGCTTTGCAGAGGGTGTGCCTGCAGTCATTAAGAAACAAAATATCACAGAAGAAGACCGTCTGGATTATTTTGGGGTGCTGCCTTCAGGATGGACACGTTATGAGGCGGAGAAGATAGAGCAAAGCATTCGAAGGAATAAAGGCATTCAATAAAATGCCTATTGCAGGATTTTATCTATCTGCCAGGTCTCTAATGTCCGGGCCATAAGAGCATAGTACGGCTTGCTATGATATCTTTGAGTGGGATTTTCCTGATGAGTGTTTCATACTTGCCATCTTCGTAGGCAATAGAGCCCCGTCGTAAAAGGGGAAAAAGTGCTGCCGGCTGAAACGGTACAATCTGTTCGTAAGCCCATTTGTTTTTGACATCGACGTACGAGGCGAGGAAATCAAGGGCCTTTCGAATGCTGCGCCCGTCATGTGATTCATAATGCCACAGATCAAGTCCGAGTTTCTCTCCCATTGTTGCCAGTTGAAGGAAACCATTGAGGTTCATTATACTGTAACCAAGTGACTTTGTGCGGGCCAGTTCAAGAGGCTGTCTGCCGTCGGGTTGGATATGCTTGTCAATACGTCGAATCTTGACCTGCTCTAAAATATCCCGAGCCAGATCTTTTTGTCCGGTAAAAAGTGACAGGCTCACTACCTGCGCATCGTACCATGTCCCGTGGTTGTTGAGCTTCTTTTCCTCGCCGAGACCGTGACTGCTTGTCCGCAGCCATTTCAAGTACTCGCCGCACCATTGGCGCATGCCGTGCCGGTCTTTTTCGGTCCATGCATCCGAAGATTCGAGCAGGCCAATGGTATCTACAATGCGAGTCAGTCGCGCAGTGTCAATTATACCGATATCGCGACCAGGGGTTCGACCGGGAATGGCCTGGCCGAACTGGAGATTTGGATTCATCCTGGTCGCACGGTCCAGAAACCACCTGCGCAGCAGCTCGGCTGCATAGGCGGCATAGGGCTTGTGCTCCGTGAAGTACCAGGCCAGCGCAAGTGTTTCCACCGCTGATGTCATTTTACCGAAGGCTACCCGGTCCGTATCATCTGTTCTTGCTTCCGGATTGACCCGGCCGTCACGGCGAATATATGGCAGGCCGTCGGCCTTCTTCGGATCAGGCCACCAGTACGGCCCGAAGCTCATATAATCGTGTTTATCGCCGCTGGGCGGTGTAAGATTCTTGTCCATTACGGAAAACGGGCCTGCTTTTAGTGCCTCATCCGCTTCGGTTCGAAGTTTTTCCATCGCCGGCCGCAGCGATTCGTTCCCGCTAATAACGCGGGCCTTGCTTTTTGCGAGCATGGCAGGATTTAGGCAGAAAACTTTCGGAAGTTCATTGCCGGCTCTATTGAAGCCTGCGATTGTGTTTTGCGTACTGACAGGGCCAAGCTGCCAAAATATCAATATAGCTATTACTAATGTCTTCTTAGATGAATACTCTTGCATAATCATTGTCCTTTTGCGATGTCACCTGCGATGTCAAAGTCTTTCACTTTTTTTCTTGCGCCTTATTACGAAAACAAAACGTCAATCAAGTCCTTTCTACAAGCTCTATTCTATCAAATAATGGAATTTTTGCACGATTTCATATGAGGAATCCGGATTGCACGGTTCATAATGTTAATTTGTAATTCAACATATGCTTCTGCCGAGGCGTTTATAGTGGGGGTTGCCTTTCCCCGAACAATCGGTAAGATAGTTCACGAGCTGAATATGAACATAATATTCATGGAGACTCTGAAATGATTAAAGATAAAAACTTGTTGTTGATAATTCTTTTTCAGTGGATAATCGGTTCCTTCTTACCGGAGGTACCATCTTTTGCAAAAGAGTCAGGTTATATAGACATAGATTCGAATCGTGAGTTGTTTATTGACTATTACCTTATCGAGCATCTTGACGGTGCACATCTGATATTGCATCATCCGCATGATGAGGGGCCTGTACTCAAATTTGATCAACCCTGGGAAGGACCTTTCTGTGGATACTGCACTGTGATAAAGGACCATGACAAGTACCGTTTCTACTATAGAGGGCTGCCTCAGGCCGGCAAAGACGGCAGCAGCCGGGAAGTCACTTGCTATGCCGAATCACCCGATGGTATCCATATCACGAAGCCCAAACTCAATCTGTTTACTGCCAATGGCTCAAAGTCAAACAACGTTATTCTGGCTGATGCCGCACCGGTCAATCATAATTTCAGTCCCTTTCTCGATACCAGGCCGGATGTGCCGCGAAGTGAGCGTTTCAAAGCTCTCGGTGGCACAAGAAAGAGCGGCCTCATTGCATATGTATCCTCGGACGGTGTCCACTGGAAAAAGCTCAGGGAAGATCCCGTTTTTACCAGGGGGATATTTGATTCCCAGAACGTGGCTTTTTGGTCAGACAGTGAGCAATGCTATCTTTGTTATTTTCGCACCTGGACGGAAACAGGCTATGGTGGCTTCCGCACTATCAGCCGAACTACGTCAAAGGAATTTTTGAATTGGAGTAACCCGGCCCAAATGTCTTTTGGTGACACGCCTCTCGAACACCTATATACGAACCAGACGCATCCTTATTTTCGCGCACCGCATATCTATGTAGCTGTCGCTGCCCGTTTTCTTCCCGGACGACAGGTTCTCAATGAAAAACAGGCCCGGCAGTTAAAAGTGAATCCCGATTATTTCAAAGACTGCTCCGATGCTGTTTTAATGACCTCGCGCGGTGATAATGTTTATGACAGGACCTTTATGGAGGCGTTTATACGACCGGGCGTCGGCCTGCAAAACTGGGGCTCCCGCTCGAACTATCCCGCTCTGAATGTCGTTCAAACCGGAACTGACGAAATGTCGATTTACGTCCAGCACGACTACGCGCAGCCAACTGCGCATCTGCGCCGTTATTCGTTGCGGCTTGATGGTTTTACTTCGATATATGCTCCTTATAAGAGCGGCAGCATGACCACCAAGCCATTTATTTTCACGGGCAAAAAACTATTGCTCAATTTTGCTACCTCAGCTCCGGGATATATAAAAGTTGAAATCCAGGATTCCCAGGGTAAACCTATTCCCGGCTATTCACTTTCTGATGCGAAAGAACTGATTGGTAACTATATTGAGCATCCTGCATCCTGGCGTTCAGGA
>Ga0307379_10006036_pt1 | contig 16742 bp, 16 predicted proteins | sample UN2MG_FD_202237 | JGI IMG/M metagenome (GOLD analysis project Ga0307379, IMG submission 202237) | Soil microbial communities from Risofladan, Vaasa, Finland - UN-2 | ecosystem: Environmental > Terrestrial > Soil > Coastal area > Acid sulfate soil | place: Finland: Risofladan, Vaasa | collected... | reverse complement strand
CCCGGCCGCCTTTGCACGTGCGACCAGTTCCTCGACAAGCGGGCGGTCGCGCCACGTGTAGATCTGGAACCATTTGTCGCTCTCGCACACCGTGGCGACATCTTCGATCGATCGTGTACCCATCGTCGACAGGGAGTACGGGATACCGGCGCGCTGGGCGGCCCGCGCGACCGCGAACTCGCCTTGCGAGTGGGCGATCCTCGTGTATCCGGTGGGCGCGATGATCAGCGGCATCGACGCCGGTCGACCCAGGATGGTCACCGACGTGTCGAGGTTGCTCACATCGCGCAGTACCCGCGGGCGGAACTCGTACCTGCCGAACGCGTCGACGTTGCCTCGCATGGTCCGCTCGTCCTCGGCACCGCCATCGATGTAGTCGAAGACCCCGCGCGGCAGTCGGCGTCGCGCCACACGGCGGTAGTCGTCGACCGACACGCACCGCCGCAGCCGACGTTCGACCGGATCGAGTGTTGGCTTTCTGAACCGGACAACCGACCGGAATGTGTTGATCATCGACATGACACAAACCGTAACGCCTGGTGCCGGCCACCAGGCGTGAGGGATTCAGTCGACGATGCGCAAACCGCTGGGGGTCATCGAGGGTTCGGCCTGCGGGAGATCGACCACGAACTCGGTGCGGTGAGCGGGGAACAAGTGCTCGCTCAACAGCACGGCACGTCCGCCGGCGTCGGTGGTGATGCGCTGGCACCGCAGCACCGGCGAACCAGCCGGCACGCCGAGCAGGCGGGCGTCCGCCTCCTCGACGAGGTCGGCCCCGATCGTTTGAGTCGCTCCTCGCAATTCGACGTCGAGGAGTTCGTAGAACGGTCGCCGCTCGACGTCGCGCCGCGACAGGTGCGCTCCGAGTTCGGCCGGGCACCAGACGGTCACCACAGCGAACGGCTCGCCGTCGGCGAGGTTGACCCGCTTCACACGTAGGACCTGATCGACGCCCAGCACCCGCTCGACCCGCTCGGGCGCCGACTCGTAGGCGAACTCCTCGACCTTTCGCTCGGACAGCTTGCCGACCCCTTCGACGTGCGACTCGATGGTCGCGAGCGCACCGAGGCTCTGTGGAACCGGCTCCGTGGCAACGAACCACCCGAAGCCCTGGCGCGCAGCGATCAAGCCCTCTTCGCGAACGAGTTCCAGTGCCCGCCGGATCGTCACTCGGGATGCGCCGAACTCGGCGGACATCTCTGCCTCCGACGGCAACACCGATCCCGCTGGCGACTCGAGGGCGCGCTGGCGCAACTCGTCGGCGATCTCCTGGTAGCGGATGTGTCGCATCGTGTCTCCCGACGGCCGTTGCACGCGTTGTCGGCTGTTTGCGCGACGGCCAACTTGTATTATAGTTGTCTACATGACCGATGCCAGCCAGGACCCCAGCACGAACGGTGCCACCACCCCCATCGAACTCGTCGAAGGCGTCTATGCCAGTCTCCCGCAGCGGGTCGCTGCCGGGCGTGAGCGTCTCGGTCGGCCGCTCACGCTGACCGAGAAGATCTTGATCAACCACCTCGCCAACCCCGACGAGGACATCGAGCGCGGCGTGACGTACAACGACTTCCACCCCGACCGCGTTGCGATGCAGGATGCGACCGCCCAGATGGCGCTGCTGCAGTTCATGACCGCCGGGCTGCCCGAGGCAGCTGTGCCGTCCACTGTGCACTGCGACCATCTCATTCAGGCAAAGGTCGGCGCAACGATCGATCTCGGCGTCGCGGTCGACACGAACAAGGAGGTCTACGACTTCCTGCGCTCGGTGTCGGCCAAGTACGGCATCGGCTTCTGGGGCCCCGGCTCGGGCATCATCCACCAGGTCGTGCTCGAGAACTACGCCTTCCCGGGCGGCATGATGATCGGCACCGACAGCCACACACCGAACGCAGGCGGACTCGGCATGATCGCCATCGGCGTGGGCGGCGCCGACGCGGTCGACGTGATGACCGGCTTCCCGTTCAACGTGCGGTGGCCGAAGGTGATCGGCGTCAAGCTCACCGGCACGCTGAGCGGGTGGTCGAGCCCGAAGGACGTCATTCTCGAAGTCGCCCGCGTGCTCTCCGTCGAAGGCGGCACCGGGGCAATCGTCGAGTACTTCGGACCGGGCGCCGACTCGATCTCCGCGACGGGCAAAGCAACGATCTGCAACATGGGCGCCGAGATCGGTGCGACCACGTCGCACTTCCCCTATGACCACAACATGGCGATGTACCTGAAGACGACCGGCCGCGAGGCGATCGCCGATGCCGCCGACCGAGTGGCCGTCGACTTGCGTGCGGACGACGGCGCGTCGTATGACCAGCTCATCGAGATCGATCTCGATGAGCTCAAGCCGCTGATCAACGGTCCCCACTCCCCCGACCGAGCGCACAAGGTCGGCACGAATGGCGTCGGCGCCGCAGCCCGCGAAAACGACTGGCCGCTGGAACCCTCCGCCTGCCTGATCGGTTCGTGCACGAACTCCTCGTACGAGGACATCACACGCGTAGCCTCGATCGCCCGCCAGGCCGCTGCCGCGGGCCTGACCGCGAAGTGCGAACTGCTGATCACACCCGGCTCCGAGCAGGTGCGCGCCACGATCGAGCGTGACGGCCTCCTCGCCGACCTCGAAGCAATCGGTGCGACCGTGCTCGCCAACGCGTGTGGCCCGTGCATCGGACAGTGGTCGCGTCCCGAGTCGGTCACCGGCAAGCCGAACACGATCGTCAACTCGTTCAACCGCAACTTCCCCAAGCGCAACGACGGCTCGGTCAACACGCTCAGCTTCGTCACCTCGCCCGATACGGTGCTGGCGATCGCACTGTCCGGTCGGCTCGACTTCGATCCGACCGTCGACACGATCAATGCGCCGGACGGCTCGGAGATCACGCTCGATGCACCTGTCGGCGAGATCCTGCCGGCCGGGGGCTACGACCCCGGCGAGAACACCTACACCGCTCCCCCGGCCGACGGCTCCGGCGTCGAAGTGGCGGTGTCACCGACGTCCGATCGCCTGCAACTGCTCGCTCCGTTCCTCGCATGGGACGGCAACGACTACCAGGGCCTGCCCGTCCTCATGAAGGCGCAGGGCAAGTGCACCACCGACCACATCTCCGCTGCAGGCCCATGGCTGAAGTACCGCGGTCACCTCGAGAACATCTCGGGGAACCTGTTCGCCGGTGCGATCAACGCGTTCACTGGCGATGCCGGAACCGGCAAGGACATCACCGACGGCGAGACCCGACCGTATCCCGAGATCGCCATGCGATATCACGAGGCCGGCATCACGTGGGTGGCGATCGGTGACCGCAACTACGGCGAGGGCTCGTCCCGCGAGCACGCCGCAATGGAGCCCCGGTTCCGTGGCGGTCTCGTGATTCTCGCCCGCTCGTTCGCTCGTATCCACGAGACCAACGCCAAGAAGCAGGGTCTGCTGCCGCTGACGTTCGCCGACCCTGACACCTACGACCTCGTCGGTGAGGACGACCGCATCAACGTGCTCGGTCTCCCGCCGGTGCCCGGCCAGAACGTGCGGTGCCAGATCGTCAAGCCCGACGGCACCACGATCGACTTCGAGGCGGTGCACACGTTCAGCCCTGAGCAAGTCGAGTGGTTCCAGGCCGGCTCGGCGCTCAACATCGTGCGCCAGAAGGTCGCCGCCGCCAACTGATCACATCAGGGGTCAGACCCGCGATGTAATCACCGCCGGATTACATCGCGGGTCTGACCCCTGTCGTAATGGGTACCGTTCTGCGCCATGGAGATTCGCGAGGCGATTCGTACCAACGGCACGGTCAGGGCGTTCACCGACGAACCTGTCGAGGACGCGACGATTGCGAGCGTGCTCGACGATGCGCGGTTCGCGCCGTCGGGCGGCAATCGCCAACCATGGCGGGTCGCCGTCGTTGCCGATCCGATGCTCAGGCATGAGCTGGCGATGCTGATGCAACCGGTGTGGGACGAGTATCTGGAAACGGCCTCGACCGGCGGCAACCCGTTCAACGTCGTCGACTACGTCAAGCCCGCCGAGATCACTCCCAACAAGCGCAACGACCTGTTCGAGAACATCGAGTCGATCCCCGTGGTGCTGGCCATCGCTGCGGATCTGTCCAAGCTCGCCATGATGGACGCCGAGCTCGACCGGGCGCCGGTCACCGGAGGCGCCTCGATCTATCCGTTCTGCTGGAACCTGATGCTGTCGGCGCGGGCACATGGGCTCGGTGGAGTGATGACCACATTCCTCAGCCGGGTCGAGCCGGCCGCTGCACCGGCGCTGGGCCTTCCCGAGCACCATGCACTGGTCACCACGATCTTCCTCGGCCACCCGGTGCACCAGCCGACCAAGCTCAAGCGCAATCCCGTCGAGTCATTCGCAACCCACAATCGTTTCGACGGCCCGACGTTCGGCGCGTAGCTGCTGTGTCCGGGGTCTGACCCCGATGCGACGACCGGCGGTCAGGGCGAGTCGATGGCGGCGCGGACTTCGGCGACGTAGTCGCCCACCGCGTCGGGGCCCGCAGCCATCAGCCGCCTGACCACGCTGGCACCCTGGATCACACCGTCGGCCACCCGGGTGGCCTGGTACGCCTGCTCGGCGTTCGACACTCCCACACCGACGAGCACCGGCGTGTCGGTGATCTGCTTCAAGCGGGCTGCGAGCGCAGTCGCGGTCTCGGCCAGCGACGCACGCTCACCCGTCACCCCGAGCAGGCCAACGGAATACACGAACCCCCGACAGCGCGCCGCAACTCGCGGCAGGCGATCGTCCGGAGCTGTCGGTGCCGCGAGCATGATCGTCTCGATGCCCTCGGCGTCGGCCGCATCACACCACGGGCCTGATTCCTCCAGCGGGAGATCCGGGAGGATCGCCGCACTGATACCGGCTCGCTTCAACTGTGCAGCGAAGCGCGTCGGACCCGGGTGATGCACGAGGTTGTAGTAGGTCATCACGGCGAGCGGAATGTCGACGTCGAGCGATGGCACCTCGTCGAGGATCGACGTCGGCGTGACACCAAGCTCCAGTGCAGCCTGCGATGCCTGTTGGATGACCGGGCCGTCCATCACCGGATCGGAGAATGGAATCCCGATCTCGACCGCGTCGGCGCCATTGGCAGCGCAGGCACGGATCGCCGCCTGCCAGCCCGGATAGCCCCCGGTGATGTACGGAACGAGCAGCTTGCGCCCGGCAGCACGCTTGGCCCGGAGCTCGGTCTCGAGCCTGCCGTGTGGGGCAAGAGCCGCCGTCACCGACGGTCCGCCAAGATGTCCATCATCTGCGCGACATCCTTGTCGCCACGCCCCGACAGGTTCATCAACACCGTCTGACCCTGCAGGTTCGGTGCCTCGCGCGAGATCCATGCGACCGCGTGCGCGCACTCGAGCGCGGGGATGATCCCCTCGGTCTTCGACAGCAGCTGGAAGCCCTCGATCACCTCGTCGTCGGCGACCGATGGGTACTCGGCCCGCCCGATCGAAGCGAGGTACGAGTGCTCGGGACCGACGCCCGGGTAGTCGAGCCCTGCCGAGATCGACAGGGCCTCTTCGACCTGGCCGACCTCGTCCTGCATCAGATTGCTGCGCATCCCGTGGACGACCCCGGGTACACCGCGCCCGATCGCTGCGCCTCCCGCGGGCTCGACGCCGACGAGGCGCGTGTGCGGCTCGTCGACGAACCCGCTGAAGATGCCCATCGCGTTCGAGCCCCCGCCGACGCAGGCGACGACGACATCGGGCATGCCGCCGCTCATCTCCTCGATCTGGCGGTGGGCCTCGTCGCCGATCACCGACTGGAACTGGCGAACCATGTACGGATACGGATGCGGTCCGACGACCGAGCCGAGGCAGAAGTACGTGTCGGTGACGTTGGCCACCCAATGGCGCATCGCTTCGTTGACCGCGTCCTTCAGCGTCCGGCTGCCGCTTTCGACGGAGTGCACCTCGGCGCCGAGCAGCTTCATCCGGAACACGTTGAGTTCCTGTCGGGCGACGTCGACGGCCCCCATGTACACGGTGCACTCGAGACCCATCAGCGCCGCCGCAGTTGCAGACGCCACCCCGTGCTGGCCGGCCCCCGTGTCGGCCACGATGCGCTTCTTGCCCATCCGTTTGGCGAGCAACGCCTGGCCAATCACATTGTTGATCTTGTGCGAGCCCGTGTGGTTCAGGTCCTCGCGCTTGAGGATCAGCCGGATCCCGAGCTGCTCGCCGAGGTTGTGGCACTCCGTCATGATCGACGGACGTCCCGAGTACTGCGTATGCACCCGCGTCAGCTCGGCACGGAACGCAGGGTCGGCCCAGGCGTCGTCGAACGCTGCTTCGAGTTCCTGGCATGCGGGCACCAGGGTCTCAGGTACGAACCGCCCGCCGAACTCGCCGAATCGGCCGGTGGCGTCGGGGGGTGAGGTCAGCGTGGTCGGGCTGTCGTCGAGTGTGGTCATTCGAAGTCCCAGTCGTAGGGGAGGTCGTCGTCGCCGATGTAGGGCTCGGCAGCGTGAGCTCGGGCGTTCTCGATGAAGCGTTTGACGGCGAGGGCGTCCTTCTTGCCGGGCGACTTCTCGACGCCAGTGGCGACGTCGACCCCCCACGGTTGCACTTCGGTGATGGCGGCCCCCACGTTCTCCGGAGTCAAGCCGCCGGCGAGGATCAGCTTGAGCGAGTCGGGCGCATCGCCGGCCAGCGACCAGTCGAACACCTTGCCCGAGCCCGGTTCCGGTCCGTCGATCATGATCAGATCGGTGCCGTACTCGTTCGCTCGCGGCAGATTGGGATCGCGGGCGTTGAACGCCTTGATCACCCACCGGAACGTCTTGGCGATCTCCCGGGTGTCAGCGGCAGATTCGCGGCCGTGCAACTGCACCGCCTTGACACCGGCCTTGTGGGCGACGTCGACGACACGACTCGGAAGCTCGTCGCGAAAGATCGCCACCGTCAGGATCTCGGGGGGCAGCCGGCGCGTGATGTCGTAGGCCACCTGCGCGGCGATCTGCCGCTTCGAACCCTGGACGAAGTTGAACCCCACTGCGTCGGCCCCCATCGCAACCGACAGCAGGGCATCGTCTTCGTTGGTGATCCCACAGATCTTGACGAACATTGACGGTCACGGTACTGGCCGGGCACAGGTGGCGAGAGATTCATTGCGCTGATCGGATCGAGGCCGGTCGGACGTCCTGAGCGGTCACCTGCGCAGTATTGCTGCGCCTCGGGGGGCGCCCGCGAGATTCCGTGCCGACGTCACGACGCGCCTAACGTCGTGCACGCATGGGACGACTCGATGACCTGGACCTCTCGGTGAAGCTCTCGGGCGACGAGTACGAGAAGCGGCTGACGGCCGCCCAGGAACGATTTGTGGAACTGCGTCTGACGCTCGGCGGCCAGATCGGCGACAAGGGTCAGGGACCCGGCCTGCTCGTGATCATGGAGGGCGCCGATGCTGGTGGCAAGGGGGGCGCCATCCGACGCATCGTGGAACGGCTCGACCCGCGCCACTTCAGCGTGTACGCGTACGCCAAGCCCGATGACCGCGAGAAGCGTCACCATTTCCTGTGGCGCTTCTGGACCAAGATTCCCGGACTCGGTGGGCTCTGCCTGTTCGATCGCAGTTGGTACGGGCGGCTCCTCGTGGAACGCGTCGAGAAGTTCGCGACGATCGAGCAGTGGACCCGCGCATACAACGAGATCGTCGAGTTCGAGCGAAGTCTCGTGCTCGAAGGCGTGATCCTCGTGAAGATCTACCTCCACGTCAGCGCCGACGAGCAGCTCGCACGATTCGAGAGTCGGCAGGACGACCCCCTTCGCAAGTGGAAGCTGGTCGAGGAGGACTGGCGCAATCGCGACAAGTGGGACCTCTACATCGAGGCCGCCGAGGACATGTTCGAGCGCACCGACCACCAGCTTGCGCCCTGGGACATCGTGTCGGGTGAGAACAAGAAGTGGGCCCGTGTCACGATCCTCGAGACGCTCAACCAGCGCATCGAAGATGGCATCACCCGCTGGGAGATGCTCAACACGCCGAGCAACTGAGGTCGGCTCGCGGCACTCCTGGTGACCCCGCCGGGCTTCAGCCGATCAGGCCGGCGATCGATGCCGCTGGGTCCGAACTCGTGACGAGCGTTTCACCCACGAGCACGGCGTCGTATCCGGCGGCCCGAAGCGACCGGGCGTCATCGGTTCCACGCACACCGGATTCGGCAACCTTCACGGCGTGGTCGGGAATGACTCCCGCCATCCGGACGGCGCGCGCGTGGTCGACCTGAAACGTGACGAGGTCGCGTTGATTGACGCCGACCAGGGTCGCATCCGCGGTGAGTGCATGCTCGAGTTCTCGTTCGTCGTGGATCTCGACGAGCACGTCGAGGCCGACATCGACCGCCAGTGCGTGGAGCCTGGTCAGCTCGCCCGGGTCGAGCGCTGCGGCGATCAGGAGCACGCAGTCGGCACCCATGATCCGAGCGTCGAGTACATCGCGTTCACCGACCGTGAAGTCTTTGCGAATCACCGGCAGCGAGCATGCCGCCCGAGCGGACTGGAGGTCGTCGACCGAGCCGCCGAAGTGCTCGACGTCGGTGAGCACCGACAGACATGCCGCTCCCCCGCTCTCGTAGGTGCGCGCCATTGCGGCAGGGTCGAGGCCGGCGTTGAGGTCACCCTTCGACGGCGATCGCCGCTTGATCTCCGCGATCACACCGAGGCGATCGCAACCTGCAAGCGCAGCGCGGAAACCCCGGGCAGCCGGCATGGCACGAGCGTCATCGAGCAACCGTTCGATCGGTCTGGTGTCGGCGGCGGCGACCGCTCGATGGTGATCGAGGATCGTGTCGAGGTAGGTCGCCGCCATCGCTGCGTCAGAGACCCTTGCCGCGCACCGGGGTGAGCATCGTCAACTCGGGACGACCGGCGAGCACGCCACCGAACGCATTCATGATCTGCTTCATCACGTCGCTGGTGCTGTGCGCCTGAAGCGCCTCGCCATCGGTGTAGAGCTCGTACATGTACGCCACGTTGGCGTCATTCGGATCCTCGAGCAACTGGTACAGCGTCGTGCCGGCTTCGGACTCGACGTGGTCCATCATCGGGGCGAGACCCGCATAGAGGTCGGCGCGCTTTCCCTCGACGCAGGTGAACTTGGCGATCATGGCAACTTGACTCATGGACGCCGACCGTAGCGGTTGACCCGGCTCAGAACCCCAACCGATCGCCGACCGTTGCGAGCAACTCGTCGATCGGCACTCGCACCTGCTCGGTCGTGTCGCGGTCTCGCACCGTGACGGCGTTGTCGTCCAACGAATCGAAGTCGACGGTCACCGCGAGCGGCGTGCCGATCTCGTCCTGGCGCCGGTAGCGCTTGCCGATGTTCTGCGTCTCGTCGTAGTCGACCATGTACCGCTCGGCGAGCAGCTTGCGGACCTCGTGGGCGAGTGGCGTCAGCGTGTCCTTCTTCGACAGCGGCAGCACTGCGACCTTGTAGGGCGCCAGGCGAGGATGCAGGCGCAGCACGGTTCGGACTTCACCGTTGACCTCGTCCTCGTCGTACGCGGCCAGCAGGAACGCCGCCATCGTGCGCGTCGCACCAGCGGCAGGCTCGATCACGTAGGGCACGTAGCGCTCGTTGGTCTGCGGATCGAAGTAGTCGAGTCGCTCGCCGGAGTGTTCGGCGTGCTGCTTGAGGTCGTAGTCGGACCGCTGGGCGATGCCCTCCAGCTCGTCGAATCCCCACGGGAACGTGAACTCGACGTCGGATGTGCCGCTCGAATAGTGCGACAGCTCGTCGTCGTCGTGTGGTCGTAGGCGAAGCATCTCCGGCGGGATGCCGTGTTCGACATACCACTGCAGCCGGGCGTTGCACCAGTACTCGTACCACTGCTCGGACTGCTCTGGCGGCACGAAGAACTCGAGCTCCATCTGCTCGAACTCGCGGGTGCGGAAGATCCAGTTCTGCGGCGTGATCTCGTTGCGGAAGCTCTTGCCGACCTGGGCGATGCCGAACGGCGGCTTCTTGCGCGACGTCTGCAGCACCTGGGCGAAGTTGGTGAACATGCCCTGTGCGGTCTCCGGGCGCAAGTACGCGTCGGCGCCGGTTCCCTCGACGGGCCCCGCCTGGGTCTTGAACATCAGGTTGAACTCGCGCGCCTCGGTGAAGCTCTTCTTCGAGTCGCAGTTCGGGCAGACATCCGGGTCGTCGAGCTTGTCGAGGCGGAATCGTTGCTTGCACTCGGTGCAATCGACGAGCGGATCACTGAAGTTCGCGAGGTGGCCCGACGCCTGCCACACCTGAGGAGGGCTCAAGATGGCCGCGTCGATCAGCACGACGTCGTCGCGCTGCTGCACCATCGAACGCACCCACGCCTCTTTGACGTTGCGCAGCAGGAGCGAGCCCAGCGGTCCGTAGTCGTAGGTCGAGCGGAAGCCGCCGTAGATCTCCGCCGACTGGTAGACGAAGCCCCTGCGCTTGCAGAGGCTGACGATCTGTTCGAGGTCGGTGGCAGGCATAGACCTCGGAGGCTACCGATCCCCCCATTCCGTTTGCGTCGGGGTTTCGGTGGCCCGCCCCACCGAGACGTCGACGCAAACGTGGGGTGGCCCTGGTCGGGTGCTCAGTGCGTTTCGAACATCGCGACGGCCTTGAGACGCCGCTCGATGTGGAACTCGAGAGCACGGGTGGCCATCGATGACACCTCGTGGGTGAGCGGCGACTCGTCGCGGGCCAGCGCCTGGACGAGCTGACCACCGAGGATCTCACGCAAGATGCCAAGCGCTCCCGGGCTGATCGCCTGACCCGATCGACACGAGCGACACAGCACTCCACCCTCGTTCAGATCGAACGCCACGAACTGGACCTCGGGCTCGGTCGCACCACAGCGCACGCACTGGTCGAGCTCGGGCCGCACACCTTCGTTGGCCAGCAGTTTCCAGTAGAACGCCGCCACGTTCAGCGACGACGGTGTCGACGCAATCGTCCGCAACACGCCGACCAACATCCGGTAGAGCTGCGGGTTCGGTTCACGCTCCAACGACAGCTGGTCGACCGCCTCGATCACTGCCAGTCCCTGCGAGGCGCGGTCGAGCGACGACAGCATCGGCGACAACGGCTCGACCGCTTCGGCTTGGCTGACGATGTCGAGCTCGCGGCCGCGATACAGCAGCAGGCGGACATGGCTCATCGGTTCGAGACGGGCACCGAACTTCGACTTCGTCTTGCGGACTCCCTTGGCGACCGCTCGCACCTTGCCGTTCTCGGCGGTGTGGAACACGACGATGCGGTCCGACTCGCGCAGCTTGTAGGTACGCAACACGACCCCGGTGTCGCGGTAGAGCTCGCTCACGGATGGCCACTCATGCGCTCAAGCGTCGTCGATGCCGCCGAAGCGGCGTTGACGGCGAGCGAAGTCCCCAATCGCCTCGAGCAGATGATCGGGCGACAGCTCGTGCCACGCCATCGGATGGAAGACGAGTTCGCCGTACGCGAGCTCCCACACCAACGACGGCGGGAGTCGCGTCGATTCGCCGAGCACCACGATCAGGTCGGGCTCACAGTCCGCCGGCGCGTACAGCGCTTCGGCGACGGTTGCCTCGTTGACCGGCTCGTCGGCGTGGAGTCGCTGCATTGCCTCGGCGAATCGTTTGCGACCATCGCCGCACGGATCGACGATCACATGACACGAGCCGACCGCCCGCTGCCACCACTCCAGGTCCACTGGGTCGGCACCCGGCTCGAAGGCGCGCAGGGTCAGAAACGACGCCCCGGCATGGTCGGCGATGACACCGAGGCGTTCGACTCGATCGTCCCACCGTTCGTCGCCCAGCTCGTCCCAGTCGCGCAGCGTCCCGCCGACGACCATGATGTGGCGCAACAGCTGGCGCGTATGGTCCCCCGGACGCGCAGTGACCGGCAACGACGACGACGCCCGGGTCGCTGACCCTGCCTCGGTACTCGTGAACGACGGTGCCACGCCCGCATTCTTCCACGCCGCGGCCCGTCAACGCTGGCTGGCTAACGTGAATGGCGTGCCGCCCCAACCCGCCGAGACCAACGAGGCCACCGCAGGACCACTGCACGTGGCCTGCATCATGGACGGCAACGGCCGGTGGGCGGGCCGTCGCGGGCTGCCCCGAACCGAGGGCCACACCGAGGGTGAGGAGAATCTCGCCCGGCTGGTTCGGGTCGCCGTGCAGCGCAACATCGGCTGGCTGACCGTGTTCGGGTTCTCCACCGAGAACTGGCAACGGCCGCGCCCCGAGGTCCGCCACATCCTCGGGTTGCACGAGAAGCTGTTCGGACGCGTCGCCGAACTCAACGAACTGAACGTTCGTGTGCAGTGGATCGGACGGCCGTTCGACTCGCCGATGGCACGCACACCTCGCTACGTCCAACGCGCGATCCGCAAGGCGATCGCCGACACCGCCGACAACACCGGCATGGTCCTCACCATCGCGTTCGACTACGGAGGCCGTTCCGAATTGGTTGCCGCGGTCGAGGCGGCGCGTCAAACGCCCGACGGCGTCACCGTCGACACGATCGGCGAGCACCTCTATCTCCCAGAACTTCCACCGGTCGATGTCCTCGTGCGAACCAGCGGCGAGCTGCGAGTGTCGAACTTCCTGCTCTGGCAGGCGGCGGGCGCAGCGATCTACTTCACCGAAGCGCCCTGGCCCGACTTCGACGAGAGCGAACTCGACGCGGCCTTGGCGCTCGCTCGATGAGCGACGGTCTCGCCCGCGTCACCGCTGCGCTCGCCAACGCCGAGGATCGTGTCGGCCAGCAGCAGATGGCCGACCTCGTCGCGTCGTCGATCGCCAATCGACGCCACCTGGTGGTGCAGGCGGGCACCGGCACCGGCAAGACATTGGCCTACCTCGTTCCAGCGATCGAGGCCGATGCGCGCATCGTTGTCGCGACGGCCACGAAAGCGCTGCAGGATCAGCTGGCGACGAAGGACCTGCCCTTTCTCGCCGAGCATGTCGGGCGCGACTTCGACTGGGCCGTGCTGAAGGGCCGGTCGAACTACGTGTGCCTACAGCGTCTTCGCGAGATGAGCGCGGGCGACGAAGGTCAGCTCGAACTCGAAACGATGGCGCTGACCACCAAGGTCGAGATCAAGCGACTCGCCGAGTGGTCCGGTACGACCGCGACGGGCGACATGGCCGAACTCGACTGGACGCCATCCGACAACGCATGGCGGGCGGTGAGCGTCGGCAGCGACGAGTGCCCCGGAGCCGACCGTTGCCCGCTCGGTGAACCGTGTTTCGCCGAGCAGGCACGCCGTCGGGCGGCCGCCGCTGATGTGATCGTGGTCAACACCCACTTGTACGGACTCAACGTCGCCAGCGGCGGAGCGATCCTTCCCGACCACGACGTCGTGGTGTTCGACGAGGCGCACGTCCTCGAGGACATCATGAGCGACACCGTTGGCGTCGAGATCGCGCCCGGGCGCTTCACGGCGCTGTCCGGCATCGTTCGACGCATTCTCGACGACCCGAAGCTGATCGGGTCGATCGCCGAGATCGCCGAGGGCCTGCGCGATGCGTTGACGCCGCACGTCGGCGATCGGCTGTCCACTCCGTTACCCGACTCGGTGCAGGAGGTCCTCACGGACGCCCGCCTCCGGCTCGGTCGGGCCAACGAGGTGCTCGTCGCGATCGACACGAACAACGAAGACGCGAAACAGCGTCGCCTGCGCGCCCAGACGATGACCGGCCGGGCAATCGAACAGCTCGACATCGCCATCGAAGGGCGCGACGGGTACGTCGCGTTCGTGTCGGGTTCACGCGATGCCCCACGGCTGGAAGTCGCTCCGCTCGACGTGGGCCCGGCGATGACCGAGGGCGTGTGGTCGCAGCGAACCGCCGTCCTCACGAGCGCCACGATCCCGTCATCACTCGCCGCCCGGGTAGGGCTCGCCGCTGACAGCGTCGACGTGGCCGATGTGGGCAGCCCGTTCGACTACGAGCACCACTCGATGCTGTACTGCGCGATGCACCTCCCGAACCCGAACTCCGACGGATTCCGAGCCGCGGTGCACGACGAGCTCGAGGCGTTGATCACCGCCGCCAGCGGACGCACCCTGGCACTGTTCACGAGCTGGCGTTCGATGGACGAGGCAGCAGAGGCGTTGCGGGAGCGAATCGACCTGCCGATCCTCACTCAGCGCGACCTTCCGAAGCCGGCCTTGATCAAGGCGTTCGCGGACAGCGACGAGACCTGTCTGTTCGCGACCGCCGGGTTGTTCCAGGGCGTCGACGTGCCCGGCCAGACGCTGTCGCTCGTGGTGATCGACCGGATCCCGTTCCCCCGTCCCGACGATCCGCTGCTCAGCGCCCGACGCGAGCAACTCGGCCCGACGGCGTTCGCCGAGATCGACATTCCCCGCGCGTCGATGATGCTGGCGCAGGCGTGTGGGCGCCTGATTCGTTCGGCCACCGACCGAGGCGTCGTCGCCGTGATGGACCCGCGCTTGGGCACCGCCCGCTATCGCTGGGACATCATCAAGGCGCTGCCGCCGATGCAGCGCACCAAGGTGCGCGCCGACGTCGAGACATTCCTCCGCGACATCGCCGCGGAATGAACGACTACATTGCGGGTCTGACCCCTGGTGTAATCGAGTTACATCACGGGTCAGACCCGCGATGTAATCAGGTGATCGAGGCGGCGAAGATGCCGTCGATGGTTCCGCCGAGGGTGGTGTTGAACTCGTCGTCGTTCTGGCCGGCGCTGAGGCCCTCGGTGAGCGCACGCGAGAAGCTGGCAATCATGCCGTGCTGGCGCGACAAGCGCTCGTTGGCCTCGTCGCGTGGGTAGCCACCGGACAACGCCACGACCCGAAGCACCTTGGGATGCTCGATCAGCGATGCGTAGAAGTTCTCGACCGTGGGAATCGACAGTTTGAGCATCACCGGCTGGTCGTCGGTGAGCGCGTCGAGCTGTGTTGCGATCCGGTCGCGGAGGAGCCCCTCGGCTGCCTGCTTCTCAGGACTGTGGATGTCGACCTCGGGCTCGATGATCGGTACCAGCCCGGCCGCGATGATCTCCTTGGCGACCTCGAACTGCTGGTCGACGACAGCATTCACACCGGTCTCGTTCGCGAGTTGCACGACCGAGCGCATCTTCGTGCCGAACACACCCAAGCCGACAGCGCGCTCGCACAGGTCTCGTAGACCGGGGATGGGCTTCATGATCTGGGCGCCGTCGGCGACGTCGGCAAGCCCCTTGTCGACCTTGAGGAACGGCACCACGTGCTTGGCCGCCCACAGGTAGTCAGCGGTGCCAGCGCCCTCGACCTGGCGATCCATCGTCTGCTCGAAGAGGATCGCCCCGAGGACTCGATCGCCAGTGAACGCCGGCGAGGTCATGATGCGTGTTCGCATCGCATGCATCAGGTCGAACATCTCCTCGTCGTTCGACCAGGCGTCCTCCTCGACGCCATACAACTTCAGCGCTTTCGGGGTGCTGCCGCCACTCTGGTCGAGCGCAGCGATGAATCCCTGACCGGTACGGACCTTGTTGAGCATCTCGTCGTTCACCATCACGACTGTAGCCAGTGAGGACCGGGCGAGCAGTCGGCAACATCGCACTGGTGACCAAGGACCCATCGGTAACTACGGTCGGCGGACATGACCGGCACCGAACCTCTGAACCGTGTGGTCGACTGCAACGTCGTCGACGGCATCGCCACGATCACGCTCGATTCCCAGCACAACCGCAACGCGTTGTCGCGACAGCTGCTCGGTGACCTGCATGGGTCCCTCGACGAGGCCGAACATGCCGATGTGCGCGCCATCGTGCTGACCCACCGGGGGCCAGCGTTCTGCGCCGGCGCCGATCTCAAAGAACGAGCCACCGCCGGGAGCGCCCCCGCCGATTCATCGCCGTTCGTCCGTGCCCTCGAACGGCTGATGGACACCGCCTGTCCCACCATCGCCGTCGTCAACGGCGCCGTCCGCGCCGGTGGCATCGGGTTGATGGCGTCGTGCGACCTGGTCGTCGTGCACGAATCGACCACGTTCGCCCTCACCGAGGTTCGCATCGGCGTCGCCCCGGCCATCATCGCCGTACCAATCCTCCGACGAGTGCCACCGAGCCGAATCGCTGCAGCCATGCTGACCGGAGAGACGTTCGGCGCCGAGTCCGCACGCCAGATGGGCCTCGTGACCCACGTCAGCGGCGACGTCGTGTCGACCGTCGACGATCTGTGCGATGGCATTCTCCGAGGCGCGCCGACGGCCGTCGCCGCGACCAAGCGGCTGCTGCACACCGTTGCCTCGATGGAGCGCGACGCTGCGTTCGAAGCCATGGCCGAGCTCTCGAACGACCTGTTCAACGGCCCCGATGCTGCTGAAGGCATGGCGGCCTTCGCCGAGAAGCGGCTACCGACATGGTCGAGGTCGGTCCAATGAGCATGACGAGACAGGCCGTCACGATCGATGTCCCGAACGGGATGCGCATCGCAGCGGACGAGTGGCCCGGCACCGGCCCCGCGGTCGTGCTCGCCCACGGCGGAGGTCAGACCCGCCATTCGTGGGGCGGCACTGCGGCCGCGCTCGCAGCGCATGGCCACCGGGTGGTGTCGATGGACCTGCGTGGTCACGGCGACTCCGCCTGGGATCCCACGGGCGACTATTCGATGCGGGCCTACTGCGACGACGCGCTCGCCGTTGCAGACTGGGTGGGCGAGCCGGTCGCCTGGGTCGGCGCCTCGCTCGGCGGCATGACGGGACTGCACGCCGTCGACGCCAGTCCCGAACGATTCACGGCCCTCGTGCTCGTCGAC
>Ga0307379_10006035_pt1 | contig 16744 bp, 19 predicted proteins | sample UN2MG_FD_202237 | JGI IMG/M metagenome (GOLD analysis project Ga0307379, IMG submission 202237) | Soil microbial communities from Risofladan, Vaasa, Finland - UN-2 | ecosystem: Environmental > Terrestrial > Soil > Coastal area > Acid sulfate soil | place: Finland: Risofladan, Vaasa | collected... | reverse complement strand
GCTGGCTGCTGTTGTCTTACTGGTTTTCCTGGCCATCGTTTTGTCCTCCTAAGCTATTGTAACCGATGGCGAAAACCTCTCTTATTTCTAACTACCGATCTGTCCCACAGTTTCTGAAGTCACACAGCCTGTACCCAAAAAAGCCCGCGAGGCTTTGCAAGCCTACATGGAGGAGCGTCCTTTGGAATACGGCGGGGCGCTGTTTATTGGCCGTCAAGGACCACTATCGGCAGAAGGAGTAGCTGCTGTTGTGGCGAAGTATGCAGCCTGGTCGCGATTGGAAGGCGTCACCCCCCATGTGCTGCGGCACACTTTTTCTTACAGTTACCTGGAAAACAATAGCAATGACCTGGTAGCGCTGGCAGATATTCTGGGTCATAGCGACCTCAATACCACCCGCATCTATACCAAACGGCGGCTAAGTGATCTGCAGGCGGGTGCTGAAAGAGTCCAGTTTTTCTAAGCCCCTATCCCCGCCGAAGATTGAGGGAGAAGATCACCAATTTCCGAAGAAACGGGATCACTCAATTCTGAATCTTACAGTAAAGTTGCCTATATTGCGCGTTCGTCTTATGTGCGCAACCAGCCAGCCTGGCTTTCCATGACCGCGGAATCCGAGCAGGGATTCCAGTGAAAATCTATATTTCCTAAGTCTGTCCACTTTCTCATTCCAACAAGTTTACTCCCGTTTTTTTCTGGTCTCTAGAACCGAGAAAGGAGGTTTGACCGGAACTAGAACAATTGGTCTGGGGAAAATTATCTTGCCGATTTTGAGGAATTCTTTTTTGCCATTGACACGCGTATGTCCCATCCTAATCAAGCGCAGGTGATGGCTATCCTAAAACAACTTGGTCATCGGTTTAGTCAAGGTGAACGGTTTTGATAACTTGCCTACTGCTCGCCGCTTCTTCTGCGCTCACCCTGAAGACGCCTTGCGCTTACTCTTATCGGCTCCACCCTGAAAATGTAAAAGCCCTGCTTTGGTGTGTGGGTCACTTTTTCGTAATGGGCTTGTCGCACATAGAAGCAATATGAATCTGAATGAAATGTGCAGCACTCCAGATGATAGATGCACTTACTTACCCGCAAACACCTCAGCCTCCCCCAGCTTCCTCCTCGGCCCCTGGTGTCACTAATCTTCCCGCATGAATCGGTTGGTCATGGGAGCTCCCAACATACATCTCAGTACCTGATTTCACATAGTCTTGCGAAATAATACCTCCGGAAACGCTCATAAAGCCACGGACATCCAAATTGTCATTAATCACTTTATTCCTCTGAATCAGGCCGGTCACTGCCCGGTTTCCAACCGTCTGCTGTAATTTCAGGATGTCACTCGGTCTTGAAACATTGCTACGGACTCGATGAAGCGAATTAGTTGAAGACGGCTCAGGTGCCATCTGCGATAGCTCGCGTTCCCGATTATTCGCTCCCTTTACTGGGAATCCTGATTCATCTGTCTTCTTATGAATTTGCCTGTCCATTAATGCCTCCTCAACAACAGGGTACATTTCGCCTATTTTAATGATGTTAGCATTTCAGTCTCACAAAAGCTGCACACAAGAAACTTTGGTTTTGGGCCACGTTTGTCACCAGATTCTTCAATTCTATGCACTTCTGCCCAAACAGGTCGGTTCAAATCTTCATTTTTAACTTCTGGAGAACACAAAATGAAATACTGACCAGAAGCAGTGTCAAACTAAAGAAACAGGGTTTCTATTCAAGTGTAAGTTGAACAATCACAGAATAATTGACAGGTAGGCTTAAGTCAAGTTAGTGATTTTATTCACAAGCCCTTTCATTGTACGTCGCCAGAACCTTTGGTGTTACGATACAATACAAATCATTGGCTGGCACCACCACTCCTATTGTTAAGTAAACGCCCCTTAACTTTATACTCCAGTTTACATTGGAAACTGCGTCTCTACCTCTGGAGCAAGCATAATGAAACCTCCCCCCTTAGATGAGTTTCTTTACAATCTAGAATTTAGCGTTTCCTGAGTGGTCACTAACCCATATGTTGCTTAAGAAATACATCCACTTTCATTAGCGCCGTCTTCGATCCCGGCACGAACAAGTCGTTCAATGTCAAGAGGGATCTTATCCGCATCGCAATTCAGAATGATGGCCACAGCGACAGGAGAATTATCATTTCCTCTGAGGTATCTGCCATCCTCAGGAGGATAATCTGGATGAAATTCCACCTTCAACCCGAGTTTCTCACCCTAGAAATCGGCCTTGGCGCAGCCTAACAGCTTGGAAGTGAATTAGCACTGGCTTTGGTTATGGTCAAAAGACTAGAATATGATCCGCCTCGAGGTTCCATTCCGTCAGTAGATCCATATTGCCTTCCAGAACATCAGCGATTGTTGCCTCAGGTCCGATCCCGCGGGCCTTTGCGCAGGTTCCTCAGGTGCCAACCTCGCCGCGACAGGCAACCGAGCTCATCATCCTCTCGATGTTGTAGTAGCCTTGATGGGTCTCTTGGCCTCGAAGCGCGCATTGAACGCCATCGTCGATTAGAAATACACGAACTTTTGCCGTCTCACGCTTCGCCAAATTCATGGCGATTCGGAGCGCATTATACGGTCGTTCATTGCCGTAAGGACCGTCGTTCACGATAAGAAGATATTGCTTCGTTATTTCTTCCATGTCGAATCCTCCCACCTATAGGTTAATTGGCAAGCCTAAGGCAACCGCTTATTCTCTCTCCCAACCGCGATAATTATCGCATCAGAAAAGAGACGAAAGGCGCAATGCGCTTGGCGATCCACTTTGCGAAGAATCGCACAGCAGATCGTGTGTTCACATAGATGCGTCGCGCCTGGCTTTGGATTATCGTCGACAAGTTCACGGTGTTGATTTGTAGGCAACAGTGATCTAAACTGTCTTTATAGTTACCTTACCGTGGGTGGCCATTTCAGATAGTTGGCCTGGAGTAGAAAAAGGAGAAGGAGGGCAGAGATGGCCGGGAAAACGATCGTAATTCTGGGCGGCGGCGTGGGTGGCATCGCCACTGCCAACGCTCTGCGAGAGCAACTGGGAGCGGAGCATCGTGTCGTCGTGGTGGACAAGCGGGCTGAATACGTCTTTACACCATCGCTGTTATGGGTGATGGTGGGTTGGTGGTGGCCGGAGCAGATCACCAAGGGCTTACATCACCTGGTGCGGCCGGGGGTCGAGGTAGTGATCGCCGAAGGACAGGAGATCGACCTGGACGGCCAGAAAGTAAAAACCAGCGATGGCGATCTGGCCTTTGATTATCTGGTTGTCGCCGCAGGTGCGCAGCTGGCCCCAGAAAGTGTGCCTGGCTTCAGCGCGGCCGCTCACACGCCCTATGACCTCGACGGGGCCACCGGGCTCTGGTCGGCGTTGCAGGGCTTCAACGGCGGCCGGGTTGCGGTGTTGGTTTCGGCGATGCCGTATAAGTGCCCGGCCGCGCCCTACGAGACTGCTCTATTGCTGGACGATTATTTGCGGCGGCAGAGCATCCGGGATCGTTGTGAAGTGGAAGTATTCACGCTTGAGAAGCTGCCAATGGGTGTGGCTGGCCCTGCGATGGGACAAGCGGTCGTAGGTATGCTGGAGGCTAAAGGCATTCGTTTTTATCCCCAGTTGGACCTGACTAAAATTGATGCGGCCGGCAAGGAGATCGTCTTTTCAAATCGCGATCCGGTGCCCTTTGATCTGCTGGCCGGTGTGCCTCCCCACCGCCCGCCACAGGTGGTTAAGGAATCAGCGCTGGTCAACGAAGCCGGCTGGGTGCCTGTTGACAAAAGGACGATGCAGACCTCCTACGAGAACGTCTATGCTATTGGCGATGTGACCAGCATCACCCTGGCCAACGGCATGGCGCTGCCCAAGGCTGGCGTCTTCGCCGATGGCCAGGCGCTGACCGTCGCCCGGCGCATCGCCGAGGAAATCCGCGGGCTTGAAACGCAGGCCGAGTTCGACGGCCTGGGCTTCTGCTGGATTGAGACGGGTGGTGGATCGGCCGGCTTCGCCAGCGGCGAGTTCTACGCCGAGCCAGACCCCATAGTTCCCCTGCCACGCTCGGGCCGAATGTGGCACTGGGGCAAGATCCTCTTTGAAAAGTACTGGCTAGGCGAGGGTTTTATCCGCCAGGCCTCAGGGCTGGGATTGAACCTGGCCGGCAAGGTTTTGGACGTCCCAGTGATATCGTAGCGCGCTTACGCAGAAGTTTTCCGTCGGGCTCAGAATCGTGATCGCGGGCCAATACCTATCAAATGAGGGCAATCGCCTCCCCAAAAGGAGGTTTTCTCGTATAAGTTCAGATTAAGGGCGCGAAAGTTCTCTGCTGCAATCCAGATTCCGGAAAAGCTATATCAAGCTTCTCCGATACCGGCATCCTTCGCCAATACGATGGCCTGGGCGCGATCTGCCACCTGGAGTTTGTCGTAGACGTTCGAGATGTGGTTGCTGACCGTTTTTGACGTGATGTGCAAATGATTGGCGATCTCCTGATTATTCCGGCCGAGGGCAATGAGCTCCAAGATTTCGTGTTCCCGATCCGTAAGATCGGGAAAAGTCTTGGCGCTGTCCCGTTCCAGTGAGGCCGCGTTGACCTGCCGAAAGAAATCGGCCAGTCGATTAGCGATGGCTGGCCCGAATATCGCTTCGCCCTTGGCCACTGCGCGAATGCTTCTGAGCATCTCTGCTTTATCCGCTCCCTTGAGCACATAACCGTGGGCGCCGGCGCGCATGGCGGCAAACAAAGAGTGGTCATCTTCCAGCATAGTGACCATGATGACACCGACGTCGGGCGCTGTTTGCAGGATCCGTTTGGTCGCCTCAAGCCCCGTCATGTCCGGCATCTGAATATCCATCAGTATGACGTCTGGGGAGGTTGCTTCTGCTTGTTGGAGCGCCTGTTGACCAGTGGCAGCCTCGCCAACAACTTCGATGTCAGGCGCAGCCTTCAGGATGGCATTCACGCCGTCACGGAAAAGGGCATGGTCATCGACGATCAATACGCGGATCGGTTCCATTTCAACTTTCTCCCCCAAGGATTGGGATTCTGGCCCAGACAAGGGTGCCTTCGTCAGGCATCGATTCGATCTTAAAGGCCCCTCCGACTTCCTCGACGCGCTCGCGCATAGCGCTCAGGCCCACACCATGCTTTACATCGTGGGACAGACCCCGCCCATCGTCAACGATTTCCATGTGAAGCCACCTGGGCGGATCCTCGGTCACCGATAGATTGATCTGGCATGTCTGGGCCTGGGCATGCCGGAGCACATTGGTAAACGCCTCAAGGATGATGCGATAGACCACCACTTCGACAGCGGCCGGCAACGGCGGAAGTTCCTCCTGCCGGGCATTGACCTTGACCTGTAGCCGCCCCAGCGATCTACTCTGCTGATCGACATGTGCCTGAATGGCCGGTATCAGCCCCAGATCATCCAGGGCCGGCGGCCGCAACGCATAGACTATGCGGCGAATGTTCTTCACCGATTCCTGGGTCTGCTCCTTGAGTTCCAGCAGCAATTTCGTTGCTCCCGCCGGATTCTTCCCCTGTCCCGTCTTTGGATCTCCAGAGATCAAGTCTATGGCGGCATCCAGTTTAAGCGTCTGGCCGGCCATAGTCGGACCGAGTCCATCATGTAAATCCCGGCGCAAACGGCGGCGCTCTTCTTCTCGAGCCGTCACAATCTTTTGACGGGAGTTCTGCAGATCGGCATATAGCTGGCCGGCGTAAACGGCCGTTCCCGTTTGCCTGGCGATATTCTCCAGCAACAGTCTTTCGGCGGCGCTGAACCCATGACCCGGACTTCTGGGCGATACGATCAGATGACCGATCTGCTTGCCACGAGTAACCAGAGGCAGGCGCTCAGTGGTATGAAGGGGCCGGCCGTATTCCGCGGCCGTGATGGCCTCCTCACCCGATCCCAGTTCGACGGCCGCGTAGGGCAACTTCAACGATTTGGACACCGTCTCCAGAATGCCTACAAGCAATTCACCCAAGGCAACATTTGCCTCGATCTGCTCGCCCAAGCGGGCCAATACGATGGCCGGATTATCCCGATCTCCAAACAGGAGCCGGCTGACCCTTGCCTGCAGCCACGCCCGCAGCGGTTGGAAGAGAACAGCCACCAGGCCGGTCACCATTAATGAGATCAGCAGATTGTTTTTGATCTGGAAGAGAATGCTCAAAGAGCCAACGACTACCACATACAACCCTATCAGGATAGCGGACAGCGCTCCGTAGACCAACGTGCGGTTGATGAGAATATCAATATCGTATAGCCGGTAACGCATTATGGCGATGGTCAAGGAAACAGGTAGGGCTGCAAAGGAAAGGAAATAGAGCGCCGTAGTGAGTGCCAGCCAGAATGGATATGGTGAGCCCTCAGGCAGAGTGAATGACCAGAAGTAAGGAAAGCTGGTGGCAATCTGAATAATGAGCATAATACCCAGCCCGTAAACAACCCATTTTATTTGCTGCCTCTCTTCCCCTGAGGCGATGTGCCGGTAGCGATAGAACTGGGCATACAACACGCCCAACATGACCGCCACCGGTGGTAGGCTGCTGGCTACCAGGAGAGCGGCAGGGCGCGAGTCCGAACCGAAATACATGAATGAGGTTATCGCCATCACGGGTGCGATAATGAGTGCAGCCAAAGCCAGCCAACGGCTCCAATCCGGCGCGAAGCGACCGTCAGGAAAGAGCAGAAACAGGAAACAAGTGGCAGGGTATATGATCAGAGGAGTGAAGAACACATTCCAGACGAAACTGGCAACGCCGGCAGCTGGAACTGGATCCGCCAGTTCAAACGGTCCAGAATAGACACCAAAGGCCAGGAGATAGAAAGACAAAAACAACGCCATCCGATCATTGGGGCAGCGGCGAAATAGCAGGAAGGCCAGGGAAAGGGAAAGCAATACAGTGGCAAACGACAACACGGCGGTCAACGCGTTGAGGGCAACCACCACCGGAGCGGGATTGACGGTAAATGGAATTACGCTAAATCCCTCTGGCACAGCCCGTATGTAGCCGGGGATGGCGACCGCTGTAACGGCCAGCGCCAAGAATACGGCCACATACCACGCCGCGTGGATCCAGCGTAGCCAACGGCCACTTATTGTATAGGGAACCGCAATCGCATCGCTCGTCATATATGGCAGATCATTATAGCAGAAGCCGCCTTATCGTCGTCAGCCCATTTTTACGAGGACGCCACCTTTTCGGGCTTCCCCTCCTGGGGTCAAACCTTGACCATTTAAAGCCAGCAATTCCTCAAGCAACTCGGCCGCCCGCTTGGGCGCATCATGCTGGGCGTAATCTCGCTGGATCGCCTGAGCCCTCTTCTTGTATGATGGTTCGGCCAAAATGGTCTTCACGGCCTCCCTCACCTGGGATGGCTTGGGCGACTTCGTCTTCAAGTCGATCCCTACTCCAGCCCAGGCTATCCGGGCGCAGACTTCCGGCTTTTCCTGGGTACGACCGGCGGCCACCAGCGGGATGCCATGAGCCAGCGCATATTGGGTGCCTCCATATCCGCCATTAGTGATCATCACGTCGACGTGCGGCAGCAAGTGTGCGTGAGGGATGAACCGTTCCAGGCGTATATTGGCAGGCAATCCGTTCGCCAACCCGTCCAACGGTTGTCCGCCTGTCGTGGCGACGACCAGCACTTCCTCGTTGGCCAGCCCCTCAATGGTCGGCCGCAACAGATCGTCGGCATTGGTTGCCACCGTCCCTTGAGTGACATGCACAACTGGGCGCCCTGAGCGAAGGTCATCCCACCAGGCCGGTGGTGTAAACTCTGCGCCCAGTTGTGGCAGGATAGGACCTATGAAGTGGATGTGGTCTGGGAGATCGTCACGAGGGTATTCAAACGCTTTTGTGGTCGCCTGCATGGCCAGGTCGGCACGCTGTACAACGGCGTCAAAAAAGGTTTCATTCATCGGTGCCAATCCCAGACTGGCACGCATCTCATTGGTACGGACATTGACGCTACGCATCACAATCCGAAACACCAGCCAGTTCAAGAAGCGGTTCCGAACCCGGCCGAGAATCGTTGAGCTAGGGGCGAATCCCAACCCAAATGGGGTTGCGTCGGGGCCAGTGATCAGCAAGGGAAAGGAGCTGAAAACGGCGCAGGGTAGACCGGTCAACTCTGCCACCAGCGTCCCTGCCAGCATGCCCCCGTCAGCGAGTATTATATCGGCCGGTTTCTCCTTGAGGATGATCAACAGATCAGTGACCCACGTGACCGTGTTGTCGATAACCAGGTTAAGCTCCCATTTGACACCGGCCAGCCCTTTGAGCTTGCGCCTTTCCGGGAACTGTTCGTCGAGCGTGCTCTCGTCGAGATCGAAGCCGTCCCTCAGCGTTTCAAAGCGGGCGCCGGTCGCCTCAATCTTTTCTCGGAAACGGGGGCTGGTATACCATCTGACTTCATGCCCTCTTCGCACCAGTTCTCCTGCCAGTGGCAGACCTGGATTCGTGTGTCCGGGTATACTAAGTGTAGCCATCAAAATGCGTGCCATGGTTGTTCCTCCGTTTCATTTCCGTTTGCGGATCAGCAGCGCCTCCTTCCGATTAAACAAATCCTGGAACAATCTTTTTCCGTTCAGCAGCATAACTCACCCAGGCCTGGCCGTATTTACCGCTCATATACCGATGAAAAGGAGGCTGCGCGTGGAAGTAGAACTGGGCAAAATGAATAAGAAGAGAAATGCCAGCGAGGGCGGCATACCCGGTCATCAAAGCCAACGCTGAGCGCCACAATATATATCCCGTGTAGTTGGGGTGAATGACGACAGAAAATAATCCCTCGGTGAAAAGTATCCCTTCATTTTTAGGGTCTCGTTTGAAATGGTGGAGCTGTACATTGCTAATCAACTCAATCGATAAGCCCAGCATGAAAAATGCTGCGCCGATGTATATCCAGATATCTACCGGCAAGTCGCTGTTGAGAGTCTGGCTGAGAAAATAAACCCACAACCAATCCAGGGCGTTATTCCAGGGGAACATGGCCATAAACCACGTGAACCGCTCGCGGGAAAGTACCCAAACCCAATAAAGCTGCTGGATGGCAGCCAAGAGCACGCACGTAAAAAACAGCATAACCGTCGAATCTCCAAAAACGTCGGCCAAGCTGTTGAACTTGTCGACCCAATAGATGATTAAGAGAATTCCGACAAATGGATCTGCGATTCGTATCGCAGAAAATACCAGCCGTGGGGCAATGTGATAGGTGTAATCGCCGCGTTGGATATGATCTTTCAACATGATTGCCTCTTTTCTGCCGGACTAACTACTCCCGGCTAATATTGCGATCGAGGTCTGGGTTTGGGGCAGTTACCCCGAACCTATCAGGCGCACGGTAGGTACAGGTTGACCGCGCCGTGCTGCTTCGGACTTCAGCCGCTTTCTCATGCGTATGAAGCTCCTAATGAGCGAAACCACTCCTGCCGGATCGCGGCTAAAGCTGACATTCGGCAAACAACGCTCGACCTTGAACAGGGCAGCTCTCTTGTCGCCTGACACCTGGCCGACAAAAGACATGTTCTCGTTGGATACCATTTCGCCTTTTTGAACTTTCAGAGTGTGAAATGTAAGGCAGGCGCGGCCTCGCGCTTCCGCGGGCATGGCCGATGGCAGGTCAAGATGCACGCCGTCGGATTCAAGGGACCCGCCGCGCGCCCTGAATGGCACGGGATAGCCATCTTCGTCAACCACCGTAATGATCGGTTTGCCGAGTCGGTCAAAGGCGTAGGCGATATCCTTGCACCAATCCGTCGATGTATTAACTAGCGGTTTGTGAGGAGTGGGCAGGGGGCCCGGAGGGGGGTCGGAAGGTGGCGCCTCTGTGCCTTCGGCAGCATGCCACTGCTGCGGGGTTGCCCCCATGTCGCCTTCGGGCCACCATAATAACTTGACTGGGGTCACTGCAATCCAGATCCGGGCAAAATAACCGTCCATCTGGCGCAATATAAACGCTGGCAACATTCTGAACAATGTAAACCGGGCCAGGTTCATCCGAATGTAACGATCGGTGTTTGCTTGGAGGTCAGAATCGTACACGGTTGCCTGACCGTATACCAGAATTATAGGCGGCTTCTCAATGGGCGAGGCTTTCGGCTCTGAGTATAACAAGCATACCTGAGGGTTTTTTCGTGCCCGTTCGGCTTTCGAGGAGTATGTGATACCTGTTTGGACATCGATGGTTCGCCCATTCTCACCTGGAAATGGGATCACAGGCGATGTGATCGGTGTGCCGTCTCTCTTGATTGATCCGTATTCGCACAGGCCGTCCACCAGCAAGGGAACAAGATCTTGGGGCAGGCCAATACCATTGCTAAACTCATTCATTTCAAACTCCTTCTGTCCTTATCATCCCCGATCAGGAATGACAAGGCTGATGTCTGCGCCTATTCCGGTATGCCGGAGGTTCTCCGCAGACGGATGAGGGGAAACCTCCGACCACCTGACCATCGCACCGCGTCCTCATAGGAGGAAAAGACGTTGACGAGTTGATCCCACCGGTGCTGCCAATCATCGCCCGCTAGAAACTCGGCGACTACAGAGTATCGCTCCCGGCCCGGCTCAACCTCGGCCTTAGGATGAGCGCGAAGGTTGCGTACCCAAGCAGGGAGTTTCGGGAGGCCGCCGTTGGTCCCCATCACAAACACATCGTCGCCACTCCGCAAATGAGCCACCATTACCGCGCGAGGTTTTTCGCCGCAGCGACCAATCGTGGTTACCAGCAGGAGCGGGGGACCTAGAGGATTGCGGCTGACAATTCGACCGCCCAAGCCTTTGTACAGCCAGACATGGCCCAACGTGATCTTCGGCAGGAGGCGCATTATCATCCGAATTACTGGACCCGGTCTTTCACGCTGGGGATTTGCCGCACGCATGTTTAAAACCTCCTATTCGAGCGGCCTGACGGCGTTGAGCTCGGCCGCCCGCTCGCTTCTGCGCTTGCTTTTCAAGATCTCCATAAGTGCTCAGCGGTTTATTGCCTCAGCAAGAAGATTGCAATCACCAGACTGAGAACAACTACAAGACCTGGGGTGAGAAATCGGGCGCCGCTATTGACCAGGAAAACAATTCCGAATAGAAGGGTGGCGCCAACGGTCACGTATCCGAGCCAGACCGGAAGGCCTGCTTGCAGAAAGGCGATGCCAAAGAGCAGTAGAGCTGCGAGGGCAAGCCAGTAATATAGCGTTTCCATGCCCGAGTAGGCGCCCTCATAAGAACCGAGGGGGTCCGTTGTTTGACGGTAGAGGAAGAGTGCAGCGGGAATAAAGGCGAATATAAAGGCGACTGCACCCAAAGTAGGAACCCAGGCATTCGCCACTGTATACAATTGGGTGTTAAGCACAAAAAAGCCGCTGGTAGTGAGCAAGAGACTGAGGACAATCAAAGACTGGGCGATGTTCCAACGAGTCTTGTATTCCTCAATGATCCGTACCCGCCTTTGAAGGTCTGGCGTCTGGTATATCCCCCGAGGGCCAATCAGCCATGCAACCATCAAGACCGCAAAGCCGGCAATCAGCAGAATAGCCGACAAACGTTGTGTATCCATGGCAATCTCCTGTTCGTCTCGTGTTTCAAAACACGAAAATATTGAACGACTGATATGCTTCAAGGCTAATAATGCGATCAAGGGCAGGGTTTGAGCCAGACGCCCCAAACCCTGCCCGCTCTGCGCTTGTGCGTCACACCAATCATTGCCAGCCCCTATTGGGCTTCAAGGAGATCCTTGAGGGTCTGGACATCGGTTGCGAGCTGCCTTTTGGACATGCGGGCCAGTATCGGCTCAGCGAGCTTGAAAAAGCCCGTAGCCCCGAACTCTCCTGCGATCGTAACTTTCGTGCCGCCATCAACTGGAGCGACCGAGATCCGAGAGGTGATGGGTACCGGGCCTGAGGTCATCTTGTCCGCATAATACCGGTTAGGCTCGAACTCACTGATCTCGTAGGTGGCCTCCATGGTGCGGCCCAGGAATTGGGTTAGCCGGGACGAAGTCGTGCCTAAACCAACCGGACCTTCTGAAGTTTTCTTCGCTTCAACGACCGGGCCTGCCCACTGGGCAGTGTTATTGGGATCGACCACGTAGGCAAAGACCTCTTCAACGGGGCGGGCAATTAGAATACTAGACTCTACTTTCATTTTTCATTCTCCTTGTGACTCATCCTGACGCCTGCACGACAGTCACGTAGTCCCCGGACGGATGTTTACTGCATTTCCGCCGGAGAGAGCCAACCGATAGGTAATATCTTTTAGCCGCTCATCGGCTTCTATTGCTGACGATCGGTTAAGTTAATGTTGTGGATATCCTAGATCGGGCATTGCCCGTTGTCATGAGAGTACATTCCTGTTTGGGTCGGGAAGTCCAGCCCTTCCTCCTAGGAATAGGTTCCCAAACGGTTCTGGGACTTCGTCCTTCCTTGCCGTTTCTGTGCGTTGAATGCCACCATTGCCGAATCGCTGACTCCGCTTGTTCGGATGGCTCAATGAAACCCTAAACACTAACCTGACAACTCGCCGCGCAGGGCACAACGTCCTGCTTTTCTCGTTGGTGCCGCCATGACGATTTGACAATATTGGTCGGTGGATTCCGCCGGGGGGACCGGTACTAGTTGGTCTTAAGGCGCTGCCCAAATGGTCTGCGCAAGGGCAACGGCATCAAATCAATCAGCTTGTGACAAGAAGCGTCGTAGGAGGTGGCGTCAATGACATCGGTCATCGAGAGACCGGCAGGCAGTTCACAGCGCGTCTCGTCCGGCCGCTGCATGACAAGTCCCCAAGGATAGTCAACTTCTCCAGGGCGCAGCTCTTTACCCAGCTCGATCAGCGCCGCGCCGTGGAGGGAGAATATCGAACTGTGTGGTCAGCAACCTTCTTGACCTTCGGGTTTGCATAGGCACGAGGAATAAGAACGCAATGGCTCCCAGACCTGGGCAAGATGAAATGGGGAGCGCGAAGGGACTCTTAACCCCGACCTCTCGAATATGAACCAGGCTTATGTGCCCTCTGCGTTTGATCGTGCAGAGAAAATCGCAGTTCACATCAAGACCTTCAAGCCGCAAATCAAAAAGCAAACCGGACGTTCAGTTTCAGTTGATGGGAGCTCTTTGTTAGGCTGGATTTGGGGAGTCTATCAGTCTAAGATAGTGATATTGGCGCTGTCGATATATGTATTGGTATATTTAGAATTCGGGATTAAATTCCCGACTGTCCTTCGGGATATTTGATAGTTAGCCAGCGCGGTCCGCTAACAAAGCTAGCAGCAAGGAAAGAATATGCCAACGAAATCTATCTACCGTAATCCCGAAGGTGAAGCAGAAATTCGCGCCATCTATGATCGGCAATTGGCTCGGTTGAAACTTTCTTATGAGAGCCGCATGGTCAAGACGCGCTTCGGGAGCACACATGTGCTGGAACTTGGACCAAAAACGATGCCACCGGTTGTGTTGCTTCAGGGAGGTAACACGACAAGCCCGCTAACGATCGGTTGGTTGCGACCGCTGATTGGGTCATATCATGTATATGCGCCTGACACCATCGGCCATCCAGGTAAGAGTGCGCCTGTCCGGCTCTCGCCGCACGATGATAGTTATGGGGAGTGGTTGGTAGAAGTGCTGGATGCGCTCGACCTGGATCAGCTATTTATTCTGGGAGGTTCCTATGGAGCAGGGATACTCCTACGTGCTGCAGTCTATGCTCAAGAACGCATCAACAAAGCCGTGCTTTTTATCCCCTCTGGGATGGTGTCTATTCGGCTCCGCAGCATGTTGTACATGTTGTGGTGGTTGGGACTCTACCGTATCTCGCCGACGCCAAAGCGACTAAAAAGCATCATGCGGCCGATGTTCAAAGATGACTCTATTGCTGAAACCCATTGAACGGGTATAACTACACCGCACAGGCGAGGAGGAAACGTGATGAAGAAGCTCCTGTTATTCCTGTCCCTGCTCTGGCTATCCGCCTGTAGAGCCGAAATCATTGAGGATGGTGATGCCTTTCCTACAGCTCCTGTCCCTACCGCGACGGCCGTTTCCGCCACAACGGCGCCATCCACCCCAACCTTGGCCCCAACGTCGAAAGCGACGGAGGATGTGCGGGAGGCAACGGTCGCTTCTCTGACCTTCACGGCCGTTCCGGCAACGGCGGTACCAGGTACGGCCGTTGTAGAAGCGTCGCCGATTCGCATCCAGTTCGAGCCCGGTGTGACCACAGCTACCTTGAACGGCCGACTGGCCCCCGGTGAATCTATTGAATATCTCGCCCGGGCTGCTGCCGGGCAGCAAGCGCATATCGAAATCGTCTCGCAGAATAACGTTGCCAACTTTTCCCTTGTGGGCATGAGCGACGGGCAGCCCTACAAGCGGCTCGAAAACGAAAATCGCTTCTGGGATGGCATATTGCCCGAGTCGCAGGATTATAGGATTCGGGTTCGCACATTGGAAGCGTCTGACTTTGCGCTCATCGTGACCATCGATCCCTTGGGAGCAAACGTATTACAGCCGGTGTGGCCTATCGTGGATGCGACGTCAGGTTTCTTGCTGGGCGGATCTCACAATGGTCAATGGCTGGAGGCTCTGACGATCATGCCTTCGCTCCAAGACGGCGATCGGTCGTATCAACTCTACGCCGGCAGCACGTTCGAGGGACAACTCGCCGGCGGCCCGCCGACAATGCCCCTGGAAGGCCCATGTGGCGGCACACCAGGGGTGCCATTCCCGGAGGATGGCGACCTTTCTGGCATTATCGCCCTTGTCGCTGGCTGGGAGGCGGCGCTGCGCCAACCGCAATCGCACCAATTGGATACCCCTATTTACGTGGAAACCATCTCAGAACTATTACAGGCACAGGGCATCGCCGAACCAGAAGTTCGGTTGACGAGCGTCGACAGAATTGACTTGGAGGGTGACGGCGTGGATGAGGTTCTCATCACCGCCGCCCGCTTGACAGGTTTGGATGCTGGTCTGCCCACGGCTGCTGCTGGGGATTATTCCGTCGTCCTCTTACGCAAAGTCATCAATGGCGACGTGACTTCCATCCCAATAGCTCTGGCCGTATTCACGGAAGACGTTGAGTTGGTTTACCCGGTTCAGTATGATGTCCTGGCCATGCTCGATTTGAATGGCAACGGGAACCTAGAGATCGTGATCGAGGGACGGGCTTACGAAGGCCGATTTGTCACTGTCTACGAAAGCAGTGAACAGGATGTGCGGGCGGTTCTTTCTGTAGGCTGTAGATTGTAGCCGGTAATAGAGTCCGGAGCCGGCGAGGAGGGCCTTCGCAGGTTGTTGAGCTGACCTAGCAGCGCTTCGCGCTCCCGAACGAAGAACAAACACAGAGTGATCCACCTTACTTGCAGTTTCCTGGGGGAAGCCCAGCAATGAACTGAGCCTCCCGCCTAATAACCTATGCCAAAGTTAGCAAAAGGCGCCTACTGCGTGAAAAGGCCTACCTAAAGCTGCTTACATAGGTAATCTCCGGTACCCCCGAAGTTGCTGCACGCAGCGTTGTGGGTGCTGATCTGTTCATTGACCATGCCGGGGATCGCCGGTCCATGATCCCGCAGGACGAAGTGGATTTCGGCCGTGCGCGTGTTAAGCAGCCCAACAGGCCATGGCGCGGCGTCCGCGCCGACCCGAATGTGGGTGCCAAAACTGGCTTGACCATCGCCGCCAACGACATGGCCGGCCCCAAACGTCACCGAAGAGCCAGCGGCGATGTTCCCAGGTGGTGGAAAGGCATCGTCTTCCCCGCACACCCCATCACTGCAATTCTCCGGGTATTTGTATCGTCGGCCGCTCCCTCTAACACCTCCGGATCAGGATGACCAAAATGGATCCCCTCCCCGGCCGAAACGATCACAACCGTCGACCGAACCGCCGCCAGCATCTCGGCGTTACTCGACGTTTTGACCCCATGATGGCGGCCCGGATCACAGTATCATCGGCGCCCACCAGAATAGTGTAGAAAGCGACCCCAAGCGGGACAAACCAGGCCCCCCGACGAGGACCCAGGAAGGGCTGCAGCAGCGCCAGCAGAATGCCTACCGGGATGGCGATATTGAAGCCACAGATAGCAATAATGTGGCCGCGTCTCTCATTAGTTTTCTCTCGATCCCCCCGCACAACGCCACAATACTTCAGTTCTAGGACATTAAGGCTGTCTATTTAACGCCCCATTTCTTACCATCCTAAGCTCACTTAGCCCGGCCGGCGCCGGTGCCGGCCGCTAACACTGATAGTCAAGAATCCCGGTCAAGAAAACAAAGGTAAAATTCCCCCTGAAAACGGGACTATATTGCCCATCATATCTCGCCGGCCGGTCCCCCAGTGTGGAATTACCCAGAAAAAGGACACAGAGTAAAGATACCCGGTCAATAAATCAAAGTTAAGAATGCTCCTCCGTTCATGGATTTCCATACACCTCTAGAAAAGTCCTTATAGGCCCAAAGCTATCGAAGCTGTCACCAGGGGCAAGATCGTTTTGTGACAACCGGGTCATTCGAAGGCGTCCACAGAGATCTGCTGACCTTGTCCCAAGCATTGCCGCCACGCCACTTAGCCACCGTGGACGGCTCTTTGGGCGGGCCACATGGTATGCCCGGGTGACGTGAGGAGTGGCAGCCCTTCTTGGACTACCACTCTTGATGAACGAACGGTCTACTGATCGGCGGGAAAGGATAGGCTACCTCGGAGCTACAATCAAGCCGGCAAAGCCGGTCCGGCCTCCTCTCTGGTCTTG
>Ga0307379_10006033_pt1 | contig 16748 bp, 11 predicted proteins | sample UN2MG_FD_202237 | JGI IMG/M metagenome (GOLD analysis project Ga0307379, IMG submission 202237) | Soil microbial communities from Risofladan, Vaasa, Finland - UN-2 | ecosystem: Environmental > Terrestrial > Soil > Coastal area > Acid sulfate soil | place: Finland: Risofladan, Vaasa | collected... | reverse complement strand
ATAAAAAGAGAGTTTCGCATGATTTGGAAAATCGTTGAAAAAGAATTCCTGCTGAACTTGATGACGTTCAAGTTTTCGCTTGGAACATTGCTCTGCCTCGTCTTAGCGGCGGTATTCGTCCTCGTCCCTGCAGATGACTATCATCAGAGGTTGGCCGCCCAGACAAATAAACTGTTAGGCATAAAGCAGGAATAGTCCAATTATTACCTTTTACCGGCCCGTTGGCCCGGTGCCGGATATGTTTGAAAAATTAATCTTTTGAAAGGATTAAGGATATGTTGAGTCGGCCTATACCAAGAAGATTAAAGTTGGGGATTTTGGGACTAATCGTAATTGTTGTTATTGGCACTATCCCATTGCTGCTGATGTTTCCCAGAGAATCCAACACACAGAAACAGTCTCGTGGGCATTCCGAGCCTAACGAGCCTAATACAATTACAATCGTGCCCGGGCTGGGAGTTGGTGATTATACGCTTGGAATGAGCAAGGACGAAGTGTTGAAACGTCTGGGAGAACCAAAGGTCATTAATTACGCTGGAGAGGATTTTAGGCTCAACGATCTACCGACAAGGTACTTAATGCACTTTGACGATATCACCTTTTTCATCGTTAACGATTCAGTCTACAGTATTGCCGTGAGGAGTCCTTTATATAAGTTCGCTGACGGCCTGGGAGTGGGTGACTCGGAGGAAAAGGTCAAACAAGCCTTTGGCAATGACTTCCATCTTAGGGAATTCGAGAAAGCAAAGTATGATGTTCTCACTTACGAAGACGAGGGACTCACGTTTGAAATCCGCAAGAAGGACAGGACGGTCATCAAGATCAGCGTTACAAAGAAAATTTCTCGTGGGCATTCCGAGCCTAACGAGCCTAATATAATTACAATCGTGCCCGAGCCCCTGTTGAAGGCCAAGGGAATTCTTCATCCCCTGTTGCGAGTCAAGTTTGCAGCAGCCGGGGATAAACTCGGGTAAATTCCAGGGCGAAAGGAAGGGGAAAGAAGGGGCAACAACAAGTGGCGCAGCATTTCTGCCGGAGGCCAGCATGAGGAACATACAGTATTTCGCAGTCCTGCAAGTCCCGTAGGGGATGTCTTATTGCAGGACGTAGGAAATAAAAATAGTACCGAACCGCAGGCAGAAATGCGGTCTGTTGCGAGTAAGGTGAGTATAGATCCCCGGCCCCCGACAGAAAGTCAAGCGAGCTAACATCGGGGGTAAACATTTCAATTTAATATTGAATATTGACTACTTACTATTGAGGTTGAGATTCTTCACTACGTTCAGAATGGCAATTAATGTAGTATTTCTACCGTAGGCCAGCATGAGCATCATACCATCACGCAGACGCGTAGCGGTGGAGTGATTAAAATTAGTGTGAACCGAAGGTAGAAATGCGGTCATCGATCAGGTGTGAAGTGCCGAACCGCAGGTAGAAATGCGGTTAGGGTACAGCTAAAGCCGGACAGGATGTAATCAATAAGGTCCTTCGGAAAGTGGAGGCAATCGCGAAAAGGTCGGCGAGGTGCTTAGTATCGGCCGTACAACTCTTTACCGCAAGTTGAGACAATACGGAAATAATTCGCTTGTTTGATATCAGTGTTTCATTCATGACACACAATGGGTCACGCATGACACGATAAATTCGGGGGTAAAAGTAACTATAATAAATTCTTTTGGTTCCCAACACTTTTTACTATAACAAGTTATGGTATTTCATCGAGTTTATTGCTCTTTTGGCACGCCTTTTGCAAATCTATATGATTGGCGAAGCAGATCAGGCGCCAAAAAGTTAATTCTTTGAAATATGATAACATACGATAAAAAGAGAACTCCGTATGATTTGGAAAATCGTTAAAAAAGAATTCCTGCTGAACTTTATGACGTTCAAGTTTTCACCCGGAACATTGCTCTGCATCGTCTTATCGGCGGCATTCGTCCCCGTCTTTGCAGATGACTATCAGCAGAGGCCGGCCGGACAAATGAACTTTTAGGCATAAAGCAGGATTAGTCCAATTATTACCTTTTACCGGCCCGTTGGCCCGGTGCCGGATATGTTTGAAAAATTAATCTTTTGAAAGGATTAAGCACATGTTGAATCGGCCTATAACAAGAAGATTAAAGTTGTGGATTTTGGGACTAATCGTAATTGTTGTTATTGGCACTATCCCATTGCTGCTGATGTTTCCCAGAGAATCCAGCACACAGAAACAGTCTCGTGGTCATTCCGAGCCTATTACAATCGTGCCCGGGCTGGGAGTTGGTGACTATACGCTTGGCATGAGCAAAGACGAGGTGTTGAAAAAGCTGGGGGAACCAACGCAGATTTCCTTCGAGGGAGAAAGGTACACTCTTAACAATCTTCCGAAAAGGTATTACATGTCCTTTGGTAGTGATATTTGCTTTGTGATCGTTGACGATTCAGTCAAAGAGATTGAGGTGTGGAGTCCTTTATATAAATTCGCTGACGGCCTGGGAGTGGGCGACCTGGAGGAGAAAATCAAACAAGCCTTTGGCAACAACTTCCATCTTAGGGAATTCGAGAAAGCAGAGAAGGATATTCTCACTTACGAGGACGAAGGGCTCACGTTTGAAATCCGCAAGAAGGACAGGACGGTCATGCAGATCACCGTTAGAAAGAAAATTTCTCGTGGGCAATCCGAGCTTAACGAGCCTAATGCAATTACAATCGTGCCCGGGCTGCGCGCTGGTAACTATACGCTTGGCATGAGCATCGTACAGTTGCCTTATAGGCAGGTATTCTCAGACGCGAAACAGAATCCCTTCTATGAAAGAGCAAGGGGCTTATACCGAATCAATCAGTATAGGCCCCGAGTTAATACAAATCTGCAATATTAAATATGCAGTCTTAGCTTCCGGATTAACGCGCATAGATACGAATATCGTCGAAGTACATCATGCCTGCCCCGCCGGCAACCGGGTTGCTCCTGTTTCCAAGGCCAATTGTAATCGAAGTTACATTTGCAAGGTTGACACCCTGGTCTGCAAATGCCTGCAAGTCGATATTCCATTCGGTCCAGTCAGCTTCCTGAGCCGCATTTGGATTATCATGATTGACCACTGCGCTGCCGTTGAGAGCAACGTACAAATTCTCAGCGGCGTTACCCGCACTGCCCTGGAACCAAATTGTTAGTGTGTTGAGACCTTTGAATGTCCAGTCACGATTGGAAGTCAACGTCAAGGTCGCTTCAGATTTGCCGACTGCGTTGTCGTAGGTCATCGGCATCGACTGAGAACCTCCGTGAACGATAGTCTTTTCGGCAAATGGAGGGTCTAAATGACCAACGGTAGAACCGTTTATTAAAGGATTATCAAAACCGTCTATCCAGGCAAGATATATCCTGTTGCTCCCGGGCTCACCTTCATTAAGGTCATTGTAGCTCTCAAAATCGTCAATAACGAAGTACTCTATGGTGGAAAAGCTCCAGACGTCACCTTCCCAAGAAGGAGTGCCTGCAGTATCATTAACCTCATTAATCTTCCAGTAGTAAATCTGCCCAAAATCAAGAGAACCTGGCAGATAGCTGCTTTCGGTCACTGTATCGGCAAGGGCCGTACCATCAGTTACGGCCTCTTTATCCTGACTGAAGTAAACTTCATGCGAAGCTGCCTCTCTTCCGCCTCGCCAATCAAGAATAACATCCCTCGCTACACCTTTGCCTTCTGAAGTCGGTTTGGGTTCTCTTGCCTGGACTGGAATGTAGAAGAACCTGACTTCACTCAAACCGTATTGATCGAGCAGTCCGCCCCAGTTACTGCTTATAGTAAGTTTGACGTACTTTGCCAGCACCCCGCTCATATCGATGGTTATACCGTGCATGTAATCAGCCGTGCCGGGGGCCTTAGCAAATTCAACATCACCCAGCGACGTCCAGGCGGAGCCGTCTTCGGAGTACTCAACCGTAACGCCCTTCGCTCCAAGACCGAAAAGAGACTCAAGCAACTGATTCGAGTTCCAGACCCACATTTCAAAGAGTTTGCAGGCTTTATCGAACTCATACTGTATCCAGGTAGGCTGAGGACCCAGTACACTACTGAGCCACATATCCGTCGGTTCAGTTGAGTGCTGGTCAGCGGCGTTGAGTCCGGAGCCATCAACGGTATTCTCAGGCCCCATATCCTGGGTATTCGAACTTGACGTGGCAGTTACATTCTCAACCGGATAGACAAAGGGTTCAACCGTGAAGCTCCAGAGGTCCCCTTTGAAGACGGTGGAATCCGGCGGCGCATTGACTTCATCGATCCGCCAGTAATAAGTCTGGCTGAATTCGAGAAGTCCCTCAGGGTCGTATGTGGTTTCAGCCTGGCCCTGGCGGACCAGTACGTCCAGTGTATTGGTTGTATCGGCATTATTGACATCATCAAAGACTTTGCCGAAGTACACGTTGTGCGTGTCGGCGAACGGGCCCGGTGCCCAACTCAGTGCCGTATCGTGCGGTACGTCAACAACGCCGTCTTCAGGAATGGGGTCCTTAGCCGTAAGTCTTTTTTTGAAAGCAGGTGGGACATACTCGCCTTCGTAAAATCTTGCACCGTCGAACCATAAGTCCCCTTCTGCGAAGCCAATGTGGAAAGTGATGGCGGCTGGGTCAATGGTCTCAGTGAAAACAGGAGTGGTTACGGTAAATTCCGTCCATTCTTGCGTCATGGTGAAGATCTGTTCAGGAAAACCCTCGAATGGAGTTCCATCCCGTTCCGGCTTGAAACGGATATCCAGTGTGCCTTGACTGCATTTAACAAAGGCGGAGAGCGTGTATTGCCTGCCTTCTTCAAAAACATGGCCTCCGTGCTTTAGGCCAACATCCCAATTATTTGCACCGAGTGTGGTTACATCAAGATGTAGACAATAATCTCCCTCAATCGGGTCTTCGGGAACCGCTGCGCCGACCAATACTTCAACCACTTCCGTGGTCACGCCGCCATAGGTGATCCAGGGGCCCATGGCGCCGCTCTCAAAGCCACCGTTCTCCAGGATATTCACAACTTCCTGTCCGTGGCTCGGACCGAATCCCATAAATACGATCAAAAAGACTGCTATCAACCAGATTATTCGAGTTCTCATAATACATCCTCCTATAAAAAAGGTTACGAAAGCGACTACTATTCCACGGCTTTGGGGAGCAGAAACTACTAACACCCTCATACACGGACACAAGTTTCACTAATATATCTATACCAAATTGCCTATCTTCCCGTCAAGGAAAATCTTTTGATTATATATTAGCATATTTCGTTGATATAACTGTGGAGAAGTGCAACGAAAAGACAGTTAAGCCTATTCATAGAGTCTCACATATTGCTCCCTTATCTTTCAATTGTAAGCCTCTCAAAGGCTGTTTAAACGGCGAACTCTTCTGGAAAGTCACCTGAGAAATACAATCCACGTCTATTTACCGGCGGGCGTTTCGATATTAAAAACCATTCTTTACTACTTTTGGTTACTGTACTATAATCCATATAGGCCGTGTTTGCATATGAATCTTGTGAAGGTGGATTACGGGGATCTTGTTAGCTGGGGGTATTATGCAAGAGTGACCCATGAGGTGCGAAGAGTGAGGGCTGCCGGAAAAATAACGGGTCGTTCGTGTTTTTTCACCAAGGAGGTACGGTATTTTTATACGCAGATAAAGACAAATATAACAGGAGAAAGACCATGCATAAAAGACAAGACAGAGTCTTGATAATGGTTATCGTTCTGGCGATGGCATCTTGCCTGGCGGAGGTGAATCCGGCGCTTGGTCAAAGTTCCAGTTCGAGACGGTCACAAAGGGTACGGATGGAACAGGTGCAGGTGGCCGGCCCGGATGGAGAAGTTAAGTTGACATTGTTGCCCAATGCCGAGCGCCTGACCTTCACGGTGACACTGGGTGATACAACGGTGCTCGGGCCATCGACGATTGTAATGAATCTGGACGGTTATGACCTGTCCACGGGGGTCGTATTGGGCGATGTGGAACGCTATGAGATAAACGAAACCTATCCCTGGCACGGCGCCAAAAGCACGGCGGTCAATCGTTGCAACGGCGCAAGGATATCGCTGCAGAACGATTTGTCGTTTATCGACTATGTCCTGGAAATCCGCGTATTCAACGACGGCGCGGCATTTCGCCACATAATCCCGGGCGATGAAAATGCTTCTCGCGTGCCGGACGAGTACACTGCCTTTGTAATCCCGGAAGGCTCTACTGTATGGTATCACGACCTTGGCGGTCATTATGAGGCCGCATATAAAAAGAATGATATTTCGAATGTTCGACCCGGGCAGTGGGCGGGCCCGCCGGTGACATTCGAGCTGCCGGATGGCTCCGGCTACGGCTCTATTACCGAAGCCAACCTGGTCAATTACAGCGGTATGGCTTTGGAGGCCGACGGTCGCCGCGGTTTGGTAACGTGTCTTGGCCACCGCCAGCCATTGAATTATCCATATGAGCTGCGGTACGGGCGGGAGGAAGCCAAACGCCTGGGCAAGCCAGCGTCGGTCAGCGGTACGATTACGACTCCCTGGCGGGTCGTAATGGCAGCTCGCGATTTGAATACGCTTGTCAACAGCACTATTGTGCCCAACCTCTGCCCTGAGGCTGATCCGAAGTATTTTCCCGATGGCATTAAGACTGCATGGGTAAAGCCCGGGCGGGCGGTATGGCGCTACCTTGACGGCGGAGACCGCTCGTTCGAGGGTATGAAGGAATTTTCCCGAATGGCCGGTCAGCTCGGTTTTGAATATCACATCCTTGAAGGTTTCTGGAGCAGATGGAGCGACGAGCAGATAAAAGAGATAGCGGAGTATTCCAGTCAGCAGGGAGTGGGTCTTTTATTCTGGAGGCACAGCAACCGGCTGGGGACACCCCAGGAGCGTGAGGAATTTTTCTCGAGACTGCACAGTTTGGGAGTAGCCGGTACCAAGATAGACTTCCTCGACCATGAAGCCAAGGAAGTTGTGGACCATTACGAGGCGCTTCTCGAAAAGGCCGCGGAATATAAGATGGTAGTCAACTTTCACGGCGCCAATAAGCCAACCGGGCGGGCCCGCACCTGGCCGAATGAAATAGTTCGCGAGGCTGTTCGCGGAATGGAAAGCAGCTCGCTTCGGGAACGCGCCCGCCACGAGACCATTCTGCCTTTTGCCCGTTTTCTGGCCGGCCAAGCAGACTATACGACGATGCACTTCGGTGAGCGCCGAGGCGACTCAACCTGGGCGCATCAAATTGCCAGTCTGGCCATTTTTGCCAGCCCGCTGCTGACAGTCGCGGCACATCCTCAGGCTGTTCTTGATAATCCGGCGGTGGACGTGATTAAAAGTATCCCGGCCGTGTGGGACGAAACTATCGTCCTGCCGGAATCCAAAATCGGCGAGTTGGCTATTTTTGCCAGACGCACGGGTGATATGTGGTTTTTGGCGGTAATGTGCGGCCCGCAGGCCAGGACTATCCGGGTGCCGCTTTCGTTTCTGAGCGGCGGTCGATACAAAGCCTCGATGGTTTTCGACAATAAGGAAAATGCCGCCGGAGTGGTTACCGAAGACAGGACTGTACGACAAGGTGATACGCTTACGATTGAGATGATAAACGGCGGCGGTTTTGTCGGGCGCTTCTCGAAGTAGCGAGGATTGTTAACATTTGGAGTGTTTAGTTGCACGTAACTCGTTTTTTGAAAAGGAGATAATAAATTTTGAAATTTTAGATTTTTGTTTTTTAGAGTGAGCGTTTTTGACCGAAAACACCCTTCAGGGTGGTAAAATAATCGAATTTTCGGTCAAATTTAGAATTTAGTCCGTCAAACGACACTGGATAAAAATGGGGAATTGAGAATTAGGCAAGACGCAAGACTCAAGACTGAAGACGGGCGAAGGGAGAAGGACGAGAGACAATGGATGATGGAAGAAAGAAGGATAGATTTTGGGCAAAGAATTAGGTTGATTTTTTTGTGATAGTTTTTGGACTGATGCCAACTGAAAAAAATAGGTGACTGTCCCTCCGGGAAGGCGTGGATGGAAGATTTAGTATTTCTACCGTAGGCCAGCATGAGCATCAAACAATCACGCAGGCACGAAGTGATAAAAAATTAGTGCGAACCGCAGGTAGAAATACGGTTAGCGATCGGGGATTTGCGGGTTGGGTTTTTGTCAGTTGATGATACTACCGAAAATAATGGGAAATTCACTACCTGTTAATGACAGGTAGCGCGGATGGATGAGTAAATGAGTGGATGAGGGGATTAGAGAATTTGTGAATTGGAGAATTGGAAGGAAAAAGGAAAAGGGATAAGAAGATTCACCTCAAAAGACCGTTCTCATCTCTTGAGAGTTCAATTACGAAACTGCTAACGACAAGCTCACCTGAACCGAGGGCTGCAAGGCCCTTGGTGCAGGTGAAGCGCCATGTTCGCCAATAAAATCTAATGGTTGTCAAAGTCATTATACTGTGCTCGAACCTTCATTGCTGTATAGATTTCGAGCAAAGCCTGTCTGATAGAATCGGTCTCTTCAACAAACTGCACTTCCATTTCTTTGATACGTTGCCTCGCTGCATCAAAGGCAGATCTAAAATCTGGTTGAGTCAGTAAGTCCTCCCGTGACCCGGACTTCTGATACGAAGCTTTTATCTTACCAGTTTTTTTGCGGGCGAGGAGGAATGCAAATGTCGCCTGATTATGATTATTACGTGTATGATATTGCAGTCTATTCCGTAATTTGTTCGTCCGACCTACATACAAGGCTTTGCCATGTTCGGATAAAAGGTATATCCCTGCTAAAGGCATATCTTTTGGTAGATCGCCCATCCGGTGTTTGGGAGATCCAAGCAACTGAGAATACTTTTTTTTGATGTCACTAATTGCTTGGTCGAATTCATTCATACGTTATCATCTCTGGCGAACGCACAGGGTCAGTCGCGACGCGCAGCAGCGTCGACTGTACTCTGATGTTAGCTGCCTATTATTGCTTGACTTCAACGACAGTGCCGTCTTTGTCGAACTCAATGACTACAGGCCAATTTTCAGGCTTCTGAAACGAGTTGAGGAAACCACCATAACATGAACCCCATATGGTGGCGGCACCACCTTGTGGTGGGAAACCACTTGAGTATGTTATTCGTGGCTTTCCAAGAAGCTTGATGACTTGGTCTCTATTATCACCCACATTTATTCCAGATGCCACACGTTTAACATGGTGTACTTGAATCACATGAATCAGCCCAATACCTACTAGAACGGTGACCGTTATTCCCGATATAATCAGCCATCGTCGCCACATAATGAGAGAATTTGAGTTCTTTGTTTTATCGGTTTCCTCCATGGTTTTCTCCCAGCTAACAATGATTATGCAGTCTGTATAAGACGGCAAAACAGGCTGCCTCTTTCTGTATAAGAAGCTTCCGCCTCTTCTTATGTTTTCTCGTAAGGGTTTTCAGATCAGGTATTTGCAAAACTTTTCCATTACAGACGCCCGGGTTTATACAGACTGTATAAACCTTATCAAAGCCCATCAAGCGGGCTGCGGATATCGTGGTCTCCTTTGCTTAAGAACATGGGTATAGATCATAGAGAGTATTTAAACTCCGTTCCCGTCGGTGTCGTGCTTTTAGTAAAAAAAATCGCATCGTGTATATAGTGAAGCGTGATGCATCAGTTGAGGCCGGAATAGACGGCATTTTTTTAGAAAGATTCGTAGTTGTGTTTCACGCTTTATAATTCGTATTGCGTATAGGGTATTGCGTATTGCGTATAAAAGCAATAATAATATTAAAAATCAAATAGCACCGTAAGGCGTCCCAAAGCGGACAAAATTACACAACAAAATTCAAAAAGAAAACCGCATGGGCTGAAGCCCATCCTACAAAGCGTTTTTTTACATATTATGCAGGATTATTGGTAGTTTGGGTGTAGAAAAACGCTTGACAAGTGGGGAGGAATGGCTATAATTGTTGGGACAATTGAGTTCAAACTACGTTTGGGCGAGGAGTAGGTGCTAACTCCATGAATAATATTAGCATTTATTAATTACACACCAATCAGTAGGAGAAGACCCATTATGAGTGAAAATAGTAAAACAAACACGTCACGTCGTGAGTTTTTGAAGAACAGCGGCAAGATTGCGGCGGCTTCGGCTATAGCGGCAGGAATCGTACCGAAGATTTATGCCGCCGGTAACGAGACCATCAATATTGCTTTGATTGGCTGCGGCGGCCGGGGGACCGGTGCGGCATCGGAAGCTATGTCTGTTAAGAACGGTCCTATCAGGCTGGTCGCAATGGCAGATGTTTTTCAGCGCCGTCTTGACAGAAGCTACCAGAATCTTCAGAAAAGACACGGCAATCAGATGGATGTGCCGAAGGAGCGCCAGTTCCTTGGCTTCGATGGTTACAAAAAGGCGATGGATTGCCTTAATGCAGGTGATGTTGCCATCTTTGCGACGCCTCCGGCATTCCGCTGGGTGCATTTCACGTATGCCATCAAGAAGGGCCTTAATGTTTTCATGGAAAAGCCTGTTACTGTGGACGGCCCGACTACCCGCAGGATGCTGAAACTCGCCGAAGAGTCGGTGAGGGAAAACTTAAAAGTGGGTGTTGGTCTTATGATTCGTCACTGCAGGGGCCGACAGGAGTTGAAACGCCGCATCGATGACGGTGAAATCGGCAATATCATCGCAATGCACGCCTACCGAATGGCCGGACGCGCATGCACCGTAGGGCCTAAACCCGATGGAATGAACGAGGCGCTGTACCAGATACAGCGGTTCCACGCCTTCCTGTGGGCCAGCGGCGGTATGTACAGCGACTACTACATTCACCAAATCGACGAGTGTTCAATGATGAAAGGCACCTGGCCGGTGGAGGCCCAGGCCCTTGGCGGACGCCACTACCGAGGCAATACCCTTGACCAGAATCTCGATAGTTACTCGGTCGAATACACCTATCCGGACGGCACCAAGCTCTTTTATTACGGGCGGGCCATGGATGGTTGTAAAGGTGCTTTCTCCAGCTATGCGCTCGGTACTACAGGCTCAGCCGTTATCTCGACGAACAGCCATTATCCGGGCAAGGTCCGGACCTACAAAGGCCACAATATGAACGTAGATAATCTGATATGGCGAGTTCCACAACCCGAGCCGAACCCGTATCAGCTCGAATGGGACGACCTTATTGACGCTATTCGTAACGACAAGCCTTATAATGAGGCCAAACGCGGCGCTTTGGGAAGTATGGTTACCTCTATGGGTCGTATGGCCGCTCATACCGGCCAGGTCGTTACCTTCGACGATATGCTTAACTGCAAGCACGAGTTTGCTCCCGATGTGGACAAGCTGGCAATGGATTCTCCGGGGCCTGTACAGCTTGACGCGGACGGCAAATATCCCGTTCCGCAGCCGGGTATCCTCAAGGACAGGGAATACTGAGATTTAGTTTGATACAAAAAAATAACGTGAATGATTTGCCGATGGTCTCGGTTTTACCGTGACCAGCGGTCGGTTCTTCGATGGCTTGCGTTGGCTTGATTGGCCGCGAGCGGTGTTGATAAGGTGTAATCCATGCGACCTTAAGAAGATTGATTCAAATTATAAGAGACTCAGTCTAATAAAGACAGAAAAGGAGATACTATGGCACATGCGAATGAATCAGACAAAAATGCCGGAACAACGCGGCGGGACTTTTTGAAAGCTTCGACAGTTGCGGCTTCGGCTGCCGTTACGGGCACGCTGGGCATCAGTAACAGCATATATGCTGCCGGCAGCGATATCCTTCGTGTTGGTATGGTCGGTTGTGGTGGGCGAAACACCGGCGCTGCCGCTCAGGCGCTGACCGCGGACTCCGGCGCCAGATTGGTTGCGATGTGTGATATATTCATGGATCGGGTCAAAGAGAAACGCAGGATTTTGAAAGAGCAGAAAGGCAATCAGGTTATCGTCGATGACGATCACTGTTTTGCCGGTTTCGACGGCTATAAGCACGTGATTGAGTCATCCGATGTGGTTGTAATTGCCAATGCGGCCAAGTTTCATCCGCTTCATGCCATGACTGCGATTAGGGCCGGAAAGCATGTTTTTGTGGAGAAGCCTCACGGAATCGACCCGGCGGGGTTAAAGCTGATACAGAAGGCCGCCGACCTGGCAAAGCAAAAGGGATTATGCATTGTTTCCGGTCTGCACAGCAGATATCACACCGGATATGCCGAAACGGTCGAGCAGATTCACAATGGCGCCATTGGTGATATCGTTTCCATTGAGGAGAACTTCCTCCGCGCACCATACGTAATCATAGACCGCAAACCGGGACTGACAGAACTGCAATGGCAATGCAGCACCCAATATCACTTCCGCTGGCTCTCAGGAGACGATGTACCCCAGTCACTGGTGCACAATCTCGACCGCGCCAGTTGGGCGATGGGAAACAAGGTGCCCATAAAATGCCACGGTCTGGGGGGACGCTCTTCGATGACCGAGCCTATCTACGGTGATGTATTCGACCACCACTCGGTGATTTACGAATGCGACAACGGTGTTCGTATCTACGCCTTCTGCCGAACCACCAACGGGTGCTACAACGATTATTCCAGCGTTGTGCTCGGCAGTAAAGGCAAGGCGGACATTATGGGTTGCCGAATCTGGGGCGAGACAAACTGGAGATGGAAAGGCAGATGCGACCCTTATCAGAGGGAGCACGATGTGCTCTTTTCAGCTATACGTTCCGGAAAACCGGTAAATAACGGCAATTACATGGCCCGCAGCACAATGGTCGGCGTGATGGGACAGATATCCTGTTATACCGGCAAGGCGGTCACCTGGGAGCAAATTAATAAGTCTGATTTCTATTACCCTCCCAAGCCAGAAGATTGCCACGATGGTATGGAGCCGCCGGCTAAGGCGGGTGCTAATGGCAGCTACCCTGTGCCAAAACCAGGTTTTACAGAAATGATTTGAGGTGGAAGTTATTCTCCGCAGAAAAAAATAAAACAAATATTGCTTTTGTGTATCATAAAAAGGCGTGAAAAACGTCTTTTCTACAGATGGATGGTTACACTTTTTTAGTAAATAGTATATTTATGAGGAGAAATAATATGAGGTTAAGTCGTATATTGGCAAGTTTTGTTGCTTTTTTGGTCTATTTCGCCGTTACGATGCCTGAGGATACTACAGCCGCACAAAAAGAGCTTCCGAAGCAATATACGGAGACCGTTACGACAAAAGACGGCGAAAAGATTTCTTTTGAAATGGTTCTCATTCCCGGGGGCAGTTTTTTGATGGGCAGCCCAACCGATGAGGCTGGTCGTCAGGACCATGAAGGTCCTCAGCACAAGGTGCGCCTCGATTCCTTCTACCTTTGCCCGAAAGAGACCACCATTAAACTTTTTATGGCGTTCTATCGAGAAACAGTCAGTGCGAAGAGAGACTTCATTGCGGTCGAGGAAACTAAAAAGGACAAGGAGCAGGAGAGCAAGGACGATGTTGACGTGATAACCGGCCCTACTCCAGTCTATGGCGATATGACGATGGGGTACGAAGACACGCACCCGGCCATCGGTATAACGTGGCACAACGCCATGACTTTTTGCAGATGGCTTTCGAAAAAAACCGGGAAGCAATATCATTTACCAACAGAGGCCGAATGGGAATATGCCTGTCGTGCGGGCAGCACTAACGTATTTAGCTTTGGGGATGATCCAACAAAGCTTGCGGATTTTGTGTGGTACGAGGATACCGCCGACAGTGAAACCAATGCTGTAGGCAAGAAAAAACCCAATGCCTGGGGCCTGTATGATATGTCAGGCAATGTTCGGGAGTGGGTTCACGATTTCTACAGTCCCACCGCTTACAAAGAAGCAGCTAAAAAGACCCCGGCGGTCAATCCGAAAGGCCCTAAGACCGGCGAGTTACATGTAGCTCGTGGCGGGGACTATAGCAGCTCTGCAGGTGAACTGCGTTGTGCGGCCAGAACCTTTGAGCAGGAATGGTGGCGCTCCGGCGACCCGCAGATACCCAAGAGCATATGGTGGCTGCCTGAAATGGACTTTATAGGCTTCCGAGTGGCTTGCTCTATAGAGACCGACAGCCAAAAATCCAAGAAATAAGTACTCTTTCTTATCTGGTATCGGTTCCGGTTGCGACAATATCCGCCTGGCTTAAAAGCCTGTGGCAAAAAGAGTTATGTTACAACTAACCGGCGGATAACAGCCCGGCTTTTAGATGTCTGAGTTTAATTGCTTTTTTATCGATGTACAGATAGCTGCTGCCCCTGGATATTATCAGCCGGCTTTTTCGCCTTTACGATATGTTCGATGATATCTCCCCGGCTTATAATTCCGACTAACTTTCCTTCTGATGTAATTGGTATTCTTCTGAAGATTTGCCTGGCCAAAAGATTACAGACGTCCAACATACTTTGGTTCTCATCAAAGGAAATCGCAGGTTGAGTCATAAAATCATTAACTGTTTTTTCTTCCAGGTCCTCCTGCTTATGGAAGAAATGAAGCACCTATTAAGAAAAACATGTTTTATTTTCTGATAATTCTCTGTTTGACTTCGGCAGCTTCGGCGGAGCTTTCGACAAGAGTATGTCTGGCCGACGGTAATACACTCCTTGAATTAGCCGACCCCAATGTGCCTTTTATATATCGGGATATTATGGTTGGAACAAAACTCACAATTATCGTCGATTCGAATGCTTACGGTGAGTGGGGCAGTGACCTGGCTATTGAAGGAGAGTATTGCTATTATGGGCTCTTGTCAGCAAGAGATTACAATGATATCACTATTGATTGGCAGGGCTCTCATTTAGAAGCAGCGGGTATTCGAGCCCGTGTATGGGAGTGGGCAGAACCAAGTATCCAGGGATTTCTTTTGGAGGGTCATAATAGTGCGGTTCCGGGCGACTGGTTCATTATTGACTATACTGCCACTAACGTAGGAGTCTGCAAAGTAAGCTTCTTTGACCGTAGTGTAAGCTGGGATTACCCTGTCTATTATCATGTATTTTCACATGTCCCTTCGCGCGACTTCAATAATGACACCAGAGTTGATTTTGCTGACTTTGCAGTGCTTGCCTCACACCGGCAGGAAACCGGCTGCAGCGACCCAAACTGGTGCAAAGGAACTGACCTCGAAGCCGATGGCAACGTTGACATCAATGATTTAACGCTTTTCACCGATTATTGGATTGAAAAGACCGAATAGCAGCAGTTATCCGGCTGCTTGCTACAGGTCTTCACGTCCTATAAATTGCATTCTGTGTTAATTAGCAGGAAACATCTATTTACAGATAGGGTCTTTTTAAGAGCTATACGTGCGATTTCGGCCCCAAATATCACCTCCTGAGTAAGTTTTTTAGAAACTTTCAAAAAAAACAATCAATATTTCCTGCTTTAGAACCGCCTTTATATACGGAAAGGTAAGTCCAACCGGCCTGGAAATAGTTTGGTTGTTAAGTCACCCTTTTTATTAGTCGAAACTTTAGTAAGTGAAGGAGGTAATGATGAAAACGAAACAATTCTTAACCGCGATTTTATTGGCACTATCTATCAGTTGTATAGCTTTTGCAGACAGGCAATTGGACAGAGGTGAGATTTTACAAATCTTCGAAAAGCTAACAAGCCAGCCAAGAAACACCTGGATATCTACAGGTACAATCGAGGCAGCACACGAAGAATACAGGGCACCGAATCCAAGTGACATAGCCGAGATTAACCGTCAAATCGCCGAACAAATTAAAGAATATCAAGACAATCCGAACAAACGGGAATTAACCCAGGAATTACAAAAAATGAGGCTCGATGCCATTCCATTCAATGTGCGTTCCAGGCTGTCCAACGTATACACAATGAAATCGAATGTGGAAGTAAGGTTTGATGGTGACAGGTTCTACTGGGAAATCAACTTAAGCTCACGAATGGACTCGGTAAAGCCGGACGCAAGCTTAGCAGGCAATTTCATGACCGATGAGTTTGATTTAGACTGGAACACCCGACGCATATTCGCATGGGACGGCCAAAAATACACAATGTATTTTTTACCCGGCAATCACGCAGTCGTCGACTCGACAGGTTCAACCCAACGTTCCATCCACGGGCCTTTAACCGCCGGGGTCATTCCCTGGGGATATGGCTATTGTACGTACGAGAACCTTTCGGCGGCCGAAACCTCAGCAGAAGAGAAAGATATCGATAAACAAACTCAGATACATATGACAATTACCAATACAGACGGCTCGGAAATGGTCTTTGTATTGGACCCGGGAAAAGATTATGCAGTTATTTCCTCTACGATGAACGGTATCGATACTGTCATCTCCACACAATATGGTAACTACCAGTTGGTCTCAGGTAACTGGGTTCCTTCTAATATTTCGATAGACCAATACGACGCCCGGACAAATAAACTGTTGGCTTACGACATCTGGGACTTTACCACAATTAGCGGCAAAACTCCATCACCAGAGAGTTTTAACGTCGATTACGAGGCTGATTCATTGATAGAGTATCGTTCCTATCTGACAAGTAAACCTGCAATGTACAGCTACTCATACACTGTTGATACGGACTTGCTCTTACTTGATAGACTGGCTTTCGCAGCATCCGAAGGAACGCAGCGACAAAACTGCGCAACGGCGGCATTAAAATATACGATTACGCAGTCAGGTAAGGATGTCACCGACCGGCAGCTCGCACAATTAGTAAGCAGGCCGGACAAGACCACAAGTCTTTATGCGATGAAGCAATTCGTACAGCGCCTGGGCCTCTATT
>Ga0307379_10006031_pt1 | contig 16750 bp, 10 predicted proteins | sample UN2MG_FD_202237 | JGI IMG/M metagenome (GOLD analysis project Ga0307379, IMG submission 202237) | Soil microbial communities from Risofladan, Vaasa, Finland - UN-2 | ecosystem: Environmental > Terrestrial > Soil > Coastal area > Acid sulfate soil | place: Finland: Risofladan, Vaasa | collected... | reverse complement strand
GTCCGCGGAGCGGACGAGGGAGTATAGCCCAGGGCGATGCGAAGCGAGCCCTGGGTCGGCAGTGCCGATACGAAGGGGAGCCCCTGGAAGGGGCGGCGGAAGCGGGCGGGTGGCACTGGCAGCTTGCCTGCCAGTGTGTGTGTGCTCCACGCGCCCACCCGAGAGACCGCACGGGCGGACAAGCCGCCCGTGGCACCCCAAACCAAATGCCGCCGGAAGTGTCACGGACCCGGACCGCCCGATTTCCCGCGCTCTGCCCCCTGCGTCAGCCGGCGAATCCGCTACAATGTGGGGCTGTTTGGCAATTTGCGAAGACCCGCTGCGCGGCGTCCGAAGAAGAGGATACGCCCAGCCGTCTTCGAACGAAGGAGCACTGCATGCGACGAATGACGAACCGGCCGGAGCCCCCGCTGCGGGCGACCCTGCCGTGTCTGCCCTGGCGGACCTTGCTCTCGACCCTCGGGCTGCTTTTGTGCGCCGCCACCCTGCGGGCGTCCGATCCGCCTCCCACGACGCAGCCCGCCCCGCAGGCCGAGGCCGCGGAGAAAACAGGTCAGCCCGAGCGCAAGCGAAGCGCCAAAGAGCGGCCCCGCGCGAACCCGCCGACGACCCAACCCGCCCAACAAGGCGACGTCGGTCGGCAGCCCGCCCAGGCCAACAAGAGGAAGGACAACCGGGGCTGGCGCCGGCCCCAAACGCAGCGGCGCGACGCCCGCGACGACGCCTCAGCGCTGAAGGAACCGGCACCCCAGCGGCCTGCACGGACCGCCCCCGAGGCCCCTCAGACCAGCACCACCCAACCGACGCAAGGGGAGGGGGCGCCGGTGTTCGCCTGCGACGTGGAAACGGTCGCAGCGGAGCCCGTCTGGTCCGGGGAGTCGATATCCTGCACGTTCACGGTCCGCAATCCGGGAACCGCCGATCTCACCTTCAAGACCCGCTGCGGCTGAGGGGCGACCATCAGCGGTCGGTCCGACCGCAGAATCAAGCCCGGCCAAAGCGATGAGGTGACGGTCGCGCTGAAGACCAAGAACCGCACCGGCCCCGTCAGCAAGAAGCTGCAGCTGACGACCAATGATCCCAAGCGACCCAACGTCAACCTTCTGTGCAAGGGCACCGTGCGCAGCGTCTACCGGGCGGAACCAATGAGCGCCGGTTTCGGCGTGGTGACCCGCCTGGGCGGAGCGCAGCGCCAGACGATCAAGGTGACGTCCGCCGACGCCGGGCCGCTCAAACTGGAGCTGGTCCCTCTCGAGAAGCCGGGCGTCACGACGGTCCTGCGTACGGTGAAGCCGGGCGAGGAATACGAACTCGAGGTGACCCTCACGCCGCCGCTGCCCGAAGGCAGGCTGCGCGAGAACCTCAAGCTCAAAACCGGGTTCGACCACGTTCCCGAAATCGAGATCCCGATTCACGCCATGATCGCCCCGCGGGTCACGACCACGCCAAATTTGGTGTCCGTACCCGATGACGCGACCTCCAGCGTGACGCGAACCCTCCGTCTGCGCTGGGACGACCAGACCCGGCCGACAATCCTGGAGGCCAAAGCCGACGATCCGGCTTTGACCGTGCGTGTCGAGGACCAGGCCGGCGAGCAAGTGGTTGTCGTCGAGGCTCCAGCCGGCTTCAATCCCGCGGCCAACTCGGCCCACGTGTTGATCCACACCGACGACCAGATCGCCCCGGAGGTGCGGGTACCGGTCAGAGTCTCCCGGTCGAAGCGTCCGACGCCACAGGGTTCGGGCACAGCGCGTTCACGGTTCACCCCTCGCGGCGCCTTGACCGGACGAGCGGTTCGTCCGAAAAAGGACCCGCCCGACAAAGAGGCACCCGCGGCAACCGATGCCGGCGTGCAGCAGCCCACGCCCGAGAAGCCCGCTGGAGACGACAGCAGCAGCGAGACACCGTAACCGACTGCAAACAAGTGAGTTAGGTTAACCAGCCACCGACACGGGCACGCTTCGCCGGCCCCGCCCCCGCGGGCATTGTGCCGCGCCCGCCCCGGCTCCGGCCTCAGGACGCCGGACCTCGGCCCGCCAGACGACAATCTCGAACCTGGGTTCGGTGAGCTTGGCTGCCTAGAATGGACAGTAGCCACTGCCGGAGTGGTTTGCCGGGGTCGAGGCAGGGAAAGACGGCCACCACAGTCAAGCGAAGAGGGAAAGATGAGCCGAGCCGGAATCCTGGCGGCGGTGCCGGTCTTTCTGGTATTGCTGCCCATGCTCAGCGGGGCACGGGGGGGCCAGGGCGCGCCCCCCGGTCCACCTCAGTCCCCAAGACTGTACCTCAACGTCGGAACCGTTGAACCGGGGACCGCCCAAGGCGGCCCGGACCTGCTGAGGGAGCGGACCACCGCCTTCCCACCGGGACGGGCCTACGTGCTGCAGATGAACGGGGCCATGACCCCGCATCGCCGGGCCGCGCTGCTCGAGGCCGGTGTCGAGCTGGGCGACTACATCCCGCGCCATGCCTACCTGGTTGACCTCAGCGGTGTGACCCCGCAGGCCCTGCGCCAACTGCCCTTCGTCTCCTGGGTCGGTGCCTACCGGAACGAGTGGAAGCTCTCCCCGGGCATCGGCAAGGACCTGACCGCCCCAGCGCCCCAGGCGCGGGGACCATCGCCCCGGCCTGAACCGCTGCGTCTGACGGTGATCCTGTTTGAAGGTCACGACCTGGCGGACGCCAAGGGAGACCTGGCCGGCGCCGGCGCCGCCGTGCTCGGCGGCTTCATGATGGGCGGGCAGGGACACGTCGCTGTCACGGTAGACCCGGACCAACTGCCCCTGCTGGCGGAGCTGCCGCAGGTGCAGTTCATCGAGCAGGCCCCGCGTCTGACCCTGCGCAACGACACCACGCAGTGGATCATCCAGAGCAACGTCACCGACCTTACGCCGGTGTACGACAACGGGATCCACGGCGAGGGACAGATCGCCGGCGTCATCGACGGCGAGCCCGACCAGGACCACTGCTCCCTCGATGGCGGCAAGATCCTCTTCTACAACGCCCCGGACGGCGACAGCAGACACGGCACGCACGTCTCCTGCACCATCGTGGGCAACGACACCTCGATTGCCAACCTGCGAGGCATGGCCTACGCGGCCAACATGGTCTTCAACAAGCTCCCGGTCTACACCGAGACCGGCATCATGGACCGGCTCGACCTGCATCACGGCCAGGGGGCCCGAGTCCACAGCAACAGTTGGGGCGACGACTCGACCACCCTGTACAACAGTCTCTCTCGCGGCTTCGACCGCTTCTGCTGGGAGAACGAGGACGACCTGGTCTGTCTCGCCGTCACCAACGCCGCCAACCTGAGAAACCCCGAGAACGCCAAGAACCTGCTGGCCGTCGGAGCCTCCCAGGACACGCCCACGCAGTACAACCACTGCACGGGCGGAATCGGCCCGACGGCCGACGGCCGACGCAAGCCCGAGATCTACGCGCCGGGTTGCTCCACTTTGTCGGCCAGGTATCTCACCCCGTGCAACGTGACCTCCCTGACCGGCACCTCGATGGCCTGCCCGGCCGTCGCCGGCGCCGGCATCCTCGCCCGGCAGTACTTCATGGACGGTTACTACCCCACCGGGGCCCCGGACCCCGGCGCCCAGTACACCAATCCCTCGGGGGCTCTGCTCAAGGCGGTCCTGCTCAACACGGCCGTGGACATGACCGGCATCAGCGGCTACCCGAGCGATCTGGAGGGCTGGGGGCGGGTGCTGCTGGACGACGCCTTGCACTTCCCCGGTGAGAGCCGGAAGCTGGTCGTGCTGGAGGACCTGCGGAACGCCGGCGGCCTGTCCACCGCCGAGCAGCTCGAATACCGCCTCACCGTTCTGGGCTCGGGCGAGCGGCTGAAGGTCACCCTGGTCTGGACCGACCCGCCGGCGTCGGCCTCGACCGGCACGGGCTTCGCCGCGGTCAATGATCTCGACCTCGAGGTCGAGTCGCCGGTCGGCGAGGTCTTCAAGGGCAACGTGTTCAGCGGGGGCGTCTCGGTCACCGGCGGCACCAAGGACGACCGCAACAACGTCGAGCAGGTTCATCTCGACGCACCGGACACCGGCATCTGGCAGGTTCGCGTGCTGGGCGCGGCCGTCAATCAGGACACCCAGGGCTTCGCCCTGGTGGCCACCGGCGACGCCGTCGAGACCGACATGGACTTCGCGGCCTTCCACGACTGCCTGAACGGGCCTACCTTAACGCCGTACCCCACACCACCCCGCACAGTCGGCGACTGCCTCGGCTCCTTCGATTTCGATCAGGACGCCGACGTGGACCTGACCGACTTCGGCATTTGGGTCGAAGCCTTCATCGGTTCATAGCCGTCGCCCGCTTCGGATGCGTCGTGGGCGGCCTCGGACCTCGTGACTCCGAGCGGCCACCGTCTGCGCCCCCGGGCGGTGGCAAACGCGCCCGGCGGCCGGCACCGGCCGTCGGGATTCATCCTTGCAGGAATCGATGGCTTTAGGCACCGGCAGCTTGACATACGGACGTTATGGTGTAGACTTAGATTGGAGTGGTCCTGATAAAAGGAGTGCTGGCGACGCCGGAAACGCGCAGAGTTGCGACGCCTGTTATTCAGCAATCCATAGCATCATAATAACTCATCCCTGTCGCATCCTGGATTCTGAGGTTCGCCGGCCCGACACAGCTTGTGTCGCGTGACCGACAACGGTTGGCAGACTCGGTCTGTTCACCCCAGGGCGTGTACAGGCTCGCTGCAACACCGCCATCGGGCCCGCGGACGGCCGATGCCGCCCCGGGGCGGCCGAAAAAAGTGAATACACGCGTAAGATCGCCGGACGAAGAACGTCATAGTAAGAGGGAGGACCAACCGCCCTACCGGAGCAACGGGACAGCCGCCCGACCTGCCCCCTGCGCGAACCGCAGGATGAGCGCCTGGGGCAGGTAAGGAGCCTGGATACCAGCATGAAGCGCTTGCACGAACCATAGCACGAGGAAGACGAGGCCCGGCTCGGTGTTGCCTCGCGGAGTGCGATCGAACAGCGGGGAGCCTGCTGCCACGGGCCGCACCAAGCGGGTGAGGCTAGCCCCGCCGGCCCCGTCTTCCACTCGCCTTCTCCCCTCCCGCCGATGCGCCGAGTGTCCCCAGGACACTCGGCGTCTTTGTTTGGTCGCCACCCTTTCATGCACCACCCGTGACCGGACCGATCCTGGGCCACGCGGTGAATCCGGCCCGACCCGAGCTATTGGCGCGCCTTGGGCAGCGGTTTATGGTGACCCCAGCGCCGCGCAACAGCAGGCCAACCCGATGTCCGGCGCAGGACTGCGGGGACACCGCATCGGATGGGGCACCCGTTCGACAACCTCGGCCGGCCTGCGTTGCACGCGTGGATTGGGCCGGTTTATGGTAGGGGCGGTGCTCTTCGATCTGGGCGATACGCTCTTCGACCTGCAAACAAATGATCCGCGCCGTTACCTCGAGCAGGGCACCCGCCTGGCCCATCGCTATCTCGTCGAGCGGGGGTTCGGCCCGCCGCCGCTGAACAAGTACCTTCCCCGGATCGTCCGGGCCGTCCAGTGGGCCTACCTCCGGTCCCGGATCACCCTGCGCGAGATCCAGTTGATCGACCTGATCGTACGGACCCACCGCAAAATGGGCATTCGCCTGGACGCCGCCTCGGCCGAACAGTACGCACGCCATTGCCACGAGCCCATCCGCCGGGTCTTCAAGGTCACGCCGGGGGCCGACGAGACCCTCCGCCGGGTGCGCGAGGCCGGCTACGCCGTCGGCCTGGTGTCCAACACGTTCATGATCAGCAAGGTCATGGACGAGGACCTGCGGGCCGCGGACCTGCTCGACCTGTTCGACGTCCGGGTCTGGTCGTGCGACGTGGGCTACGCCAAGCCGCATCCCATCATCTTTCGAGTGGCCCTGGAGCGCCTGGGCGTCGAGGCCGACCGGACCATGTTCGTCGGCGATTTGATCGACACGGACGTCAAGGGGGCCAAGCGCCTGGGCATGACCACCGTGCTGAAGGTGTCCGACGGTCGGCTGCCACCGGGTCGCTACCGCCCCGACCACGTCATCCGCCGGATCACCGAGGTCCCCGCCCTCTTGCGACGGTGTCGCGTGGCATGAATCCGCAGCTCGCCCCCGAACTGCTCCTGGCCGCCTACTCCCGCGGGATCTTCCCCATGGCAGAGGAGGAGGGCCGGATCATGTGGTTCTGCCCCGACCCACGGGCCATCATCGAGCTGGACGCCCTGCGGGTTTCCAAGACGTTGGCCCAGTTGTACCGCCAGGGGCGCTTCGAGCTGACCGTCAACCGGGACTTCATCGCCATCATCACCGCCTGTGCGGATCGCCCCGAGGGCACCTGGATTTCGCAGGACTTCATCGAGGCCTACGGTCGATTGCACGAACTGGGCTACGCCCACAGCATCGAGGCCTGGCGGCAGGGCGAACTGGCCGGCGGGCTGTACGGCGTGGCCATCGGTGGGGTATTCTGCGGCGAGTCGATGTTCTTTCGCCAGCGCGACGCATCGAAGATCGCCCTGGTGTATCTGGTCGAGCGGATGAACGAGCGCGGGTTCGAGTTGCTGGACGTCCAGTTCACCACCGACCACCTGGCCCGGATGGGGGCGGTCGAGATCCCGCGGGAGGAGTACTTCCGTCGCCTGGCCGCCGCCGTCAGGAAGCCCTGCCGATTCGCCGACTGAGTCCGCAACCTGGTCGAGCCGGCCTGGGGAACGCCGCGCCCATGACCGCAACGAGTCACAGCCAACCCGACGTCGGCAACGAGCTGTTCATCCGGAACATGGCCGCCCTCTGGCGGATCGATCCGGAGCTGGCCGTCCGGATCGACGAGGTCCCGGACGACAAGCGTCTCCCCGTCGAGGCGACCCGCTCGGGCGACTGGACGACCTCGGTCGCCACACCGGATGGCCGCCAGGCCTATCTCCACAGCCGCTACGACCCGCGGGCCGAGGCCGAGAAACTCATCGAGCGCGTCGATCTGGACAAGAACTACTGCTTCGTGGTGACCGGATTCGGGCTGGGTTATCACGTCAAGGCCCTGCACGCCCGCCTGCGCGGGGAGGCCTTTGTTCTGGTGACCGAGCCGTCGCTCGAGCTGCTCTCCACCGCTTTGGCTCACGTCGATCTGGCCGACGAGATCGCCTCGCGGCGGCTGGTGATCCTGACCGACACGAACAAGGCCCGTATGCACGCCCAACTCACGCCGCGAAACGCGGTCATGATGCTGGGCCTGCAGTTCGTCACGCATCCGCCGTCGGAGCGGCTGGCCGGCGAGCAGCACGCCGCCCTGCGCCGGGCGGTGACCGACTTCGTGGCCTACACCCGGACCACGATGGTCACGCTGGTGCACAACGCCCAGATCACCTGCCGCAACATCGCCTACAACCTGCCCACCACACTCTCGACGCCGCCGATCGACATCCTCAAGGACCGGTTCGGCGGCTGCCCGGGGATCGTCGTGTCGGCCGGCCCGTCCCTGCGCAGGAACATCGACACGCTGCGCGACGCCAAAGGCCGGGCCGTCGTCTGCGCAGTGCAGACCACGCTCAAGCCGCTGCTGACCCGCGGCATCGTGCCCGACTTCGTGACCAGCCTCGACTTCCACGAGATGTCGCGGCGCTTCTTCCAGGGGATCGACGACCTCCACGGCGTGCACCTGGTGGCCGAGCCCAAGTCCACCTGGCACGTGATCGACCTCTTCGACGGTCCGATCTCGATACTGGACAGCTCCTTCGCCCACCTGCTGGTGGGGTCGGGCCTGGCGGCCCGCGGCGGTCTGCCGCCCGGAGCCACAGTGGCCCACCTGGCCTTCTACCTCGCCCGGTACATGGGTTGCGATCCGATCATCTTCGTGGGACAGGACCTGGCCTTCACCGGGCACGTCTTCTACGTCCCGGGCGTCGAGGTGCACAGCGGCTGGAGCGGTGAGATCAACCGCTTCAACACCATGGAGACCAAGGAGTGGGAGCGCATCGCCCGCAACCGCGAGATTCTGCGGAAGATCGAGGACGTGAACGGTTGCCCGGTCTACACCGATGAGCTGCTCTTCACGTATCTCGAACAGTTCGAGAAGGACTTCATCGGTACCGATGCCCGACTCATCGACGCCACCGAGGGCGGCGCCCGCATCGGCGGGACCGACGTGATGTCGCTGGCCGAGGCGCTGGAGCGCGTCTGCGCCCGCGACATTCCGGCCGAGCGTTACGCGTACCGAAAACAGGTCTGCTGGAACGACCCGTCCCGGCTGTCCGCCGCACGAAGTGAAATTGCTACACGCCTCGAAGAGGTTAAAGCCGTCGAGAAGATCTGCGACGACTTCGCGGCCGTGCTGCATGAGTTGGAGAAGCTGACCGGTGACCCGCCGAGGTTCAACCGCCGGATTCAGCGCGTCGATGAGCTGCGAACGGTGATCACCCGGCACGAGCGGGCCTACCAAATCATCAACGCCGCTTCCCAACTGGCCGAGCTGCGCCGCTTCAGCGCCGACCGCAAGATCGACCTGGACGGGGCTACCGGCACCGACCGCGCCGTCCGGCAGCTCAAGCGCGACCTCGAGTTCGTCGGCGGCATCAAGGAAGGCGCGGCGGACATGGTCGGCATCCTCACCGAGACCCTCGTTCGGTTCGACGCACGGATCGCACAGAGCGACAAGCAATGAAAGTGATCGCCGCAATCGATGCCGATCTGGAAGCCACGCCGCTCGGCCTGCCCAGCCGCCAGGCGCATGAGTTGCAGGGCGTGCCCGTCTTGCGCCGGACCGTCGAACGCGTGGCCCAGGCCCAACAACCCGACGGGATCTACGTCGTCTGTCCCTCCGATCAGGCGGATCGCTGCCGGGCGCTGTTAAACGGCACCAAGGCCACGGTTTCGCCGCGCGCGCCGGGCGACCCGCCCTACCGCCGCCTGATGCGCACGGCGCGCAAGTGGTCGCTCGACGGCTGGCGCGGCGGGCTCGGTGGCGCCAGCTACATCGACGAGACCGTTCACACGGCGGCCCTGGCCGCCTTGGCGCGGCAGACATCGGCCGACGCGGTATGGGCCACCGGCGGCGCGGCAGCTCTCATCGACCCGGCCGTGATCGACGCGATGATCCGGCACTACGAGTCCACCGCCAGGGAGTTGCGTTTCTGCTTCGCACCCGTGCCGCCGGGAATGGTCGGCACCATCTTCGAGGCCAGGCTGCTGGCCGAGCTGGGCAGCCAGGGCATCCCGCCCGGTTGGGTTCAGAGCTACAAGCCCGGCGCCCCGCAGATCGATCTGGCCTTCAAGGACTGCTGCTTCCCCTGCCCCGAAGCCATGCGGCACGCGGCCGGTCGCCTGGTGGCCGACACGCGACGCGGCACCGAGACCATCCTGGCCGCCATGACCGAGTGCCCCGACACCGGCGCCGAGACCGTCGGCCGATGGCTGATCGAACGCGCCAAAACCCAGGTGCCGCCGCTTCCGCGCGAGGTCGAGATCGAACTGACCACCGAGGATCAAGTGGCCGACACCATCCTGCGCCCGCGCGGAGAGCGCGTCGGCCGGCGCGGACCGATCGATCCTGCCGTCGTGGCCGCACTGGCCGAGCAGCTTGGCGAATACGACGACTCGCTCGTCGTCCTGGGCGGCTTCGGCGAGCCGCTGCTGCATCCCGAGTTCGATCGCATTTCCGGCCTGTTTCGCGAAGCCGGCGTCTTCGGCCTGGCCGTTCGCACCAACGGCCTAGCATTGGACCGCGGGATGATCGACACGCTGATCCGGCATCGCGTGGACGTGCTCGAAGTGATGCTCGACGCCTGGAGCGAGGAGCTGTACCGGAAGCTGCACCCGGGCAAGGAGCTGTCCACGGTCACGACGGCGCTCGAGACGCTGTCGGCCGTCAAGGCGGACGCCAAACAGGTCGAGCCGCTGGTCATCCCGCAGATCACCAAGTCCGTCGAGACCGTGCAGGAGATCGACGAGTTCTTCGACGGCTGGATTCGCCGCGAGGGCTGGGCCGTCATCGAGGGCTACAGCCACTACGCCGGGCAGCTCGAGGACCGCAGTGTCATCGACATGTCACCGCCGACGCGGGCCCCCTGCCGCCGCATTTGCACCCGCTGCCTGATTCTGGCCGACGGCCGCATGACCCGCTGCGACCAGGACTTCACCGCCCGGACCGTCGTCGGCTCCCTCCACGACTCGTCCCTGGCCGCCCTCTGGCAATCCCCAGCCATGCAAACCGCCCGCGCCCACCACACCGCTGCCCGATACGATAAGCTGCCCCTCTGCCCCACCTGCAACGAATGGCACCGGCCGTAACGGGCTGAGGGCATAGCCTTCGAGACTGACCAGGATCTCGCCAGCGGCGGACTCCTGCGACGAGCACGGGTTGACGACCGCGCCGGGCGGAGATACGATGCGCCTGGTCGCTAGGTGTGTCCGCTGGACGGAGGAATCGGCGGGCTGAGAACAGAGCCTTCGAACCTGATCAGGGGCGCACCGGCGGGGGACGTGAGCCGGTGCGAGAACCTGCGTAGGAAAGCGACATCAGCGGGCCGCAAGGCCTGCTCGCCCTCCCGCAGACCCAACCCTGAATCGCAACGCAGTCCGCGGCCGTTCGAGGAGGAGCTTCCATGACGCAACTGCAAGCCGCCCGCGCCGGCCAGACCACCGAGCAGATGAAACGCGTGGCCGAGCGCGAGAACACGACGGCCGAGTTCATCCGCAAGCAGGTCGCGGCCGGGCACTTGGTCATCCCCGCGAACACTCAGCACCTGGCCGGCGCGGCGGGGTACGATGCGCGGACGCACGCCGGTGCCGCTCCCTGCCGGCTCGATCCGGTCGGCATCGGCCGGGCCATCACCACGAAGATCAACGCCAACATCGGCGCCTCGCCGGTGACCAGCAGCACGAACGAGGAGGTGGACAAACTGCGCTGGGCCGCCCGCTGGGGGGCGGACACGCTGATGGACCTGTCGACCGGCGGCGACCTGGACGGCTGCCGGCAGGCCATCATCGACAACGCCACCATCCCCATCGGCACCGTGCCCATCTACTCGATGATCGTGAACAAGCGCATCGAGGACCTGACCTACGACGACATCCTGGGCGAGATCGAGCACCAGGCCCGGCAGGGCGTCGATTACTTCACCATTCACGCGGGCGTGCTCCGCGAGCACCTTCCGCTGGTCAAGGGGCGGGTCACCGGCATGGTCTCGCGCGGCGGCTCGCTGCTGGCCAAGTGGATGATCCACCACGGCAAGCAGAACCCCATGTACGAAATCTTCGACGAGATCAGCGCCATCATGCGCGAGTACGACGTGACCTACTCGCTGGGCGACGGGCTGCGCCCGGGCAGCCTGGCCGACGCGTCCGACAAGGCCCAGTTCGCCGAACTCGACACGCTGGGCGAACTGGTTCACCGGGCCCGCGAGACGGGCGTGCAGGCCATGGTGGAAGGCCCCGGCCACATCCCCATGGACCAGATCCGCATGAACATGGAGCGGGAGCGCGAGGTGTGCGACGACGCCCCGTTCTACGTCCTGGGCCCGCTGGTCACGGACGTCTTCCCCGGCTACGACCACATCACCTCGTGCATCGGGGCGACCGAGGCGGCCCGCTGGGGAGCGGCCATGCTCTGCTACGTGACGCCCAAGGAGCACGTGGGCCTGCCGCGCCCCGACGACGTGAAAGCCGGTTGCATCGCGTACAAGATCGCCGCCCACGCGGCGGACATCGCCAAGGGAATCCCCGGGGCGCGCGACTGGGACGACGACATGTCGCGCGCCCGGGCCGCGTTGAACTGGCCCAAGCAGTTCGAGTTGGCCTTCGACGGCGAGGCCGCCCGGGCCCTGCACGACGAGGACCTGGACGTGGACACCGACTTCTGCGCCATGTGCGGGCACGACTGGTGTGCCATGCGCATCAGCAAGGAGATCGAGGAGTTCGCCAGCGGCAAGGACGCCGACTTCCAGGCCGAGCGCCAGTCGATGCAATCGCCCGGCCTCAACGACGCCCAGCGCCAGCTCCTGGCCGACCGGGACAAGAAACACTCCTGCCATTCCGACCTGGTCGCGGACCCCCAGGAAGCCAAGCGGCGGCAGCAGGCGGAGTTAGATCAAGTGGAGGCGCCTTCGCGCCGGTAACAGCAGGGCGTCGGCTGCGGGGAAGCATTCAGGGCCTGCGGTCGGGGGACCTTTCAAGGCATCGAAACTCCATAACGGCCTCTGGGCAGCAGGTCATGCGGTCTTCGACTGTGACTACGACGACGTGGACCTGAAGGACTTCGCCGGCTACCAGACGGCGTTCACCGGGTACTGAGAGAGGCGGCCAGCGACATTCCAGGCTGAGCGCCGCTTGTCTACTGCCGGTCGGGTTGCTGGGCGCCGCCCGGGCCGTAGGGCTCGAGCTTCAGAAGGTAGCGGTTGGCGATGCGGACCAGGTTGCGGTCGGTGGCCCGGTCCAGGACCGTGCGGAAGTCCTCGATGGCGCCGCGGAAATCCCCGGCCAATACCCGCACCTCGCCCCGGAACCGATAGGCGCTCATGTAGTCGGGGTCGAGTTCCAGGGCCCGGTTGAAATCGGCCAGGGCGTTGGGCAGATCGTTGTTGGCCAGATGAGTACGCCCTCGCCCGCAGTAGGCCGGCGCGTAACCCAGCTCGATGGCCATGGCCTGGTCGTAATCGGTGATCGAACCGGACAGGTCGCCGATCTCGCGTTTGATCCTGGCCCGGTCGCAGTAGGCGGTGTGATCCTTGGGACCCAGGGCGACGGCCCGGTTGTAGTCGGCGATGGCCCCGGAGAGATCGCCATAGCGATGCTTGGCTCCGCCGCGGGCGACGTAGGCAACGGGATCAGTGGGACGCAGTCGGATGGCGTCGCCGTAGTCGGCGATGGCCCGGCGCAGCTCACCGCGGGCCTCGAAGCAGCCGGCCCGGGCGTAGTAGGCTTCGGGGTCCTTGGACTGCAGCCGAATGGTTTCACCGTAATCCAGGATGGCCCCGTCCAGATCACCGGCGGCGGCGCGAGCGTTGGCCCGGTTGAAATAGACGGCCGGGTCACGCATACGCATGCGGATCACCTCGTCGTAATCCGCGATGGCCCCGGCCAGGTCACCCCGGGCCTTTCGGCTGATGGCCCGGTTGTGGTAGGCCGTGGCCTCATCCGGAGCGAGGCGGATCGCCTCGTCGTAATCGGCGATGGCGCCGGGCAAGTCGCCAAGCGCCCGGCGTGCGTCGCCGCGCCTGCGGTAGAGGTCGGCATCGGTGGCACGGCGCTGAATGGCGGCCGTGAAGTCGCTGACGGCGTCTGCGGCATCATTGCCGGCCAGACGGGCCTTGCCTCGACCGCGATGCGCGTCGGTGCGTTCGTCGTCGAGCTCGATGACGCGGGTGAAATCGGCCACCGCCTGATCGTAGTTCCCCGTCTGGTAATGCGCCTCACCTCGGGCCTGATAATGCTCCGGGGCGTCGGGGGCAAGCTCGATCAGCCGGTCGAGGTCCGCGATGGCGTCGGCGTGCTCGCCATGCTGGGTGAGCGCCGCCGCCCGTCGGGCCAGGGCGGGCAGATCATCGGGCCGATGGGTCAACGCCTCGGTGTAATCGGCGATGGCCCCGACGCGGTCGTTGCCGCGCAGGCGTTCCTCGGCGCGCTCGATGAAGGTGGTGTAAGGATCCAGGTCGGCTCGGGCCGTTCGGGGGCCCATGAACCAGAAGAGCAGGCCTCCGGCGGCCAGAATGAAGACGAACGCCAGGGCCACCAGGACCTTCGACGTGTGCGAGGTAGGTTCGGGCACCGAACCGCCCGGTTGGTTCCATTTCTTCATGGTCACCCCCACCGGTAGAACCGATTGCACGTATCCCGCCGCCGCCCGTAATAGCGCAGGTGCCTTCCCGTGCCCGAACGGGGCCGCCGATCGACTACTCGGGCTATTCATCGACCCGAGATGATGACGGGTTGGATTGAAAACGGCGAAGGAGGGTCCGGCTGCGTCCCATAAGGCGTGTGGCCCGCCGGACGGGCTGTTCCGGCCACCGCTGCCGCGGTACTCGTCAGCCTGGGGAATAGCTGCGAATGATCTCGCTGGCCTGGTTGTCGGAGAGGTTCAGGGCCCCCAGCGCCTGGCTGGCCGCCGTGCGCATGGTCAGGTCGGGCTCCTCGCGGGCGGCCGAGAGCAAGGCCTGCACCCGGGCGTCGTCCAGGCGGTTGCCGATCGTCTTTGCGGAATCCGCCAGGGAGCTGAAAGCCGCCATGCGCAAAGACTCGGTCTGGTCCACGTTCAAGGCCAGGTCGGCGATGGCCTGCTGCGCGGTGACGGTCGGAAGCAGGGCCAGCACCGAGGTGCAGCGGAGTCGCAATTCCTCGTCGTCGGCCGACAGCGCCGCGATCAAGGCCGGCTCAGCCACACGACAATCGAGGACGGTCGCGCCGGCGTTGGCGATCCGTTGCAGCGTCGAAGCGGCCTCGAAGGCCAGTTCCAGGGCGGCGTCGGCGTCCAAGACCGCCTGGCCGGTGCTTGCCCGGATCGCGTCCAGCCGATCGGCTATTTCGTCACGTTCGGCCGTCGCGTCGATGGCCTCGATGTTGTCCGCTCGGGAGGCGAGGTCGTCGGCGGCCGGCGAGCCGGCGGGGCGAGCCAGCACGATGATCGCCGTGCCGGCGAAGGCGGACTCGCGACGCAGGGAATCAACGGCCACCGCGATGCCCGGCGCATCGATGTCCACCGCCAGCACGAAGGCGGACACCCAATCCAGCTCGGAACGGGCCCGGTCGATCGCCTTGTAGAAGTCGGCCTCGGTCACCACCTGAGCGCCGGCCTGGCGGAACTCGGCGGCCAGTCGGTTGCGGTTGTCGGCGTCAGGATCCACGACGACCAGCCGCTCCGTCTGCGTGGGCGACAATGCACCGACCAAGACGGGCACCACCCGCTCGGCCCCGGCGAAGGGCGAGCGCGGCAGAGCATTGCCCAGGGCCAGCGCGGCACGAATCCGCACGACGCGATCGGGGAACTCCAGGGCCTGGACCAGGGGTTGCTTGTAGTCCTGCGTTCCGATCAGCGAGGCCGTCCCCGCTATCACCCGCAAGGCGGCGATCGCTCCCAGAGCCACCTGGGCGTCGCCGTCACGAACCGCCCGGTCGAGAACCAGGTGGGCATAGCGTGCCCCGGCCGCACGAGTGAAGTACAGACTGGGCGGGAAGTCCTCGGGGCGTGTGTCGTCGGCTTCCTCGGGTTCGCCCGGTTGGGGCGACTCGACGTCGAGGCCCAGCCGGGCCTCGCGGCGGATGTCCGCGGCCAGCCACAAGGCGATGGCGTCGTCATCGCCGGGATCGATGCGCAATGCTTCCTGGCAACATCGCATGGCCATCACCGGCCCGAAGATCCGTTGCGGCACCGGGACCGCCTTGAGAAAGCTGTTTTCCGCGTCCCAGTACCACACGTTGGCCGACGGCAGACGGGGGTCGGCGGCCACCGAGCCCCGCTCCTCGTAGTATTGAGTGGCCAGTTGAAAGAACCCCTGGCCGGGCGAGCCGGCGGCGGGCCGCCCGGACCGCTCGGCGATGCGACCGATCGCCTCCGAAGCGGCCGACTTGATCTCGGGCGTGGCGGATGAATCGACGAGCTGCCGCTGTAGATACGGCACCGCCTGAGGATAGCCGATGCCCCCCAGCGTCCGGACAACGTGTCCGCGCAGCGTCTGGTCCTCCGTGGCCAGCGCAGTAACCAGCGGATTGATCGCCGGGCGCCCCAATCTGGGCAAGGCGGCCAGAATCCGGGGATGAAGCCTGGCCTGGTCCGGATCGCGCAGGGTTTGCAGCATCCAGGGCACGGCGTATTCCCCCGATTCGATCAGACGCTCGATGGCGTGGAACTCCATTTGCGGCGACCCGCCGAGCTTCTCGATGTTGGCCTTGATCCGGGCCACGTCCTGGCGCAACTGGAACTCACCCTGTTGAACGACCTCCAGCACGCGTGCGGCGCTTTGCCCGATGGGCGAGTTGTCGATGATCAGCATGAGGGTCTCGAGGCTGCGTGGGTCTCGCCCGGAGACCTCCAGCAACTTGACCGGGTCGAGGTCGGGGTGCTCGAGCAACTGTCGGGCGTAGGCGTCGGCCAGCTCGAATCGACCCAGCCGGGCGAAGTGCAGAAAATCCTCGAACAAGGTTGCGACGGGCGCGCCTTCGGGAACTGTCGGGCCGACGGCGGCATCGTCTGTCTGCGCCACGGCGCTGCCGACGGGGAAACAGAGCAGCGCCGCGCAGACCAGGAGGCAACGCCACATGGTTGAAGATTCATGTTGGCAGGAAGCGAGGGGGGGCATGAGGTCCTCCATTGCGGAAGCAAGACCGGGACAAGGGGATGGATCCAACCGTTACGCCGGGGCCGAGAGCCGCACTGGGCAACCCTCAGGCCGGTTGTGCTACAACGGTGCCGCCTGCGCCGCCGGTGAGCGTCTCCAGCCCCGGCAGCGCGCCGATGGCAGTATAGGATACCGCAAGAAAGCGTCAACGGCAGGGCCCAAGGGGCGTCTGTGGCCCCGGACAATTGCCCTGACCTTGGCGAAGGCTGGTCGGCGAACCCGGCGACTGGCGACCCCTGCCGTAGTGCGTCTGGTCAGACGTTCCGCAGGATCGCAAACGAGCCGGCGGCGGTGATTCCCAGCAGGATCGTTTGGATGAAGTCGAAGGCGTCCGACGAGGTACAGCCGCCGAATTGCAACATGACGCCGCCACTGGCCAGAACAGCCGCCACCCTCATGAACCGGTAGAATCGCATCATCTTCATTC
>Ga0307379_10006030_pt1 | contig 16752 bp, 15 predicted proteins | sample UN2MG_FD_202237 | JGI IMG/M metagenome (GOLD analysis project Ga0307379, IMG submission 202237) | Soil microbial communities from Risofladan, Vaasa, Finland - UN-2 | ecosystem: Environmental > Terrestrial > Soil > Coastal area > Acid sulfate soil | place: Finland: Risofladan, Vaasa | collected... | reverse complement strand
AAAATTTAGTCGGTTGACAAAAGGGGAAAAAGGAATTTCCATAGACGAACAGTACACGCGTTTTTTTTCCATTTTCAAGTCAATGATACATCAGCGCTTTTATGGGTCAATCGCCCTTTGCGGTGATTTGAGGGGTGATTTTAGAAAAATATAAGGAGGAAGCAAACCCATTTCCCTTATTCTTCAAATATCTTTTTTATCTCGGGGATTGCCCCCTCGAATTCGGCAGATTTTGGGATGTAAGCCTCAGCTCCCAATTGTGCGGCCAATTCTCTGAGCTCGTCCGGACTTAACTGATTGGCCATAAGGACTATTGGAATAGACATAGTCGCATCCGATTTTTTCAGTATTTTAAACACCGTGATTCCCCAGTCTTCGAGCATATCGATATCCAAAAGGATCAAGTCGGGCTTTTTTTTGTGGACGTCGTCGACTCTGATCATGCCTTCAAGGGCCGATATCACTTCAAATCCATGTTGCTTCAGAGTTGTGGTCATGACCGATATGAGATCTGGATTGTCGTTGATGATCATGATCTTCTTAGATGTGTCCTTGTCATCTGGGATGTACTTCTGTATGTTGACCAATAGTTCCTTGAAATCGTAGGGTTTCCTTAAAAAAACACAGATTCCGTCCTGATAACAGGCTTTGATAAAATCGGGAGAATTCATAATGGTGAGAGCAAAAATGGGGATCTTCTTGGTCTGTGGATTTTTCTTCAGCTGAATAGTGGCGTCGAGACCGTGTATCCCCGGGAGGAGCATATCCATCAAGATCAAGTCGGGCATTTCTTCCTGGGCGAGCCGGATCCCATCTTCTCCTGTGCGGGCGATGAGCACTTTGTAGCCTTGTTTTGCCAACCGGATCTTGATCATCTTGGCGCTGACGAGGTCGTCCTCGACCACAAGGATCTTGGCCATGTTCAGTTTCTCTCTTTGTTCTGAATTCCCATTAAAGCTCGATCTTTAATAAATTGTTGACTCCCCGGTTTTTATCACTTTTGTGCAGTATAGTTCTGTTCCATTGTCTCTTTTTAAAGTATCAGTCCGGCTTCAGAACTCGTCAATAGCCATTAGGGATGAAATTAGGGGTGAATTTATTGAATCCGCCTTCAAAAATATCATTTGTATCTTGTTGTCCTTGAGCATTGGCATCACTTCTGCGCATTCCAGTAGCTTATTCTAAGCCATTTGATCGTGTTATCCATCTGTATTGCCAGGAAAATCTGCGAGATTTGATATTTCAGAGTGGCTGGGAAGCAGGGATTCTTGCCCCCCTGTTTTCCTAAGTTATTTAATTTTAGCAAGTTACAATCCAAGTTGTTGAAAACACAAAATTTTTATACTTTTCTATTGTTTCGTATGTTTTGATATTTTTTCGCATTTTTTGCTTTGAAATGGACACAAGCCTGTCTTAGCCACTTCGCATAATTGACGCAAGAGACTTAAAATCCCTCGTAGGTTATCCTACGTGCCGGTTCGAGTCCGGCCGGGGGTTTAGTTTTGAGGAGTGATATCAAAGATTTCCATTCGGTCCCATTCCAGCCAGTAGTTCAGGGCAAGTTTCCGGACATGTTTCCAGTAATCTTCTATATTCAGGCCGTAAAGCTCGATTACTGTCCTTATATCGCTTCTGATGATATTCCAGTACTTCTCTTTCAATCTGAGACAAACGCTTTTTGCTTTAAAAGTGAAGTTTGCTTTCGGCTGGAAAGGGGGGTCAGGGGAAACTGTGATCAATCCGTGTCCGATAGTTCCGCCAGTGCTCACTTGCAAGCCGTCATTCATGCAGCTCAATGGGGGTGTACTTCCCGCATGCGAGAGGATTGAGATGTCATCCACACCAATGTGAAAATACTGGCGAGCTCTCAATCCCATTTTTGCTCCGACTACTGCATAAATTCCCAGATGGCCATGCAGCTCGTTGGTGAGCACACCTATGCGCCACTCTTCTTTACCGTGTTTTTGGATGATGCCATTCATGTAGGGCTGAACATCATCGGCGTAAAGCTCTTGCAAATCAGGAAAGCCTTTGAAGACTTTGCTCATGACTTGATTTCGGCTTGTTAATATCTCTAAGTACTTGGCTTTGACTCCTTCCCAATCTTGCACCTGGAATAGTTTATGGGGAGCTGATTTTTTGCTTGTTTGGGACACGAAAAGCTTTGGATGTAGCAGGTAAACGGGAAGCAAATCATCCCAGAATTCGAGATGTCCTGTTGTTATCCGCTGGATAACTTCGTCATCGCTATGCGTGGATGCAATCATTTGCGCGTAGGGTGAGTTCAGATCGCTGATATATTGTATGAATTCCGGGTTAATTACTTGAGCATCAGCGCTGTTATTGCTTACGGCATCCAAGGTAACATTGATTGAGAATACAGAATGTGCCGCTTTTTTGTCAAACTCATAATTTGTACCCGATAGAGGATCAATGCTGTCGTTGTACCAGACGATCCTCTCGATTTTTTCATGAAACTCAGGCTTTATTTCGAGCGCGTTGGCTAGATTCGTCAATCCTCCTAAACACACAAAGAGAATGGGCTCTTCTTCGAGTTCGAGGGCGGACAGGATTGCATCGACAGCACTATTCATGTCCTTGTTTTCAATCTTTATTTCCTCTCCCCATTGGACCTTCTGGTTAAAGGCCCGCCATGGAAGAATTTCCTCTTGGATGGCCTGTCCTGCTCCTGTCGGAATTCCTTCATGACCAAAGCTTCTCAGGAGAGATTGCACCTTTATCCATCCCTGTTCAGGACCGTTGACTCCGTCCGAAGTCGTGACTGCCAGGACTTCCAATTCTGGGGAAGCGAGGAAAAGGCAAATGGCTCGAAGGTCATCTACGGCAGTATCTGTATCGATTATGATATGATACCTGGCTTTTCCGGAATGAGCTGAACAAACCGTCCCTCCCAAAACCAACAGTAGAATAATGGATGCAAAGGATTTTAATTCGGATTTATACTTTGAAATATGAGTTGAGAACATTTGTGCCTTCATGCCTCCTCATCGGGGGAAATTCCCTGATTCACAAAATAATTGAGAAAAAATGATGGCATTCTGTGTTCTTCAATGCTTGAGAGTTATCCCTAAACTGATGTTTCTTTCTGGCATGGGATAGGAGCCTGAGCCAAGGCCGGGAAGGTCCAAATAGATTAGATAATCGGTATCGAGGATGTTGTTGATATCCAGGAAAATGTTAATAAATCGGCTCAGCTCAACTGCGGCCCTCGCGTTAAGCAAGAGATAGGAAGGAAGCCGATTCTGGGAATGATCCGCGCCAAAATAATCGGTGATGTACTGGGCCTGCAAGGAAGCAAATAAGGCTTTATCCTCGAATCGCAAGGACAAATCCCATTTCTGGCCGGGCCTGCCCTTGGTCTTTTCACGAGGATCGAGATAGGTGAAGAATAAATTGGAGGTTAGTTTTGTGCTGAATCTGGCGTTAATCCCCAATTCCGCTCCTGTGAAGGTAAATTTCCCTGTATTCATAAAAAGAAATTGAGGGGGAGGGGAGGGATTGATGCCAGTTTCAACCAGGTTAGAGCCATGCATTCTGAATAAAGATATGTTGAAATCAAGCCAAGATAGGATTCTCCGGTCGAGCCCGATTTCAAAATTCCAGATCCTCTCCGGTTTTAGATCTGGATTGGCCGCCGGATACATGAAGAGTTCGTTGAGCTGGGGAGAACGGAATCCCTTATTGATTATTCCTCGAAGCCGTGTATTGTTATCAGCCTGAAAAACGACTCCCCAGTGAGGACAGATTTCATAACCATACAGTGAATCTCTGTTGAGCCTGATCCCGGTTGAAAAGATGAGCTTTTTTTTGAAGACAAATTCATCCTGTATAAAAAAGGCAATTTCGCTCTTCTTCCATTCTCCAGCGGGCCAAGAGTAGCTTTTTCCTCCGATACTCCTCGTTTCGATTCCAGCAGTGAGTTCATTGTTCGGAATGCGGTTGGTTGTGAACCGTAGAATCCCGCCGTTTGTGTAATCTCGAGAGTGCCATCCGTCCGAGAACTGATGATGTCCAAAATTTCGGTATGCTTTGAATAGAGCCTCGTCCTTATCTCCTTCCCTTTTTAAGGTGAAATCTACGGCCCCTCTTTCATAGTCATTCCAGAAATTCACCAAGGGAAATTCAATGGAACCGGCTTCGTATTTCTTTCCCGCGAAGTACTTGCCACGGAGGCTTACTTCAAGATCTTCTGTCACTTCATAAATCACTTTGCCGGTAAAGGCGTCTCCCGAATAACCGGAATTTTCTCTATGGCCATCGCTTTGTCTTTTGTCTAAAGTGAAAAAATATTTAAATTTCTTCAAATTCTGCCCGAAATGCAAATTTAACTGTTTGGTGTCAAAGCTACCGTAAGATGAGGTCAAAGCAATCTCGGTTTTCTTCCTTGGCTCATGAGTCAAAATATTGACGACGCCTCCCATGGCTTCAGATCCGTAAAGAACCGAAGAAGGGCCTCTGACGACCTCGATTCTTTCAACATTATCCAGGGGAAAGGTGTGGGTTACGGCACACCCGAAAAGGCCCATTTTTTCCGGGCGCCCATCAACAAGCACGGCAATTCGCATGCCCCTCTGGCCGATTCCTCGGATGTCGACATCTGAGCGGCCGAAATCTCCTGTCTTGCGGACAAAAATTCCTGGAAGAGAAGCCAATAAGTTCATGGCATTGCTGGATGCCGTGGCCTTTAAATCCGTCTCACCCACCACACTGACCGAAGCCGAACAATCCTCGACGGCTTTGCGGGTCATCGTAGCTGTCACCACGATTTCATGATGGAGCTGCTTTTCTTTGACATCCTTATCTTTTTTTGAATTCTCTTGAACTTCCGGATAAGAAAAGCCCGATAAAGATAAAATGAGGATTAAAAAGATCAGAGCGAAAACATTTTTTTTCATATACTTAAACACCTTTAACGTAACACTAATTTAAAAATAGTAACACATCCAGTAGAAAAGTCAACAAAAGATTCATAGAAATTCCCCCCCCCAATTTCTCAATGCTAAAGAAATTTGGGAATGTAGCCGTTTGAGATCAGATTTCTATCGCTGTTTCCTTATCGACTTTCTCTAGTCTATATCCTTTCCTGTGGTCGTAGTGATCAGTTTTCCATGCTTCACATTCTTCGTCGCCAGCAGCTTGTCCGAGATCTCTTTAATCAGTCTGCTTTGTCCTTTCAATACGATGACTTCAAGACAGTTATGATGGTCAAGATGGATGTGAGTCGAGGAGACAATTGTATCCAGATACTTGTGCTGGATGCTGGTCAGAATTTCAGTCAATTCCCTGGAATCATGGCTGTAAACCAGAGCGAGAATGCCCACAGTCTCTGCTTTCTCATCCTTCCATTCTTCGGACACCAGTCTTTCTCTGATTAGATCCCGGAAAGCTTCTGACCGGCTCTTGTAACCCAGTTTCTCGATGAGTTTATCAAATTGACTTAAAAGGCCTGTGTCAACGGATACTCCAAAGCGCGTTACTTTATCCATCTCTTTTACTCTTCCTCACTCACATTGAAAATAATATGCTCAGCAACGAAAGTCAAACCAAAAACATTTGCTAACTCATATTGAGATGCAACTCCACTTAAAAATCCCTTCGGGGCCGGAACCTGGTGTGTGCCCTCCAATAATACCAACATTTTTGTCAGAGAGTCCCAAATCGATATCCTCGAAAACAAAGCCGGAATGGACCCTCTGGAGTTTCGGTATAAGAATCTGAAGGAAAAAATGAGCTACCGAATCAATCTGAATAATTGGTTTATCATTGGATATTGTGTTACCTTCTTAAAGAAGGTTTGACTTTATCTTCTGTTCTTGGCTAACTGATTGAAAACACTAAAAATAGAAACAGTCCAAATTTGTAGTGTGGCTAGGATTGTGGCTATAAAAGTAACCAATTTTTACCGAAATCGGGGGTTAGAAAAATAATGGGGATTTCTATCCTGCTGATATTAAATGATATAAGTAGTGGGCGATACAGGATTTGGACCTGTGACTTCTACCGTGTAATTTATTTTGGGCAAAGTATCCGGTTCACCTCACGGTGAGCGTGGGTTCCAGCAATTACTAATCTGCTTTAATCGAGCTCTTTTACCAGCGGATATACATTGTGAATTTAAAATATAGATCGCTGGCAGATATGTCATCATAATTGTCATAGGCTATATTGGGTATGAAACTGAAATTAGAGTCCACTTTAAAGTCAAGTCCTGCCAGGAAAACAGTACTGGGAGATGTGGGGTCAAAAGGAGCGTAGCTTATCTCTTCACCATATGGATTCGGCTGGAACGTTCTGTCCAACCGAGCAAAGAGATTGACCTTCTCCTTCAGATAGAAAACTACAAAACCCGAGGCCACCTGAAGATTGAAATCTTCCTTGCCTCCTGAATGTGTCTGATAACCATACTGTAAACCTGCTGTAAACTTTTTCCTTTTATAAGCTAGAAAGGCTTGAAGGGTGGATACAGTGGGATTTGCTTCTGCTCCAGGGGAATAATCCCCGTATAATTCGAAATAAACTTCCTTCAATGGACTAAATCCTATGGCTACATAGATCTTTTTCATTTTATTAATCTCTCCCTTTATGCCTTCTCCATTTGCCAGCATAAAGTGATAATATATTTTTCGGTCAGCAGCATAGCCTTGACTGCAATTCCAAAATCTCTAGGGGATCCCATTTTATACAAGTCAATGGGAGTCTTTTCTACAGAACGGTAGCCCCAATATTTTTCCAACTGGTCCCAGGTGGGAGTGCCTGCGAGTCCAAAGAAGAAGGAGGTTTCATTGAGTTTATACTCCAGATAAAGGTCCTTTATATAGGGTTCTATTTTTGTCTTGCTCTTAAAATCACCGGCGCTGTTGCCTTCCAATCTGAATCTGACATCAAAAGAGGAACTGAGTTTATGTTCATAAGTGAAATAGACCCTTCTCACAATCGCCTACATTTGCATAACAATGACAAAGTTAGTGGGACCAAAAATTTGCTTTGTTTTCAGGCGCTGAGCAAATTATAGGAGTGGCTGGGAAGCAGGGATTCGAACCCCGATTCCATGATCCAGAGTCATGTGTCCTGCCGTTGGACGACTTCCCAGCAGCAGCGACATGATAGCGAATTCTCCCCTTTTTTTCAAGATGGCTCTTCAGCACATAAAATGCAAAACACCTTTTTTTTACTGGGAGTAAAGGACCCTTCAGTGTTCAAGTGAACAGTTGTTTGAACAGATGGGGAAAATACATGACAAACCCGAATCGCAGGGCCCGCCCCAAAAATCCAGCGATACAAAAACGGACAAAATTGACGTTCGTCATTCCTGATAACACGGCCACTACATAGAGGGGGGGGAATCCTGTAAGAGCACTTAAAAAAATGAATAGGTCGCTCTTGGACTCCCATTTTTTCATTTTAGCTTCGATCTCTGAGATCTTTTTCTCATATCGCTTTTTTGAGAGGTTGATTACCCCTTTTCCTGATAAAAACATAAGGACTTTTGCGGTCATTTGTCCTGAGGTTGCCAACAAGAGCACTGGAATGAACTTAGCTTCTGATATGGTCAAAGAAAACCAAATAAGGAAAAGCTCAGCGTTGATAAGAGGAATGAAACCACTGATGAGGCAAACAACATAAGTACCGCCATAGAGTCCTATAACGGATAACAATTGGAGGATGCTGGATTCGTCCATTCAGATGATCGGTAGATTCCTACTTATAAGTTTCCCATTCTCTTTTTTTAAAAACAAAAAGTCAATTCTTGAAATAAGTTCATAATATATATTCACTCTATTATTATCGCCTGGGACAAATAGGACTGTTTGACAGTCCAAAGGGATGATGATAATATTTCGCATCAAATGAGAAAGACATGGATCCGCCTCGGCATTATATTCTTTTTGACGGCCGTTTTTCTCTTTTTTTTCTTTAAAAGTGTCGATTGGAATGATGTTCTGGCGAACTTAACGAATGTCAACCTTAAATATTTCCTTCTCGCCCTCCTGTTGGCCCCTCTGCACCTTTTAACACGCTCTATTCGTTGGCAATACCTGATCAAATACGAAAAGAAAGGGGTGAGTCTATATAACCGATTCGCTGCCAATGCCATAGGTTTTACGGTCAATTTTATTTTTCCAGGCAGAATTGGAGAAATTGCCAAGCCTATTTATCTTGCACAGAAAGAAGATATCAAAAGGGGTTTTATGGTCGGAACAGTGGTTGTCGAGCGGATCTTTGATATCATTATTTGTTCTATGCTATTGGGACTATATTTCGTATCGAGGCCGATCTTTCCCGCCTATTATCAAGCTGGGGATGATGCGTATTCTCTCCTCTCATTTTGGGGAATTTTTGGGATCTCTATTGCCATTTTTCTTTTGCTATTGATACTGGCAGTTTATTTCTACAAAGAGAAAGCCCTCACCGTTTTTGCATTTCTATTAAGGCCCTTCTCAAAAAAGATCTCGGACTGGGCTCTGAGGATTCTCGAAGAATTTATCCAGGGCTTGAAATTTTTTCATTCGGTGGGAAACCTGTTTATGTACATCCTGCTCTCTGTGGTCGTTTGGCTTGGAATAACCCTTTTCTATTGGGTGTTTTTGCTCGCATACAACATCGATGTTATGTATTTTTCTACCTATCCCTATATTTTTCTGACGGGTGTTGGGGCTTCCATTCCCACTCCGGGCATGGTCGGAGGATTCCATTATTTCAGCAAACTGGGGATGACGTCTTTCCTGAATGTCGAGGCTAACCTTGCGGTGAGCATCACGATCGTTGTGCATGCGGTCCAGCTTGTGATGACTTGTCTCATTGGTTATGCTATATTATGGAAAGAAGGAATTTCCCTGCTTCAGATAAAGAAGTTGGGAGAGGATTTAAAACAATGAGATGCCCTTACTGCAATTACGAAGAGAGCAAGGTCATAGACTCGAGGGAAAGTAAAAATGGCATGACGATCCGTCGACGACGAGAATGTCTTGACTGTGAGAAAAGATTTACGACTTACGAAAAGATCGATGAAATCCCCTATATGATCGTCAAAAAAGACGGGAGGCGGCAGCGATTCGAGAGCGAGAAAGTCATGGCCGGGCTGCTCAAGGCATGTGAGAAAAGGCCTGTTCCTGTCGCCAAATTGGAAGAGATCGTGGAAGAGATCGAGACAAGCCTTCAAGAGAGACCAGAGAAAGAGATCAATGCGGATGAGATCGGTCAATTTGTTATGGACCGGTTGAAGGTTCTGGATAAAGTCGCTTACGTTAGGTTCGCATCGGTGTACCGGGATTTCAAGGATGTGTTGGAGTTTAAGAAGGCATTGGAGACGCTGCTAAAAGAGAAATAGGCGTTTTATTCGAAGATATCGAGTACAGAATATTTTTAAACATGGATTATTCACGGACCGAGGCCAACCCGCTCCACCCCAACATTAAGGTGGAGGCGAGGAAGTGGGATCCACAATTTAGCTGTATTTTTTGAATGTTTTATCTGGTAGTCCAAAAATGTCGAAAAAGATAAAACCTGTATCTCGTATCGTCAAGATCGAAGCCGAGATCAATAAGATCGCGGGGGAAGTGTTCCTCAAGAAAAAGGATCTTCTCGGGCTGGATGAGAGCTGGGTGCCGTATGTGGATGTTTCAGAAAACGAGACCGATATCACTATAGAGGTGGAACTGCCCGGTGTTGCGCAGAAGGACATTCAGCTTGTCTTCTATGGCAACCGGATCGAGATAAAGGGGCTGAAAAAGGAGTTCCCTTCCGGGACACGGATCAAATATTTAAGGCTTGAAAGGGAATATGGCCCCTTCAGGCGGTTTGTTTTTCTTCCCAATGCCGTCCACTCGGAAAAAGCGAGAGCAGTGCTTGAAAACGGTGTTTTGACTATTCAGTTCAAAAAAGTGAGGAGGAAGCAAGAGAGGCAAGTTGTCTTGAAAATTCGAAAACCTGAAGAAAAAACGGAGGAGAAAGATGGCGAAAAAAGAAGATGACTTAGAAAATGAATTCGAAGATGTCGTCGAAGATGAAGGTCAGAAACTCAATATCCCTAAGGAAATGCCGGTCCTTATGCTACGGGATATTGTTGTCTTCCCATATATGGTCGTCCCGCTGTTCGTAGGAAGAGAGAAATCAAAGGAGGCTATCGATCATGCTCTGTCTTCGCACAGAATGATTCTCCTCCTCACTCAAAAGGATATGGAGATTGAGGATCCAAAGAGGGAAGATGCCTTCGAGATCGGGACAGTGGCTCTTGTTATGAGGATGCTTAAACTTCCCGACGGGAGGGTGAGAATTCTCGCACAGGGGATTGTGCGGGCCAAATTACAGACTCTTGATGAGGAGAAGGCATATTATTCAGCGCGCATTAAAGTGCTCCATGAATCGGAGGATATCGAAAAATCGATCCAGAGCGAAGCTCTAGTCAGAAATGTCAGAGAGGGGCTGGATAAGGCTTCTGCACTCGGAAAAAATATAGCTCCTGAAGTGATGATACTGGCGGCAAATGTGGATGAGCCAGGAAGACTAGCCGACCTTGTGGCTGCGAACCTGGAGTTAAAGGTCCATGAGGCTCAGGAACTTTTGGAGATACAAGATCCATTTCTCCGTTTGAAAAAAGTCTATGAATTTTTGACCAAGGAACTCGAGTTGTTGGATGTTCAATCGAAGATTAGCAGTGAAGCCAAGGGCGAAATGGATAAGCTCCAGAAACAGTATTTTCTGCGTCAACAGATAAAAGCGATACAGAAAGAACTTGGTGAGGGCACCGAGATCCAGGAGGAGATCAAGGGATATCAGGATAGGTTGAAAAAGCTGAAGGTCGCCCAGGAAGTCCGAGAAGAACTCGAAAAACAGATCAGTCGTCTCTCCCAAATGCATCCTGAATCAGCAGAGACTGCTGTTGTCAGGAACTATCTGGACTGGATGTTTGCCCTGCCATGGAACAAAACGACAAAAGATAACTTGGACCTCAAGAGCGCCAAGGGAATACTGGATGAGGATCATTACGGTCTGGAAAAGGTCAAAGAGAGGATCCTCGAGTATTTGGGTGTGCGAAAGCTTTCAAAGGCGATAAAGGGCCCGATCTTGTGTTTTGTCGGTCCTCCTGGAGTGGGGAAGACATCGCTGGGCCGGTCCATTGCAAGGGCGCTGGGCCGAAAATTCATCCGGATCTCTCTCGGAGGAGTGAGGGATGAAGCGGAGATAAGAGGACACCGGAGAACATATGTCGGAGCCATGCCGGGAAGGGTCGTGCAGGGATTAAGGCGGTGTGGGTCGAATAATCCGGTGTTCATGATGGATGAGGTGGACAAGATCGGCGCGGATTTTAGGGGAGACCCTTCCTCTGCACTCCTGGAAGTCCTCGACCCGGAACAGAATTTCTCCTTCAGTGACCACTACCTGGGAGTTCCTTACGATCTCTCCAAGGTCATGTTCATCACCACAGCAAACCTTTTGGATCCCATACAACCTGCATTCCGTGATAGGATGGAAGTCCTTCGCCTTCCCGGGTACACCGAAGAGGAAAAATTGCAGATCGCTCTACGTCATCTGGTACCCAAACAGATCAAGGAGAATGCACTCAATGAGAAGTTGATCTCGTTCACCAAAGGTGCAGTTCAGAAGATCATATCTTTGTACACCCGTGAGGCGGGAGTCAGGAATCTGGAGAGAGAAATTGCTTCGATCTGCAGAAAAGTCGCACGAAAGGTTGCTGAGGGGAAAAAGAGCTTGACCAAGATCACATCTCAAAATTGTGAGAAGTACCTCGGACCCCCCAAAATATTCAGAGATCAGCTGCAGAAGGAGAACCGTATTGGCGTTGCCACAGGTGTCGCTTGGACTGCCGCAGGCGGTGAACTCCTGTTTGTGGAAGCGACAAAAATGAAGGGTAAAGGGGGACTTACTCTGACTGGGTCCTTGGGTGATGTCATGAAGGAATCGGCTCAAGCGGCTCTAAGTTTTTCAAGAGCACATGTCAAAGAGTTGGGGATAGATGGGAAGATATTCTCTCAAAATGATTTTCACATTCATATTCCTGAGGGAGCCATTCCCAAAGATGGTCCGTCTGCTGGAGTGACGATGGCGACATCTTTGATCTCGATTTGCACGAACAGGAAAGCGAGATGGGATGTGGCCATGACCGGTGAGATCACGCTCACTGGGAATGTTCTTCCAGTTGGGGGGATAAAAGAGAAAGTCCTCGCAGCTCAACGCGCGGGAGTGAAGAATTTTATCCTTCCTCTACCGAATAAAAAGGATTTGATCGATATTCCGAAAAATATCACGAAAGACATCAATTTTATTTTCGTTAAAGATATCAGTGAGGTTCTCAAAGACGCGTTAATGCCATCCCCGGTCAAAACCACAAAATAACAGATTTAGGGTCCGCTCCTTGAGCAGACCGTCACTATGAACGATGTAGGTTTCGTTCCCCGAATTAACGTGACAAAATGGGGACAGGCACCTCATTCCCTGTCGGGACTTCGGAGCCAGTCCCCATTTTGCGGAGCCAGTCCCCATTTTGCGGAGCCAGTCCCCATTTTGATGTAGGGTCAGCTCCCCGAGCGGACCGAAGAGATGAGATCCCGTTCCCCGAGCGGACCGCTTGGGAACCAGTCCCCACATACTGCTAGGTCACAAGGTATGTGCCTTCAAAGACAATCGCGGCTGGGCCTGTCTGGAATACCTTATCACTATCCCATTCCACAGTCAGGTTCCCAGTGGATGTTCTGACGTTGACCTTTCTGTCTGTCCTGTCTTTCAATATCGATGCGACAGCCGCAGCACAGGACCCACTCCCTGATGAGAGAGTCTCTCCAACCCCTCTTTCCCAGAAGAGAACCTCGATTTCCTGCCTGTTCAACACTCTTATGAATTCGATGTTGATCCTTTTCGGAAAGAACGGGTGAAATTCGATCTCATACCCCAACTGGTGCCACTCAATACGTGAGGGGAAGCGGTCCAAGAAAATACCACAGTGAGGATTCCCCAAAGAAACAAGCGTTATTTCAAAAACCTTTTTCTGGATGGATAGAGGATAATCGATAATTGTATTATGTGTCGATCCATCGTCGAACGGAATGTCATTGGAGCTCAGCTTGGGGATCCCCATGTCAATTTTAATTTTGAACAGGTTGTCGTTTCTTTCGATAGGTTCGCATTCCCTTTCGCCAACGGTTGTGAAAAAAAGTATGCGTGGAGGCTTGATCTTTTTCTGATAATAGAGGTATGCAGCCGCACATCTCAGGCCGTTTCCAGAGATTTCCGCCTCGGTGCCGTCTGCGTTGAAGACCCGAAAATTGACGTGACCCTTGTCTTTATCTTTGATGGAGATCAACAGGAGGCCGTCACCCCCGATTCCTGTGTGGCGCTCACAGATCCTCCGGGCAAGAGCTCCCTTTTCTGTGGTTGATTTTACCTCTTGTTCCTCAAGAATCAAAAAGTCGTTGCCCAAAGAATGAACTTTGGCAATCTTCATTCAGGTATCCTTAGGGTTACGATATACTCCTGAACTTGTCCGTCTCTCTCTCTCACAACAAGAAGCATGATCGGATCACCTGCATCTGTATTCTTGATTTCCTTTTCGAGATCATCTGCGCGTTTTACAGGATTTCTGTTGACTTCAACGATTATGTCATATTTCTCCATGCCTTGCCTGTGGGCTTCGCTGTATTGCTTGACCTCGGTTATGATGAGCCCTTCCTCTGTCCGAAAACCATAACGGCTGGCGATTCTGGGAGTCATCTCTTGGACTGTAATACCGATATCCTTGTCAGGAGAGACCTTTTGGGCTGTTTCTGGTTCCGGATCCCGTTCAGTGACTTCTAATTTCACATTCTTTTCTTTTCCATCCCTGATGATCGTCAGCTCAACTTCTGTTTCTGGCTCAACTTCAGCGACTTTGAACCGCACATCGTTTCTGTCTTTGATGGGTTCTCCATTGAGCTTTGTAATGACGTCGTAACGTTTCAGCCCTGCCTTTTCTGCGGGTGTGTCCGGTTCCACAGTGCTTATGAGCGCTCCCTCTTTGGACTTGAGGTTGAGAAGTTTTTTGTGATCATCAGTGATCACCATGATCGACACTCCGAGATAACCTCTGACAACTCTGCCTTTTTCCTTAAGTTGTTCGATAACACCCTGAGCTAAGCTTGTGGGGATAGCCAGGCCGATCCCGACATTTCCTCCTGAAGGAGAAATGATCATGCTGTTGATCCCGATGACATCTCCCTTCATGTTGATAAGAGGGCCACCGCTGTTTCCCCTGTTGATGGAGGCATCTGTCTGGATGAAATCTTGATAATCCGGAACTCCGCCGCCTCCATAAAGTTGGCGTCCCTTGGCACTGACGATACCTGCAGTCACAGTGTGCGACAGACCCAGAGGATTCCCCACGGCGAGAACCCATTCGCCCACTTTGAGTGTCGAGGAGTCGCCTAACGCCAGGTAGGGAAGATTTTCGCTTTTCACCTTTAGAAGTGCCAGGTCGGTTCTGGGATCTGTGCCCACGATCTCTGCTTCGTACTCATCACCTTTTAAAGAAACAATATCCACCTTGATCGCATTTTCCACGATATGGTTGTTCGTGACGATGTAACCATCCTGACTGATGAAAAAGCCTGTTCCTTGGGAGGACGAACGGAATTCCTGTTCTCTGTCGCGACTACGGGGTTGGCCGTAGAAAAACCTGTCCCAAAAATCAAAAGGGGAATCATCAAAAAAACCGCGAGCGCTTCGTGTTTCCACTCTCTCCGCTGTGACTCTGACCACAGCAGGAGCGGCTCTTTCGGCGATCGTTACAAAATCTAATTCCTCTCTTGCTTGCACGGAAGGAGAGGCATAGAGATTAGACGACAATGAAGATGTCGGTTGAGTCTCTGAAAAATTATCAGGGTAGTTTTTTTCAGGAGTATAAATAAATATCAGACCTGCAATAACCATTCCGAGAAAAAAACTGATAGTGGCAATAATTAATGTTTTTTTCATTTTATGACCTCCGTGATGCTAGATTAAATTAGCATAGAGTATATAAATTTTCAATCTCCTTACTATGAATTATTCATAAAAGCTGCCGATTCCATTCTCAAAAGCCCCTCCAATTCTTATTATCGGCATTTTTTACCTTTCAGGCGCCGATCCAACCTAACCAACCAAACTTCGTGGGCCACTGCCTCAACCTTAATGTAAGGGTGGGATGGGTTGGCCTCATCTCGTGAATAACCCATATTCGACTCAGTTGTTTGCGAAAAAATCTTTTATGTTCTGCATCTGAAGACTTTTTCAATATAAGACAGTCTTTGTGAATCAGATGTGAACAATTAGGGCAACTTTATTAAAACTACAAAATTAGTAAATCGTTGCACAATGTAATCAAATAACTTTATGATATTCAGGCTCTTCGTAATTTCAACTGAATTTGAAGATAAAACTGAATATGGTTTTGGAATAAAATACTTTTCGTATTTTACTTTTCACTTTTCACGAATTATCATAATATCCATTCTTTTGTTTAAAGAGATTGGAAAATCAAATGACAGAGTTGAAGAAGGGCGTTTTAATCGTTTTTGAGGGTATCGATGGTGCCGGAAAATCCACTCAGGCAGAGATTTTATTGAAAAAGCTCGATGGACTGGGCTATGCTGTTGTGTACTATCGCGAACCTTCCGACAGCAAATGGGGGCGAGAGATCAAAAGGAAGGCCCAGTTTGCTGATTCACTCACACCGCATGAGGAGTTGGAGTTGTTCCAGAAAGACCGCGAGGAAAACGTTAAAAATAATTTAAAGCCATCCCTCGAGCGAAAAGAAGTGATCATCCTGGACAGGTACTATTTCTCGACCATTGCCTATCAAGGGGCAAAAGGGATCGATCCCGAATCGATACGCAAGAGAAATGAAGCGTTTGCCGTGAGGCCGGATCTGGTTTTCATATTGGATGTGGCGGCAGGCCAAGGTCTGGAACGTATTGAAGATAGGGGACAGAAGGACATGCTTTTCGAACGCGAAGAATACTTGGTGAAGGTTAGGCAACTCTTCAAGAGCTTCCAAGGAGATAATATCCATCATATTGATGCCACTCTATCCATCGAGCACATTGAGAAACAGATAGAAAATATCACGTTTGAATTCCTTGAATCCGTTACCTCATAAAAAAGGGGACTGTCCCCTAATTGTGTAGGGTCCGCTCCCCGAGTGGACTGCAAAAAGTCAAATCTAGACCAACGTAGCGAAATTTGTTATATTTGAGATGTGTTGAATAAATTTGTCATCCGTCTTAAAAAGCCAAACCTAAAAAAGTTCAAGCTCAAAAAACTCAGTCTGAGAAATATCTCCCAAAAACGATATTTCAAGAAAGTTGTATGGATTTTATGTGTGTTTTTTCTCTTAGCCATGGGCGTAATAGTTGGCAGCTACAAGGCGATCCTTCAGAATCTTCCCTCTATCTCCGATTTAGAAGAATTTGAGCCGAATATCATTACGTATATCTATGCGGATGATGGAGAGGTCATCGGGGAATATGCGATCGAAAAGCGGATAGAGGTCGCCTATGAAGATATCCCCGAGATATTGATCAATGCCATTGTCGCTACAGAAGACACCAGGTTTTACAGCCACAAGGGGATCGATTTTTTGGGCATGCTGCGGGCGCTGAAGGAAGACATCAAGCTCATCCTGACTCCCAGGAAAATGCATGGGGGGAGCACGATCAGTCAACAGCTTGCCAGAGAGCTGTTTCTCAATCGCCGACAAACCAT
>Ga0307379_10006028_pt1 | contig 16756 bp, 10 predicted proteins | sample UN2MG_FD_202237 | JGI IMG/M metagenome (GOLD analysis project Ga0307379, IMG submission 202237) | Soil microbial communities from Risofladan, Vaasa, Finland - UN-2 | ecosystem: Environmental > Terrestrial > Soil > Coastal area > Acid sulfate soil | place: Finland: Risofladan, Vaasa | collected... | reverse complement strand
GCGGCATGTTGAGTATAAAGCTGGTGGAAGAGAGACCGGATTTTATCAGGCAGAAGATGGCTCTTCGTGGGATAGAAGCCGACCTCGATGAATTCTTGAGTCTCAGCCAAGATCGGAAGGCCATGCTGCGCCGGATCGAGGACCTCCGTTACGAGCTGAACAAGACTTCTAAACAGATCGGCCAGATGAAAAAAACAGGGGAGGACGCCACCGATATCATAGTCGCGATGAAAAAGATCTCGGATGAGATCAAGAGCATGGATGATGAGTACAAGAATATCGAGGTCAAGTTACAAAATTTGCTCTTAAACATCCCCAATATCCCTCATGAATCTGTTCCCGAGGGATTGTCTCCGGATAATAATGTGGAGGTCCGCGCCTTCGGGGAGAAACCCACGTTTTCCTTCCCTGTGAAACCACACTGGGAGCTCGGAAAAGATCTTGGGATTCTCGATTTCGAGCGGGCCTCAAAGCTTGTGGGTTCTCGATTCGCCATCTATTTGGGTGCCGGGGCACTTCTGGAAAGGGCGTTGATCAATTTTATGCTCGATATCCATACAAGGGAGAAAGGATATACAGAGGTCATCCCGCCTTTTATCGCCAATGCTGAAAGTCTGACCGGGACTGGGAATCTCCCCAAGTTTGAGGAGGATCTCTTCAAGATTAGAGGCCAGGAGTGGTACTTGATCCCCACGGCTGAGGTCCCTCTCACGAATATGTACAGAGAGGAGATCCTCGATTCGTCCAGCCTCCCCCAGAGGTTTGTGGCGTATACACCCTGTTTCAGGAGTGAGGCCGGTTCTTATGGGAAAGATATCAGGGGATTGATCCGTCAGCATCAATTCAACAAGGTCGAACTGGCGAGTTTTGCCCTTCCCGAGAAATCGTACGAGGAGTTGGAAAAGATCACGGCAGATGCGGAAGAGATACTCAAAAGGTTGGGCTTGTGCTACAGAGTTGTGGTCCTCTGTACAGGGGACATGGGTTTTGCTGGGGCAAAGACTTATGACCTGGAGCTTTGGATGCCTCACCGGAAAAAATTCCTGGAGATCTCCTCATGCACCAATTGCGAGGATTTTCAGGCCAGACGAGCAAACATCCGGTTTCGAAGGCAACCGAAGTCGAAGCCTGAATTTGTCCACACACTGAATGGTTCGGGCGTAGCCCTGGGAAGGACAGTGAGCGCCTTACTCGAGAGTTACCAACAAGAGGATGGTTCTGTCCTCATTCCTGAGATTTTACGATCATACATGGATGGCTTGGACCGGATCACTCCGGCGTAGAAAATGTTAGAATAACAATCCCTGCGAAAAGGAAGTGCGGAGGGATGGCCGAGAGGCTGAAGGCGGCGGTCTTGAAAATCGCTTCACGAGCAATCGTGACGGGGGTTCGAATCCCTCTCCCTCCGTTTTTATTTTTAATTTGTTGTTTAAAGATGATAAAATAAGTCGTACTTCAGAAGTCGAGTGGAGAGGTGCTGGAGTGGCTGATCAGGGTCGCCTGCTAAGCGATTGTGCCGACTAAAATCGGTACCGTGGGTTCGAATCCCACCCTCTCCGCCATTTTGTTCCATACGTTTATGAAAATCAGAACTATCACGACCGGATTTAATCTCAAGCGTCCCCTTCAAGAGAAACAGATCCATCGGATCGCTTTTTTTACCCAAGAGATGAAAAAAGCATTCGAGAGTGCAGGTTTTACGGTCCAGACAGTCCGTGTTGCCACACAGCCATGGGAGGAGTATTTTTCCTCCCCAAGTCAGATCGTGGACCTTGCAAAAAGGCTCGAGGAACTGACACACAAACATCAAATCGATTATTTCAACATGGGGACGACGCGAAACGTCCAAAACATGCCTCTTGTCTATGACTTGATCAAAAACACAACACGCGGCTTCTGTACTGTGATGGTTTCTGATGAGAGGAATATAAACATCGATGCCGCTCGACAAGCTGCGAGGATCATCAAAAGGCTGTCTGTTTTAGATGCGGATGGCTTTACGAATTTGCGGTTTGCCGCTATTTTCAACACAAAGCCCGGAAGTCCTTTCTATCCCGGAGCTTTCCATAGGGGGCCAATGTCGTTTGCTGTGGGAACAGAAAACAGTGATTTGGTGTACAAGGCTTTTTCGCAGGCGAAGGATATTAAAAAAGCAGGTCAATATCTCAAAGCGTTGTTGACTTCGGAGTTTAAGAAGATCGAGAAGGTCGGTAACCGTTTGCACCGCGAATTAAACATCAAATTTGGCGGGATCGATGTCTCCATTGCCAGCTCAGTCAAAGCCACAGAGAGCATCGCTTTTGCTTTCGAAAAGCTCGGGCTGGGAAAATTCGGAGAGCCAGGAACTCTTTCTATTGCCAAGATCATCACTGATACTCTGAGAGATTTGAAGGTCAAAACGTGTGGATATTCCGGCTTGATGTTGCCTGTGCTCGAAGATTATGGATTGGCACGCCGGAACACAGAGGGTATGTATGACCTGATCAATCTTTTGACATACTCAGCCGTTTGCGGAACAGGATTGGATACGATCCCTCTGCCTGGGAATATAGCAGAGAAAAAGCTCTATGCTCTGCTTTTAGATATCGCATCTCTCTCCCATAAACTGAATAAACCCTTGTCGGCCAGGCTAATGCCTGTGCCAGGCAAAAAGGCGGGGGAGATGACGGATTTCAAGTTTGAATACTTCGCCAACTCCAAAATTATGCAACTATAATCCCTTCCTATTAATGACTCACAACTCGTTCTATCTGAATTATTCATAAAAAATGCTGACAAACTAATATTAAAAAACCAATATTAAAAGAAAACCATTATCTTATTGTCAGCATTTTTTATGAATAATTCAGTTAATGTGGTTTTTGAGGTTTTTGAGAATTTGTGTAGCCTGTGCGGGAGATTTTGTACCGAGCACGATGAGGATGAAAGAGCGATAGGGCTGGACCACGATTTGAATCCCTGAATCATCTTCGAGTTCTATACGGTCTTGGCCTATAGTTACATTCTGATATTTCACTGTGTCCTTGAAGTCCTTTTTTACGCTGTCAAACGCCATCTGGCTTGCTTCGGCGTCTTTGTATTCCAGAATATAGATATCATACCCGTTTGAGTATGTGCCCTTGATTCCCTCTTGGATCTTAAAAATATCTGTGTTTGCAAAAGGATAGCTATTCACCAATCCCAAATTTCCCTTGAAATATTTTACACTCTGTGCATCCAAGTCCTCCTGAGGAAGGCGTGAGTGTATTACGGGCATTTCTGCATTTGCTTGAGTTTGGATTTTTTTATCCACGACATTTGCGATCGATTTGAGCCCATCGATGGTCTCTTTCTCTGCGTCAAAGCCCGTTATTGTGACCAAGTATTGTCCTTTCCAAAAATTCAGATAGTAATCCTGGAGTTTACATCCATGTCCCACAGTGAGTTCCTGTCCTTTCCCTGAAGACTTAAAGGTGTACATGCCATAGGCGCTATCGGGAGAAGACATTTTGTAAACTTCTAGGGAGGCAGATCTCCCGTTCCGGTTCTGGTAATCTTGGACGATAACCCGCTCGAACCCATACTCATGATAGATCTCTGCACCGCCATTGATGTAGAAAAAAAGGTCCTCACCCTTGTATTCTTCAAAATCGAGATTCCTTTCCCAGTTGTCGATCTCGCTCGCAGTGGGCAATAGGAGGCTAAGCCCTTCTTCTTCGCGTGATGATGCATTCTGACAATCCAATGAAAGAACGAGACTTAAAAATATTGCTAACCATAGATTGATTTGAACGGTTTTTATGGTGTTCCTCCACGCTCCCGTTCCCTCTTTTCAAGGAACTGAATGATCTTTGCACTCCCCGAGGGAAATGGGTATTTCCTCATTCCTCTGAGGCTAATCCAGCGATGGCCGTCTTTGGACAGGGATGGATCCGCTTTGAGCAAACATTGGAACGCATAAAGCTTAACCTGGAATTGAGTATACGCATGGTTTACCTGAGTCAACAACTGGATCCGGTCGACCTCTACACCCAATTCCTCCTTAATCTCCCGGCGAAGGGCCTGTTCGAGAGTCTCGTCTTTTCGTCTTTTTCCACCGGGAAACTCCCAGAGATCAGAGAGCAGACCAGTGGGAGGCCTTTTCTGGATCAAGTATTTTCCCCGCTTTTCCATAACTCCGATCACGGCTTCGATCTTCCGGTAGCTCCTCTTTTGAGGCCGGGGAATGATTTCCTGTTCCCCCATTGTGAAGGCTTTGCAGTATTCCTGGACAGGACAGAGAAGACAGAGGGGACTTTTTGGCCTGCAGACCAGAGAACCCAATTCCATTACAGCTTGATTAAAGGTCCCCATTTTTGCTGGGGGCAGGAAAGGTTTCATAAACTTTAAGATGTTTTTATCCACTTTGGGAGTGGATTCTTTCGTCATCCCCATGATCCTCATCCATACTCGCCGCACATTGGCGTCGATGACAGGAAGAGGTTTGTCGTAGGCGATACTGAGGACTGCGGCAGTTGTGTAAGGGCCGAATCCCGGCAGCTTTATCAATCCCTCATAATCCTCTGGAATTTTTCCCTCATGTTCATCCAAAAGGATACGGGCTGATCTGTGGAGGTTTTTAGCCCTCTGGTAGTAACCGAGGCCTTGCCATGCTTTGAGAACCTGCTGCAGAGGGGCAGCACTCAGTGTTTGAACATCGGGGAACTGAGACAGCCATTTTTCATAGTAGGGAATAACCGCTGGGACTGTCGTCTGCTGCAGCATGACCTCGCTGATCCAGATCTTGTAGGGATCACGTGTTTGTCTCCAGGGCAGTTTCCTGTGATGTGTGGCGTACCATTTGAGCAATTTCCTTGAGAATCCGGCTTGTCTGTCCACAACTACTTTATTTTACGGTGACAGGGCTTAATATTCAACTTATCTCCGGATGTATTTCCAAATCCGTGATGTCATGAATTCTCAATGGCGTTATTGAGTGATCAGATTGTGTGATTGAAAAACCGTGAGAAGGGCTCTAGGCGGGCTTGGTATTTTTCTATGTAGGGTCCGTTCCCCGAACGGACCGTTTTGGAAACGGTCCCTGCACCTGAATAAAGCCACACTGCTTTCCCATTGTTCGTTTTTGAAACCACCAATCTGATTACTCGGAACTCCGTTCATCACGGATTTGGAAATGTTTGAATTTTCTCCCAAAACTTGACTTTCTTGCCTGGGTGAGATATTTTTTAGGGTGAATTTTTGGAGGGTGATTTTTCTGTCTAAAGTGGATTATTCACGAGTTGATATTACTTTTGTTGAACAGAGTATCGACATTTTTTATGAATAGTTCAGATTAAATACCATGGAGAAGATCGGTAAATACAAAATCATCGGCGAGCTCGGAAAAGGAGCGATGGGCATTGTCTATAAGGGGATCGACCCAGATATAAACCGAGAGGTTGCGATCAAGCTCATCCGCTTTGACATGGTCTCTGAAGACTCCGAAAAAGAGGATGCCGCAAGACGTTTTATCAGAGAAGCCCAATCTGCAGGAAATCTGGAGCATCCTAACATTATCACGATATATGAAGTTGGAAGAGAGGACAATCAGACATTTATCGTCATGCAGTACGTGGATGGAGAAAGCTTAAAACAAGCTATTAGCGCTGGGAAAAGGTTTTCACCGGTCGAAGTCGTTGATTTGATGACGTGCCTGTGTGATGCTCTGGAATTAGCCCATCAAAACAAGATCGTCCACAGAGATATCAAGCCAGGGAATATCTTGCTGGATAAACAGGGCAGGCCCTATCTCGTAGATTTTGGTGTGGCCCGTATGGAAATGTCGACGATGACACAGTCGGGAACCATCGTTGGAACTCCGAGTTATATGTCGCCAGAGCAAATCCAGGGGATCAGAGTGGATTCCAGGGCAGACATCTTTTCTTTGGGCGTGATCATCTATGAAATGTTGACGGGAAAAAGACCCTTTGAGGGGGATCACATCACTACGATCGTTTACAAGATCATGAATGAGGAACCCACGAATATCAGAGAGATGAAGAAAGACCTGCCTGATGGATTTGAGCAAGTTATCAACAAGGCTCTGGAAAAGGATTCAAACAAACGGTACCAAAGTTGTAAAGAATTGGCCGCAGACTTGAAGAATATTGGTGCATGGTCCGATAGAACTATCAGCTCTGGTTTACAGCGATCGGAAGTGCTCGGGCTGCAAAAAAAAGGGAAACAAAGGCGTGCTCTCGTGTATGTGGCATCTCTGGTTATTCTCCTTTTGGCGGGAGCGGTAGGGGCTTATTATCTCGTGCCTGATCTGAAAGAAAACCTTGCACTGTTTAAGAAACAGAAAGAGATCGCCGTGGATGTGACGCCGCTGCCCGCTCGGCAACTTGAGGATATTTTGGATGTCTTTGATGAAAATTTGGTGAAAATAAAAGAACTTATCGATAAAGAGGATTTTAGAGCAGCGGTCATTCTGGCAGAACAGATACTCGTGGATGATGCGGATAATGCAAAGGTAAAATCCTATCTCGAATTGTCAAAAACCAAAATGAACGAAATGAACGCAGCCGCCCTGTTGAGAACGGGAAAAAACCACTACAATCAGGGCAATTATGAGATGTGTCAGGAGACTATGCGTGAAGTCCTGAGACAAGACGCAAATAATGAGGAAGCGAGGAGGTACATCAATCTTTCCATTCAAAAAGTCGCAGAGGCAGAGATCAGGATAATTGTGGAGCGCCATAAAAAAGCAGAGCAAGAAAAAGACCTCCTGACCCTTCTCAGCGACATCGGATTACCAACCCTTTCTCAGCAAAGAACTGTGGAGGCACGGGAGCTTTTCAACAATTACGATGACATCCAAGCTTTTGTTTCAAAGATATCCGTCCGTTTTACGAATAATAATCGTGCTGTGGTCACGTTCCCCAGTCTCGTTTCTGCGGTTCCAAAAGCAACGGGACGGAAGAAAGTCATATTTGAAGGAGACGTGTCCCTGACGATGGAAAAACAGGGAGATGCTTGGAAAATCGTGGGATATTCCAAAACAAGCATTTAACGGTATTGTGTGATATGAACAGAGAGAGAATACAACAAAAATTTTATGCATTAGTCATGGCCTTCCTAGCATTCTTTTTCCTCGGGCAGGGGACCGGCCCGACGAAGCTTAAAGTCATCGTGGATGATGCCAGAGTGAATGAAACTCCAGAGATCAGAGGAAAAACACTCGCCCGACTCTCGCTGAATGCGATCGTGGATGCCGAGTCCAAGGAGGACGAGTGGTACAAAGTCTTTCTAGAGCTCGAAGGAGTCAGGATCACAGGTTACATGCATGAGATCTTGGTCGAGCCTGTGAGTGAAGAAGAGGCATCCGCTGTCAAAGAGACTTTGCCGAGCTTAGAGAAGACCCAAGAAGAGATCATTGTGGAAATACAGAGCACAATGGATGAGAGCAGGGAGTTGATCAGGTCTGATAGAGGTCTTGACAATGCTGTTGTCACTCTGAGAACTCTGATCGCCAAAGCTTTCCGCGTGAAGGATGACCAAACACAGAGAGAAATTGCTGCAGAAATCTTCCTCTGGATCGGGATGGGATATGCAGGTTTGGGGAATAATGAGCGTGCACTCGAAGAGATAAGGAGTATGTTCGAAGTCGATTACCTGTTTGCCAAAGAGATCACGCGAAATATCTTTGACCCGAAAATCGTCAGTCTTATTCAATTTGCTGAAAATGATTTTTTGGGCAATATCACCGAATATTCCGTCACAATCGCCACAGATCCGGATAAGGCACAGATCAAAATCAACGGTGAAGATGTGGGTTTCAGCCCAGGAACATTCAAAGCTGTTTCCCCGGTCGTCAAGATCGAGATAGCAAAGGAAGGTTACAAATCTGTCCAGGATGAATTTTTTCTTACTCAGGATGACACCCAAAAGGAATACACCCTCGAAAGCACTGGAAGGAACGTGTTCGTAAAATCTAATCCCCCCGGTGCCAAGGTCTATTTGGATGGAAATGACACACGCGAGCTTACCGACTGTACGCTTCCCTTCATTCCATTCGGCAACCATACCGTCAATATTGTCAAGGAAAGCTATCTGGGATGGACGCAGGAATTTACACTTGAAGCCAGCCGAGATCCCTTTAATATCGATGCTGTTTTAGCGGGGGCATCGTATGAGTATCTCATGAAATGGGGCGGGGTAAACATGCCTTTGTTAAAAAGCCCCCAGGGAGTTGCGCTGGATGAAAACAACAATGTTGTGGTCGTGGATGACGGCAAAAATAAGGTGCAGAAATTTACAGCCGGCGGTAAACTCATGCCTAACTGGCAACCGAAGGGATCTCGCTACGGAGGAATAAAAAGTGCTTCCGATGTCGTTGTAGACAGCGAGGGATATATTTATGTCACAGATGACAAAGCACATCATGTGTGGAAATTCGATAAAAACGGAAATTTTGTCAAAACGTGGGGAAAGGAAGGAACAGAAAGCGACGATCTATTACGACCCACAGGAATTTCAGTCAACAGCAAGAATGATATCTATGTTGTTGATTCGGGAAACCGGCGGGTGAAGGTCTATTCCAGTCTGGGCGTGTTCCAAAGTATTCTGGAGAAGCCGGAAAATATGGGTTTGCCAGTCGAAGTCGCTGTGGGGCCTGATGATTTTGTTTGGATCATCGATAGGATCCGAGTCTATAAATATTCTCCGGATGGGAAATTCCTCAGTTCATGGGGGGAGAGAGGCTCGAAAGATGGAGAGTTCGGTAATCCCAAGGGGATCGACATCGATGAGTTTGGTTTTATATACATCGTTGACGCTTCTAATAATAGGATTCAAAAATTCGACGGGGATGGTAATTTCATCACAAAATGGGGAGAGCCTGGATCTGGAATCGGAAAGTTCAATCTTCCCTCGGGTATCGCTGTGGATAAAGATGGCCTCGTCTATGTCACTGATTCTACGAATCACAGGATCCAGGTTTTTCGGATCGCAACTCAAGACAACTAATAATCTGGGTGCAGGTTATTGTTTTCCTTTACCGCCTCTCTTCTTTTTCTCAGGTTTTTCCTCTTTTTCTGTATTTTTTATGCCCTTCTTCTGCATCTCTTTTTGGAGAACTTTCTCTGTTTTTTCAAGAAGAGTTTCTGAGTCTTTTGCGCTGACCGAACTTAAACCCGTGCTCACAACAAACGCGGGTTTTCTCTTTTTGTTGACTTGCTCGAGATCACTCAAGATCCGTTCTCTTACGGTTTCCGCATTTTTTTTATCGGTATTCGGCATGAGGACAGCAAGTTCATTGACCCCATAGCGGGCAACGACATCTACTCTCCGGACATTCCTTTTCAAGGATTGGGCTAGGTCTATCAACATCTGGTCACCTTTGAGATGTCCGAATTTTTCGTTGATAGCTTTAAAATCGTCTATGGTCACAATGAGAAGTGATAGAGGGTGTTCATAACGTTTGCATCTTTCGGCTTCTTTTTTAAGTTGGGTATCGAAGTTCTTCCTTTTATAAACTCCAGTCAGGGAATCGACATTGTCCATATCTTTGAGGGCACTCAGGTAATAAACCTTTTCTATAGCCATGGATGCATATTCGACGATCGTTTTCAGGATGTTTAAATCCGCTGTCGTATACGCTTTGTTGTTTTCCTTGTTGATCAGCTGGAAAACTCCTATGATCTGTTCGGTCACCACTAAGGGTGCACCGATCGTGGATTCCGCTGTGAAATCGATATTTTTTTGGATGGTTTTGCTGAATCGGTCATCTTTTGTGACATTTTCAATGAGATCTGCCTTTCCTTCCTTAACGATCCATCTGGATAATCCTTCGGGCTTGGGCAATTTCAATCCGGTCAGCTTATCAGCGCTGTTTCCGCTTATAAGCCTAAAATAGAGCACATCTTTTTCTTTTTCTCGGAGTATAAGGGCGTAGGTAACAGGAGAAAAGATCTCTCCGATCTTTTTCATGACCTGATCCATGGCTTCGTTAATGGTCTTGGCTGCAGTGACTCCTATTTCAATATCTGCAAACGTTGAAAGCTCTACGTATTCATCGATATTGAGAATCTCTTTGTCCTTGTCCATTTTATATCTTCCCCTTTATATACGTTCTTTCTTTGGAAGTCATCGGCTTGTTTTTAAAACTAATAACACAGCCATCATCTGATGTCAATTGCTCTCCGTTCGCCTTGATTAATTGCCTGGATTATTCAAGAGTTGAGATTGCTGCAAAGGCAAGGCAGTGGCCCACGAAGCTGTAGTGAACTACTGCGAGTGGGTTACAACGAAGTCTTTGTTGTGAGATCAGCTCGCCCGAAGGGTAAAAAATGTCGATTATAAATAGAAAGAACATTGGAAACGGAATTGTCAATGTGATTTTCTGGAAGAATTATGTAAATATCTGATATTGTTTTTGTTGAACAAAGTATCGACATTTTTTATGAATAATTCAGGAGAAATAACGTGTCGATGTGAAAAAGGGATAATACTTGATTGATGGAAAAAACCTCAGTACTATAGGTGATATCTATGGCACGGCATAAATTGCGGAGGTAGGGATCGATGGAACACATAATACAGTTTTTGACGGGATTGCCTTTGTTTGAGGGTTTTTCTCCAGAAAAAATGGAAGAACTTATCGATAATTGCTATTTCAGAACCTACACACCCGGGGAAGTGATCATTCAAATGGGACAACATGGCCGATTTCTTGGGATTATGCTCGATGGGGAGGCTGAAGCCATTATCCCAAGCAGATCGGGAAAGCGGATCAAGATCGGCGAGATAAAACAAGGTGGTTTTCTTGGAGAGATCTCGCTGCTTACGGGAGAGCCTACAAATGCAGATGTCATTGCAGTAAAGAAATGTGAGCTTTTTCTGATTCCGCCAGAGAGTTTTACAAAATATATCGCCATCAATCCTCAGTCTGTGAGGGTGATGGCAAAGACTATCACGGAAAGGCTAAGAGCTCGCCAACACAATGAAGAAGAGCAGATGCGGATTGAGGCTGCATGGCAGAGTGTGCCAGATCCTTACGGATTAGAGCTTTCTTCTCCGACACCCCATAAAATCCTGGTGGTCAACTGTGGAAGTTCTTCTCTCAAGTACAATTATTTTGATACAGAACGGCCCTCGGATAATTGTGAAGGGATCGTAGAAAAGATCGGGCTCGAGACATCACGCATTGTATCCAAGCATGGCAAAAAGAAGACGACCAGAGAGCTCGGGAGCATTGGTTATGAGGAAGCTTTTAAAGCAGTTGTTGAAGCACTTACAGATCCAGTTGAAGGAGTGATCCAGGATATGGAAGAGGTCAGTACAGTGGGGCATCGTGTGGTCCATGGAGGTGCGAAGTACAGTCATCCGGTCATCATCGATGACGATGTAATCAAGGATATTGATGAATTTTCACGCTTGGCGCCTCTCCATAATCCTCCAAACTTGATGGCGATCAAGGAAAGTATCCGCCTCATGCCCAACGTGCCCCAAATCGCTGTATTTGATACTGGTTTTCACCAGAAGATGCCTCGACATGCCTATCTCTATGGTCTCCCGTATAAACATTATGAAGAGGATCAGATCCGTCGATACGGTTTTCATGGCATATCCCACAATTATGTAGCGCTGCAAGCTGCTGCTTATTTGAAACGGAATTTTCGAGAAATGAAGATCATCACCTGTCACCTGGGGAATGGGGCTTCTGTTTGTGCCATCGATCATGGGAGGTCAGTGGATACTACAATGGGCCTGACTCCCTTGGAAGGGTTGATCATGGGAACCCGATGTGGGGATGTAGATCCATCGATTGCTATTCATCTTTGCAGAGAAAAGAATCTAACCTTAGACGAAGTCGATGAAATCCTGAATCGACAGAGTGGGCTAAAAGGCCTCTCGGGGATTTCAAGCGACTTTAGAGAGATCGAGGAGGAAGCCAACAAGGGGAATGAGAGAGCGTTAACTTCAATTCATGTCTTTTGTTACCGGATCAGGAAGTACATAGGCGCATATACGGCCGCTTTAGGGGGATTTGATGCCCTTGTTTTCACCGGGGGGATCGGAGAGGGGAGTGCATGGGTGAGAGGTTTATCCTGTCAGGGATTGACTGCAATGGGTATCCATGTAGACTCATTGCTGAATAAAAAGACACCTGATTCACCCGATGAAGTGAGAGATATTTCCGAAGAGGACTCTCAAGTCAAAGTCTTGGTCATTCCAACCAATGAAGGGAGAATGATCGCCAGAGAGACAATACGTTCGTTAGAGCATGAAAATGCCTCAGAGCTTATCAAGATTAAGCGAGATAGAAAAATTCCTGTCGAGGTATCTGCACACCATGTTCACTTATCGAATGAAGATATTAAAACTCTATTCAGCCCGAAAAGCGAGTTGACTCATCGCTCTGACCTCTCGCAGCCAGGGCAGTTTGCCTGTGAGGAGACAGTCAATCTTATCGGGCCAAGAGGGCGCGTGGAGCGTGTGAGAGTCCTCGGCCCAGCACGAGGAGAAACTCAGGTTGAGATCTCTATGACAGAAGAGTTTAAGCTGGGTGTTAAGGCTCCGATTCGTGCATCAGGGGTCCTCAAAGGCAGTCCAGGGATCACGCTAGAGGGGTCCAGTGGAAAGGTCAACATCCCTTATGGAGTGATCTGTTCGCTTCGCCATATCCATATGTCTCCGGAAGATGCTCTTTCCTCTGGTGTGAGGGATAAAGATATCGTGAGTGTCCACGTCGAAGGGGAGAGGAAATTGATCTTCGGCGATGTTTTGGTTCGCGTGCATCCCGATTTTCGCCTCAGCATGCACATCGATACGGATGAAGCCAATGCAGCGAACCTTCGGACAGGAATTGCCGGAATTCTAGTTGGCGTTCAGGATCGAAGGTAGTGCCACAAGTTTTGTCTTAGTGACTTGACAACAACCCAACTGCATGATAGTGATATAAGCCATTTCCAACACCAAGAGAAAGAATATGTCTTCTGGCTTCAATAATATCGAATCATCGGATGCTCCTCCCCCTCTTTCTGAGGAGAATGCATCTCATTTCAAGCTGAATGAAAATTCCCGCATTGCCGTCATCGGTGGTGGCCCGGCTGGCTCTTTTTTTACCTATTTTCTACTGAAAATGGCAGATATGGTGGATTTAAAGCTCCATGTGGATATTTTTGAAACCAGGGATTTTGATAATCCGGGCCCGCCGGGTTGCAACATGTGTGGCGGCATCATTTCCGAAACATTGGTGCAGACTCTAGCCACTGAAGGAGTCGAACTCCCGCCCAATGTCGTTCAAAGAGGAGTCGATTCTTATTTCCTTCATATGGATGTGGGCAGTGTGAAGATCGAAACGCCTCTTCAAGAGATGAGGATCGCGGCTATTTACAGAGGTGGTGGTCCTAAAGGAAACACGGACCTGGAATGGGGAAGTTTTGATGGGTATCTATTGAAATTGGCTCGATACAAGGGAGCTCACCTGATCGATGACAGAGTTGTGGATGTGTCCTTGTCAAATGGCCGCCCTGAGATCAAAACTCGTGGGGGGATAGTCCGATCTTATGACCTACTCGTTGTGGCCGTGGGAGTAAACTCTCCGGCGCTTAAACTATTTCAAGATCTTGGTCTGGGATATAAACCTCCTGGAACGACGAAGACATATATTTGTGAATATTATTTGGGACATGAAGGGGTCGGGAACAATTTGGGAAGTTCTATGCATACTTTTTTACTCAAAATCCCGAGGCTCGAGTTTGCAGCGATCGTCCCCAAGGGAAGTTATGCAACTGTGTGCATGCTCGGGTATAAGATAGATAAGGAGCTTGTCCGATCTTTCCTAAACGATCCTGCAGTGAAGAAAAACTTTCCCCTTGACTGGGACTCTGATAAGGAGGCATGTCAATGTTCCCCGCGGATGAATATCACGCCGGCCAAAAAACCCTACGCCGAACGGATGGTATTCCTCGGCGATTGCGGTGTCAGCCGATTATACAAGGATGGTATCGGTGCAGCCTACCGGACGGCAAAGGCAGCAGCAAGGACTGCACTTTTTGAGGGAGTTTCAGCCGAAGATTTTGAGGATCACTTCTGGCCAACCTTAAAGTCCCTGAAGAATGACAACGCCATAGGGAAACTCATCTTTTTCGTAATAGGGCAACTTCAAAAGATCAGACTGACGCGGAGAACGATTCTGAGAATGGTCTCCAAGGAACAGAAGAAAGAGGGAAAAAAGCGGCGGATGAGTGCAGTGTTATGGGATATGTTCACTGGAAGTGCTCCCTACAAAGAGGTTTTTTTCCGGACTCTTCATCCGCTTTTTTTAACGAGTTTCCTGTGGAGTTTTGCTGTCGAGATCTGGCCTTTCAAAAAGAGAACAACCCGACAGGAGGATGTATGAAAACTGGTGTCTTGGGCAAGGTGTATAACGATGGTGATGTCATTGTCCGTCAAGGCGAGCCTGGGGATTGTATGTATGAGATCCTGGAGGGAACAGTTGAAGTGCTCCGTGAAAAGAATGGTCAAGAAGTCTGTTTAGCTGTGTTGAGCAAGGGAGATTTTTTTGGAGAGATGGCCATCTTTGAGCGGGAGGTTCGTTCGGCGACTGTCAGAGCCATGGGTGAAGTGAGAGCCATAACTATAGATAAAAGGACCTTGATGCGAAGGATAAGTGAAGATCCATCCTTGGCGTTTCGAATCGTAGAAAAAATGGCCAACCGCATAAGGGAAATGGATGTAGAGATCGAACGCTTGAAAGCGATTTTTTAATTTTCTCTATGTAGGGTCAGCTCCCTAGGCTGACTGATGCTGAGCCCACTACCAGGCCGGACCATTTGGAAGACGATCCATACATTTAAAAGAGATGCACTTCTGTTCCATCGTTCGTTTTCGAAATCACCAATTGGGACAATCGGTATCGCTTATCACAGATTTAAAAATGCTCGACTTCTATCTGGACAATCGTCTTGATGTTTTGATATAGTTCGTATAGTTGGACAGGAAAATTACAATGCCTTTTTTACATATCACCTTCCGTGACGGAAAAACCAAAAATTTCCCTCTCGATAAGAATGAAATCATCATTGGACGAAATGAAAATAATGAGATCGTCCTACCCGATGCTATCGCTTCACGTAATCATGCCAAGATAACAAAGGAGAAAAAGGGCTATATTATAAAAGACCTTGGAAGCCACAATGGGACCAAGGTGAACGGCCAGCTGATTAATGAGGCGCTTTTAGACCATAAGGATAAGATTCAAATCGGCCAATCCAAACTCATCTTCTTGACCAAAGAAGAGGCCTCCATTATGCAAAGTGATACTTTCGTTCTGGTCTCGGGAAGTGAACAGGAAAAATGGCAGCAACAGACTATAAGGATCAGTCCACAAAAGAGCTGTCTTTCGGATTCAGAAGAGTTGTTGGCAACGATAGTTCCAGGAAAGATGCAGAAAAAATTCTCGGGTCCACTGCCCACGTTCACGAAGAAAGAAACTGTCGAAGCTCATGCTGATGTATTGACTTTAGAAAGAATGAACAAGGTGCTCTTTGTCCTCTATGAGGTGAGCAGGCAGTTGAATTCCAGCCTGGATTTTAATGAACTCCTGAATAAGATCATGGATCTGCTTTTTATGGTCATCAATGCCGATTATGGGTCGTTGATCCTTCTGGGGGAAGGGAAGGGTGATGATCTTGTGCCAGTCGTCATGAAATCTAAAGACGACAAAATGAAGGCCAAAGGCGAACTAAAAATCAGCAGGACGATCATAGATCGAGTTGTCAAGGATAAGGTAGCTCTTCTCACTTCCGATGCCATGTCAGATTCTCGCTTGGCAGATGCGGCGAGTATCGTCACGAAGGGGATAAGGTCTGCCTTGTGTGTGCCTCTGTGGGATAAGGATAAGATCATCGGTGCCATTCAGTTGAACAGTACGCGGCTCGACAACTTGTTCACCATGGATGATCTTGAATTGCTGAAGACCATCGGATGCCAGATGGCCATGATCATCGGACAGGCAAGGCTCAATCAGCAGATTCGCGAAGAGGAGCATATGCGGGAACGTTTGGAGAGATTCCATTCTCCTCAAGTGATCGAGATGATTATCAGGGGGAGTCATAAAGCTCAGGATGATTTTATGGAGGCTAAAGAACTTATGACTACGATCCTATTCACGGATATGGTGAAGTTCACAACCCTGTCGGAAACGATGCATCCTCGGGAGATAAACACACTGCTCAATCAGCATTTTTCACGGATGACGGATATCGTCTTCGACCATAACGGCACACTGGATAAGTATTTAGGTGATGGGATCATGGCTGTCTTTGGGGCACCCATGGAGAAGAAGGATGATGCTAAGAGGGCGGTTCAAGCGGCGCTTGAGATCAGGAAAGATTTTTCGGATATGATGGAGAAATCCTCTTCTGAAACTAAGTTTGACATCCGGATGGGTATCAACACAGGCCGGGTGGTTGCAGGGAATATCGGATCGCCCAGGAGGCTGGATTATACGGTTATTGGAGATCCTGTTAATACGGCTTCTAGACTGGAATCGATCGCCAAGCCCAATCAGATATTGATAGGTGAGGCGACATACAAGCAGGTTAAGGGGAAAAAATTCAATATCAAGAAGATCGGCCCCACAAAGCTTAAGGGAAAACGAGAAGAGATTTTGGTGTATGAGGTTTTGGATTAGGGGATGAGGGAGCCGGTATTATTTCTCTGAATCTTTCTCAGTGTTTTCTTCTGTTTTTTTCCAATCGTCTTTTTTTTCAGGTAACTGTTTGAGGAA
>Ga0307379_10006027_pt1 | contig 16757 bp, 6 predicted proteins | sample UN2MG_FD_202237 | JGI IMG/M metagenome (GOLD analysis project Ga0307379, IMG submission 202237) | Soil microbial communities from Risofladan, Vaasa, Finland - UN-2 | ecosystem: Environmental > Terrestrial > Soil > Coastal area > Acid sulfate soil | place: Finland: Risofladan, Vaasa | collected... | reverse complement strand
AATGGCTATTATGCATTGGCATGTATGACTAAAAAACAATTTGAAGAACTTGATTTGAAAAGTGAAGGTTTGGCTGCATTTAAAGCTATTATAAAAGACTGGGCTGAGATACGTGGTTATAATTTTATAGAATCAGATATTAATCTTTTGACGAATCAACTATACGAAGCTTCCGGATTTTAATTATAAATTTCCCTCTGGGTATAAATGAAATTAGCATTAAGGCAAGAAAATGTTGAGCTTTCTTCCACGGATATTCTGGGAATATCTTTTGGCATTCAAGAAGTTGATAAGGGTTTAATAATTGATATTCTTCGGTCTAAGATATATAAGGATCCTATAGCAGCTATATGTAGAGAGCTTATGTCCAATTGCAGGGATGCAAATCGTGAAAATGGACGGGCGAATGATCCTATTCGGGTTATAATTTATGATGAAGAGAATTCCTTAATAGATATAGGATTAGGGCTTTCAATTTCTTTTGAAGATGATGGACCTGGAATATCTCCGGATCGTATGTCTGAGGTATTCGTTAATTATGGGTCCTCGACCAAACGTGACAGTAATAGCCAGACGGGTTGCTTTGGTTTGGGGGCTAAGACTCCTTTTTCATATACGGATAATTATGCAATTATTACAAGAGTAGATGGCGTAAAATATTTCTACATAGCAGCAATAGAGGAGAGCAGAACCGGTAAGGTCTATCTGTTTAAGGAGGAAGAGACAAAAGAAAAGAATGGGACTTCTATTGTCGTTCCTATAAAAAACTCTGATCGATATAGTTTTGAGAAAAAGGTTCATGAGGTTTCAGGATTCTGGTCCGTAAAACCGCAATATATGAATTTCAAGAATAATTTATTACATGGGGATATAAAGGAATATAAAGGTGTAATTGTAAGAGATGGTTATTCCAGCGGTCTTACTCTTCTTATAGATGAGATACCATATCATACAGATCTATCAATTCTTGATTTAAAGGTCAATGGTCATATTGTTTTATCATTTAAGACAGGACAATTGACGTTATCAGCAACCAGAGAAAATGTTCAATATGATGATAAAACAAAAAGGCTCATTTGTGACGGGTATAAAAAAGCTATAGTAATTCTTGAAAAAAGGGCTCAGGATTTAATCGACAAATGTGAGACCTATCTTAAAGCTTTCTGTCTTCTTCCTGAGATGAGAATGAATGACCCATTCGTTAAGGCCCTTTCCTCTATTGCTATTTTTTATAGGGGGCAGAAAATTGTTTCTTCCCTGTCAACAAATGAAGTTTATATAGGTACTTATGGAAGATATGATAAAACTCTCGGTAATAAAGATATGTATAAAAACCCGGTCTATTTCGTTGATAGAAGAATAGATAAGAGAAGGAATGAAGCTGTTCTTGATAAAGGCGTATCTTGCTTTTATTTAATAACCTTGTTGGAAAATTTGAAAAACTTTTCTTCCATGTCTTTTAAAAATAAGAGACTTTATTCTGTTCATATGAGGAGAGCCGTTAATCATTTAAAATGGCTTGAATCCATAGGGTTAAAATGGAAGATGTATTCTGAGGTGAAACCTCTTCGGGTTAATTATGAGAAGGATAGAAATTATATATCTTGTTATGACGTTAAAAAGGGGGAAGCGGAAGTAAAGTTTTCAACCAGCTCGATTCGTGTTAAAGATTTTGAAGGGATAAAAGATAAATATCTTTACTGCGTCTATGCCTTAGCTAATATACGCAGTAAAGAGATACATGAATTAAAGAAATGGGCTTACCTGATTGAAGAAGCGGGAAGAAGAAACGGGAAAGACGTATTCAAATGGCAAAAGGTTATTTTTGTAAGTAAGACTAATGAGAAATTTTTTAAAAATATGAATGTAACGCTTCTTTCTGATGCTATTTCCAAACTTCATTGTGATTATATTCAGGAATTAAGTAACAAGGCATATTTAAAAAGCCTAAATATAGATAAGAGTTTTTTGAGTGCCCTATCTCTTTTAAAGGGTATGGAGAAAATTAAAAAGATATCGGATCTTATAAAAGGTTCATATAATATAAGCACCTCTTTTTTACCTGTGGATTTTCATAAAATATACCCATCTAATATTGATATATCAATCGTGGAAAAGGTAAGAAAGAAATATCCCCTCTTGGATTTCATAGTGGGAGAGGCTCTGATCCATAAAAAAGATGTAGAAGAATATATTGACTTAATAAATAACAAGGAGATTTTATGCCAAAAATCCAATGGATGAAAACCCCTACGATGATCATTTTTGTCTGTAAGGATAAAGTCCTTAACGTTCGTAAGGGTTCTCAGCAGTATAAATCGGTATCTGGAATGATGCGCCATAAAGACAGGGAAGAACAGCTTATTGCTTTTCTGTATCCTGAATTAAGGATACAGCAATACACGAAGAATGACTACAAAATTAAAGACAGGAAGATAGTAAAAGCTGATACGCAAGAGCCGTTACCGGTAGGATTGCAGAAGAAGCTCATAGAGATGTCTGCCGGATATCCTTATACTTCTTATAAGAATTTTTGTAAAAATCTGAGTATGAATCCGGATAAGAACTCTCGTGAGCAGCTCTATTCATTTCTTGAGAAATACCATTTCCCTATTACAATAGACGGCTATTTTTTAGCATATAAGTATGTCACAGAATTAGAAGAAGCTCGTAAGGGTCATCCGAAAGGGACGCTTGTTGATGGCCGTACTAATACCTTTAATAATAATCCCGGTAAAATTGTAGCTATGGATAGAGACAAATGTGTATCGGATCCCACCAAGGATTGTGAGGCGGGCCTTCATGTCGCTGCCTATGAATATGCCAGTAAGTGTGGGGGTGGAAATGTCATTATAGAGGTTCTGGTAAATCCAAAAGATGTCGTGTCTGTCCCAATAGCTTATGATTGTCAGAAAATGAGAGTGTGCCGGTATAAAGTATTAAAAAGGAATCAAAAGGAAGTCGGAGACAGCTATTTATCCTCGAAATTTATTGCAGGTAAGTTGAAAGAAAAAAGTAGTCTTGAAGCAGAATTGGAACAGATGTCGGCACGTCAGGTAGTGGATTTTGTGGAGAAAGAGACTGGCCATAAAATCACTAATAATCTTAAAAGCAAAAAGCCTATTTTGAAAAAAGCTTTACGGATTCTTGAATTTAAAGAAAATGTCAGCAGTAAAGATATAATTGACCTAACTGGTATGACATCAGCTCAGATAGTAGAGAAAGTTCATAAACAGACCGGGTATAAGATAACTTTTTCTTTAAAGAGTAAAAAGGCCATACTAAGGAAAGCTGAAGCTGTCTTTATGGAACATGGCCTTGGGGTTAAATTTTAGAAAGGAATTTATATGGAACTGTCATTATCAGATGTTAAAGTAGGCGAACCTTCTATACCTTCTGAATGGGATAATGGACAGCGGCGGTATATCCCTGTTGATTATAAAGAAAGATTTTTAACAGGGCTCAAGCGTTCAATTTCCAGTGATACTGAATTGGTCTATGTCTGTGACTCTTTGAATAGCAATGCTAAACATTATCATCTGAATTATATGAGCTATTTACAAAAATGTTGGGCGGACCATCTTGGGGTAGTGGTCTCACCGGATATTATATGGTATACATTACTGTCGGAACTGACTCTCATTATAAAAGAGGACCCTGAAAACTACAGAGATTTATTCTCTACTTCAGATAAGAAACAAGAAATTCTTATTTGTTCAGGGGACCCTGTTATGATGCCTATAGATACCCTGACAAAGGTTTTAGAAGATCGGGTGCCGATTGAGACTGAAAGTTTTTTCCCGGAATTTTCTACCAGGACTCCTAAATCCTTTTTTGCCTTCCAGGCTTCTTTCTGTGATATGTGCAGCCCTTATTATAATTATTCTATGTACTTGTGTGGTATTCCTAAGATAGATGTAAGGGGATCGTTGGATGATTGGAAAAATCTGTTAGATAAATGGAAAAAACTCTCCAGTATGACTTTGGATAAGGCAAATGCCTGGGCTATCTCGGTGTATGAGCTGTTAAATTCATTGATTCAGAATTATAACAAAGAATCTTTTTGGAACGATATTTTTTCTCTAAAAAGATGTGGATCTGGGGGTCAGGTTGAGGTATTAGGGTGGTTTTCAAAGCTTTTCAGGTTTCAACCTAAGGTGAAATACGTCGAAAATTATTCCAATCATATTTCAATAATTAAATATAAACAGCTTAATTTTGATATTAATTATGAGATGGGTGTGGGTGTTTTTGAGAGTGCAAAAGAAGACGATTTTATGGTACCCGATTTTGGCTATGTCATACACTCTAAGGCTTGGTTTCGCCGGGCGCACGGTTGGACAAATTAATAACAGAATTTGAAAAAGACCTTAAAGATAAACCTAATCTTTTTCATATGTTAAATGCGGGCCTGACTCTGAGCAAAATGCTCGGTCCAGTAGGCATTATTGAACCCCGATATGCCCTGTTTTTTGAATAACTGATGTTTAACCATTTCTTTGCCCGGGTACAGGCCACATAAAAGAGCCGTTTCTCTTCAGCAGGATTCTCGGATAGTTTATGTGGCCATACCTCATGTTCTACTCCCACAACGAATACCCGGTCAAATTCCAGACCTTTACTGGCATGTGCTGACATGAGTTTAACGCCATGGCCGGAATCTTCTTCTATAAAAGTACTCGCCAGAATAAGCTCATCAATAGTCTTGAATTCATAGACTATATTGAGGAAGCTTTCAAGTAAAATCATTTCTTTAGTTTCTTTAAGGGTGCCCTTATAATCTGTCCTGTAAAGAATTTCATTTATAGCTTCATAGGGTTTCATATTCCTGATACTCCTAAGTATATCCAGGAATTCCGCTATTCTAGGATCCGCCTTACATTCTTCTAAATAGAATCGGCCGGTCATCATTAATTTTTCCTGCTTTGCTGCTCCAAATCCTCTTTTAGGGACATTAACTATCCTTAAAAGACTTTCCATGTCCGACTCATTAACTGCTGCTTTACAATAACTAAGCAAATCTTTAACTATCCTTCTTTTATAAAAAGGTAAAGCTCCTACTATTTTATAGGGAACTTTTTTCATTGTAAAATATTTCTCAAAATGAATTGTACGTGTATTTACTCTGAATAATATGGCAGTATTCTCGAAATCCCCCATTTTAAGACAGGCATTGGCTATTTTTTCTGCCTCATCGTCATAATTTTCAAATGCTGTGAATGATACTTTTCCTTCCATAGATGTCTTTGGTATCATGGGTTTACCGAATTGAAGGAATTTATTTGCATAATTTATTATGGATGAGGATGAGCGGTAATTATAGGTAAGGTCACATATTGTTGCTTTATATGTATCTACATAGTCTTGTATATTATCAGGTCGGGCTGCTCTCCATGAATAAATGCTTTGATTAGCATCAGCAACAATGAATAAATTTTCTGTTTTATAAGGGTCATATAATTTTTTTATGATACTGAATTGAAGAACGGAAGTATCCTGGAACTCATCTACCAAGATATTATGCCATAAATTTGAATAGTAAAGCTTAACCTTTTCATTATTTAGACAGATATCGGCATAAATTAGCAGGTCATCAAAATCGCAGGCGTTGTTTTTTAATAATATCTCTTGATAGGTTTCATAAACTTCTTTTTCTTCTCCTTCAAGCGATTCTGTTTCTTGTTTTGATTTTGCTTTGCTTATGGCACTGAGCATATCATTATGACGTCCTGGAAGTTCTCGAGACTTCATTATTGTTCTTATTAAGGATAATTGATCAGAATCATCATAAATACTGAATCTTGGTTTTAAAGGAGTTAAATTGATGAAAGTGTTGACTATTCTGACGCACATGGAATGTATAGTACTCACCTGCATACCTTTAATATCGTGATGCTTTTTTAACCTCTCTTTCATTTCATTGGCTGCTTTATTCGTAAAAGTCACAGCACATATGGATTCTGGTTTGGATTGTTCAAGAATAAACCGAATCTTGGCAATCAAACAACGGGTCTTTCCGCTTCCAGCACTAGCACGAACTAATGTCGGAGATTTAGCTTGAATGGCTCTAACTTGCTCTTCATTTAAACCATAATCATTCATCAATATACCTCCATCTTAATATAAATCCCTCCTTTAATATTCTTCTAATTCTTTTCATTTTTAAAATTGCTGTTCCACTTTAAATAGTCCCATGGCGGGATATATCCAGGGGTGTGATTTAAAGCGCACGAACCTGGCAAAAAGCCATAGGAGAGTTCAATGGGTAAAGTAAAACGTAAATGGGTGGAATTGGACTACAGTCACCCGGATTCTCTTCGTGCTCAAGACATACCTTACGATTCCAGTTATAGTGTCAAAGAAGCCATAGATAATTTTCATGGTCCTGTGGGATGTACAGGTCTGCAAGGGCCTTCAGGGTCTCAAGGATTGACGGGTGTGGGTCCTCAAGGTGTCACTGGATTGGCGTTAGGTGAAACCGGTATTCAGGGTCCTCAAGGCTATACGGGATTTCAAGGCATAACAGGTCTTATTGGTGAAACCGGTCTTATAGGTTCAACAGGTATCCAGGGTAATACGGGCAGTCAAGGTGAAACTGGGATACAGGGATTGGGTGAAACTGGTCTTCAGGGAGTAATGGGTGATACAGGTATTCAGGGACAGACTGGTACAGATGGATTAGGAGAGACCGGTCTTCAAGGTCCATTGGGTCCGACTGGGATACAAGGAAATACTGGGATACAAGGATTGGGTCTTACAGGACTTAAAGGGTCTACAGGTCTTCAGGGTTATACAGGTTTTAATGGCATTCAAGGCCAAACAGGGCTTGATGGTCCTGAAGGAGAAACAGGTATACGAGGTTTGACCGGTCCTCAAGGCGATCAGGGAGAAACAGGATTAAGAGGTCCAGCGATTGTTCAGCCTTCTTTTAATACTGTCAGTCGATATGAAGTAACATCAACGGCCGGTGAGCAGGTATGGGTGGTATCAAGCTCTACGGTTTTTACGGGTCTATATTGGAGCCGTACCGGAACTACTCTGCTTATAACCAATAACTCGCACGGTCATACTGTGGGAAACAGAGTTATTGTTCGAAATACCAATATGGATTATCAGCAGGGAGTTATTACTTCTACTACTCCAAATACTTTTCAGATTACGACTACGAATACGGGAGCCACTTCAGGAAGTGATGGGGCATATAGTCTTGGATATACATATGCTCATGTGGGTATCCCTAATACAGGTGGTGTTGTTTATGCTCCTTCTGGGGCTCATGCTGATGTTCAGCTTATATCCATGCGGTTAAGGACAGGGCCGAGAAATGGAACTACTTATGATCTGACAGTTCCGGCATCTGCTGTGAACGGTGCTGGGCAGAACACAAGCCTGAATGATTGTTATATGCCAGATTTCAATGTTCGTTTTGATAATGACCTTCTTTCAGCTGTTGCAGCTACTATGAAAACTGGTATTAGCGGTGATTATACGACTTTCAGATTTGGTAATCTTGGAACGGCAACTCTTTCTCGATTCATTCTTATTCATTTCTAAGAGAGTAAAATGGCTCCTCGAATAATAAACGGAACTTTATATGTTGAATCATATGACCCTACTGGTAATCCTGGTGAATATACTTTCACTAATGCTCTTTATGAGAATCAGAGTGACGCAACGGGTCAGGGGTCTCTGGATGTAGTAGTTGGGTATATCATTTTTGTACCTGCAGCGGACCCTATCGATTTTGTTCCTGTTCCTGGAGTAGTACATAGATATAAGGTCACTCAGGTAATTTCTGCTGATGGCACATATCTCTCTGCAAAAATTTTATGGGATGAAGATGGCTCTGAAACTGATACTCCTCTTAACGGTTCTTATGCTGTAATATCTGAACCCACTCCTAATTGTGACTATGGCCTTCCTATTTCAAATGAAGTCTATGATGATCTTGCCGGTGGGCTATCCAATAGTTCCTATAATGTTGATATATGGAAACTGATTGATAAGACATGTAAAGCTGTTGGCGCTACAGGTCTTCAAGGTTTAACAGGTGTACAGGGTCAAACTGGGATACAAGGTTATACTGGTTTAGCTCTTGGAGCTACAGGTATTCAAGGACCGACAGGTCTTGAAGGGTCTATTGGTCATACAGGTGTTCAGGGTGAAACTGGTACTGGGATTGAAGGTTCTACTGGTCTTCGAGGTGACACTGGTATACAGGGAATAACAGGTCTCCGTGGTGAGACTGGTTTTGGTGTTCAAGGAGCTACAGGTCTTCAAGGTTCTTTAGGTCAGACAGGTATTCAAGGTGAAACCGGTTTTGGTATTCAAGGTCAGACAGGTATTCAAGGTCAGACAGGTATTCAAGGTCAGACAGGCATTCAAGGTCAGACAGGATTTGGTGTCCAGGGTGAGACTGGAATTCAGGGTGAGACTGGAATTCAGGGTATTCAGGGTGATACCGGAATTTCTGGGAATACCGGTTTAGATGGCCCTACAGGTATTGAAGGCCCTCAAGGCTCACAAGGAGAAACTGGCGTTCAGGGTGATACAGGTCTTGAAGGCCCTACCGGCATTCAGGGTGAAACGGGTATTAAGGGGTCTACTGGTATTCTTGGGCTTACTGGTTTACAAGGTTCTCAAGGCGTAACAGGCCTTCGAGGTCTTCAAGGCTTTGCAGGATTAAGAGGTGAGACGGGCGTACAGGGTCAAACTGGAGTTCAAGGAATAACGGGACTTCAAGGAGATACAGGTTTAGACGGTCAAACTGGTATCCAGGGTCAGACCGGCATTCAAGGTATTGTTGGACAAACTGGAATTCAAGGACCTCAAGGAGACACCGGTATACAAGGTCAGACGGGTATACAAGGTCAGACAGGTTTGATAGGAGAAACTGGTTCTCAAGGAATTACTGGCCTTCAAGGTGATACGGGTGTTCAGGGTGAAACTGGTATTCAAGGAATTACTGGCCTTCAAGGTGATACAGGGATACAAGGCCCAACCGGTTTACATGGAGAAACAGGTATCCAAGGAATTACCGGATTTATAGGATTAACCGGTCTCCAGGGATATACCGGTTTAATTGGAGAAACTGGCTTACAGGGTAATACGGGACTCGTAGGAAATACAGGTATTCAAGGTGGAACAGGCCTTATCGGGGAAACCGGATTTCAAGGAATTACAGGACTTGAAGGACAAACAGGTACACAAGGTGAAACTGGTTTACAGGGGGAAACAGGTCTCCAAGGAATAACTGGTTTACGGGGTGACACGGGTCTAATTGGAGAGACAGGATTTCAGGGTGAGACTGGGCTTCAAGGAGACACCGGAGTTCAAGGGACCACTGGTCTTCTTGGGATTACTGGTTTGCAGGGTGATACTGGTTCTCAAGGAATTACTGGCCTTCAAGGTTTTACGGGATTAGCGGGAGATACGGGAATTCAGGGAATCACCGGTCTCATTGGTGATACAGGCACACAGGGAGAAACAGGTCTTATAGGAGAGACCGGAATACAAGGAGAAACAGGTCTTATAGGAGAGACCGGCTTACAGGGTCATACAGGAATTCAAGGGGTCACTGGTCTCATTGGTGATACAGGCACACAGGGAGAGACAGGAATTCAGGGCCTTACTGGATTAATAGGACATACGGGACTTCAGGGAGAGACAGGATTAATTGGGGATACTGGTTTTCAGGGAGAAACAGGTCTTATAGGAGAGACCGGAATACAAGGAGAAACAGGTCTTCAAGGAGAAACAGGTCTTCAAGGAGAAACAGGTCTTCAAGGAGAAACAGGTCTTCAAGGCTTAACCGGAATTATTGGAGAGACCGGGCTTCAGGGAATTACAGGATTAATAGGAGAGACAGGGATACAGGGCGACACTGGTATTCAGGGCGACACTGGTATTCAGGGAGAGACGGGGATACAGGGAGAGACGGGGATACAGGGAAAGACAGGCTTAATAGGGGATACTGGAATTCAAGGGACAACCGGCTTACAAGGTGACACTGGAATAACAGGAGAGACTGGCCTTACTGGGGAGACTGGGATTCAAGGGACAACCGGCTTACAAGGTGACACTGGAATAATAGGAGAGACCGGTGTTCAAGGAATCACAGGATTAATAGGAGATACTGGCTTACAGGGAGAAACCGGTTCTCAGGGTGATACAGGTATACAAGGTCAGACCGGAATACAGGGAATTACTGGTCTCATAGGAGAAACAGGAAGTCAGGGAGACACTGGTTTACAGGGAGAGACAGGCTCACAAGGTGATACGGGTATTCAAGGTGATACGGGTATTCAAGGAGATACTGGTTCACAGGGTGACACAGGGGTCCAAGGTATAACCGGTCTTATTGGAGAAACTGGAGTTCGAGGAATAACAGGATTAATTGGTGATACTGGCTCACAAGGTGACACAGGAATCCAGGGTGAGACAGGTGTACAAGGAATAACAGGCCTCATTGGTGATACTGGCTCACAGGGAGATACAGGAATCCAGGGTGAGACCGGAGTTCAAGGAATCACAGGATTAATTGGTGACACCGGTTTACAGGGAGAAACAGGAGTCCAAGGAGAGACTGGTATTCAGGGTATCACTGGCCTCATTGGAGATACTGGTATTCAAGGCATCACAGGTCTTCAAGGAGAGACCGGAGTTCAGGGTGAGACCGGATTAACAGGTGATACGGGTATTCAGGGTGAGACCGGTGTTAAAGGTGATACTGGCATCCAAGGAGAAACAGGCTTAATAGGTGATACGGGACTTCAGGGAGAGACAGGATTAATTGGGGATACTGGTGTTCAAGGGATAACAGGTCTTCAAGGAGAGACCGGAGTTCAAGGAATTACAGGTCTTCAAGGAGAGACCGGAGTTCAAGGCGATACGGGCATTCAGGGATTTACAGGATTAGGTGACACTGGTGTCCAAGGGATAACTGGTTTACAAGGAGAGACGGGATTAACAGGCGACACTGGTATCCAAGGAATAACAGGATTAACAGGTGACACTGGTATTCAAGGCGTCACAGGTCTTCATGGAGAGACCGGAGTTCAGGGTGAGACAGGTATTCAGGGTGAGACAGGTCCTCAGGGATTAACAGGACTTGAAGGTCAGACCGGAGTTCAGGGATTAACAGGACTTGAAGGTCAAACTGGTGTTCAAGGAATTACTGGATTGGAAGGTCAGACCGGAGTCCAGGGAGAAACAGGCTCTCAGGGAGAAACTGGTCCTCAAGGAGAAACTGGCTCACAGGGGGTTACTGGTTTAGAAGGTCAGACCGGAGTCCAGGGTGAGACTGGCCCACAGGGAGAAACAGGTCCTCAAGGTCTTACTGGTTTAGAAGGACAAACCGGTCCTCAAGGTGAGACAGGTCCTCAAGGGGAAACCGGTGTTCAGGGGATTACAGGACTTGAAGGTCAGACAGGTCCTCAAGGAGAGACAGGTTCTCAGGGAGAGACAGGTTCTCAGGGAGAGACAGGTCCTCAAGGGGAGACTGGTCTCATTGGTGAAACCGGATCACAGGGATTAACAGGTCTTGAAGGTCAGACAGGGATTCAGGGAGAGACCGGTCCACAGGGGCTTACTGGCTTAGAAGGTCAAACGGGCCTCATTGGTGAAACCGGACTCATAGGTGATACTGGGTCTCAGGGAGAGACGGGCCCCCAAGGGGTTACAGGACTTGTAGGTGAAACCGGTGTTCAAGGAATCACTGGTTTTGAAGGTCAGACCGGAGTCCAGGGAGAGACAGGTCCTCAGGGAGAAACTGGTCCTCAAGGAATAACGGGTCTCATCGGTGAAACTGGTTTTGAAGGTCAGACCGGAGTCCAGGGAGAGACCGGTCCACAAGGATTAACAGGCTTAGAAGGTCAGACCGGAGTCCAGGGAGAAACCGGAACCGGTATAGAAGGAACAACAGGCCTTACTGGACAAACTGGTATTCAGGGAGAGACCGGCCCTCAAGGTGAGACCGGTTCTCAGGGAATAACGGGTCTCATCGGTGAAACTGGTTTTGAAGGTCAGACTGGAGTTCAGGGAGAAACTGGTTCTCAAGGCGAAACCGGCCCACAGGGAATTACTGGGTTGGAAGGTCAGACAGGAATTCAAGGTGAGACAGGATCACAGGGTGAGACAGGATCACAGGGAGAAACCGGTCCTCAAGGGATAACCGGTTTAGAAGGTCAGACGGGTGTCCAGGGAGAAACCGGTCTCATTGGTGAAACAGGCATTACTGGAAATACTGGAATTCAGGGAGAAACCGGTTCTCAGGGCGAGACAGGAATTCAGGGAGAAACTGGCTCACAGGGAGAAACAGGTCCTCAGGGTCTTACAGGTCTCGAAGGTCAGACGGGAATCCAGGGAGAAACTGGCTCACAAGGTGAAACTGGCTCTCAGGGAGAGACAGGCCCACAAGGATTAACAGGATTAGAAGGTCAAACTGGAGTTCAAGGTGAAACCGGCCTCATTGGTGAAACTGGAGTTCAGGGAGAAACTGGAGTTCAGGGAGATACAGGTGTTCAAGGCCAAACTGGTATTCAGGGTGAAACAGGTCCTCAGGGTATCACTGGTTTAGAAGGCCAGACTGGTGTTCAGGGAGAGACCGGTCCTCAGGGAGAAACCGGTGTTCAGGGTGAGACAGGGATAACGGGACAAACCGGGATTCAGGGGCAAACTGGTATTCAGGGAGAGACCGGCCCACAGGGAGAAACTGGATCTCAAGGAATAACAGGTTTTGAAGGTCAGACTGGTGTTCAGGGAGAGACCGGTCCTCAAGGATTAACAGGACTTGAAGGTCAAACAGGTATAACTGGAGAAACTGGAGTTCAGGGAGAAACGGGTCCTCAAGGAATAACCGGGTTAGAAGGTCAGACTGGTGTTCAGGGAGAGACCGGTCCTCAAGGTGAAACCGGAATAACTGGAGATACAGGAATCCAGGGAGAGACTGGATCACAGGGCGAAACTGGAGTTCAGGGTCAAACAGGAATAACTGGAGAGACGGGAGTCCAGGGCGAGACCGGCCCACAGGGGATTACTGGCTTAGAAGGTCAAACGGGCCTCATTGGTGAAACCGGTCCTCAAGGTGATACTGGTCCACAGGGAATTACTGGTATTGAAGGTCAGACCGGCCCACAGGGATTAACAGGACTTGAAGGTCAGACCGGTTCCCAGGGAGAGACCGGTTCACAGGGAGAAACTGGTCCTCAGGGATTAACAGGACTTGAAGGTCAGACCGGTGTTCAGGGCGAGACTGGAGTCCAGGGCGAGACCGGCCCAAAGGGATTAACAGGACTTGAAGGTCAGACCGGAGTTCAGGGTGAAACCGGCCCCCAGGGATTAACAGGATTAGAAGGTCAGACCGGAGTTCAGGGATTAACAGGATTAGAAGGTCAGACCGGAGTTCAGGGAGAAACCGGCCTCGTCGGTGAAACAGGTATCCAGGGTGAGACAGGCCTCATTGGCGAAACAGGAATCCAGGGTGAGACTGGTTCCCAGGGAGATACTGGGATTCAGGGAGAAACTGGCCCTCAGGGTATAACTGGGATACAGGGAGAAACTGGATCTCAGGGGGAGACAGGTATCCAGGGCCAGACAGGCCTTATTGGTGAAACCGGACTCATTGGTGACACTGGAATACAAGGGGAGACAGGACCCCAAGGTATAACCGGTTTAGAAGGTCAGACTGGTGTTCAAGGAATCACCGGTTTTGAAGGTCAAACTGGAGTTCAGGGGGAAACCGGTCCTCAGGGTGAGACAGGTCCTCAAGGAATAACTGGTCTCATTGGTGAAACTGGTTTTGAAGGTCAGACTGGAATTCAGGGTGAGACCGGCCCACAGGGATTAACAGGATTAGAAGGTCAGACTGGTGTTCAAGGTGAAACTGGAACTGGCATAGAAGGTACCACAGGTCTAACTGGACAAACTGGGATACAGGGAGAAACTGGATCTCAGGGGGAGACAGGTCCTCAAGGAATAACGGGCCTTATCGGTGAAACAGGTATTCAGGGTCAGACAGGTATTCAGGGAGAAACTGGATCTCAGGGGGAGACAGGTTCTCAAGGAATAACTGGTTTAGAAGGCCAGACAGGAATCCAAGGTGTTACGGGCTTAGAAGGCCAGACAGGAATCCAAGGAGATACTGGTTCACAAGGCGAGACCGGTTCTCAAGGTATCACCGGGTTGGAAGGTCAAACAGGAATCCAGGGAGAGACAGGTCCTCAAGGCGAGACAGGTTCTCAAGGTATTCAGGGAGAGACCGGCCCACAGGGATTAACAGGGCTTACCGGAGAAACAGGTTCACAAGGATTAACAGGTTTAGAGGGTCAGACCGGAGTCCAGGGAGAGACAGGTCTCATCGGTGAAACAGGAATTCAGGGTGAAACGGGTCTTCAAGGATTAACAGGCTTAGAAGGTCAGACCGGTTCCCAGGGAGAAACAGGTCCTCAGGGAGAAACAGGCCCACAGGGATTAACAGGACTTGAAGGTCAAACAGGAGTCCAGGGGGAAACTGGCCCACAGGGATTAACAGGTCCTCAGGGATTGACAGGTTTAGAAGGACAAACTGGTCCTCAAGGAGAAACGGGATCTCAAGGCGAAACTGGCCCTCAGGGAATTACCGGCCTCATCGGATTTACGGGTCTTCAGGGAATAACTGGACTTGAGGGTCAAACAGGTATTCAGGGTGAGACCGGAGTCCAGGGAGAAACTGGATTAACTGGACAAACAGGAATTCAGGGAGAGACAGGTTCTCAAGGAAATACAGGTCTTCAAGGCAGTACTGGTCTAACTGGAGATACAGGTATTCAGGGTGAGACCGGAGTCCAGGGAGAAACTGGCCCTCAGGGAGAGACCGGAGTTCAGGGATTAACAGGACTTGAAGGTCAAACTGGTGTTCAAGGTATTACTGGGTTGGAAGGTCAGACCGGAGTTCAAGGTGAAACCGGTCCTCAGGGATTAACGGGTCTTGAAGGTCAGACCGGAGTTCAAGGTGAAACCGGTCCTCAGGGATTAACGGGTCTTGAAGGCCAGACCGGAGTTCAAGGGGAAACTGGCTCACAAGGTGACACTGGTGTTCAAGGATTAACCGGGTTGGAAGGCCAGACCGGAGTTCAAGGAGAAACTGGATTAACCGGAGACACAGGTTTACAGGGAGAGACAGGCTCACAAGGATTAACCGGGTTGGAAGGTCAGACCGGCCTCATCGGTGAAACTGGTGTTCAGGGAGAGACAGGATCTCAAGGATTGACCGGTCTCGAAGGTCAGACTGGTATAACTGGAGAAACTGGAGTTCAGGGAGAGACCGGCCCACAAGGCGAAACTGGCCCACAAGGAATAACGGGTCTTGAAGGTCAAACTGGTTCACAGGGAGAAACTGGTCCTCAGGGATTAACAGGACTTGAAGGTCAGACCGGAGTCCAGGGATTAACAGGACTTGAAGGTCAGACCGGAGTCCAGGGAGAGACCGGCTCTCAGGGATTGACAGGACTTGAAGGTCAGACCGGAATTCAAGGTGAAACGGGGTCTCAAGGTGATACTGGAATAGCTGGGCAAACCGGAATTCAAGGTGAAACGGGGTCTCAAGGTGATACTGGAATAGCTGGGCAAACCGGAATTCAGGGAGAAACCGGTTTTCAGGGCGAGACAGGAATTCAGGGAGAAACCGGTCCACAGGGGATAACAGGACTTGAAGGCCAGACCGGAGTCCAGGGAGAGACCGGTCCTCAAGGAGAAACTGGATCTCAAGGCGAGACAGGTCCTCAGGGTATTACCGGTTTTGAAGGCCAGACCGGAATTCAGGGAGAGACCGGTTCACAGGGAGAGACTGGACCTCAAGGAATAACTGGTCTCATTGGAGAAACAGGTTTTGAGGGTCAGACCGGAGTCCAGGGAGAGACCGGCCCACAAGGATTAACAGGATTAGAAGGTCAGACTGGTGTTCAAGGTGAAACTGGAACTGGCATAGAAGGTACCACAGGTCTAACTGGACAAACAGGGATTCAGGGAGAGACCGGCCCTCAAGGTGAGACTGGTTCTCAGGGAAATACTGGTGTTCAGGGATTAACTGGATTAGAAGGTCAGACTGGAGTCCAGGGGGAGACAGGCTCTCAAGGCGAAACAGGTCCTCAAGGTATTACTGGGTTGGAAGGTCAGACCGGAGTTCAGGGATTAACAGGTCTTGAGGGTCAGACTGGATTAACTGGACAAACAGGAATTCAGGCGGGTTCGGGCTTACCTTATGGAGAAATTTATTACATGGGCGCTGGAGCTGCAACCGACTTAGCAGCGCAAGACACGTATTATCAAGTGTTAAGTTTTGACACTAACGGACAATCTAATCTAACCACTCCCGACCATACCAACGGCCATATCACAGTATCAAAGACGGGCATATACAAAGTGTGTGTATCGATAAGCTGTCGATCTGCTGCTTCCAACACATATCAGTTTATGGTTAAAACAAATAATGGAACAGTGGATAAAACTAATATTATGGCTCACAGGACAACATCAACTGCTGGCAGGGTGGACAGTGTAGCGTGCGCCGGGCTGATTAGTCTGACCGCTAACGATACGGTGGAGTTGTGGGTGCAGAGAACCGATGGTCTGGCAATATCAAAAACAATAACGATAGAACATGTGACTTTAAGCGCATTAATGATAGGAGGATAAATGGCACAGGTAGTATTAAACATTCCAGACGACAAAATAAACAGATTGCTCGATGCGCTAGAGGGGCTGTTTCCGATTCCGAGGGA
>Ga0307379_10006024_pt1 | contig 16762 bp, 16 predicted proteins | sample UN2MG_FD_202237 | JGI IMG/M metagenome (GOLD analysis project Ga0307379, IMG submission 202237) | Soil microbial communities from Risofladan, Vaasa, Finland - UN-2 | ecosystem: Environmental > Terrestrial > Soil > Coastal area > Acid sulfate soil | place: Finland: Risofladan, Vaasa | collected... | reverse complement strand
CACCAACAAGAGGTCATCAACTATGCGTTTTATTACTCTTATCTCTTCGCTAGAGATTATTTTTCGGTCAGTTATTTCTTTTTTTTCTTCAAATTTCATCTTTTTTTCTCCCTAAAAAATTATTAATCACTCACTCTTTATACTTATATTATACACCCATTATTGTTTTTTGTCAAGCAAAAATCAATAAAAAATTAATATTTTTTTAATTTTTTTATTGACTTTATTCCACCCTAATGTCTTTGATCTAAACAGAAAAAACATGTATACTTAAATTATGGCGACTTCGATAAAAACTTGGTTAACGATTATAACGCAGACAATTTTTATTATTTGCACAGTCATAGGCCTCTGTTATTACCCCATCAAAATTAAATTAAATACAATAGACGCCAAACTTTTAACCGCGGCGCAAGAAATCGACAATCAAATTTTAAGCCAAAACAATGACAATATCACTGCCCAAGTTATCGCACTAAAATTAGAATATATACTTTCTATTTTAGACGAGCTGAAACTTGAGCTAAAAGAATGCCAAGCGGAAGACAGAGAATTAAGAGAAAAAATATTCAATTATTTAAAAAAAAATTGACATATTTTATTTTTGTGGCTAAAATATTTTATCTTTTTTTCTACACGTTTCAAAAAGGGGGCGTCCTAGCCCCCCTTTTTTAAAATGTGTATTTATAATAAATTATTCTTTGTCTCCGATTCAGCATCGCTTATAAATTGTTTTTTTATTTTATCCCAGTTAATAATAATACCATCCAATTCCCCGATTTTTAAATTCTGCAGAGAGCTTACGCCATACATTTCTTCCACAGCTTCAATTGGAATATTGATATCCTTTACTAGACTATATATTTTTTTAATAAGCTCATTTCTCAAATCCATGGCGCCATGATCGTTGTTTGTCGTTGGAGCTGGTTCACTTTTTTTGTCGGGTGGCAGACCCAGCGTCGGTTTTGTTTTTTGTTTATGCTTAATTTCGTCTTTTTGCGCTGTGATAATTTGCTCTGCTTTTATAGCTCCTCGCTTAAGTTGCATATATATATTTTTTACCTCAAATAGCCCCATAGCGTCAATCTTGCCAGTTAGATTTAAAAAAGCCATTAAATTGGCTTTCGATATTCCATACTCCGAATGGATCTGTATGAAAAAATTATCAGCAGATCCGGCCTTTATTTCGTTGGACGCTTTTTTCATCTCAGATTCTTTAGCGGCGTCTATTATTTTATCTCGCATCCATCGTGGAATCACAGTAAAAACTAAATCTCGAAGATTAAAAGAATTAGCTTTGTTCAGACACATCCTTTCCCACCGGTCTTTATCCCATCCGCCTGGCGGGTTTCCGGGCTTCGCCACAATTGTGGTGCGGGGCTGCTGGAGACCTCGTTCAAAATCGATAAAGACGTGTTTAATTTTCCACTTATTACCCAAATCCTCGATATCGTGCTCAATAGCGATGTTTAACCAATAATAAATAATTGTTTCCGCAAGATCGATAGTCCCGCCTGATATCATCGTCACATTTCCTCTTTTGTCAGCGATCGGCCACAGATAGAAAAAATTATGTCCAACATATCTAGCCACAGATTCGAGTTTTGCAAGTATTTTTTCTTCGTCCCTGGGGATTTGCACGATCATCGCGGCTTGATACTGCGTTTTTATTTGCATCATATTTTCCCGAAAATCTTTTCGTTCAAGCGAGGTTTCCCCCGTATATACTTTTATATTATTATCCATTTTTTTCATTTCCTATTTTTTTAAATTTTTTTAAATTCACAGCATTGCCAAAAAGGGCAAGTAGATTCTCCGCATAAAAAATTCCATATTGTGGAGGGCAAAAAAACCTCTTTTTCTATGGCATTTAAATAAGCATCCACATATCGATCCAAAATATCATAATTTTTCATTGCAGATAACTCTTTGATAACAATACGCGGAGTTCGTTTGGTTAAGACAAAATAAAAATATTTAAATGTCGGTCGAATGCCGCGCATTTGTTCAAATATTTTTGAATAAAGCCAATTTTGTATGCCTTCCTGCGGATCTGGAGTTTTTGCGGTTGTCTTCCAATCCCAAATACAATTATTTTCGTCTGTCATGTCCATGTATGCGACAACGGGCAGTGAATAGCCAACATTAACAGTCAATCGCTCTTCCACAGATGTCGGCACCCAATCTTTTTTATACTCAAAATACATGTCCATACATTGATTTACCTGCGCTCTTGCCGTTTCAATTAACTTAGCCGTTTCACCTTCTTTGGATTTAGGAATAAACACGCCCTCACTAAGGCTACCGTTTAATTTTTCTATTGCGATTTGTTTAAGCGCATCCACAGAAAGACGTTGTCCCGAGTTCATAAACAACTTATTATCTTCTGCAATAGCGCAATGCAGAGCTTTCCCCCGACAAGCCCCTATTCCTCCTGGCTGTTTTAATTCATATAAATATTCGTTTCTGAATCGAACCCCGCAGGAGAAAAAAGAATTTAGCCTGCTGGCTGATATAGTAGACAATTTCCCGAAAATCGGGTTTGTTAAGTTAATCATTTTTTTCCACCTCTTTTTTTCTGTAACAAGAAAATCTCCCATTTATTATTTTTTTGTCCCCCCAACATCGATAGTAAGCATTGCATCCAACGCACAATTTATGCAAGATAAACTCATTTTTTACATTTTTACTAAGATTTAAAATATCCTTCTCTTCTTGTATGTCATACATGACATCATTAACGATCAGATCCACTTCACCCCCCCTTTTTATTTTTTTCAAGCCACTCTTTGACAATGCAAACTAATTGTTTTGTAAGGCTCCTCCCTTCCTCTGCAGATATTTTTATTAATTTTTCTTTTAACGCCGCATCAATATAGCCGCCCACAAATGATTTTTTTTTACTCATATTTCACCCCCTTTCTGTTACTTTAAATAATATCAAAAAGTTTAAAGCTTGTCAAGTGTTTTTTAAAAATTTTTTAAACTATTTCGGGTGAGTGGATAAAAAAAAGCAGGGAGATTATCCCTGCTCGTTGAAAAGAATATAAATTATTGTTTTATGCAGTTCCCGCCAAAATAAATCCCAAATCCGCAGCAGTCGCATCCGGCGCGGCGGGAGCGATAACCTTCAAAACTTCGCCAACCACAAATGCCTGGGCTGAGGCGGCGATAAAGGTCGCCACCGTTCCCGCAATCGCAAAACGCATGGTTCCAAAACTAACCCCGTCTATCTGAATATCAAAGTCAGTTTGCGCTGTCGCCGCGACTCCCAAAACTCCTTGAGACCCTGTCAGACCGGCTGGAAATGTCACCGCTGTCACCATAGGCAGATGCATAATAATTGCGTTGGCTCCAGGCGCTCCATTACATTTTTCGGCAAAACAGATCGGAGCAATTGGTAAATTAAGAGCCACTGGATAAAATTTATCTGAAGCGGCGTTTCTATATCCCAGAACTAATCGATTATAAGCGATAAAATTAGACGCCGCATCGGTTGTAACTGTGGCGGCCGAGCACGAAACAGCCTGCCCGTCTGTCTCGGATAGATCGACATACGCGAATTGATTGTCCGTTAATGTCACATTGCCCGCGGCTATTGTATTTTCGCAAGTTTCTCCATTAGTTCGATTAAAAAGTATTCTGATAGTGTCCGACCAGGTTAATACACCTGTGCTTGAATTATATGTAATAGTTCCATCGCAAGAAATAAAAAAATTTTTTAAATACGTTATGGCGGCGTCTAGCTCCTCGGACGGGACATTGAGATATTCCGCTTTACATGGCGTATCTTCCGCCGTCAATAATGTAAAAAAATTATTGCCCATATTGTCTCCTTAATACATTGGATCTCCTGCGGCATCGAATAATTCGATGGTGCAAAATCCAATAATTGAGTTTTCTATAACTAATTCAAATTTAATTGTTGGGCTTACATCTGTAACCAAATTATCCCGTTTATAACGAATATGCCAAATAGGCCAATGATCTGGGAATTCTGCCCATTCGTCAAAAAAGCTTGTGCAAACAACAGTAGCGCCGTATACTTGTGGGTACCACAAGCCGTCGGTTATGGTCCCGGTTCCATTTACAATCGTGGCTCGCAACTTATAGGCTTTATGCTCCGACCACAGCAATCCCACCGAATCGAAGCAATGTATGATGATATCAACATATTCTTCCCCCCAATCAAGTGTCGGATCTACAGTTTGGTTAATAAAATAAGCGGGCTCTCTGCTATACGTAAAAAATCCAGTGTCTCTCCACTGCCAATTCAAATTTATCGAACGTACTTCGGAAATATCGTCGCACATAACGACAGCTCCGATACACAAATTGTCAGCGGGAGTGGGAACATCCACTTCCTCAGGAAAAGGATAAAATATTTCTCCCGTAATTTCGTTTCTAGTTGTTATGAATACTGGATTTTTTGGTAAATGGTTTTCATAAAACTCATATGCGATTTGATACCCGCCCGTAAAACCAAAGCAAGAAAAACCCACACCCGAAATATAAGATATGCCTCCTGCGTTTACAAATATTTTTGTAATCTGATATTTTCTATATGGCCATGGACACGATCCAATAATAGAAACAGGCGAGGGAATAGGTATAATTGCCGCAACGCTTCCCAAATACCCGCCAAAGTCCAAAAAATAATTATCATCATCCAGCATTATTGTATCAACTTCGATAACCACATTTCCGATTAATGCGCTTCCAACGAGAACCATGACAGCGTTAGTTTTTATGTTTGGGATTGGGATTACTTTCAACCCTGACAAAATTTGATTTGGCCTAACAGCGGCATCCGGCCACACTTGCCCGGTCTGGGGATAAGGTATAACAGTGCCAGGCCCCAGCAGTTCTATTATCCCTCGATTTCCGCCAGAAAATAATATCCGCACAGGAGCGCCAATTTTGCACCATTCCGGCCTCGTATGCCAGGAAGTGGGGAAAAAAGCGGAGATAGTTGTATTGGATCCTTGTATTCTTACATTCGCTTTTCTATTGTCTTCATCGATCGACCATACTATAGCGTTTTTTGTCTCCCTTGAGTTTCTGGATTCCCGCAACCTAAAATTATTTAAAAATCTTTTTCCGTAGGTTCTCATAGTACCCAGCCTTCAATTTTGTCTTCGCAAAAACCAGAACCGTCGGGGTTCTCGGGTAATTTTACAATTCTGGTTATATCTGTCACGAACATGTCCATAGAGCGACCAGAATATGGATGAGTGAAGCGTATAGTATCTCCAACCTCATCTTGCAGGTGCATAATTTTTGTTATCTTAAGCCGTTTTCTTTGCAGCTTTGTAACCAACATTTCATGATTCGCGACATTTTGAGCCTCGTCTATGTAGTATGCAAGAGGCTCCTCGATTTCCCTGACAACTTCTTTCCCAATTTCGGCAATCAAAGCCTCATCCTCCGCAATTGCCTGCCAAGATCGTTTGTCGTACCCGACAGGGTAGCCATGTATTTCATAGTTGTATGTCACCACTGAGGCTAGAATATCTATTATAGCCGCAAATAAAACAGCTTGCGCAGTTCTTGCCGCCCAACTGTTTGAATATAAAGAGGTTGCATATGCGGCTAATAAAGAGACTAAAACTAATCTTAAGTCAGGGGCTTCAATTTCTAAAATACAATAAGTATCCGTGTCAGACCAAATAGTTATATTCTCGCTAACACTTCCAGCGAGCCGAAACATCATGCTCCCTTCCGCAGATTCGATCGCGCGCAAACTATGATTTAAATTATTAGCGGAAATTGGCTTAAACATTTTTTTATGCTCTTCGTCAAACCATATCGTTTTGTTTTTTTCTTGCCCCCACCAACCTAGCGTTCCTGTCACTGTCTTAATCACCGTATCTTCATATTTAATATTTTCAAAATACTCCGTGCCCTCGCAGGTAACAATTATTTTATTTGTATAATCCGAAAAAGTGTCGTCCGGTGTATATTCGATAATTGTGTCCGCGTTGGAATATATGTGGTCGATATCGTTTGTATTGGATATTTTTCTACATGTAAAATCGTCACTAACCGTAATTTTAGCAAAATATCCGTATCGGTTCATTATTTGCTCTATTATTTCAATAACGGTCATTTCAACGAACTGAACAAATAATGTTGTCGTATTATCGAAAGTTGGAATATCAATATCGGCCAACAATTCCCCCACATCGTCCTCTAAAAGATAAGATAAGATATACTCCGGCGACTGGCCGGCCGTATAATCAACGCCGACAATGACTTCCATTTCATTCCAGATATGCCGCTTATCCTCACCCCTAATTTGAATTATTGGATATTCCCCCCTTTTGTACGTCACCATCGTTCTTTCGGTTATGATGAACGCCCCTTGTTCCTGCCAATGCAGGATATAATCGGTATCTGCGTCTGGGTTGTATCCTTCCGTTATTATTAAATTAGAATATCCATAGCCCTCTGTGACAATTGCTGTTTTACATAATAGCGGGTTAGCAACTCTTTCCCCGATGCGAATTATAATTTTATACCCTTTTTTAATATAGTTTCTAAAAATAGACGCCGCATTAAAGGGGTCGAACAGATGGCCATGGCTAAGAGAGAAAGAGACTGAATTAAAAGATCCGTCTATAGACCATTTCAAAACTAACGGATCAGACCTGACAAGGTAGGGCATTAAATTAAAAGACGGCGTTTCTTTATCCCATTTAATCGATAGCTCCGCATTTGTCTGATTTGTCCAAAACGCAAATATTCCGTTATCGTTAGGATCGAGCGTTATGCAGCAATCAGTTTCAAGATACCCAGTCACAAAATCGGCGGGATCCCCAAAACTCCAAACATCTGTCAAAACTCCAATAATATACAGCGGATGTCTTAAATACCCATAAATAGAAAAACCGACCAGCTCTTGTTCACCGTGCGGCGCAGAGTTAGAAATGCCGGCAAACACCATTGATGTATTATCGTCAAAAATAACGCTATCGAAATAATCATATCCGCCGGTAGTTAGTCCAGTCACCGTAGCATTGCTGTATTGCGTCCATTCGTTCGTCCCAATATCGTATAAAATAATTCCATAAATTTGACTGGCGATAATGAGTTTATTATCCGCTGTAATCCACAAATCATATAAGCCATAATCATTGTCAAGCACAGAAACAGGAATAACTGGTTCGTAAAAAGTTGAATATCCCGTTGCAATTTCATATTTGCAAACACCTATATTTCCAGATTCTCCATATGTTGTTATATATTCAAATGTGCCCCAGATATTTAGTCCGTCGAAAACAACTCGGATAAATCCATGCCTTGGAATAGTCGCTATTCCGCCACGCGCATCAGCCACCACAGACCATTCGGTAGAAGATGTATTATAAATTACAAGCCTACCAGTTTGATAAGAAACTTTTGATTTTGCGGAAAGGATAGCTCTATTATGATTCGGGTATAATTTAAAATCCCCGTTTGCCAGAGCTAAAATTTCTTCTTGGGAGAACATGTCGTTATTGATGTTGTCGGTGGGGCTTTGGTATACTATATCCACAGACCAGAGTTTTCCCGGCGCATCTGCCTGGGTTAAATCGATAGACAATATCTCTATTACAGCATCCCAAAGCGTATTGTAACACAGCACCACAATTAATTTATCATTTACTTCATCGATCGCGTAAAATTTTATATAAAAACTCGGGTATCCCCACCATAGCTTGGTTTGCTGCCAAGAAACATTTCTAACGATTCCATACGCGGCGATATCTTTAAAATAAAAATGTTTTATTGTATTTGCCGACACGTCCAAAACAGCCACAGCAGGACCAATATTTGTATTGCCGATTACTATATATTTTCCCCCGTGCTTAAGAGCGTTCCACCAAACATCCTGAGCTAAAAAATAAGTATGGAATGCCGGAGTTGATGTAGTAGTCCAGCTTCTTGTTATTCTCCATGTGTCAATATCCATTTCAACAACGGCGATAAAAACTTTGGTTCCATAAGTTGTATGAGAACAAATAGCGTAAACTTTTCCATTGTATACATGTATATTAGCGACGCTGCTAAGCCCCCCAGGCCAATGGGTAGTTGTCTCGTTCATATGCAGCGCGCCAAGTTCCTCGTGGTATGCGATATGAAGACTATTAGCTGTTTTCTGAACCGCAACAGGATGCTTCCCTGATGCGAGAGCCGAGTCATATTCAGTCAATGCTGTGGCCTCCGACCATGTGACGCCATCGTCTTCGGATACGGAATAATACGAGTTACTATAGAGCAAGGTATCGTGATTGTCGAACAAAAGCCAGATATCGCCAGAACTAATCTGAATTAAAGACAAATTTTCTTTTTCAGCGGCGCCCATGTTGCTTATGTTTACAATTGTTTCGGCTGCCCATGTTTCAAAATCTGCGCTTGAGCGTTTCTTTATTTCCGAGGCCACAGTTGAAATACAAGCCCCTACACTAGAATTAGCTCCGCCAGACATTGTGGAGGTTGTATACCCGGTTGGTACCGTTACAGTAATAGCATTTCCAGCGGCTCCCGCGGTTAATGCGGTTATTGTAATTTGAAAACCTGATCGGCTTGCGCTTACTTGAGGATTCGCGACAGTTCCCGTCCCATACCTATCACCTTCTCCTGTGCCTTCATAATTTTCGTCATTTATGGCGCAGGCTAGATTTTGCGCTGTAATCTCGTATGTATATATATCTATCGCCACATCGTTTGGATTCCCGCCGCCGATGAGCGGCGATGTTTGATGAGTGTATGTCACCCCTCCAATCACCGCTTGCCCCAAAGGGTCTGGATTATCGCTAATGCTAATATACGCCTTCGCATATGTGGCTGGAATACAAGCGATTTGAAACAACATGCCCACGGCATATGTGGCCGCTATAAATTCGATATACACGCCATCGGCAATTAAAAATGGATTTGACGCGTCACACTTGATTGCCCCGCTCCAAACAGCTTCAGTTTCTTCCTGCCATTTAAAATAGGCTTCGTTCAAATTTCCTCCGGTTGTTATTTCGATAATAAAATTCTTTGTTGTCGTTCCTGTATATGTTCCGCTTGAAACAAGAGTTACTGTGCGGCTAGAATAATATGATAAAAGATAAGAATCATTTGCCAATAAAATCACAAACGGGCAGACAATTTGATAAGAGGTTTTTAAGGCGCTATCGATTAAACCAAAGTCCAGAACCTCTCCCAGAGCCGATAATTTGGCCCACTTTAAATAAGTGGCGGTCGACGTCTCTAAAATATAAATCATGCCTATATTTCCGTCTAAAAGCTCAACTATTGACGCCTCTATTGTTGATTCTAATACTCCGCCCCCAAGATCATCTACAAGGCTAATACTGACGAGGGTAAATTGTTGTCTGTTTATATCGGTGTACGCATAGGTAAAATATGCGGAATTATGCTTAAAAATAGCGCAGACTCTGCCTTCTGCTGTTGTTATGCAATTCGAGTCAGACTCGTTTAATTCAGATTCGGTGAGCAGAGTTCCTGTGAATGGGATGTCCGCGACAATAGGGACGACGGCGATATCAACAATGACTTTATGCGATTGCCCGTCCTGCGCAGTTTGTAGAGCATCGTCCAGAGTTATGCTCATTCATCCGCCTCAGACATTATTAATAATTTTAGCTCCACATTAGTCCGATAGACAAAATTAGTGGTCAAAATTTCGTGATATTCTCCAGACAGGCCAAATACTTCAACATCGAAATTGGGAAGAATGTTGACCGCTTCCACTGTGGCGGTTTTAATTGGGTCGCTATCGTCCTGGATCGCTTCGCCATTCAAAAAAGTTCCCGTAACGGCGTTAAATGTAACATAATTCTCGACTAAATTAACGGCAGATATCACGCCGACAGCGCCATTAGCTCCGGCAATGCTTTTGCCGATCACGAAAGGGCCGTTGAAAACAGTTCCAAAATAAAGCCGTTTTGCTGTTTCTGGATACCATATTTTCTGTTCGTCATCCTCGACCAATGATTGAATATTTTGAAAATCTTTCTCTTTCATCAAATTCCATGTTAGCGAGATTTCTTTTCCGACTATATCGGTTCCCCATGAGAAATAAGCCATGCTGGAATAAGTCCTAACTTTGGAATAAAATTTATCTGGTTTGGGCTCTGTGAAATTATCCGGCAGCCATATAAAAGTATACGTTCCCAGTTTCATCGCGCGTATTCCCTCATTATATCGATGACGGTCCTCTCAATGCCCGCGCGCAGACTCATCGCAAGCGCAGGATTTTCAACCGACACCGGCACATTGACAGAATACATTGAATCACCCCCCTTAGATATATTAGATATATTTCCCATCCCAGCGGAAGACATAAAATTTCTCGGTATGCTCATGTTTCTTATCTCGTTCATAATGTCGAGCCCATAATATCTGGACGTTTCCGAAGGCATTATATATTCATCTTTTTTTGCTAAAATAAGCACATCGTCTTTTGTTCCAGAACCCTCTGTAACTAGGCCTCCTAAAGCCATTTTTTTTGGCCCTTGGATAGTCTGCGCTAAAATAATTCCGATCTGAGCCATTCCCAGAGCCCATATAGAAGCAATCGACGCCCCAGCCCCAGCAGCTCCGCCGGGGGCCGTCTTCATGGCGTTGGTGGCCGCCGCCGCCGTGTTCATTGTTGCCTCTGCCCCTAACGCCGCTTGCTGTATATAGAAAAATGCCTCCGATTTTCCAGCAGACAAGGCGTAAGCCTGACTTGCCAGGTTGCCGATTTGCCCCGCCAAATCGGCTTTCATCGTGTACTCTTTTTGCGCTATATCTAATTTTTGGTTAACCGCAATTTCGTCTAACGCAATTGCTTTTTGTCGATTAAGTTGGTCAATAAGCTCTTGTTTTGTATATGCCTCATCAGCGAGAATTGTTTTTTTATCATTAAACAGTTCAACTTTCTTAAGCATTTTGTCATAATGCTCAGCGGTTTCACTAAGCTCTTTGTCGTACCGGCTTTCGTTAGCCGTTTCGCTTCGATTTAAAAGTTTTTCTAAACTATTGCTGAGCTCTTTAGTTGCCACTGATTCTTCCTGGGTTAATTCAATATTCTTTTTCTGAAAAGCTGCTTTTTTGTCTCTAATCTGTGTATCAAGGGCGTAGGCTTTTGCCAGATCAAAATCCGCCCCCTTTGCGGCATAATCCGCCAATGCGTTTCGCTCCGCTTCAAGAGCGGATATTTCAGCTAAGGCAGATTCTTCGGCAAGTTTTCTTTTTGTGGCAAAATAATCAGTTGCGCCAATCAGGCCATTTTTATATTTAACTTCCAGCTCAGCAAGGCTTATTTCTACCTGTCTATTTGTTGCGGCCATTTCTTCCGCCATTTCGGCCTGCTTGATATTTACTTCTCTCTGCGCCGCCGCATATTTTTCAAATTCTTGCCTTAGCTCGCTAATATTTTTTTGTAAAACTTCGGTGTCTTTTGCCCCTTTTGTCGTTTGTTCAACAAATTCTTCTAAAGCAAGTCTGGCCGCTTGAGTGGGGTTTACAAGTCCGATATATTGTCGTTGCAATTCTCTTATTTTGGAGCCTAATTTTTCAATAGCCCCTTCTGTTAAATCATCAATTTTATCTTCAAGATTTTTTGTGGAATTAATTGCTCTAATGTTCGCCTCATCAATCTCGCCCCAAATAGATTTTATTAATTCAGATGTTTCTTTAGCAGCTTTTTTAAGCTCTTCCATTCCACCGGATAAAATCTCAAATGCCCCGGCAAAATCCCAGCTCCCCGCTTTAATCATTGTCGCTAAAATTGTGGCCATAACTTCCGCCACTGAATTAAGATTGGTATGGGTGATTAAAGCAGTACTCCCCACTTTAATCATTGTCGCTAAAATTGTGGCCATAACTTCCGCCACTGAATTGAGGTGGGCATATGTGATTATAGCAGCGGTAGCTACCGTTTTTAGCCCGAATCCAACGCCCTCAACAAGCGAAGTTTTTAGCGCTCCGCTTTCTTTGGCTTGATCCACCATTGCGTTTGTGACATTTTCGAGGGCTGGCAATAATTCTTTAAGGAGAGATAACTTAAGGCCGTTCAAAAGCGAGGATAATCTTTTAAGATTGTCGTTGAATCTTTCCGCGGCCTGGCCGGTCTTGGTGTCGATAATAATTCCGTATGCCTCAGCCTCCGCCGCCAACTCCTGAAAGCCATTTCTACCTTTATTTAATAACGGAATTAAAACAGCGCCAGTTCTACCAAAAAAATCATTTGCTAACGCGGTTTTTAAAGCGCCGTCCTCCATGTCCTTAAATACATCCGCAATTTCAAACATGACGTCTTTTAGATCACGCAATGTGCCGTCAGGTTTTTTGAGCTTATCCGCAGTTAGACCCAACGAATCAAACGCTATTTTCGCTTCACCCATGCCACGGGATGCATCGAATAAATTGGTGGCGAATAATCTTAACCCAGTATTAAGCTGGGCGAATGCGATGCCAGACAAATCTGCCGCATATTTTAAGCTGGATAATGTCTCCACAGCAACGCCAATTCTCTGGCTGGTTTTAATCATCTCATCAGCCATTTTTGCGGTTTCGACTATCATGGAGGATAATTTTTTAGTCAAAATAGCGACGCCGATGCCAGCAAAAAGCTTCTTTACCGCGCTGGCAAAAGAGCCAATATTGCCTTTGGCTTTATTCAAATCGTCATTCATCTTGTCGGTTTGAACAAACAGCTTGATAATTAATTTTGCTATTTCATTTTGACTAGCCATTTATTTTTTTCCTGCTTTTATAAACAAACTTTGTATCGCATTAATTTTGTCTGGAGTGACTTTTAAATTTTTTCTATCCTGAGGGATAGGTTCCCTATATTTTGTTTGCCGCATAAATTCATTAAATTTTCCATTGTCGGCATGAAAAGCCGCTCTAACGCCGATAATTAAATCTTGTATTTCTTTGCTTTGATTTTTTAAAGCAGCGATTGTAAAACATTCAATCTGATCTAATGTATATTTTTTTAATATTTCGTCTTTTTTATGTCCCCGCGATATCAATAAGTCTATGGCCTGGTATAAACTAGCTCTGTTTTTGCTTTTTCTACCAGGCTTAAAGAGTTTTTTATGAAATCTAAATTCTGGAAGATGATAGCGAATAATAATTCTATCACTTTTCCCGCATCCAATTCCTCAGCCTCTTCAATTCCGATTCCCAGCGTGACTGCTATTATTTTTGCGCCATGATCAAAAGCGACTTTGATTAAAACTTCTGGTTTTTTGATTATTTCGGATTCGATATTATGTAGCCCAATCCCAGCGTCTTTAAAAATACCGATGCATTCCTGTATTGTCGGGTACAAATCTTTTATTTTTTTCCAGCTCCAGGGATAAATTTCGTGCCCCGCCACCATTTTTTGCGGCAGTAAAGACTCAATTTCATCTTTTTTGTTTTCTTCCATTTTTTCCTCTTTTTTTATTTTTTTTGATAATGACAAAATAACGCTTCGTTTCAGCCGCCGGTGCTTTTTCGGACGGTTCAGACCATCGCCAGCCATAAGGCAACGGCCACCATTGGAAATATTTCTTAGAAGGCCATTTGTCCATACATCGAATAGGTTTTACGGCTAACCGCCTTATGAATAAATACCGCAATAATTTTTTCACATTCCCTCCTTACAGATAACGATTGAAATGACCAGCCAAAAGACAGCCAGTTCTATCGGCTGTTCTTTTGGTCTGCGTCCATTGCTTGGTTAGACAAAAAAATATGCCTTATTTGCATAGCCACTAATTCATTAAGAATTAACGCCATCGTATACTTATCAATTTGCTCTTTAGTTTGATAATCTTTAAGAGCTTTTGCTAACTCAGATATATAACGTTCCATGATTTAATATGTCATAACAAGTGGGGGGAGCAAAAATACTCCCCCCTACTGTTTAAATTTTAACAATTATGATCCTACGATTTGCTGAATTAATCCATACGGAGAATCTGGATGATTAGTCGTATCGTCCTGCACCTCAGCTTCAAACGGTATAGTCGCCCAATCATCCGATATAAAATTTAAATCCGTGTTGCACTTCAGCAATACTTTCCAGAGATAAAAATTATATTTCGGCCCAGCGGACGGATCTCCGTAAAAACGAAATTCTCCTTCGATCTGGCCAACATCCAACAAAAAAATATCGTTCCCCGATACGGTTCCAAGCAGCGCAAGGGCGATATTGTGTTTGTCATACTCGTCTAATGTAAATTTTAATGTAATTCCGCTAGAAATATTAACTACTTTGTCGACTTTTTTAATGCTTTCCCTGGACGAATAATGCTTCAAGTCTTCCACAGTCGGCGTAAGTGAAACAGCGGGGGCGTTTCCCAAGTCTCGCAAGCCCGTGGGCAGTCCATTTGAGTCGAATAAATCGAACATCGCTATTCCTTTGCCAAGCGTGTACAAATCAGTGTCATGCGCAGTCCATCCCATTTTTAACCCTCCTTATAATAAATTGTATAAAAAATTATAATCTTCCTATGTTGTACGGGTCGGCCCACTCGTATACATATTTTACTGTATATTTCATAACTATTCCTCCCATAAATTCATTTATAAAAAACTTTTCGCCGCCGGTTTCACCTGGAAAGATATCCCGCGCAAATAATCTTATTTGCGCGCTATTTACCAATGTTTTATGAATTTCAGCGTCTATAAAATCAGCTTGATCCGATATGTCATGCTCTTCTTTTGCGTCTGTTTTGACCCAAGCCTCTATTTGTATTGGCAAAATAATATCGGCGATTCGATTTCTTCTTATTTTATATTCCGGCTCATCAAAAATAAAACACATCGGCGATTTGAAATAATCGTGATCTATCGGCTTTGACGGATTTCTAAGCGTTTTTGTAAATAGAGGTGTTGAATCTTCTTTTGTTATCCCTTCTATTTCTGTTTTGATGATTTTTAGTATGGATGTTTTGATTGGATCCGCCATTTACTTCAATATCTCCTTTTGCAAATTTTCGATAAACTTTGCTTTGCCCCATTTAAAAATAACTTCTGGGTGTATACGAGTTTTGACTTTAATTTCTTTTCTAAGCAAAAATAAGGGCACAATCTTTCCGCCAGCTTGCCCGGTTTTCGCTCCTTTTTGAAAAAGCTTCTGACCATACAAAATTAAATCACCCTTATCGTTTCTATCAAAAAAAGTATTTCCCCACACAGCTTTGTCTTGCGCCGACCCCCGAACCTCTCCTTTTGGCGTCATAGCCGCCTCAAGCGGGATTGTTAGCCACTTTTTTTTGACTGGTTTTATTGTTGTTACTTGTCCCTTTGGGCCAACATGCGTTCTCGCATAAGATGCGCCGATATTAATTCCGCCGCTTATGCCCTCTTTCGTGACTGTCACCGGCGCGGGCTGAATGGATTTACTTAAAAAAGAGGTCCTGCTTTGAAGCTTCCCACTTTTTTTTCCGTAAGAATAACCAGTAAAAAATTTTGTTCTTATATATGTTTGCCAGTCCCTGCCTGACAAGATTACTAATGTTTTTAATTTAGCCTTGATTTTAGGAGTAAACTTATCGATAATTATTTGAACTTTTTCAGGATCGATATTCCCTTGTATCATAATTCACCGCCTAAAATCCGAATCGTTTTTTTTTGTTTAAAATTTTCTGAACATCCGAAAGCCATTCGTCTATCTTAAATTTTTGCACGCTTCCATCTTGGTAAGAAACGGATGTAAGGCCAGAATCTTTCCGCCTTCTAAATTCGTGCGTGATTTGTTTTATTAACGCCGATCTTAAATCCATTGGGTAATCATCTTCCCCAAACCCAGCATTATACACAGCTTTTATAATTCGATATCCAGAAGTAAACGCGCTTGCCACGCTTCGCATCCAGCCCCTTTCTGGATATATCACATAATCGTCATCTCTACCCTCAACTAGCGCCACACCATCATCAGTCACAACATAATCTCGAATATTTACATAATCGAAATACAAAGTTTTCTTATCACCATCCCAGTACTGCGTGTATCCGGTTACAAGGCTAAAATTTAAATTCATCTCAATATCTGCGGCGGAAAAAACACGGGATATGATGTCGTTTAATATCAAATCCCAATCTGTATTTTCTATCTCGAGTTGTCTCTTTATGTCAGTTAAGACTGGCATCAATGTTTCCTTTTTTCTTTTTTATATACAAAAAATTGTTTCGTCGGCAAGGCTTTTTTTATGCAATTAGCCTTGTCTGAAAAGTACTCGTCAACCGCAATTTTTGCGCCAGGCGTGGAATCAAACCCATAATCGTCGAACAGCATGATGCCTTTATTTTCAAGCCTGGGAAAAAAATACTCGCAGCAATTTTTAACACTCTGGTAAAGATCGCAATCCACATGCACAAAGCAAAATAATTTTGACTCGAGTCGGTCTAATATTTTTTTATTTGGGAAAAATCCTTTAATTAATTCAACATTTTTGAACCACTTTTTAAACGATTTGTCTAGTTCGTCAAACGTCACATCGGAAAAATCGCCCTTTTTATGTCCAGTAAATTCGTCCAAATTTTTGACTTTATCTCTGTCAGACGTCTCTGGCAAGCCTTCAAATGTATCGATTCCGCATACTTTTTTTTTGGGGAATAACTGCGCGATTCTGGCTAAAGAGCCACCCCTATAAACTCCAATTTCGCATATATCGCCCAATCTGACATCGCACAGTGGCTTAATATGCAGCATTATATACTGTAGCCGATCCAGGCTTATTAGGCTTTCAAAATTTTTAACCGGGTTAGGGATTGTTATTGG
>Ga0307379_10006022_pt1 | contig 16766 bp, 16 predicted proteins | sample UN2MG_FD_202237 | JGI IMG/M metagenome (GOLD analysis project Ga0307379, IMG submission 202237) | Soil microbial communities from Risofladan, Vaasa, Finland - UN-2 | ecosystem: Environmental > Terrestrial > Soil > Coastal area > Acid sulfate soil | place: Finland: Risofladan, Vaasa | collected... | reverse complement strand
TTCTCGATACGGACTTGTCGCCTACGGTTCGAGCCTGGATCAAATCGGGCCTATAACGCAAACTGTTGCTGATTCGGCCTTGATGATGAATGTCATAGCCGGCCACGACCCCGCCGACAGCACCAGTGTTGACGAAAATATTAGTCCTGTATGTGATTATCTTGAAAAACTCGATGAGCCTCTGGATAAGCTTAAAATTGCAATTGTTCCCCAATTCGCCGCCGGTGCCGACCGGCAGGTGCAAAAGGCCATCACCGAAGCGATTGACGTATATAAAAAGCTCGGAGCCGAAATCATAGAAGTAAATATGCCTCATCTGGATTACGCCATTGCCGCCTATTATCTCATTGCCACCTCTGAGGCATCGAGTAACCTGGCTCGATATGATGGCGTACATTACGGCCATCGAAGTGAAAGGGCCGAAGATTATATCGAGGTCTATTCCAAATCACGCGCCGAGGCTTTCGGCAAGGAAGTCAAAAGACGAATTATGCTCGGAACCTATGCCCTTTCGAGCGGTTATTACGATGCTTACTATTTGAAAGCACTCAAGGTAAGAAATTTAATACGTGCCGATTTCACCGGCGCTTTCGAAAAATGTGATTGTATTATGATGCCGGTTTCCCCGACGACGGCTTTCAAAATCGGCGAAAAGGTCGATGACCCTCTGACGATGTATCTTTCCGATATTTATACGATAGCCGCCAATTTGGCCGGCATCCCGGGCATAAGTGTCCCTTGCGGTTTCGACGATAATAATCTGCCAATAGGCCTGCAGATACTTGCACCCGCCTTCGGAGAGGATAAGTTACTGCGGATAGCCAGAATGTTTGAAAGCCAAACCGATTGGCATAAAAGAAAAGCGCCGGATATTATTTAAAAAGCGAAAATGAGTAGCGACTTGCACTACAAACTGATAGTTGGATTGGAAATTCACGTACAGCTTTGCACGAAAAGCAAAATGTTCTGCGGCTGTGCGGTGGAGTTTGGCCAAAAGCCAAACAGCAGGGTTTGTCCGGTGTGCCTTGGTATGCCCGGCGTTTTACCGGTGATGAATAAGCAGGCGTTCGAATACGCCGTGCTTGTCGGATTGGCGCTTAACTGCGAGATAGCTCAATTTACAAAGTGGGACAGAAAAAGCTATTACTACCCGGATTTGCCGAAGAACTACCAGATAAGCCAGTATGATTTACCGCTCAGTACAAACGGTTATATTGAAATACCTCTTGAATCCGGCAAAACTAAAAACATCAGGATAATAAGAGCGCACCTCGAAGAGGATGCCGGCAAGAACCTGCACACGGCCGGTAATTTTTCTCAGGTGGATTTGAACAGGACCGGCACGCCCCTGTTGGAGATTGTTACCGAACCGGATATGAACAGCGCAGCCGAAGTTCGGGCGCTGGCGGTTGAACTTCAGCGAATGGTCAGGTTCCTTGGTGTCTCTGAGGCCGATATGCAAAAAGGGCACATGCGCTTCGAGCCGAATATCAATTTGATTATTACCAAAGACGGCGCCGAATACAGAACTCCAATAGTCGAAATCAAAAACCTCAACAGCTTCCGGGCACTTGAAAGAAGCGTCGATTACGAAGAGCGAAGGCAGCTTGATGAGTTTTTAGAGACCGGCCTTGTAATGGAAATGGGTAATAAAACAACCCGCGGCTGGGATGATGAAAAAGAGATAACCGTACTGCAAAGAGAAAAAGAAGAGGCCCACGATTACAGGTATTTTCCCGACCCTGATCTAGTACCTGTGAAATTGACCCCGCAATGGCTGGCGGAAATTCAGGGCCGCCTGTGTGAGCTGCCGATTAAAAGACAACTGCGCTACGTTGAGCAGTACAAGCTCAGTGATTACGATGCAGGCGTATTAACTGCTGATCGCTCGACATCGGACCTGTTCGACGAAGCGGTCAAGGCCGGTGCCGACCCGAAGCGGGTTTGTAATATAATAACGCAGACCGGCTTGAAAATAGCAAACGAAAAGGGATGCAGTGCGGGCGATTTAGGGCTCAAACCACAAAGTATTGCAAATTTGGCAGGAATGATTGAAGGCGGCACTATCAGTGCCGGCTCCGCAGGACAAATATTTGAGGCGATGGTTGAGACCGGTAAAGAGCCTGAAGTTCTGGCCGAAGAGCTCAACCTGATTCAAAAAAGTGATGCGGGCGAGATGGAGGCCATAGTTGACCAGGTCCTTGCAGACAATCCCAAAGCCGTTGAGGATGTAACCGGCGGCGGCAAAAAAAGCAAAAAGGCACGGGGCTTTTTATTAGGTCAGGTCATGCAGAAATCGAAGGGCCGGGCGAATCCAAAAGTCGTTTCCGAGATTCTCGCAAAGAAACTTGGTTAAGATTCTATGACAGATAAACGGAGATAGAAAATTTATCCCGTTAGATATTCCCTGTGTTGGCAGGTGGGTATTTCTAATGGGGAGAATTCTGGAAGGAAATATAAATGTCTAATGGGATGAAGATAGAAAAAAGCTGCAATGTAAACAAATGTGCAGTCGAAGTCGAGGGTGCCGAAGGTGTGGAAATAAGATGGCTTATTTCAAAAGACGATGGGGCGGAAAATTTCTCTATGCGGATGTTTGAAATACAGCCGGGCGGGCATACTCCTTTACATACTCACCCTCATGAACATGAGGTCTTCGCAATTGAAGGTGACGGAATCTTTGTTTACGAAGGAAAGGAGCACGAGTTTGGCGCCGAATATGTGGTATTTGTCCCGGGCGGCAAGCAGCACCAGTTCAGGAATACCGGTGATTCCGTTTTGAGAATGCTCTGCCTGATTCCGGCATCTGCAGGATAAGAAGGGGGGCAAGTCCCAAAACCACCGCCGTCCGGTTCAAAAACTCCAGATAATACATAAAGCTCGACTGAGCAATATTATCACAAGCGATAGAAGATGAAGGCAGATGCGAAATTAATTATTTGTTCAGCGGGCTTGTTCCTTGAAACCGAAAGATGATTATCAATTAATAAGATGGAAGGCAGGCAAATGACTGTTTCCGGAAAAAGCAAAAAAGAGCTTGTCGCTGGTGGTGTTATAAAATATTTATCCTTAATTGCCTTAATCCGGGAAAAAACCTCAGAGAAACTTAATATTGTTTTTAACGGATAATCGGTCTAAAAAATGTCAATTATCTGTTAATTTTTCTGTTTATTAGCCGACATAAGAAGTATTCTTACCTAAATTGGACTGTAGTGGCTTAGTCATATCAAAATGGAAAAGATTGTTAACGTCAGCACTGGGGAAGTGAAGGTCGGTAGAAAGGGGGAAATATTAAAATCCACCGCAATAGGCTCATGTGTTGTAATTGCGGCCTATGATTCTGAAAAAAATCTTGGCGTAATGGCACGAAAAGTAAAAGTTTCTGTCAGCAAAGTTGATGAGCAGATATGCGTTATTATTGAAGATGATGGAGTTGGTTTCGAACCTGCCAAAGTAGGATCGAATACCGGATTTGGAATTTTTAGCATTCGGGAACGATTGGAGCAGTTGGACGGGTATCTTGAGATCGAATCCGAACCGGGACATGGCAGCAGGTTTGCGATGACGGCACCGCTGAAAGTTGAAAAGAGTACCGAAGGAGTAGAAGTATGAGTATAGGGATCTTAATAGCTGAAGACCATGCAATTGTGCGTGAGGATTTGCGCTCGCTGATTGAGAAACAGCCCGATATGGAAATAATCTGTGAGGCCGAAGATGGGCGAACAGCGGTTCAGCGTGTCCGCGAGTTGTTGCCCGATTTAGTCATTATGGATATTACCATGCCGAATCTAAACGGAGTTGAAGCTACACGCCAGATTATTAACGAGTTCCCTCAGATAAAGGTAATTGCCCTGTCAATACATTCGAACAGGCGATTTGTTGCCGATATGCTCGGGGCCGGTGCCACCGGATATGTCTTGAAAGAATGTCTCTTCGACGAGCTTGTTCAGGCAATACAGGCTGTAGTCGCCGGTGAGAGCTACCTTAGCTCCAGAATAACCGGAGTTGTAGTTGAGGATTACGTAAAGCGTCTGGCTACCGTTGCTGACTCACCGTTATCGTCCCTGACGAGCAGGGAACGAGAGGTGCTTCAGCTCATCGCCGAAGGCAAGTCCACTAAAAAGATTGCTTTAGATCTGCACGTAAGTACCAAAACTATTGAGGCTAACCGCCGCCAGATTATGGAAAAACTGGATGTTCACAGCATAGCCGAGCTTACCAAATACGCCGTACGAGAAGGGATCACACCCCTTGAGCCATGAGCCTCCGATATGGCAAATTCCCAAGTGTGTTTATCATAATCTGTTACCACCACATCTTTTTGTCAATCCGCAAATAGGATTTGCCCACTCTACAATTAGGAATATCCTGCTTGCTCTTTTCGCCCATTTTGCCGATTAACCTCATAACGATTACGATTTTATTGGTAGTCGGTAGAATGCTTCTTCAGAGTTAGGCTCTTTTAAGGTTAGGCATGGAAAAAACTGGAGCATGGGTTTGCTTGAGATTCTGTAAAACTCATGGATGCGGCTTTCTGTAGTTGGGGGGACATGCTCCTTTTTCCATTGCTTTTTACAGCAGACCGTTTTGATTGTTGATACAATTATTTTGCTTATTGGACGAGATTAACAAGCTGTTGATTTAAGGAGTGCTGCATTGGGGGATGCCGGCCTGCTGCCCCGTCTTGAATACGGAAATACAGGGGCAGGTAAATGGTTTTTTAAGGCACTGCCTGGGATTACTGACTGTGAGTAAAGTTCATAATCTGCTTCGCCGAGGATTGTAAGGCTTAACAGCTTAATGGAAAAGACGGACTGGTGCTAAGCTTGGTGAGCACCTGCTGTGCGGTATGACGATAGGGGGTAATGTCCCTGTACTGCTTTGGAATTGGTTGTTGCTTTTTTTCACTTACCTGTTTATTCCTCAAATCTCCAAAATCACACTTTTCACGCTTTCAAGTTGCTGCTTTTCACATTCGGATGGCTTGCAAAAAATCGCTGCGAATTGCTTTGACACCTTTAGCCGATAGGGCTATCCTGATTATCATAATGTTATCATTATGGAAAATGTTGAACTTTGATTATTATGAATCGTCGTGAATTTTTGAAAAGTTGTACCGCGGCAGCAAAAGGACTTGCACTGTCGAACTGCGTTTGTGCAGCCGCAGGTTGTGTATCATCCGGCAGCTCTGCACAGGGCCGTATCGGCCGAAAACCCCCGAGTATTGTTTTCATCTACATCGACGACATGGGCTGGCGGGACGTTGGCTTTATGGGATCTCAGTATTACGAAACGCCGAATATTGACAGGCTTGCAAGCCAGGCAATGGTCTTCACAAGTGCCTATGCAAATGCCCCAAACTGCGCCCCCTCACGGGCCTGCCTGCTGTCGGGCTGGTACGGCCCAAGGCATGGTGTGTACACTGTTGACACTTCAAGTCGAGGCCCCTCGAAGCAAAGGAAGCTTATCCCTATAGAAAATACCACAGTCCTTGATTCAGAAATTGTAACCATTGCCGAAGCCATCAAGCCCGCCGGTTATATAAGCGCCAGTATTGGTAAATGGCATCTTGGTGATGACCCGCAGTTCGGTCCAATAGGACAAGGCTTCGACGTAAATGTGGGTGGATATAGCGCAGGCCACCCCGTAAAAGGCTATTTTGTCCCCTACAATAATCCCGAGCTTCCTGATGGTCCGCCGGGCGAATACCTCACAGATAGACTCACGGATGAAGCGTTGAAATTTATTGAAACCAACAAGGACAAACCCTTCTTTCTCTACCTGCCGCATTACGCCGTTCACACTCCGTTGCACGCCAAACAGGAGCTGATAGATAAGTATAAGAAAAAAGCCGGCTCTAACGGGCAGAACAATCCGAAATACGCCGCTATGATTGAGAGCACCGACCAGGGTGTTGGGCGTATCGTAAACAAACTCGACGAGATGGGCCTTACTGACAACACCATTGTTTTCTTCTTTTCCGACAATGGCGGCGTCAAGGGTATAACTTCGAATCAGCCCCTCCGTGGCGGCAAGGGTATGCTCTACGAAGGCGGCATTCGTGAGCCGATGTTTGTTCGCTGGCCCGGCGTCGTTAAGCCAGATACGACCTGCGACACGCCGGTAATAGGCATTGATATGTATCCGACAATTCTCGAAATGACCGGTTTGCGAAAGCCTAAGGGAAAACTGCTGGATGGCGAAAGCATCGTACCGCTTCTCGAAGGCCAAAAAAGTTTGGACCGCAAGGCTATCTTCTGGCATTTCCCCGCTTACCTCCAGGGAAAAGCCGAAGGTGCCAGAGACCCGCATTTCAGGACTCGACCCGGTGCGGCCGTGCGAATGGGCGACTTCAAGCTCATCGAGTATTTTGAGGATGGCGCCCTGGAGCTTTACAACCTGAAGGAGGATATATCTGAACGGAATAACCTCGTCGATATGATGCTGGAAAAAACCGCCGAACTTCATAAATTGATGCTCGCATGGCGCGAAAAAATAAATGCGCCGGTCCCCACCGAACTCAACCCTGATTATAACCCATAGCCCGGCCCAAAAAACAAGCCGGTCCGAATGCTGTGAAATTTAAGAGCGTTTGGATTTCAAAATTTTGCTTTCGGTTCCTGCCAATAATCTTTTTATATTTTCCCGGTGACGGATAATAACCATAAGTGGTATTGCGGTTGCCGCGACAAGTAAAGGCCACAGACTAAACAAATCCCAGCCCGGCTTAAGGATTATAGCCAGAATCAAAACCACTGGAAAACTAACGGAACCGACGATGGACGCTAAGGACACGTACCGCCATATCAAAACTACCACCACCCATATTGCAATGGCAAACAAGGCGCAGATTGTATAATAAGGCCAGAGCCCCAGCGCTATGCCAAAACTGGTTGCGACACCTTTGCCGCCCTTGAAATTTAAATATATCGGAAAGATATGACCTAAAATAGCCGCACAGCCCACCACCAGCCATAACAGGAGCATAACAACCCCCGCCGGTTTGGCAATGAACATTATCACCAGCATTGGGACCATACCTTTCAACACATCGAGCATAAAGCAAACATAGGCCCATTTTCTGCCGAGTGCCCTCGATACGTTGGTCGCCCCGATATTGCCCGAGCCTATCGAACGCAGGTCCATGCCGTGTGCCTTTGCGATGAGCAGGCCGAACGGTATCGAGCCGAGCAGATAAGCTCCTATGACAGCCGGTGCAAATATTAGGTACATTGTTTTTAACCTTTCCTTTGCAATATGGATTCATAAACAGCAGCTAATTGCCTGGCGGCTCGGCGGATGGAGATTTGTTCTTCTATCTTATCTTCTGCAATTGATTGTGATGCTTTTTCTATATTATTTGTATCTGTGAAATAAACAATCGCCTCAGTCAACGCTGATATATCTTCGGGCGCATCGATTACTTTACCGTGTCGGTCATTCACGAATAAATCTGTTGCCCCGTTGAATCTCGTGGTTATCACCGGCTTGCCCGCCGCTAATGCTTCGAGGATATACCTGCTGGACGGGTCATAAAAAGTAGGCAAAATAGCGATATCGGTTACCGACAGGGCATTTTGAATATGCCTGATCTGACCTAAGAAAATAATCTTTTTGTGGATTTTAAGCCTTCGGGCAATTTGGCGGTATTTGTGGGCGTGGCCTTTACCCGCTACGATTAAATAACCTTTTCGTTCCGTATCGTAACCTTCTGCTGCCGCCATTGCTTTTATTAAAACGCCCAGTCCCTTTAATCTGAAATTATTTGCCGCGAACAGGAAAAGGGCCGGATTGTCCGCTTCTTTAAGGCCTAATTTGGCTAATATCTGCGTGCGAAGCCTGTCGGTCTGTTTTGTGTTAATGTGCTTGTCTGTTTTTACACCGTTGGGTATGACCACTATCCGCTGCGCATTGGTGCCGTAGTGTTGCTTAAACTGCTCTGCGACATACTCCGAAAGCGCCGCTATTACAGGCCCGTTTGCCCCTGAGGCGAGCTTGCGCTCGGCACGAAGAAGTATTGACCGCCGAAAATTGGTAAAAGCCGTCAGCTTCTTATAAGATTCGAGCGCCTTGTTTTGATAGCTGGCCGCGTTACGCAAAATAGACTCGGCATAAGCACCGCCCCGTGGCTGATATACGTCGGCAAAGTCGAAAGGTAAAACGCTGTGAATCAGCCGGTACTGATTTTCTGATAAATGTTTCTTTAATGCTTCCCCAAAGGTAAAGTAGCTGGTGCGCCTGCCGGTTTTTTCCTGGCATAGAATATGAATATTCTTGGCTTCTGTTTGTCCTTTTGCCGCAAGTATATGAACTTCAAAGCCGAGTCCTGACATCGCACTTGTCAGCTCGAAAACAGAACGTTCCGCTCCCCCAAGCGCCGTATTTGCCCGTTCTATAATAATCGCAATTTTCGTTTTCACCCCGTAAGTATAAGCGCCCTGCTGTATCGCTTCAATTATTTATTTTTCTCTTGCCTTTCCCAACAATAACGGTCATCATATTTTTGGCAAAGAAGGGATCTTAGCTAAAAATAACAAAAGATGTGGGATGTTATACTGAAACCATATAAACAGTATTGGCGGTCAAAATTTTAGGTATGAAGGATACAGAAAAAAGATTTAAAGAATACCGAGAACATTTGCGTTTAGAGGCAATGAGATTGGTTAGCTATATTTGTCTTTATCGGTGCCTAAATGAGCGTAAGCAAGACCGATTGGACGAATTGAATATAGCTCCAAACTTTTTCCAAGTAACGCTCGATGCTCTCTTTTCGGCACTAATCCTTTGGGTTGACAAATTGTTGTCCTGCAACTCTGAACGTGGTTTTATTAACTTCCTGGCTTTTATCGAAAATAACCTAAGAATATTTGAAATTACCCAGCTCCAGAGACGTAGAGCCTATCCAAATGGTCACTGGATGTTAAATCGTGAGCCAATCACCGCCGAAACCGTGCAGGAGGACCGGGATAAAATAATAAAAGGCATTACATCTTTATGCAATTTTAAGTTAAGACGTGACAAATTCCACGCTCACTTTGACAAAAAGTACTTTTTTAACAGGAGTAATCTCTCAAAAGATGCGCCCTTGAAACTGTCTGATATGGAACAGATAATTAAAGTCATGGGAGATGTCATCAATAGATATTCAGCAGCTTATGATGGTAATGTTTATAAGTTAGAACCATTTAATGTCAACGACGTTGATTATTTACTTGATATTCTACATGAATATAAAAAGAAGGAAGACAACGTAACCCAGCACTGTGGGTGAGCTTTTTGGTTATATTAGCCAATGGTTCTAAGCGGGGCGACTCAACCAAAAGCGGATTGCCGGCTTTGGTGATTTCGGCCAATAAAGGCATGAGCAAGCGCCGTATTAGCTATCTCTTTTCTTTGGCCTGCCTTTGAAGCTCTTTTAGCTGGTCGGTGCCCTTTTGCCAGTATTCGAGTTGTTGCTCAAACGATTTACCTTCAAGCTGCTTGTAAACCAATTCTGCGCCGCGTCGTTTCATCTGAACGCAGTCGAATGTTCTAATCTTCATAATCAATCACCTCCAGGGGTGAATAAATGGCGATTTCACTGTAGCTGTGCCGCGTGTTGACCGTATTATACATAGGAATCTTCTGGAAATTAACAATATGTTTGAAATTCCAGCTCACAATCAGCGAAGCCTGTGAGACAGTTGCTAATGACACGTGCAAAGCATCTGTAGAATACTTCTCAGACAGAATCCCCGCATCCATATAAGCCTGTTGTAGCTTCAGGGCTTCGGCTGTGATCTCAGCGATATCCGCAATTGGAAGAATGTCTAAAAAAAGCTCTTGGACACTTTTGGGGCCGGCCTGAATTTCCTGCCTGACCAGTTCAGACGTCACTAAAAGAAATTTCGCCTTTTTGATTGCATCGAAAAAGGCCTTACTGGGTTCTTCAAACTCCTCATCAAAAACACCACCAAAAACGGATGTGTCAGCATATGTTCTTATGATTGTATTGGGCGTTCCGACCATACTGTTATTATAACTTTCCGTCACCTTTCGTACAAATAAAAAAGCTTATCTGCCTTGCGCAGGGCTTTTGTTCAAAAACAGTTAATCCTTCAATTCAACCCAATCTTCTCAGCCTGCAAAGGGAACTGCTCTGCCTTGCTTGATATCGTGCCGTGCCATCTGCTCTGCTTTATTTATTACTTTACGAATAAATGCCTTGTCCTTTCTTCTTAGACTGCTTTGACCGGCATACGTCATATAAAACCGCATCCGGTCGGTCTTCGAAAAATTCTTGCCCGGCGACGAATAATAAACCTGAGCGATATCTTTTATCTGAAATCGCCGGCGCATTAAAATAGGCTTGAAAACACGTGCCAGATCTATCAGATAAAATTTGCCGCTCTCGCCGTGGAATATGTGCGCCAGGTAAAGGTCTCGATGGCGGTAATTCGTCTCGTGAAATTTTCTTATAAAGGTTGCCCCCTGAACGATAAAATTTCTTCGCTGTTTCAGTTTTACGTTTATAGCCGGCTCGTCGAAACAATCTGGTAATTTTCGTTCCAGGGATTCGGCGTCCGGAATTTTTTCGCTGATTATGAAGCTCCTTGTCTCGAACAAAGTGTTGCGTTGTTCACCGTAAGAGATAACTTTTGGGGTATTTATGCCTGATGCCGTCAGTTTATCTGCCGCATCGAACTCATGAAAAGCCTCGCTTTTTTGGTTGTGATGTGACAGCCAGTTTTTAAGCTGGACGAAGACCGGGGGCTGGTCATAGCGTTTCATAAATACTGTAGTTGATGATCCCGGCTCAGGAAAATTTATTTCAAACTGTAAGCGGGACCTGTAACTGGCAAGGTTGCTTTTTGTCAGATTCTTGGCCGCATCGAAAGAAAAAACCTCTTCTATGGAAGTTAAACCGGATTCGTTTAACGCCGTTTGATATTCTCTGTCTATGAAAAACGATTTTGAGGTTTCGATAAATTCTTTTTGGCTCAGCACAATTGCCTGTTTGCGATTATTTTCAAGCAGCTCTTTTGCGGCTTCACAAACCATCTCCACACTGATTGACTCCATACATAGATGTTCGCTCTTGTTACATTTTGGCTTACTGCACGGTGTACAATGGACATTGCCGATAATCTGAATTTCATTTTCATAATTCGTATCTGTCCAGATTGGGTCGTTAGGCCCGAACAGGGTGATCACTTTTCTACCAAGGGCTATGGCTATATGACGCGGCCCTGTATCGTTGCTTATGACCAAATCTGCAATGGAAAAAAGTGCTTTCAATTCGCCCAGACTTAACGGCGTTTCGGCTAAGTTGATAAGTTTGTGCTTGCTTGAACTGCAAATTTCTTTGGCTATTTGTGTCTCAACGCTCTCGGGCGCGACGGATATGACAACCGTTGCGTTATATTTGGTAATCAGCCGCCCGGCAGTTTGTGCGAACTTGAGACTGCTCCAGCATTTGCTCGGCCCAAAAGCTCCGCCCGGCACAATAACGACAAGCGGCCCGTCCGGATTTAATACTTCCGGCAATTTATCGCTCAGCCCATGTTTTTCTTCCGGGTCGATAAGCAGTTCAAGATTTCTCTCGGTCGTCTTGCAGCCTAACCATAATGCAATTGCAAGGTAGTACTCGACCATAGAAGCAGGCTTGAATTTGCCCCCGCGGCTTCGTTTTTGTCCGGAAAAACGGCGGGCCGGTAGTCTCTGCGGATAAAGCTTATCCGTCAGCAAAAAACCGCGCCATTGACGGGCATAACCGATACGCCATGGTATCCCTGCTAAATAAACCGCCAACGCCGATGCAAATGAATTCTTGAAAAGGATTGCATATGTGAATTTGTGTTCTTTAAGCTTTTTTGCAATTGCAAACGGATTGTTGTCGTTTAGCTCCAGCCATTTATCGTTAAAGCTGCTTGGTGACAGAACACTGCGGACCACATCCGTAGCGAAAAAAGTAATTTTGCAGGTTTTGAAATGCTTGCGAATGGCCCTCAAAGCCGGCGTACAAAGGATGGCATCGCCAATAGGAGAAGGAAGCCAGACCAGTATTTCGTCTTCCGTAATTTGCGAATTCTGAAGCGAAGCTTGACATTCGGGATTTGATTCGCACATAGCTATTTTCGCCCGTGCATTATATAGAAGGTTAATGACATAAGCTGAAGAACCATAGCAAAGCCAAGGGGAATGAAAACCGAATTATCATTGTCCTGTCTGTTCGGGCTTATCAAAAACCATATTGTTATCAACAGACAAAACAGAACAATAATTTGTATAATGCCTGCTATCAGCCTCATTATGGAAAACTCGCCGAACATATCCGTCCGCTGCATATTTGTTAGTTGTTTGATAATGCTCTTTAGCAACTGTTCGGTTCTGTCACCGGCGATTTCCTGTTCTGCCGGTTCTGCTTGCGTCTCTTGCAGCGTTTGTTCGAGCTGTTGTTCCTCGGCAGGAAAAACCGGTTCTGCAGCCTCTGGAGTCATTTCAGCGGCTTGCGAAGCCGCTTCAACGGCCTCGGGAATTTGTTCAGCAGCTTGCTCAACCGGTTCAGCGGCCTCGTGAACTTGTTCGGTCTCTTGCTCGACCGGTTCAGCTTGTTCCTCAGGCTCCGTCTTGGTTTCTGCTTCGACCTCAATCGACGAACGGTGATATTTTTTTACTATATTCACAACCTCCTTGATGTTTATGGCCTTATGGTCCGGCCTGGGGTTGCTTGGTTTGAGCTGTCGTTGACGGGAAGGCAGGTCTATCAATATAGTTTTGCAGCCCGCCCGCAAGCCGGCCTCTATATCGCTGCTGCTGTTGCCAACGCACCAGGATTGGTCGAGATCTAAATCCATCTCCTCGGCAGCTTTCAGCAGCATTCCGGGATTAGGCTTTCTTAACTCACTTTCTTGACGGTATTTTTTTACGGCTCCTTCAGGATGATAGGGACAGTAATAAATCCGGTCTAAAAATGCGTTCTTTTCGGCTAATAGCTGTTCTAAACGCTTGTGAATTTCTCCGAGGACTTTCTCCGTAACAATACCTCTGGCAACCGCCGATTGGTTGGTGACAACTACCAGCTTATACCCGAGGGCTTTAAGCTCGATAAGTGCCCTTGGCACCCCGGTCAGCAGATTGACCTGCTCCGGACTGCTGATATACCCAGGGTCTTCAATCAAAGTATCGTCACGGTCTAAAAATATCGCTTTATCAGACATATCTGTAAATATTTATTCTTCAGCTTAGCTATTGGTAAAATTGCACTCCACAAGGTCGCAGATTATATGATAAGCAAGCTGATGGATTTCCTGGCTCCGCGCTGTTGATTCGTCTTCGGCACAAAAACAAATATCGGCAATTTGTTCCAGCTTGCTGTTAATCCTGCCCGTAAAGGCTATTACATAAGCCCCTTTGTTCTTCGCCGACTCAGCGGCGGCAATAACGTTAGCCGAAGTTCCGCTGGTCGAAAAAGCCCATAAGATGTCACCTTCTCTGACAAGCGCCTCAACCTGTCTTGAAAAGACCTTCTCATAAGAATAATCGTTGGCAATGCATGTAATAACCGAAGTGTCCGTTGAAAGCGCCACGGCCGCTAAAGCCTTTCGCTCCTTCCTGAATCTGCCAACAAACTCACCGGCTATATGTTGGGCGTCCGCCGCTGAGCCTCCGTTGCCGCAAAGATAGACCGTGCCGTTTTGCTCTAATGCTCTTATTATCGCCTGCGAAATGGCGGCGACTTTTTCAATGCCGCTTTCCTGAAACTCCGCAAGCATCTTCTTATGTGTTTCGATGGTCTCGGTAATCTGCTTTTTTATATCTTCATCCATCACGATTTTGTTTCCAGCGATTTCATTTTCTCTATTGTTACAGTTGAGCTTTTGCCCTCCACCAGCGGTGCAAGAAGAACCTTGCCGCCGCAGGATTCAACGAATTCCCGGCCAACGACACCTTTCTCCGCCCAGTCCTGGCCCTTCACTAATATGTCTGGCTTTATCTTCTTGATTAAATTAAGCGGGTCAGGCTCATCGAAGACCGTGATATAATCAACTACCTCCAATGCGGCTAAGATGGCGGCCCTGTCATGTTGATTATTTATGGGCCGTTCAGGTCCCTTAATGGTCTTTACAGACTTGTCGCTGTTGAGCCCGACTACTACTATATCACCCTGCGACTTGCAAAATTCCAGATATTCGATATGTCCTCTGTGTAGCACGTCAAAACAGCCGTTCGTAAAGACTATGATATTTTTCCCCCTGCGATGCCATGTAAGCTCATCGAGCAAAAGATCAATCGACCGAACCTTGCCGCTTTTGCCCTGACGAACAATCTCGTCGGCCACTTCCTCGATAGTTACCGTTACCGTTCCGAATTTTTCCACTTCAATACCGCCCGTTATGTTGGACAACTGCACCGCGGTTTTATAATCGAAACCCGCCGCTAATGTTATTGAAAGCGTCGCCAGAACCATATCCCCTGCTCCGGTTACATCATAAACACTGCGGCTCCTGGTCGGTATGATTTGATTTATATCTTCTGCCCTGAGATATGCGCCTTCCTTATCAAGCGTAATTACTACGGCATCGAGATTAAACTTTCGCGCAAGCTCTTCCGCCGCCTTGTCTGCGCTTTGGGCATCTGTTATATCGAATCCAACCGCCGAGGAAGTCTCCTTACGGTTCGGCGTAATAACGGTCGCTCCTTGGTATTTGGAATAATCGCTGGTCAGTGAAGGGTCAACCAGTACCTTTTTGTCTGCTTTTCTTGCGGATTTTATCATTTCCTGACAGACAGAGGGACTCAGAAGACCCTTGTCATAATCCTGTAGGCAGACAATATCAGCCGATGCTAATTTATCTTTATAAATCTGCAAAATCATCTCATTCACTTCATCGGACAATGGTTCTGTAGGTTCATAGTCCATTCTGATTAATTGCTGCCGATGAAGATGCTGTGCCAGTCCTATGAGCCTTTGTTTGCTGATAGTAGGGTGGTTGACTGCTGTAATCAAACCGCTGATATCGGCCCCGATTTCTGTCAGCTTCTTTGTAAGGATTTCACTATTCTGGTCGTTTCCGATAACACCCAGACAGTAAGGCTTACCCCCCAAAGCTGCTATATCGGCCGCAACCGAGCCTGCCCCGCCGCAGCGATATTCATTCTTGGTAACTTTCAGTACCGGAACGGGCGCCTCCTGGCTGATTCTTATTGCATCGCCGAAGATATAAACATCGAGCATAAAATCGCCCACGACTAAAACTTTCGGCGAGCCGAGATTCGTTACCGTTTTCAGTAGGTTTTCATACATAAAATATAAATCCTTGGTTAAAAGGTCTTAAACAATGTCATTCCAGGCCTTGCCATCTTGTTCACAACAAAGCAGCGGGGCGTGGCATTCTCGTTTTTTTCAACAATGACAAATCTTTCCTTCTTGGGTGCTCTAATTACATTTTTGGCATTTTACCTGCTAACGTCTTTTCAATCAAGCCCCATAATTTCTCCTCCCCGGAAAGAAATTTTATCTCTATGCCTATATATGCAAGTGGAATCTCTGTTTTGGACGATGCCGGCCGGGTGATTTTGTTCTGGTCTTTCTGTGTAGTCAGTATCAAATCCGCCTTGAGCCTTTCGGCCTGTTCGAAAATATCCGCTATACAAGCCTCTGTATAGTGATGGTGGTCGTTAAAGATTGTTGAACCCACAAGTTCAGCTCCTGTCGTTTTAATTGTGGCCAAAAAGGACCCCGGATTTCCTATTCCGCAAAAGCCAAATATCTTCTTGGCCTTTAATTCTTCCAGAGCAATTTCTTTGTTGTCTTTTGATTTTACATAAGCCGGGGCATGTACCGACCGCGCAATTACCATGTCCGGATTGATTAGTCGCAGTTTTTCTTCAAGTTCACTTAATTCATTTTCAGCGATTTGGTCGCACCGGGTAATAACAACAGCACCGGCCCGCTTCAGCGATGAAACAGGCTCTCGCAGCAGACCTGCCGGAAGCATCCTGCCATAGCCAAAGGGCAGCGTGGCATCTATTGCGACAATATCCAAATCTCTTGCTAGTCGCCGATGTTGAAATCCGTCGTCCATAATCAGTAACTGTACTCCGAATTTGCTAATGGCTTCAGCCGCACCCGCAACACGGTCCGGATTAACAATCACTTTGACCCCTAAGTTGCTTTCGGCATGAATTGCCACTTCATCCAGATAGTGTTGAGCTTTGAGTTTTAAGCTTTGATTTGCCTTGTAGCCTCTTGTAAGTATCGCGCATCCCAAAGCTGAAATCTGAAATTTGGGATATTGAAGTATCTGCTTGCACAGCCAGACCGCAAGCGGAGTTTTCCCCGTCCCGCCGACTGTTATATTACCAATGCAGATGACTGTCGCATTAACATGATCTGCTTTTAGCCATCCTTTGGAATACAGGAAATTGTGGTACCTAATAGCAAGCGAGTAACCGGCCGAGGCAAGCCCTAAAAGTAAACGCAATATCACTGCTCCAAAACCAGCCTTTTGACCCGAAATCAATTTATGAAAATCGTCTTGGTTCATTCTTTAACCGGCATTTAAGAAATAATTTACAGCAAATAATAGTAAATGGTCGATGGTAAATAGTAAAGTAAATCTTGCTTTATGTCTTTGGGAGAGAATTGGAATATGCAAAGCAAGAGGCGTTAAAATGACATCTCTTGATTTAAGTTCTATGCTTATGATAAATGTACTAAAACATGCAGATATCGAGCTTGAATCAGAAGTTTTGATGCTGATATATTTACAGGAAGGTCAGGT
>Ga0307379_10006020_pt1 | contig 16768 bp, 16 predicted proteins | sample UN2MG_FD_202237 | JGI IMG/M metagenome (GOLD analysis project Ga0307379, IMG submission 202237) | Soil microbial communities from Risofladan, Vaasa, Finland - UN-2 | ecosystem: Environmental > Terrestrial > Soil > Coastal area > Acid sulfate soil | place: Finland: Risofladan, Vaasa | collected... | reverse complement strand
TCTGGTCATCACCGGTCAGACGGCCACGGGCAAGGAGCGCCTCGCCGTGGCCGTCGCCGAGCGTCTCGGAGGCGAGATCCTCTCGGCCGACTCGATGAAGGTGTACCGCGGGATGGACATCGGGACGGCCAAGGCGCCGCCCGACGTTCGCCGCAAGGTGCCGCACCATCTCGTGGACGTCGCCGACCCGGGTCCCGGCTCCAACGGGGCAGGCGCGCCGGGATTTTCGACGGCCCGGTGGGTCGAGTTGGCCGACGCCGCCGTCGCCGACGCGAGCGCCCGCGGACGCGTGGCCATCGTCTCCGGCGGGACGGCGCTCTACCTGAAGGTGCTCCTGGAAGGCCTCTTCGAAGGGCCGGCCGCGGACGAGCAGGTCCGCGCACGTCTCTCGGCCGAGGCCGAGGCGAACGGGGCGGACGCCCTGCATCGGCGCCTGGCTCAGGTGGACGCGGAAGCGGCCGGCCGAATCCATCCGAACGACCTCAGGCGAATCGTCCGCGCGCTCGAAGTCTGGGAACTCACCGGGTCGCCCATCTCGGCGCTTCAGACGCAGTGGGGAAATCGCCGCGGACATTACCGCGCGCTGCTCGTGGCGATCCGCCGGTCGCCCCAGGACCTGGGCCGGCGCATCGAGGCGCGGATTCACCGGATGGCAGCGGCGGGGCTCCTCGACGAGGTGCGCCGGCTCGCCGAACAGCCGGGGGGATTGCCCCCGGGGCCGAGGCAGGCGCTCGGCTATGCCGAGGTCCTGGAGCACCTGGCCGGCCGAATCACCTGGGACGAGACGTTCGAGGCGATTCGTCTGCACACGCGTCAGTTCGCGCGGGCCCAGATGAAGTGGCTTCGGCGGTTCGAGGGCCTCGTCTGGCTCGACGCGGGGCCGGATGCGCCGGTTGACGCCCTGGCCGACCGCGTCGAAACGCTCTGGCGCCAGCACGTTGCCAAGACAGAGCCGCGACCGTGAGGGAGCGGCAGCACGTGCGGGACCGTGCAAGAAGGAGGTATAGGATGGAGACCCACACACCCACCCGCGACGAAGCATGGGCACTTCTCAACGAGTACAACACGAACCCCGGCCTCGTCAAACACGCCCTCGCCGTCGAGGCCGTCATGCGGTACATGGCCCGCAAGCGCGGCCAGGACGAGGAGGCGTGGGGCGTCGTCGGCCTCATCCACGACCTCGATTACGAGCGGTTCCCCGACCAGCACTGCAAGAAAACCGAGGAGATCCTCCGCGAGCGCGACTGGCCCGAGGGCCTTGTCCGGGCCGTCGTCTCGCACGGCTACGGGCTCTGCACCGACGTCGAGCCCCAGACCGAGATGGAGAAGGTCCTCTATGCCATCGACGAACTGACGGGCCTGGTTGTGGCGACCGCGCTCGTGCGCCCGTCGCGGTCCGTCATGGACATGGCCGCCAAGAGCGTCCGCAAGAAGTGGAAGGACAAGGCGTTCGCGGCGGGCGTCAACCGCGCGGTCGTCGAGGACGGCGCCCGGCGCCTCGGCATGGACCTCGCCGACCTCTTCACCGACTGCATCATGGGCATGCGCGAGGCGGCCGAGCCGCTCGGTCTCGCGGGCCCGGCCAAAGCCTGACAAGACAATGCCTCACGCCAAGGCGCAGGCTGCAAGTGAGGGGTGCCATGCTTTCGCTTGCGAAAGCATGGTACTGGCCGGAGCACACACATGCTTTCGCAATCCCGGCCCCAACCCCAACGGGGCAGGCGCGCCGGGACGAAAGCATGGCACCCGGCTGTTGCCCCGCGCGCCCGCGTTCGTTTATAATCATTCCGGTCCCGGCGCGCCTGCCCCGTTGGGGTTGGGGCCGGGATTCTAAACCTTTGTGGCCCCTCGACCACGCTCGGGGCCACCCTGAGCCTGTCGAAGGGTGGGAATGGGTATGGCGGAGCGGGACTATTACGAGGTGCTCGGCGTCGCGAAGGGGGCCGGTCCGGACGCGGTCCGCAAGGCCTATCGCGGGCTCGCCCGCAAGTTCCATCCCGATCTGAACCCCGGCGACGCCGAGGCCGAACGGCGCTTTAAAGAACTCGGCGAGGCGTACGAGGTCCTCTCGGACCCCAAGAAGCGCCAAGTGTACGACCAGTTCGGGCGCGAAGGCGTCCGGGCGGGCGCCGCCGCCGGGGCCGGGCCGTCCGGAGTCCGCTACACCTGGACCGGCGAAGGGTCGCCCTTCGAGGACGTCGCGTTCGAGGCGTTCGCCGGCTCGGGCGGTCAGGCGGGGAGCATCTTCGAGGAGATTTTCAGCCGCATGGGAGGGATGCGCGGCCGGCGCGGGGCCCATCGGCCGGTGGTTCGCGGCCGGAACCTCGAGAGCGAAATCGACTTGTCGTTCGACCAGGCGGTGGGCGGTGTGCGGACGAGCGTTCTGGTGCAGCGTCCGGTCGGCGACGGGCGCGTCCGGCGCGAGCACCTCCAGATTAACGTTCCGCCGGGAGTCCGGGACGGCCAGCGGATCCGTCTGCGCGGCCAGGGCGCGCCGGGCGCGGGCGGGGCGCCCGCCGGCGACCTGTATCTGAAGGTCCGCGTCCGTCCGCACCCCTACTTCCGGGCCGAGGGGCGCGACGTGACCATCGACGTGCCGATCTCCGTCGCCGAGGCCGCCCTCGGCGCGACGGTCGACGTGCCGACCGTCCACGGCCGGACGAGCGTTCGCATCCCGCCGGGCACGGCGGGCGGAGCGAGGCTGCGGCTGAAAGGTCAGGGCCTCGCCGACGCCAAGGGCGACTCGCGCGGCGACCAGTACTGCGTCGTTCGCATCGTGCCGCCCAAACGCCTCGACGAGCGCCAGAAGCGCCTGTTCGAGGAACTGCGCGAGGCCTCGGGCCCGGGCCCCCGGGCCGACGTCCCCTGGGCCGCCGAGACCGACAGCCCCAAGGCGCGCCGGGACGGCGCCGACGACAAGGACCGCTAGCGGGGAGCATGCCTATGAACACGCCGAACGAACCCGAGACGTATTCGGTCCAGCAGGCGGCCGAGAGGCTAGGCGTCAGCCCCGCCGACGTCGAATCGTACGTCGAGGAAGGGCTCGTCGAGCCGGCGCGGGGGCCGGCCGGGCAAAGGTCGTTCAGCCGGGCGCAGATGCGTCGGCTCTGGACCGTCGTGACGCTGCATCGCGACCTGGGCGTCAACCTGCCCGGGGTAGGGGCGGTGCTGCAACTGCGGGAACAGTTCGAGCAGATGCGGCGTGATTTGGCGACGCTCGTCGAGATCGTCGAGCGGGAACTCGGGCCCGACGTCTGGGACCGCCTCTGGCCCGAAGGCCGGCCCCGGCCGGGCGTCAACATCTCGATCGAGGGCATCTCGGAACCCGGCGCTCCCGAAGCGGGCGAGGCGCAGCAGCACGGGGCGCCGGAACCGGAGGAACGCGAGTGAACGCAAACCTTGCGCCGTGGCTTGCCTTGAGCGCCCGAGGCGAAGGATGGGCCTGGTGGATGGTTCTGGTCGCCGGTCTGATCCTTGTTTTCTTTCTCTTGAGCGTTTTGCGGCGGCGGCTGGTTCAGCCGATGGACCACAAACCGAGCGACACGACCGACGCGTGGGCGGAGGCCGGCCGGCGGCTTTCCGTGAAGCCGGACGACGAGGACGCAGAGGACGCCGAGTCCGAGGACACCGGATGAGCGAGTCGCCCGCGCCACGACCGACGCTGAGGCGCCGCGAGCGGCTCCTGGCCGCGAGCGACTTTCGCGCCGTCTATGCCGCACGCGCCCGCGCGGGCGACGGGCGGCTGGTCGTCTACGCACGCCCGAACGGGCGCGACGTGACGCGGCTCGGCGTGTCGGTGGGGAAACGGTGCGGAAAAGCGGTCGGCCGGAATCGGGTCAAGCGGCTTCTGCGCGAGGCGTTCCGGCAGGCCCGGGCCGACTTGCCGCGAGGCTACGATGTGGTCCTCGTCACGCTCGGGCGGGACTACACGTTTGAGGAGTTGGACCGGCGGATCCGCACCCTCGTGCCGGAGGCCGTCCGCCGGGCCCGGGAGCGTGCGGCCGAGAGGTCCGGCGCGGAAGGAGCGGCAAGGTGAAGGTCACGGCCGGAAGGACGCGGGGGTTCAACGCCCGGCCTTGAGCGGAGCGAAAGGCCGGGATGTCCCGGAGAAGAGACCTGACTTTCTTCAGGTCTCATCTCCGGGCGTTAGAACATTTTGCATCGGGCGCTGTAGCGCGGGGGTTTATCCCCCGCGCACAAACAGCGCGGGGCACAAGGCCCCGCGCTACGAAAGGCATCTTTTCGACAGAGCATCACAAGGGGAGAGGGAGTTATGAAACAGGCGCGGGGGTGGCTGGGGCGCGAGGTGCGGCTCCTGCTGGTTTTCGCGGTCCGTCTCTACCAGGTTTCGCTGGGCATTCTGTGGGGGCCTTCCTGCCGCTACACGCCGACGTGCAGCCAGTATGCGATTGAGGCGTTCGAGCGTCACGGCGTGTGGCGCGGCGGGGTGTTGGCGGTGTGGCGGATTCTGCGATGCCACCCGCTGGCGCGTGGCGGGTACGACCCCGTGCCGCCCGCGCCGAGCGAAGAAGACAGGTGATTTAAACGCAGAGGGCGCAGAGGACGCTGAGAACGGCAAAGATAGGGGAACAGCAAATATTTTTTGCCGTTGTTACTCGATCTTTTCTCTGCGATCTCTGCGCTCTCTGCGGTGAAAAAAACCGTTACTCCGTGACGCCGGCGCGGGCCTTGAGTTGCTCGAGGCGTTCGCGGATGGCCTGGGCCTGCGGCGAGTCGGGGTACTTTTCCATCAACTCGACGGCGAGGTTATAGGCCTCGCGGTGCCGGCTGGTCTGGACGTGCTCGGCGATGCGGGCCTCCCATTCTCGGCGTTCCATGACGGCGGCGTTTCGGCGGAGTTCCTCGACCTGGCCGGCCAGCGCGTGGGACTCGGGGCTGTCGGGGTGTTTCTGGAGGAGGGATTCGGCCACGCGAAGCGCCTGGCGCCAGTGGCGGCGCGCCGCGAGGTGCTCGATCTCGCGATACAGGCGCTGCTGTTCCTGGCGCTGGTTGCCTTCCTGTTCCATCCGGACGGTTTCCGGCAGCCGGGCCGCGTCGGGGTTCTCGGGGTACTGTTCGGCCAGGGCGCGCGCCATCTCCATCGCGCGCTCCCACAGTCCCAGGCCCATGTACCGCTGGATCTGGTCGGTGATGGCGGTGATCTCGGTTTGTTCGTGCTGGCGGAGGGATTCGGAGAGACGGGCCTCGAGTTCGGCGACCTGGTTGGAGTCGGCATAGCGGGCGCGGAACTCTTCGAGCCGTTCCTGGGCGTCGCGGTACTTGGCGGCGTTGATGAGGGCTTCGATCTCGCGCCGAAGGGCCTGCTGGCGGTGTTTCTTCGCCAGTTGCCGCTTCGCACCCTTCTCGTCTTCCCCCAGGAGCGTGTTCTCCATGATCTCCGACAGCAGGCTGACGACTTCCTGGTGGGACGCGGTTTCCAGTTCCGTACTCCCCTGGCCGCCCTCGCGTTTCTGCTCCAGGGTGCGGAGCGTCCGCTCCATGAGTTTCGCGCTGACCGAGGCGCTGAACGCGTACTTCAAGAGCAGCGCCAGGCACATCGGCAGGACGCCGAGCACCGCGCAGCCGGCGAAGACCCCCGTCGCGATGACCAATTCCACGAAGGAAAGGTGTTCCTGAACGGCTTTCAGGACGGCGGCGCCCAAGGCCACCGCGGCGCCGGCCCACGCGGCGACGGCGAAGAACCAGAGCATCAGCGCTACGGCGCCAGGCCGAGGCAATTCCTTACCGATGGGTTTTCCTTCCGGGAACCGGGTCATGCCGTCTCTCCTTTTTCAAGGTTCGCCTGTCTGGCCGGCCGGCGCTCCCCCGCCTCAGGGGACAGAAAATTCGCGTACGGCGTCAGTGACGTTTGGGCCGGGGTTTCTGTTGCGCGGGGCTTTAGCCCCCCCGCGGCCCTGCGCGGGGGATAAACCCCCGCGCTACAGTCGGCAAGAGCGGTCGCCACAACCGTAACTCACGCATTACAAATTCGCCAGGAATTTTCTTGACCGCTCCCGGCCGGGATCCTAACATCGCCGTTCTTCATAACTCCGGCCCATCCCAGCGCAAGGGCCTCGCTCGGCGTCTTCGGACGTGTGGGCGGGGCCCGATTTTCTTGCGCCGGCGCCGAGCCCTATTCTAACACGGGAGGGGGTTGGAGAAAAGATTTCTGTGCGGGGATTTTCCCCGTCCGCGGGAAGGGGTGCAGCGAAGTCAAGGGATCGGATTAGTCGTGCCGGCGCCGGCGGGCCCAGGTGGCGATCGCCCCCATGCCGATAAGCAGGAGCGACGCAGGCTCCGGAACCACCGGGACGATGGGAATGGGGCCGCCGCCCCCCCCGCCGCCGCCCCCCCCGCCGCCCCCGCCGCCGCCCTCGTCGCCGCCGGGCGGCGTGCCGGAGCCGCTGCCGCCGGACCCGAACTCGTAGGGGCCCGCCCCGCTTTCATACGGGTAAATGGCCAGGCCGGTGGGATGGTTGATCGGGCGTTCGCGCGGCAGCCAGTCGATCGGCAGTTCTGCCGTGCCCACCAGGGCCACCTTCACGTTGCCCGTTTCCTGTCCTTGCGAGGCCACGACCGAGATGTTCATGCCCATCTGCGAGAGGAACGTCGGCAGGACGCCGAGGTCCAGCCCGACGGCCATGGCTGTCTGCGATTCCTTGGCGGGCGTTTCGACCGGTCGCCGGCCGAACGTATCCGTTCCGGACCCGATGTCGGCCGAGTCCACGCGCGTCCGGTGGTCCACGGCCAGATAGGTGTGCGGCTCCAGGCCGGGACCCTCGAAGGGGGCCGCGCCGGCGGAAATCTCCAACGCCAGCATCATTTGCATGCTGACGTGCGGCCGGATGTAACTGATGGCGGATTCGTTCGCGAGGATCCAGTTCTGGATCGACCCGGGCGGGGTGCCGTTCATGTACCGGCTCATGCCGCCCGGACCGAGCGCCAGCACCGACGCAAACGCAAGGGGATTGGCCCGCTCGTCCGACGACGCATTCGCAAGACCCGTCACTTCGGGATACACGAACGACGCCAGTCCGATGGAAGTGGCCGGTTCGGCCGGCGCCTCGAACACCACGGTGCGATACGCGTCCGCCGCCGTCCACGCGGAATCCCCGGCCGCCAGATCCAGCGGGCGTGCGGCCCAGCCTCTGAAGATCCGGCCACCGGGCGGCGCCAGGTACACTTCAACGAGTTCCTGACCATCGGCCGTTAGGGCCAGCGACGGTTCGAAACCGCCCGGAGTCCTGTCCACAAAGAGGTTCCCGTCGGGGATGCTGGCGCCGGCGCCTACGCTCGCCAGCCAGAGGCCCGCCGCGATCCCCAACACCGCCCGAAAGGTGGCCTGAAACATAGCGACTGTCCCTTCATGTCCTTCGGGGGAGCGGGGGACGACATGTCGCGCCGACGGCGTGGAGAGAAACCACGCACGACGCAAAGTCCCGCCACATTGGAGGGCTACATCGCTTAGCCCGCTTTCCCCGGGTGCATCTCGGCAGGGATATAAAACCCTGCCGCTAGACAGTATACACAAGAATGGCGGAAATGCAAATTCCCGAGAAAGATTCCGGGCCGGCGGGGCGGATAAAGGGCATCTGCCGGACGAATAAACCGCTTTTCGGCCGTTTGGATTCTTCCCTTCCAGCCCAGCCGGTCCGGACGGAATGCCGGCAGGAACGTCCGATAATCCGCTGCACGCACCCCCTAACGCCTCGCCGTTCGAGCCCGCCGCGGCAGCGGCGGGTCATGTTCCCTACCGCGCCCTTCCCCCGCGCGCCGTGAAGAAAGCCCGCAGATGAGCCCCGGTCTCAGCGGGGCGAATCTGCGGGCTTTCACGCCGCCCGCCGAAAACAACCCGAACACCCTTCCCCCGCGCGCCGTTCACATTTAGCCGCCGCGCTTCCGCCGTCGCCAAGGCTATGGCGGACAAGTGCGCGGCGCGTGCCGCCTCAATCTCGCAGTTCCACGTGCCAGTACGCCGCGTCCAGAAACTGCTGCCACGAACGGTACTTCGGGTCGCGCGCGTGCAGGGTGATGACCGGGCTGAAACGCGGGGCCTTCGGCTCGCGCACCAGGTGCAGGCCCGCCTCCGCGGGCGTCCGCCCGCCCTTGCGCACGTTGCACTTCAGGCACGCGCACACGACGTTCGCCCAGAGGGTGTGTCCGCCCCGGCTCCGCGGGATCACGTGGTCTATCGAAAGGTCCGACGTCCGGAACCGCCGGCCGCAGTACTGGCACCGGTTCGCATCGCGCGCAAAAAGGTTTCGGCGCGAGAGGCGCACCCGCGTCTTCGGCACGCGGTCGTAGCGCACCAGGCGGATGACGCGCGGGACGGCCAGATCGAAACGCACCGTCCGGATCCACTCCTGGTGCAGCGCCGGCTGGAACTTCCGCCGGTATTGCGAGAGTTCAGCCCACGAGAAAAAATCGTAGCAATTGTACGACTCGTCCTCGACCGACACGACCTCCGCCACCTCTTTCCACAATAGAACGAACGCGTGACGCGCGCAGACCACCCGCACCGCCATGAACAGGCGGTTCAGCACCAGGACGCTCGAGTCCAGGGCGCTGGGGGCCGGCGCTGCCACGATAGGTGCGTCGCTCATCCCTGCTTTCCTCATGAGCGTGAATCACCCCATACTATAGACCCAACCGCCCCCCTTGTCCACTGTCTCCTTGCTTTGGCGGCGCCGTGGCCTGCCTGCCGTTCATTCTACATTCTGCATTCCGCCTTCTGCATTCTACGCCCCTCACCGCCCGCAATTGCCGATCAAGTTTGGAATAAGGAAGAGCCACCAGGCCGCGGCCCCGACGGTGGCCAAGAATATGGCCGCCAGGCTCCACCGGTTCGCACGCCGAAGCGCACGAGAGGTCCACCACTGCCGCCGCGCGCCCGCGATCCGGCTCGACAACTTGAATGCCCGGTACAAGACCAACGGCGCCAGCGGCCCGAGCAGCAGCGCAAGAGCCGCCAGGCCCAGCGCCTGACGCACCATATGGGCCTCCTCCTCGCTTGTCTCCTCGTCGACCTGCGGTTCGTCACGCTGGTGTTCCGCCAACACGGCTTGGGCGTCTTCGAGACGGCCTAGAGGCACAACGCCCCGGACCCCGCTGCGTGACTGATAGGCCCACACGCCCCAACTCGCAATCAGGGGCCCGTCAACCCACGCGGGGATGCCCTGGACTTTCAGGAGGGAGGCCAGCACTTCTGCATCTTGAACGTTCCCAGCCGAAGCAGCCACCGCCAGCCCGCCGTCCTGGTACGCCTCCGGTTCCGTCGGCTGTCCCTCGCGCTCGACACGCTTTTTGAGTTCGTCGGTAAGGGCCGCTTCCCCCTCCTTCGACAGGATCGCCGAAGGGACCCAAAGGAGGAGCGCCAGACCCAAAGCCAGCAGCACCGCCCCGAGTCCGGCTACGACAAAAAGTTCCCCGGACCCGGCACGGAAGCCGCCAATGGCGCTCAGCAGTATGAAGATGCCGACTAGCAGCGCCAGCGCGCCCATTCCGTAACAGGTGAATCGGATCCAGAATCGCCCCGCCCGATCCGTTTCCACGTGAACTCCCGTTACCTGCCGCCCCTCCGCTCGCCGTCTAACGCCCCGCTTGCGGCTCAGCCCTTCATATCCATATCAACCCCCGTACCGTTCCACAAGGCCCCGCCCGGCCCCGCGCCGTTAAAGCCCGGGGATGAGCGCGAATTTTACCCGCCTCCGGCGGGCCCCGGGACGCCTTTCCCCTGCTTGCCACGGTGTAGTCCCGGTGGCCGGGACGAAGCCGGGCCGCCCGCGCGCCGTTGCCGTCCCGCGCGCCGTTCACCCGCCCGCCGCAGCCCCGGGGCTCGAGGGGGGATTAGGGAATGGTGTCATGTATCTCGCTGTCGGCTTCCACGGCCGGCGCGCCGCATTCCGGGCAGAACTTGTTCCCGGGCGATAGCGCGTGGCCATTCACACAACGGCGTGCGGCGTCGCGCTCCCGCACGTGCAGGGCCGAATACAAGATGGCGAAAGCGGCAGAATAGAAGCCCATCCAGTGACCGGAGAACAGACGCAACGCCAGAAGGACCGGGCCGGAATCCGAAACGGCCGCCTTCTCCCCTCGCGACAGTAGGAAGAGCGTAAAGAAAAAATTGAACAGTGCGTAGCCGAAAAACAGGTAGGTATTCCATCGCATCCAGGAGGGACACCCTCGCAGCGCAGCTTTCCAGAAGTCCTTCCTCTTGAAATCTTTCGTAAGGTGGCAACTTACAAGGACGGCCGGAAACCACACCACAAAGATCCCGACATGCAGCCCCCACGTGCAACTCCCGAAAAGGTCAATCCCCAACAGGGCGCCACCGTGGACCAACAGGCTCAAAGCAAACCCAAGTGCTGCCAGCACCATGAAGAACGTCAGGATTACGGCCATTCGCCTCTCCCCCCCGCTCGGCCGGCGCCCGACATCCGGCCAGCTGACAGGATAGACTTGTCTGCCGCACGAATCAAGCCGCGGGCCGCCTCCATCACCCACCGCGCCGCGTCGCCTGTTTCGCCGTCCCCCGCGCCGTTAACGCCCGGGGATGAGCGCGAATTTTACCCGCCTCCGGCGGGCCCCGGGACGCCTTTCCCCCGCACGCCGAAAACAACGCGAGCGCCCCCGGTCGAGACCCCGAAGGCGCTCGTCCTCGAATAATAACCGCTCTTGCCGGTCACGCCGCCTTCTTGCGCCGTGCGGCCAGGAAGGAGAGGACCGTTCCCGCCGCCAGAATGCCGAGCGTCGCCGGTTCCGGCACCTGGATCACGTCGTTGCCGCACCCCGTCGTCTGGTGAGCCTCGACGGCCCCCCACGGCCCGCCCGCGAGCCCCAGCGTGTTCAAGTCCACCAGGTACTCGAACAGGAACGTGCCGTTCTCCGCCCCGCCGTAGTTGAACGTCGCGGTGTTCACCATCGCGCTGCCCAGGAAGAGCGACGAATCGATCGTGCCCTTGACGGCCCATGGCCCGGCGATCGAGGGAATCGTCGCCGATGGGCCGTAGTCGTTCGCCACCAGCGCCGTCGAGCCGTAGTAACTCCCCGTCCCCGTCTGGAGCGTCACGACGTCGCCCGTGCCGCTGATCTGGTACACGGCCCCGGCGTCCAGGCCCTGGTTCGCCGCCTGCGTGACGATGCCGAACTGCTGGCCCCCGAGCGTCACGAACACGTCGCCCAGGTAGAACGTGTTCCCGTAGGCCGGAACCGCCGCGCTCGAGGCCACGGTCAGAATCTGGAGTTGGTTGTTGCTGAACCGCAGGTACATTTCCTCCACGTCCGACGCCTCCCCACCGCTCGCGAGGCCCGGGCTCGGCTCGTGCCCGATGCCCGGATACGAGATGGGCGAATAGTTGTTGCTGATCGTGAAACTCAGCCCGTTCTGGAACTGATTCGCCTGGTTCGGCAACGTGAAGGGTGTCACGCCCCAATCCGTCACCTTGCCGCTCCCGTCGATGATCATGCCGAGGGCCGGCACCGTCAGCGACAGGCACGTCACAACGGCCACAGCCAATGTTGCGGTCTTCATCTTGCGTCTCCTTTGAAGCCAAGGTCCCAAGGTTCCTGCTGCGTCCCACTCCGAAGGACTGCGGGTCGAGGCTTGAGTCTCTAGGGGGGGTGAAACCGTGAACCGCCGTGGGCCACGAGAAAGCCTACTGGTAAACGAAGGCCGGTCAAATGCGCGGCTCGTCGCCCGCCGCAAAACCTGCGGAGGATGCGAGGGCAATGGCTTCACGACAAACGGGCGGGGGGCACAACAGGATGGGCCTTCAGGCAGGCGGACCCCTATAAGTGGGGTTCACGCGCCAGCTGCGCCGCACGGGGAGCCCGCCAGGCAAAGCGACTTTCGCGCCCGGACGGACGCCTCCGCCCTTTGCGCGCGCACGCCGCTTTTGCGGACGATTTTTCCCGTGCCGTCACATTTAGCCGCCCGCTTGCTTGCCCTGAGCGCCGTCGAAGGGGCGGGCGTGTGTTTTTCAAAGCCCGCAGATGAATCCCGACGACTTGTCGCGGCGAAGTCCGACTTGTCACGGCGTAGCCCAACGGGCGAAGACGGAAGACGAAGCCGGAAGTCGGGATGAATCTGCGGGAACCCCCCAAACGCCGCACCGCGCAAAAAACCCTGCGCCGCGACCCGAAGTTTACCCGTCCGTGGCGGGGGGAGCGCGCGCCGTTTGCCGCTACGTCAGTATGCGGCCCGCCGTGCCATCAGCGGGCCCAATGCCTGATTATTTCCGAAAAAAGCAAACCCCAGCACGCGATGAACGAGACCGTGGCCAGCAACATGGCAGCGAGCGTCCAGCGATGCGCCCGCCGCAGGGCGGGGGAAGCCCACCATTGCCGGCGGGCACCGGCGATTGCCGCCGACAATCTGAAAGCGCGAAACAAGATGTAGAGGCCCACCGGTGCGAGAAGAATCGCCGCTGCACTTAAGGCCATGGCCTGACGCACCATCCGCGACTCCTCCTCGCTGGTCTCCTCCTCGCTGGTCTCCTCCTCGCTTATCTCCTCCTCGCCTGTCTCCTCCTCAGCCGATTCCTCGGCGACCGGCGGTTCGTCGCGCCGGCGTTCCGCCAACACGGCCTGGGCGTCTTCGAGGCGGCCTTGAGGCACAACGACCCGGACCCCGCCGCGTGACTGATAGGCCCATATGCCCCAGCTCGCAATCAGGGACCCGTCAACCCATGCCGGGATGCCTTCACCTTTCAAACGGGACGCAAGGAGTTCCGCATCTGGAAGGGTCTCTGCCGTCGCCGCCACCGCCAGCCCGCCGTCCTGGTACGCCTCCGGTTCCGTCGGCAACCCTTGGCGTTCCGCCCGCTTTTCCAGGTCGCGCCCTTCCTGCCATTCCTCCTCGCGGACGATGGTGAGCCTCACGCCGTTCCAGAAAAGAAGGAATCCCACCAGAAGCACAACCAGTCCGCCGACGAACAGCGCGATGCCGCTCAGCAGGTTCTCTCGGTTCCCCAGGCCCTGCGACACAACCCATACGCCCGCCGCCATCACCACCACGCCGGCGGCCGCGTACCCCGCCGCCGCGATCCCCCTGGATACGCCCCGGTTCTCAGCCATGATTTGCCCCCGCCCGCCCCCAACTACGCCGCCCCACTCCGCCTTATTCTCCCGAAACGTCCCCTCCGCTCGCCGCTTAACGCCCCGCTTGCGGCTCAGCCCTTCATATCCATATCAACCCCCGCACCGCTCCGCAAGGCCCCGCCCGGGACGCCTTTTCCCCCTGGCGAATCCCCGTGAACCGCGCCAAGGGCTGGACGCCGCGGGCGCCGCCTGCCATAATCGACCGGACACGCAGCACAAGGGGAAGGAGACCGCCATGCTCAAGATGCACGAAGTGGTCGGCACGTCGCCGCAGAGTTTTGCGGAGGCCGTCAAGGCGGCCGTCAACCGCCTGCTGGCGGCCGGGGAGAAGGTGCACTTCTTCACCGTCTCGGAACTTCGCGGCTCGGTCCGCGACGGGAAGATCGAGTGCCAGGCCGTCGTCAAGGTCGCCGTCGAATCCTGACCTCCAGCCGGCGTGCCCGTTTCGCCGCCGCGCGCCGTTAACGCCCGGGGATGAGGCCACGAAGGGGCCGAATCCCCGGGACGCCTTTCCCCCCGGCGAATCCCCGCGTTCCGCGTCGAAAGGATTGATTCCGGGGCGGAAATGGATATACTTCCGGGCGGCCTGCAGGAATTCAGTCCGGGGTGCAAGCGGCTTTGGGTTCGGAGAGTCCAAGATGCGAATCCTGCAATTTGTCTGCAAACCCGTTGTCTGCACGTTCACCCTCCTGGTGATCGTCCATTCATCCTTCAGCGCGCCCGACGCTGCATTCCAGGTCGAGCCCTTGTCCGAGGAGCAGGCCGTGGAATACAAACTGGATGCCTCCTTCTACAAGAAGTGCACGCAGGTTCAGGACATTCTCATCGCCAGTTCGGACAGGGTTTCCGACCACGCCCACCGCGAAACGGCGTACCTGTTCGACGTGATTATGAAGGAGATCGCCCCGCAGGTCGCCCAGCGCATTCGCGATCGAAAGGTGCTGTGCCTCCTCATCGGCCACGCCGAACTGACTTCCGAGTTGCCGCAGTTCGCCTCCGGCAAGACCGGGGAAGAACTCGACTTCTACAACTGGCGAAACCGTGGATCGGTCGGCACGGAAAACGGCCGTCTCACCGTCGTCTTCGCCGAGGAAGACGTGCTTGAGTATGAAGGCGGCATGCGACTCGAAAGCATTCTCGTTCACGAGTTCGGCCACGTCATCCAAAAAGCGGGCTTCGACGAGGAGTTGCAGAGCCGCCTGGTCGAAACTTTCAAACGCGCCAAAGCCAAAGGCCTCTGGAACGACGGCTATGCCGCCCAGCGTTTCCGGCGGGTGAAAAGCGAAAAACCGGTCAGCCTCTTCGATGCCCTCGTCCAATCGTTCCCGGACGAATCGCCTGAACTCATCCGAAAGTGCCTGGACGGTGGAAGCGTCCTCGTCAATGGCCAACCCACCCACGCGAAGGTCCGGGTCACCAAAGCCGATAAGGTGCTCATCGTGTTCGGCGGCGAGAAGGAGTGTTACGCCGCAACGAATTTCTCGGAATACTGGGCGGAAGGCGTGCAGTACTGGTACAACGCCACCAATCGAATCATGGACCACGACCACAACCTCATCCGCAGCCGCGAGATGCTCAAGGCCTACGACACCGACCTGGCCGAACTCTGCAAAGATGTGTTGGGCGACTCCGGCTGGCGCTTCGTTTCACCCCGCACCCGCGCGGGCGAAGGCCACCTCAAGGGATTCGACCCGGCCACAGCCCCCAAGGTCGTGAAACCCGACAACATCGAACAAGCGGATCAAGATTACTACGACAAATATTGGAAAGACTTCTGGAAACGCCTGCGCGACAAATACGCGGTTAACGCCCGGGGATGAGCGCAGCGAATCCCCGGGACGCCTTTCGACCCCGCCGCTTATTTCCGCCCCGCGCGCCGTTCGAGCCCGCCGCGCCCACCGCGCGGCGGGTCTTCGACGACTCACTCCACGGGAACCGCCTGTAGATGTTGGTGCTGGCCAAGTCGGATGCGCCGGATTTCCGCCTTGACTTCCGGAATGGCCGAGGGCGGCACGCTCAGCGAGCGGAACCCGAGTTCAACCAGGCGGGGGATGGCACGTTTGCGGCCGGCCAGTTCGCCGCAGAGGCTCAACGGGAGGCCGCCGGCGGCATCGGCCGCAAGTTCGAGGAGTTTGATGACGGCCGGATGGTCATCGACGAAGTATCGGCTGACCAGGGTGTTCTCTCGGCCTGCGGCCATGGTGTACTGGGTCAGGTCGTTCGTTCCCGCGCTCAGAAAGTCGGCGTGTTGAGCGATCTGGTCGGCCGAGAGCGCCGCGGCAGGGGTCTCGATCATCGCGCCGAGCGGAGGAAGGCGCCCGGTGCCGAGGCCGCGTGCGGTTGCGAGGAGGACCCGCCGGACTTCGAGCATCTCTTCGGCCAGGGCGACCATGGGGACGAGAATCCGCACCGTGTGGTCGCGGGCCAGCCGCAGGAGAGCCCGCAACTGCGTGTTGAGCAGTTCCGGATACTCCAGCAGCAGCCGCACACCGCGCCGGCCGAGGGCCGGGTCGTGCTCCGGCGCGAAACGCGCGAACGCCAGGGGTTTGTCGCCGCCGGCATCGAGCAGGCGGACGGTGATCGGCTTGTCCTTCATCGGCTCAAGCGTGTCTCGGAGACCCTCGAGGAGTTCCTCTTCGGATGGGGGGCGTCGGCGCGAGAGGTACAAGCCCTCGATGCGGCAGAGCCCGATGCCGTCGGCCCCGTTGGCGGCGGCGGCGCAGACGTCTTCCCGGGAGCAGACGTTGGCCTCGACGCGAACGAGCAGCCCGTCCTGGGTCCTGGCCGGTTCATGGCAGCCGCGACAGGGGCCGGCCGACCGGGCCCTGTGTTGCTCGATCCGCCTGGCGAAGCGCCCTTCGGTTACGCCGTCGGGACGGACGACGACCGTCCCGCGTGTGCCATCGACCAGGACCCGGTCCGCCGGCCGGATGCGGCGGGTCGCTTCGTCTATCCGCGAGACGGCGGGGATGCCGACCTGCCGGGTCAGGATGGCGGCGTGGGATAGCCGCCCCCCCGCTTCAACGACGACGGCAACGACGGATCGGCGCGACAGACACACCGTGTCGGAGGGAAGCAGGTGCGTTGCCACCAGAACGCTTCCGGGAGGGATGTTCGCGAGGGCATGGGCGCCGACCCCGGTAAGGCTCGTGAGCAGCCGGCGCCGGAGGTCGGCGATGTCGTAGGCGCGGTCGCGGAAGAGTTCCGTGTCCAGCGTTCGGAACTTGTGTTCCCAACGTTTGAAGACGTGTTGGACGGCCGACTCGGCGTCGTGTCGACCTTCGGCCAGTCCTTTCTGAATCTCTTCGAGGATGAGCGGGTCGGACAGGAGGGCCCCTTGAGCGCGGAAGATGTCCGCCGTTGCCGCATCGAACTCGACCTCGGTCTGGCGGGCCGTGGCCTGCAAGTCGGCGAGGACCTCCTCGATGGCGTTGTCGATGCGGGCGCGCTGCTGGGGGATGGTGAGGCGGTCCCCCGGCGGGTCATCCGCATGGCCGTTGCGGTCTTCCCAGGGATCGAGATTGTAAACCCAGGCGTTGCCGGCGGCCAGGCCGGGCGAGACGCCGAGGCCGACGAGTTTGAGCGATGGCTCCGGGCCCGTCACGGGCTGCTACCCCTCTAAGCGGTTTCAGGTAAATCCTGTCACCTTGTCGCGGGGGGGGGGTGGCGA
>Ga0307379_10006018_pt1 | contig 16770 bp, 19 predicted proteins | sample UN2MG_FD_202237 | JGI IMG/M metagenome (GOLD analysis project Ga0307379, IMG submission 202237) | Soil microbial communities from Risofladan, Vaasa, Finland - UN-2 | ecosystem: Environmental > Terrestrial > Soil > Coastal area > Acid sulfate soil | place: Finland: Risofladan, Vaasa | collected... | reverse complement strand
GCGCCAACTCGAGTTGGCGCCCAAAGAGGTGTCGGCCTACACGGTCCTGAGCGACAAGCTGCTTCGGAACGCAGCCGCCGCCGGCCCGTACGTCGAGAACAAGTTGCGTCAGGCGATCCTGGCCGCGGAGGACGTGGCGTTTATCTCCGGGACCGGTGTCGCGCAGCCCCTGGGCTTCCTCGGCCACGCCTCGGCGGTGAACGTCCCCCGTACCGCCCCGGGCCTCATCGCCTATGCCGACGTGATCGACATGTACGCTCGTCTCCTGATCCGCCAGGGCTCGCCCGTCTGGATCGGCAACCCGACGTGCCTCCCGCAGTTGATGCAGATGGTCGACGCGGGCAACCACGTGGTCTGGCAGCCGAATGCTCGCGAGGGTGAGCCGCCCACACTCATGGGCTTCCCCTGGCTGCGAAACGAGCGACAGCCGGTGCTCGGCACGGCCGGTGACCTCATGCTCGTCAACCTGTCCTTCTACGTCATCAAGGACGGGGCGGCGATGGTTATCGACGTGTCGCAGCACGTCAAGTTCCTCTCCAACCAGAGCGTCATCCGCGCGGTCTGGAACGTGGACGGGCAGCCCACGCTGTCCAGCCCACTCCTTCTGGAGGATGGCGCCACCACGCAGTCGCCATTCGTGGTGCTGAACTAAGGCGATCCGATGGGCTGTTAGTTCAGCCGACTCGAGTGAGAATCGGGAGGGCTCGGTTGGAGCCCGGGCCCTCCCGGTGAGAGCATAGACGGACAGACAAGCAAGAGAGGAGACGCACGATGAGACGTCTCAGCGAAGCTGAAAAGTTTGACGCGGCGATCGAGTACCAGGCGTTGGCGACGCCGGCGCCCGGTATCACGAGCCGCTACTTCAAGCTGGACAAGTGGTGCAAGGCTGTCTTCGCCGTGATCGTGGACACGCTGGCTCTCGCCGACACGGTGGTCTGTGAGGTCTGGGAGGATCTCGTCAACACCGGCGCGACCGGCGCGGCCATCGGCGGGGTGGCCCCCACGGCAACCGCTACGATCATCGCGAACACGAATGCTACGGTTGTGTCCATAACCGTGGGCGTGGTTCAGGTGGCTGACACCGTCACCATCAATGGTGTGCTGTTCACCGCCGCCGCGGCCCCCGATCACCCGAACCAGGTCTTCGACCAGGTCTCCGGTGTGGCTGCGACCATCGCCACGGACCTGACAACCTGCATCAACCACGCTGCTGCTCAGGCGTTGTTCGTCGCCGCGGGCGGGGCAATCACGGCCGCCGCAGTCGGCGCCGTCGTGACTCTCACGGCCACCGAGGCGGGCGAGGTCGTGCTGACCGTCGTCTCCTCGAATGCGGCGCGGCTCGCGATCGCGACCGTTCAGGCCATCGCCTACATCGAGGTCGAGGATACTGCCCTCTCGGCCGCGGACAGTTGGGTCGCTATCAACCTCGTCGGGCCGGCCACGGCAAATGCCACGGCCGTGCTGGTGCGAGGGGACAGTCGCTACCAGCCAGTCGGGCAGCAGGTAGCGGCCTCGGACACTGACAGCTAAGGCTGACCGATGCGAGTCAGGTTAGTCCAAAGGCTGACGTTGAACGGCGAGACGTTTCAGGCGGGGGAGGTGGCTGAGCTGCCATCTCCCACCGCCCTCGCCTGCCTGCGGCGGGGGACGGCGGTGCGCGCCGACATGCCTGTCGCGAACCGCGTGGAATCTCCACCACAGAACCGGGTCGAGGCCGCACCGGAGAACCGGGTGGAACCGCCTCCGGAAGACCAGGCAGAGGGACCGGCGGAGAACCGCGACTCCTGGTGGCGTCGCTGGAGACGCAGGGTAGGGAGAACCTAGCATGAGTGCCGTCGCGGACCGGCTGGACCTATCGACCGCGGACAAGACGGAGCTGGACGTTGTCCGAGAGTATCTGCGAGTGCAGCTCTCTTCGGAGGGCACGCTCGCGGAGTCCGAGTTCGTCGGCATGGGGGATGGTCTCAATCCCATCTTCGCACTCGACCATTTCCCCGTGCTGGCGGGGACGCTACGCCTGCTCGTCGGCGGCGTGCTTCAGACCGAAGGCGCGGCCGCGAACTATATGATCGTACTCGCCACCGGCGCCGTCACGTTCAACGCCGGCAGCATTCCGGCCGTCGGCGCCCCGGTCACGGGCAGCTACTACCACGGCACGGACCCGGTCGGGCCGGACGATACCATCCTCGCCAGTCTGGTGCTCGCGGCGAAGCAGGCCGCGGACGCGTACCTCAATAACCCCTTCGAGGTGAACATCCCGCAGATCACGCTTGCGGGCGTGACGGCGGCTGAGGGCGTGACGATCGACGGCGCCAGATTCATCGCCGCGGCCGCGACGGACGTGACCGAGCGGGAGTTCAAGGTCTGTGTGAGCGACACTCTGACCGCCGACGAGCTGTGCACCTGCATCAACAGCCCCCTCATGGCTGGGGATGGGGGGGGCTATGGCCTGTCCGGCGTGACCGCCACGAACAGCGCCGGCGTCGTCAAGTTGACGCGGCGGTCTGGCAGGCTGGCGCCGATCGTCGCCGCGAGCGCCTATGCCTCGCTCCTGGTCCAGTATCTGCGGACGGAGCTGGCGATTCCAGAGCCCGTAGCGACCTGGGTGTTGCAGCGAGTCGGCCGCGGCTATGTGCGCCGTACCGAGGGCATGGAGAGAGAGAGCACGTCCGGTCTTGGCTCGGCAGATTGGGGCGAGGAGAACTTCGATCAGCTCGACCCGTACCGGCTGAGTCCGGGGCTTTAGGGAGCGACGATGGACGCCGGCGGCTACAGAGACCGCGTCAAGATCGAGCTCTGCACGAGGACGCAGACGGCGACGGGCTGGGAGGAAACCTGGTCCGACGTGCAGACGCGTTGGGCGAGAGTGATTGCGCTGGACCCCGCGGCCCGGGCGCGTTACGCGCAGATCGAGAGCGAGGTGACGCACAAGGTCGTATTCCACGGGGCCGTGACGCTGGCGATCGCAGACAACCGGCTCGTCTGGTTGACCCGTGGGGCGAAGGTGCTCGAGCTGCTCGAGCCTCCCCGGGATCCGGACGGGCTCGGGCGGCATACCGAGGTCGCCGTGAGAGAGGCGCGGGCCGATGGCAGTTAGGCTGATCTCCAACTTCCGCACGGTGGTAGCGAAGGTAGAGAAGTCGCTGCCGACGCAGGTCATGCGGGCGTGCCACGAGGTGCGGAACGAGTGGCTGAACGTGCTATCGGGCGCGCGGAGCGGGCGGACATACCGCGTGCCGGGCACGCGCAGGACATACACCGCTTCGGCCCCTGGCGAGGCCCCTGCTCAGCGCCTCGGTGATCTGCGACGGAGCATTCGCGTCCAGCCCCGGATCGAGCCGGGGCGGGTGCAAGCCCGAGTCGGCAGTGACCTCGAGTACGCCGTCTACCTCGAGTACGGGACCAGGACGATGCAGCCCCGGCCGCACCTCAGAATCGCCTATGAGCGGGCGCGGCCGCGGATCGAGGCGATCTTCCGGGAGGGCCCGATCTGATGAGCACGCGGAGCGCAGTGATCACTGCCCTATACGGTCGGGTCACAGGCGACCCGGCGATACAGGCGGCTTGCGGCGGCCCGGTGCGGATGGCCTACCACATGGCGCAGCCGGACACGGCCTTTCCGTACCTGGTGCACAGGATCGACGGGGAGGTCGCAGACCCGTGGGACTTCGAGACGGGCGTCTGGTTCCTCGACCTGTGGGACCATGCGACCAACCGCGACCGGCTGCTCACGATCCGCGAGCTGGTGATAATCCGGATGGACAGGCTACTCCTGCCGGTGGCGATCGGAGCGGCGACGGCCTACTTGGGCGTGCGGCTTATCCGAGACCGGGAAGGGCCCACCGATGCGCCCGACGTCTTCCGGGTGATGACTGAATGGTCGCTGCTGGTCGAGCGGTCATCAGAGGTGGCCGGCATCCTGAGCAGGTGAGATCAGAGTCGTAGACTGAGAAGTTCATAAGTGCCCGGCCCAGCGGATTGATCCCCGCTGAGTCGAGAGAAGCAGAGCCGATTCCTGATATCAGGCAGGGATCGGCTTTCTCTTTGGCCGGGCCGCACTCATAGCGAGGATTCGAGTCGCACAAATACAGCGCGGAGGTGTGACGTGCCACAAGGCAAGACGGGAGTCACAGTCGGCAGCGCCGGCCGGCGATTGTTGGGCGACGGCGCAGTCTATACGGACTATGACGGAGTGAGGACCCTGCTCGGGGCCACGCTGGGAGGCGGGACGTGGGATCCCGGCAGGGAGCTGAGCGCCTCAGAGATCGACGGGGTGCTCGGCGACGTGAAGGGGTTCGTGGGGCGAGACCGGGTGACGCCGACCCTGAAGGTCACTCTGCTCGAGCTGACAGTCGAGAACTTCCTGCGGGCGATCGCAGGAGCGGACAGCACGCCGGGCACCGCGCGGGTGCACGTCAGCGCTGAATACGTCGGGGTCGGAACTGGGGGCCAGACAATCTACCCCCTCGACAACGCCAACGTGCTCTCCGGGACCCTCGAGCTGTACGGAGACGTCGGGGCTGGCCCCGTCCTTCTCAGCGAGGGCGCGGCCGCCGACTACACCGTGGTCTACGCGACGGGCGTGGTTACGTTCAATGCCGCGCCGCCAGCGGCGACCGCGGGCACCTCTCGATCGGGACTCAACCCGGTGATCGACATGACGGCCCACGCGGCGGACATCAACGGGATCGTCGCTGTGGACGGCGGCGCCCCCACGGCCATTGTTTACGACTGGACGGGCTGCACCACGGGCGCTCTCACCGCAACTCAGATCCAGACCGCGATCCAGGCGCTCGGCGGGGACTTCGCCACGGTCACATGCGCGTACGTCGGCGCTCCCCCGAACGACTACTACCTGATCACATCGGGCAGCACGGGTCTCGCGTCGCAATTCGTATGCAGCGACGGCGCCCCGAACAACGCCCACGACCACCTCGAGCTCGGACTCACGAACGGCGGAACCGAGCTCCTGGGCGAAGCGGCCATGGACCTCACCGCCGACTACAGCTACGACGCGGGCGGAGTCGTGACCCACGACGTGATTACCGGCGGGCCGATCGAAGACGCCGACTTCCTCACGGACGTCGCCTGGGTCGGGACGTTTCGCGACAGCGCAGAGGATGGGGTGATCATCGTCAAGAACGTGCTTTGCCGCGACCTCGGCGCACTCACCTTCGGCGGCAAGGAGGTCGGCCTCGAGGTCACATTCCAGGGCCACTTCGACGAAGCGACTCCGCAAACCGAGCCGTGGGAAATCCGTCGGCCGCGACCGTAAGGAAGGGGTGTTAGATGTCGCAGCAACAGGAAGATCCGACCAGGGGCGACCGCGGCCTGCTGGCCGAGATGCCGACCGTGCCAGTCGCCGGCCGCACGATCACGATGCGGCGGCTACGCTATCGAGACCTTGCCCGGCTGAGTCGCATCATCGTTGCGGGAAGAAAGGCCGCGGGAGTCGAGATCGCGCCACTGATCGAGGCCAATGCCATCGTTCAGGGCGAGGCATTCGTGGTGTTGGTTATGGCTGGCTTCGGTCACGCCGAGGCCGATGCGATGGCGTTTCTGGCGCGGCTGTTGGGCGTCAAGCCGGAAGATCTCGATGATCCGGACCTGTTCCCGCCGGCCTCGCTGTTGGATGTTGTCATGGCGCTCGCGCAGCACCCGGACCTCGTCGCTTTTTTCGCGCGGAGGCGGACCGGGAAGCCGGAGACCGATACCGCGACCGTCGAGAGTTCGACCGAGCCTTCGAGCGCGCTGTCGACCGACTGAAGCGGCGCTATAAGTGCAGCGATGACGAGATCGCTGAGATGCCGTACGCGATGCTGGTGCAGGCAATGCGGGTGGCGGCCGAGTGTGACGCCGACGACCGCAGGGAGCGCCTGCGCGAATGCGCCTTCATCGGCTGGCAGGTGGCGCAGGTGCTGGCGCAGCAGCCGGTCAGCTTCGGTGACTACCTACGCCGGCTGGGACTGGACTATGAGCGAGAGGAGCTGTCTCGGATGACGCCCGAGCAGAGAGCGGCGGAACACGATAGGTCGATCGCCAACGCGGAGCGCGTGATGGCCCGGATGGAGGGCCGGAAGGCATGAGCGCTGGTTTCGGTGCGGCAGAGGTCTTCCGGCTGTTCGGCTCCGTCGAGGTGGGCCGCGACAAGTTCGAAGGCGATATGGACTCGATGGATGCTCGGGTCCATAAGTTCACGCAACGGCTCGGCTCGGCCTTCACGAAGGTCGGCAAGACGATGACCATGGGCCTGACGCTTCCCCTCGTGGCCGCGGGCGCGGCGGCGATCAAAGTCGGCACCGACTTCAACGAGGGAATGGCGAACATCGCGACGCTGATCCCCGGGAGCACGGCACGGGTCTTGGAGCTGAAGGAGGCGGTGAAAGGCCTCTCTGTCGAGACGGGCAAGTCCCTGGGCGATCTGACCGAGGGGCTCTACCAGGTGATCTCGGCCTTCGGTGATACCGCCGAAACGGAGGCCAACCTGAACACCGTGACGAGGGCGGGCGTCGCGGGCCGGGCCGCCACAACAGATGCGCTCAACCTGCTGTCCGCAGTCACTAAGGGATACGGTGACACTAGCGCGGCTGCGCTCGAGAAGGTCGCCGACCTCGCCTTCGCGACTGTTCGCATGGGGCAGACGACCTTCCCCGAACTGGCCTCGAGCATGGGCCGCGTGATCTCGATTGCGCAGGCTATGTCGATCAGCCAGGAAGAACTTTTCGCGGTGATGGCGACGGGTACTGGCGTCACCGGCAACGCCTCCGAGGTGGCGACACAGTTCCGGGGCGTCCTGAATGCGCTGATGAATCCGCAGAAGCAGATGATCGAGCTTCTCAAGGAACACGGGTACGCGTCGGGCCAGGCGATGCTCGCGGACCTCGGACTCAGCGGGGCGCTGAAGCTGATCGCAGATGATGCGAAGGCGGGCGGCTTCCAGATGATCGAGTATATCAGCCAGGTCGAGGCGCTGCCTCTCGCGCTCGCCCTGACGGGTGCGCAGGCGGACACCTTCACGGAGAAGCTCGAAGGGATGACGCAGGCCTCGGGCGAGGCGGCGGCGGCGTTCAAGGAGCAGACAGAGGGGATCAACGAAACCGGCTTCACGATGGCGCAGTTCCGGCAGCAGGTGATCGTGCTGATGACCGAGTTGGGGGACGGTCTAGCGCCAACCTTGAGGGACGTGCTCAAGGCCATCGGGCCCTTATTGGAGGGGCTCAGGAGCCTCTCGCCGGAGACGAAGCTGTGGGGTCTGCGGATCGCCGCGGTCTTTGCGGCGATTGGCCCTCTCCTGATCGTGCTGGGCAAATTGGTCCTCATCTTCCCCGCGATCAGGCTGGGCATCCTCTCGCTGACCGCCGCGCTTATGACGCCGGCCGGTCTCATCGTCACGATCCTCGCGCTCGTGGCAGCCATATACGCGGGTGCTGCCGCCTGGAAAGCATACGCGCGTGCGGCTGAGGATGCGAGGGTAGCCGCCGAAGCCGCGCGCTTGGGCGCGGCGGCCGCCGGTGCAGCCCAGGCGCTGGCATCCTGGTTAGCAGCCGAGGAAAGCCTGCGGGCGTATCGCCAACAGAAAGGGGGGCCGTCCATTTGGCCCGCGGAGATGGTATCGGAACTCAAGCGCCTCGAGGATCAGGCGGCCAGGGCGAAGGCCGCCTACCTTCCACTGATAGCCGCCACGAAAGCCATTGAAATCGTCAGTGGCACCGCCGCCGCGGCTATGACAAGTGGCGGAACAGCCACTGCGAAGTTCACGACCCGCGTCGATCAGGCCCGGGAAGCAGTCGAGAGATTCCAAACGGAACTGTCGGGACTGACGAAAGGCACTCCAGCCTATATCGCGGCGACCGCCGATCTTGCGGAGGCGCAGAAGGTATTGCACGGGCTCCTCGTGGCCGGGGTCGATGACTGGGCTGGCTATGAGTTAGCCCTCGACAATGTCGACGCCATGTGGAAGCGCATGACAGACACGGTGATAACCGCCACCGATGTCTACAAAGCGGCCCTAGCCGACGAGCTCGCGCCCGGCATGGAGAACGTCGACGAGATCGTCGGCGCCTTCACTGAGACCGTTGAGGATATGTGGCAGCGCATGGAGGCGAACGCCGACGGCACGAACCGCTGGGCAGACGAGTTGCGGGATTTGCAGAAAGCGATGGTCGATGTAGATACCCAAGCGGCGCGGACCTTCGCCCAGCGCGCCGGCATCGACGTCGGCGGACTGCTTGCGTCTATGACGCCGGATCCCATACTACAGGCCCTGCTCGATGCGCTCGACAAATACTACGCTGACTTGCGTAACAAGGCCAAGGCCGCCGCAGACGACATCGCCCGAATCTGGCAGCATACCGGGGACCGCATCCAAGATGTCTGGGGAGACACAATCTACCTCATGATAAGCGGGGCCGAGGAGATCCCGGAGTGGACGGACCTTGTCTGGGATGCCATCCTGCGGTCGTTCTCGCAGATGGTCGCCCAGATGATCACGCAGTGGCTGATGCTGGAACAGCTCATGTCCAGCCCAGGCACTTGGCTTGGTGGGGTCCTCGGCGCGATCGGCGGCATCTTCGGGCTGCAAGGTGGCGCGGTCGTCACGGGCCCGACGATGGCGATGCTCGCGGAGGGCGGCGTACCCGAGGTCGTGATCCCGCTCGATCAGCCAGCGGCGCTCGCTGCGGTCGCGGCGGCGGCCGGCGTCGCCCCTGGTGCGGGGGCCGGCTACGGCTCGCAGATCATCTTCTCTGAGGGGGCCTTCCGATTCAGCCTCGCCGGCATGAGTGCGTGGGACCACCACCAACTCGGCCTGATCATGAAGTCGATCATCAGTGAGCTGCTACAGGACGAAGCCGCGATAATGCCGGCCTGGTAGGGAGAGCTATGCTCCTCGACACATATGAAATTGAACACCGGCCGAGGAAAGGGTATGCGCCGCCGATCCGCGCGGGCCGGCTCGCGGCTGACAGGACCTATGGCGGCGCCGTCGTGCACTCGTCTGCGGGACACCTCTCGGACCAGATCCACACGATCAGCTACCACCGCGTCGAATCGCTCGCGAGCAAGAGCGTGCTCTATACGCAGGCCTCGGAAGCCCCTGGTCACGCGATGGCGGCAACGGGGGCGCTGGCCTGCCCGATCCCCGTCGGGGCTGGGCTCTTCGCCGCGCCGGCATCAATGACGGCGAAACTACTGCGAGCAGTCGCCGCGACAGGGCTACTCAGCGTCGAGGTGTGGGACTCTGCCGGCGCGGGCCCGCGGACGAAGGTCGGCCTCCTCGGCGTGATTGACGTCGCCGATATCTCGTCGGTGGCCTTTACAGACGTCGAGTGTTGGAGCGACGTCGCCTGGCCCCTGCTGCCCCCCAATGGCGGCTTCGTGGTGATCAACGCAGCACAGCTCGCGGGCGGTACTGTCACCTGGGGCGAGGCAGGCGCAGGCGCATACTACTCTTACACTCCGGCCGGCGGCTGGGTTCTGGAGGTGGGCGTCCTCGGGGCCACCATCTGGCAGGGCTCGCAGTACCCGATCCTGCGCGGCATGGCGGGGGCGTACTGCTACCCTGGCGGAAGCGGCCCGGCCGACCGCACGCTCGAGATGGACGACGGCCACCGCTACACCGTTCGGATTATAGCGACCCGCGGGGCCTACTCTCTCACGCCCATGTCCCGCACGGGCGTCGGCCGAGCGAACGTCGATATGGACGTGATGTTTGTCGCAGAGATTGGGGAACAGGACTTGACTCCGGGACCATGAGAGCCATCGTAGGATATACGCCAGACGTTGTTGGCCGCACTACTGCGATCGCGGTGGTGGCGACGCGGATTGGTGGGCCGCCCGTCGATATCAGCTCAAGCGTGATATCGCTCGAAGTGACAGACACGCTCGACCGATCGCCGTCGACCGCAAAGCTCACACTGTCGCGCGAGGCCCAGGCGTGGGGCGATCCCGCCACAGACCCGACCTCGCCGCTTGCGATCGGCGCGCGGCTCTCGATCACGATGGGGGACTGGGGCGGCACGCAGACCCAGGTCTTCGAGGGGCAGATCATCGGGGGCGGCACCGACACGGATGATCCGCTCGCGCATACCTCCGTCGCGGCGGTCGGCGGCTATGCCTCCTGGTGGAATCGTCGAGTCACTTCGCCCGAATACATCAATCAGGATTCGGACGACATCACCGCGGACCTCTTCGTGACGTGGGGCGAGCTCGCGTTCCCCGGCGATTTCGACCTGCCGGGGGCCGGACGCAACCTCGGCTTCATGCAGGTGCTCGAGCGGCCGATCATGGACGTCGCCCATGACATATATGGGCCGACCGAAGCAGTCCCGTGGTGGGACCCGGTGCAGGAGAAGCTTTCGACTCTGCCGTCTGACATTCCGATCGTGGCCGACCTCACTCTCGCGGACCTGGCGCGGGGGGGGTTCAAGTCCACCTGGGTGAAACCGCGTGGGACTCGAGTATCCGTCCAGGCCGGTACGCAGCGGGACATCACGCGAATCGAGATCGACAGGTGGACGACCCCGCTAAACAAGGACCCGCTAGGTGATGACATTCGCAAGGAGGGGGTGCGGTGGGCGTCGGGCAGCAAGGGGGATTGGGCGCTGCCTGCTTACTGGGCACATGACGACGAGACTGGCCAGCACTACGGCGTGTACGATCCAGGACCGCCGAAAGACTACCTGTGGGTGCGCTTCCTGAAGGACGAGACTGGCCCCGCCGGCGCGGGTTATGTGGGCCCCGAGGGCGTCAGATTCGTCCAGAATGACCCGCTCATTTCGACAGACCCGGTATCGGTGATTCAGTTTGGATACGGGGCGGGATCCATCGCGGAGTATTGCGAGGAATTGTCCCATCTTCACCTTGAGAGGTGGGAGCCGGCCGCCAACAGGATGGTCACCCAAGTCAAAGTAGTGATAGACGTTGAAGCCTTCGTGCCGCCGCCCACGGGCTACGTGCCGGGGGCCTACTGGGAGCGGATTCTCAGCGAGTCGGATATGCTGCTCGACTTCGACATTATCGGGCGGCAGATGGCAACGGGGTCGCTCGAGCAGTTCTTCGCGCAGGCGTGGGACGACGACCTGATCGCAGTCCACGGCGATATCTCCTGGGAGGTGCGGAACGACACGCTGCTGGAGCAAACGAACCCGCTGGTGGCGGTAGAGGCGGAGGCGGTCCGGCAGATGGCGCTCGCGATCGTAGGGCAGCACCCCGCGACACTATCGCGAAAGGGACAGGACCTCCGTCTGCTTCCTGGCGATTGCATCAGGACGCCGCATCCGCGGGATCCGGTCGACGTCCTGTTGTGGGCGCAGCAGGTCAAGCACACCTGGCAGAGCGAGGGCGCTCGCGGCGGAACGGAGCTGAGCGGCTACATAGTGGATACCATACCATGAGCAACCGCCAACGACGAGGAGGCTTCGAGGACGTAGCTGCTGCGGAAGCCGCGACGCGCCAGGACTCCGAGGAGGGCTACTGGTTCGGTGATGGGCCGATGGCCGGAGTGGTGCCGACCTCGGAGATGCGCATGATCGCCGTCTCGACCAGGATTCCCGACGAGGAAGACCTGCTCTGCTTCGGACCGAAGCCAGCGAATCATCGTAGCGTCTATCAGAAGTTCACCGTGCCGCGGGATTGCACCATCGGGCTGATCGAGATGCACCTCAAGCAGCCGGACACGCAGGCGTACTCGCGGACATGGGAATGGGCGCAGATCACGGTCTATGACGATAGCGGGGCGGCCGGCACGCCCGGCGCGGTGCTGGGCCGGTGTGTCCCGATCCCGCTGCCGAGCCTATACGACGACAATTTCCAGGTCTACCTCGCCCCGCTCTGGGTGCCGGCCGCAGTCAGCGCGCTCGACGTTATCTGGATCGGGATCTCCCCGAAAGCCTACACCGGCCCCGCTGAAGCCCCTCCCAGCGACGACGAGAACACGCGCGCCTACGTCCTGTCTCGGGGGAACAGAGATGTCACGGTTTTCGATCTAATCAAGGCGGAGGGGGCGGAGGGGTATTCGAAAGGTGCTGTCGCTCCAGCGACGGACATGACCTTGTCGGGCGATGTGAATATGATGATCGCGGCGCAATGCGCGCCGCCCGGTCTGATGGTGACGTTCAACTGGGCGGGGTGCAATACCGGCCCACTGATCGCCGCCGAGATGGAGGCGAAGATCCAGGCTCTGGGGGGGGCCTACTCTATCGTCACAGTCACATACATTCCCGACGCAGGGATATCCGATTACTACCTGGTGACCACCGGGAAAAAGCAGGTGGGGTCGAGCGTAATTATCACGGACGCGGGTGCGAACAACTGCGCCGATGACCTGAAACTCGGAGTGGCGAACGGCGGGACTGAGGAGATGGGGCTGGATGGTCAGGTCGAACCTCCGCTGCTCGCGAGAGCATATACGCTCCACAACGACCGGCACTTCTACATTCGGCTCTACGAGCCGCCGCAGGGAGTGGAGCTATCTAGCCGAAGTTTGGGCGGCGCCCCCCTCTCGCCGATCGGCTCTCGCTCGGTGATCAGTCGGCCGGTGCGTGGAGATATCAGCTCGGCGTTCACGTCTGGGATACGCCCGGGACATGGGACCCAGCCATGGTCGACGCCAGCCGGCTACTACTACGGCGCTGGCTCCGGAGGCGGGATCTTAGAGCACAATGCCCTGAAGAACATACAGGGCGGGGGCTTCGGACAGCGCTACCACCTGACTACGGCCGAGTACGCGGGGACGTGGGCGCACCACCTCATTGCGATCTCGGCGCTGGAATGCCCGATCGAGGGCCACCGCACGACCGCTCAGACGGCGACGGTGCTAGGAGGAGTCCTCGCGAAGGCGATCTCGAGCGGGAACATGGCGGATGGTTTCGGCCCAGGATATCTGTACGCGATCGAGGACGAGGCTGGGGTCGAGAACGTTATCGCAGGCGCTTACGCGGCCCGAGCGGGGGCCGACAACACCGGCGCGCTGCTGTGGAAGACCGCGACGGGCGGGGTATTGACGGAACGGATGCGCCTGACCGCGACGGGCTTGGGCATCGGCTGCACTCCTGCTTACCCCCTGGACCTGGCGGGCACGGCCCGGGTCGGAACCGGCGTGGGCGAGGGCGGCGATGCGTTGATCTTGAACATCGAACGCTCCTGGGCGTTTCGGCAACTATCAACAGGTGCCGGTACAGGACTCCAACTCATCTGCTTGGCTGGGAACAAGGCTTTCTACATCGACACCGATAGCGGCACTGTCTTTCGCTCCTACGCCGGAGTCAACGCGGCCTCCCTCGCGCACCTCACCGGGGTCTGGTGGTGGCTGCCCACGGCGACGGCGCTGACTCTGAATGGACACCTCGCACAGAGTTCGACCTTCAATACTCTGGTCGGGCGGATAGGTGATACGACTACCCGCTTCGGCGGGACCGTGAGCAACGTCGCTTCGGCCCTCGGCGAGTTCCTCTCTCAGACCAACCTCGTGCATACGATGTGGAGCGACACGGTAGACAAGGACTTCTGGGTGACGGGGAAGCCGATCAACGTCTTCGCCATCTGTCGCTATCGGCTTCCAGCCGGCGACGCTGGAGGGGACTACACCTGCACCGTGGAGGTTCTGCTGGGTACTGAGGTGCTCGTGGAACGGACGATCAGGCATACCCTGGGTGCGCCGGTACTCTCCGGCTATTACTATGTCGAGCTTCACTCCCGCGTGACCAAGTATACGAACAACAATCTGCGGCTGGTAAGCCGGGCCAAGCAGTCCGCTGTAGTTGCTTTGGCGAGCTGGGTAGAGGGTGCGAAGTTGACGCTGACCGAGTATGCAGAGGTTCGTGCTGATCCCGTGGTCGAGGACGTGACCTCGGCGAACGTGACCCTACAGGTTCGCGTGACGTTCAGCCGCTCTGCCACTGGTCTGCGATGCGTGCTGATGGATGCTGGTTGGGAAGCGGCGGGGTAGTCTAGGAGACAGAATGATGACAGGCTTCTACGAGAAAGCCACACACGAGCAACGGGCCCTTCTCAGCGTGGCCGAGAACCGACTGCGGGAGATACTCGCCACGTCGCCGCCGGACTTCTGGCAGGTGCTAGTTGACTTCATGGGGCCGGACGCGGTACTCGCCTGGGCGAAGCAGTTGGCGGAAGAGGAGAAGCTGACTCTGGAGGTGGTGGCGGCGGCGGGGCAGGCCGCGGTGGATGAGGTATCGGCGGTGCTGGCGACGGCGGTCGTAGCAGAGGCCGTGGAGATATAGGGAGGCGAGGGATGGCGCGTCGCCGGGGAATCAACCTAGAGAGGAGCAAACGTGAAGAGACTGAATGGGCAGAACGAGATAATCGCCGACTCAATGGGGGAGCCCCTAGCTCCGCTTGGCCGCAGCGGCAGGCCTTGCAGCTTCGCAAACGCGGTCGCCTATCTGAGTGATTGCCAGCTCGCGAGCCAGGAAGACGCGATGGAATCCTGGGCCGCTGCGCAGAAGCTGCTGCGGCAAGCCGAGGAGGAGAGCGCGCTGCTGGAGGAGAGCGAGCACAAGTGCCTGGAGGCGCTGGTGACGCGCTGCTACCCGCGGGAGGCCATGATGCTCCACGGCGCGCCCGCGGTGATGTTGAACCGCGTAACCGGCTGGCTCCGGAGCGCGGAGAGCGTGGACGTCGAGCAGCTCCACGATCGGGGCGATAAGGCCGGCGGAGAATGACCGAGCAGGGCGAGGGCAAGCAGACTCCGCAGGGCAACGGAACGAACGCGCGTCTAGCGCGGATCGAGCAGTCGCTCGAAGCACTCCCGGGCCTGGCGGAAAGTGTGCAGGCGACAGGCCGCCAGGTGGGGGAGCTCGTCGCGACACTCAAGGAACGGTGCACCGAGCGGGGCCGACGGATAGAGAGCCTCGAGCAGCAGGCCGCAGTCGCGCCGGACGCCGAGGAGGTCGGCCGCTTGAGATCCTTCGCCCAGGAGATCAATACCCGCGTATGGGGGCTCTGTGCGCTTCTGCTGACCGTGATCCTCGCGGCGCTTGGGCTTCTGGCGCGGAAGGGGTGAGAGGGGCCGGCATGAGCAAGCACAGCGATCATCTGGACAGCATCGGAAAAGCTGGAGACAACCTGCTCGTGCGTGGCGGGGTTTACGCTCTGGCCGGTGCCATCAAGGTGGTGATGCTGCCCCTCAAGGTGTTGGACGCGGCAAGCCGCGCGGCCGCATGGCCGGCGAGAAAACTCATGCGTTGGCTGAGGTGGTGAGGCCATGAGAATAGTCCTGAACCCCGGCCACTCGACGAGCGATCCCGGAGCGGTGGGGCCGACCGGCCTGACAGAGGCCTGGGTCGTGCGCCAAGTCGTGCAGAAGATGCTTCCCCTCGGCGAGTACGAGCCGAAGCGGCAGCCGGCCGGGAGCCGGGGCCTCGGGATCCTCCTGCTTGCGCTCATGGCGAACCCGCCCGACGTGCTCGTGAGCGTCCATTGTAACGCCGCGGGCGGCAACGCCGGCAGGACGGCCGATGATGCTCGCATTTACGCCTGGGCGCAGGACGCCGACAACGACCGGGCTTCTGCCTCGCTCGCGCTCTCGCGAGCGATCACGCAGACGTTCGACGGCCTCGACGGGGCGGAGGCGCAGGCACGCGTCGCCCCCTACCTGCGGCAGGACCGCGAGGGTAATTCGTACAGCTACACGCCCGCGATCCTACGCCGGACGGCGCGGCGGGCGGTCGTACTCGTCGAGCTGAACTTCATCAGCAACCCGGCGATCGAGGCGCGCATGAGAGACCCGTCCTGGCATGACCTCGCAGCTCACGCGCTCGACGCCGGCATAGACGCAGCACTACACCGCGGCGCTACAGCCGCCACAGATCGCAGCGCACTCTGCGCCTCGTGCTCGTCCGCGCTGTGGCGGTCGCGCTCGAGCCTGGCCTGACGCGCCGGTACGGAGGGAGATAGATGGGACTCATCAACGTCAGCGTTTCGATGGCGGAGAAGGCGCAGGCCGCCATCGTGGACCTGTGCGAAAAGCTGGGGATCACGGTAGCCACGAAGACGGAGCCGCAGTTGCGCTTGACCTTGCAGAGCGCCAGCAACCTGCTCGATCGGGTAGGCGATGGGGCCGATGCCATGCTCACCGAGGGGGCGGCGACGGCGAAGGCGGCACAGGCCGCGGTTGCCGCGCTCCAGGGAGCGGCTGGCGAGGTCGGCAGCGCCGCGGCCGAGGCGAAGCGTCTGATCGCCGAGATCCGGGAGCTGGTGGCGATCCTGGACCCCAGCAACATGACCGTTACCACGCCCACGGGCGCGGTTTACCGGATAACGAAGGAAGGAGACAGCAGCACATGAGGACAGCAACACTCGCAGCCGTAATCGTGATCGCCTTCGCCCTGGCATCCCTGCCGGTGATGGCGGAGGGCATGACGCCCGCAAGGGTCGTGATCTTTCAGGGACTCCATGGTGGTCCCGCCGTGGGCGGCGCCATCGGCACCTACCTCGGCACCCCGCGGGAGACTACCCGGCCGACGGGCATCGTTGACTTCCTCGACGCGGCGAGGGACAACGCCAAGCTGGACATCGTGGCGGTCGGCGGACACCTCGGAGGGGGGCTGTCTACTACGCTTATCAGCGACATCGGCCCCTTCTCGCTGGGCGGCGCCGCGACCACCAAGGACGACAGCGGCTACTTTGGCTTGTACCTGGACATCGAAGCCTACAAGCTGCTCGTCGGCAATGCCCCGATGGACATGAGCCTGTCGTTCGCCCCTACAGAGGGCAAGGCGGCAGACGGCACTATGGAGAAGGGCTGGCAGTTCA
>Ga0307379_10006014_pt1 | contig 16778 bp, 10 predicted proteins | sample UN2MG_FD_202237 | JGI IMG/M metagenome (GOLD analysis project Ga0307379, IMG submission 202237) | Soil microbial communities from Risofladan, Vaasa, Finland - UN-2 | ecosystem: Environmental > Terrestrial > Soil > Coastal area > Acid sulfate soil | place: Finland: Risofladan, Vaasa | collected... | reverse complement strand
TTCGAGGCGATCCGGCCCCCCCTTCCCCGATTCATCGGGATGATCGATACCCGGTCCGTCGGCAATGATCAACCAATCGCTCAAGGATCTGCTGCTTGCGCGAGTTCTGCCCCGGGTGCAGACGCCGGGGCAGTACACGGGCGGGGAGCTGAACGCCGTCGTGAAGGACCACGCCCGGGTGCGGGGGAAGCTCTGCCTGGCGTTTCCCGACGCCTACACGATCGGCATGAGCCACCACGGGCTCCAGGTGCTCTACGCGGTGATGAATCGCCGGGAGGACTGGGCCTGCGAGCGGGTCTTCGCCCCCGCGGCCGACGTGGAGCGGCTCCTGCGCGAGAACCATCTGCCCCTGTACAGCCTGGAGACGTTCACGCCGCTTGGCGAGTTCGACGTGCTCGGGGTTACGCTCCAGTACGATCTCGGCTGCACGAACGTGCTGACGATCCTGGACCTTGCCGGGATCCCGCTTGCCGCCGACCAACGGACGCTCGAGCACCCCCTGGTCATCGCCGGGGGGCCGTGTGCCCAAAACCCGGAGCCGATGTCGCGGTTTATCGACCTGTTCGTGATCGGCGACGGGGAGGAGATGCTGCCGCGCGTGTGCGACGAGTGGCTGCGGCTTCGAGGGGCTCGCGGAGGAGGGTCGGGAGACCTGCGGTCGGCGGGGTCGGGAGACCCGCGCCGAGCGCGTGGGGGAGACCCGCGCCGAGCCATGCTGGCGGAGATGGCGGCGAGACTGCCGTCGGTGTATGTGCCCCAATGCTACGACGTTCAGTACGGATCCGATGGGAGCGTGGCTTCGTTGCGGCCGACGCGGCCCGACTTGCCCCAGGTGATCCAGCCGGCGGTCGTAGACGATCTCGACGCCGTGCCGCTCCCCACCGCGCCCGTGGTGCCGAACGTGGAGTGCGTGCAGGACCGGATCGCGATCGAGATCATGCGGGGCTGCCCGTGGCGGTGCCGGTTCTGTCAGTCGAGCACGACCAAGCGGCCGTTGCGACTGCGTCGGGTGGAGACGATCGTCCGGGCGGCGCTGGAGTCGTATCGCAACACGGGCTACAACGAGGTGTCGCTGTTGTCGCTATCGACGAGCGACTATCCGCAGTTCGACGAGCTGGTGCGGCGGTTGCAGGAGACGTTTCGGCCGCTCGACGTGAGCATCTCCGTGCCGAGTCTGCGGGTGAACGAGCAGTTGGCCGAGGTGAGCGAGCTGTTGGGCACGGGTCGCCGCTCCGGGTTGACGCTTGCCCCGGAGGCCGCCCTGGACGACATGCGCCGGCAGATCGACAAGCGGATCACCAACGCCGACCTGATCGAGGGCTGCCGCCGGGCGTTTCAGGAAGGCTTCCAGCGCGTTAAGCTCTACTTCATGTGCGGCCTGCCGGGCGAGCGGCCGGCCGACCTGGACGGGATCATCGACCTGGCGGAGGAGATCGCGCGGCTGGGGCGCAAAGTCCGCGGGCGAGGGGTGGCCGTGGTGGCCAACGTGTCGAACTTCGTGCCCAAGCCGCACACGCCCTTCCAGTGGAACGCCATGCAAACGCGGGCGTACTTCCGGCAAGCCCGGGAGCACCTGTTCCAGCGGCGGCGGATGCGGTCGGTGGAGCTGAAGTGCCACGATGTGGACGCGAGCCTGTTGGAAGGGGTGCTTTGTCGTGGGGACCGCCGGATGGGGGCGGTGGTCGAGTTGGCCTGGCGTTGCGGGGCCCGATTCGACGCCTGGACCGAGCGTTTCCAACCGGAGCTGTGGTGGGAGGCGTTGGCCGAGACGGGGATCGACGTGGAGGCGACGCTGCACCGCCCCCGCCCGCTCGACGCCCGGCTGCCCTGGGACCACGTCGGCATCCGCCAGGGACGCGGGCACTTGGAGCAGGAGCACGCCTGCGCACTGGAGCAGTTGGCGGCAATGGAAGGCGATGTGGCATGAGTGGCAAGTGGCGAGCGGTCAGTGGTCGCTGATCGCTCGACGTAGCAGGGCTCGGCCGCGCAGCCACACGCCGATACGCCGTTCGTAATTCATCCTTCATCCTTCATCCTTCATCCTCCCCCCCATGCCCCCCTACCGCCTACTCGCAGTCGACATTGACGGCACGCTGGTCGACCGTCGCGACGAGCTGACGCCCGAGACGCGGGAAGCGTTGCGCCGGGCAGGACGGTCGGGGATCCACGTGGTGCTGGCGACCGGGCGGAGGTACAGCCGCTCGCTGCACCTGGCCGAAGCGCTCGGGTTCGAGGTGCCCCTGGTGACGGCCAGCGGGGCCCTGGTCACGGACCCGCGCGATCATCGTACGCTCTATCGCGCCCGGTTCGACGACGCGGTGCTTTGCCGGGCGATGGCGATCATCGACCGATGCGGCTACGACCCGGTGCTCTGCGCCGACACGTACGGCCAAGGGTTCGACTTCTACCGGGCCCGCGAGGAGGTCGAAAGCCCCGAGCTCGGCGAGTACTTCGAGCGGAACCCGGGCGACGGGCGCGTCCGGCCCGATCTGATGACGGACCCGCCGCCGAACGTGTTCTCGGGCTTCACCATGGGCACGCGCGACGAGATGCTCGAGCTGGAACGGACCGTGGGCGAGCAATTGCCGGGTGGGCTGTCGACGAGTGTGCTCCGCAGCCCGATGTATAGCGGGTTCATCTACGAGTTTCGGCCCGCTGGCGTGACGAAGTGGTCGGCGATCCGCCGGTTGGCCGAAGGCTGGGGCATCGGCGACGAGGCGATCTGCGCGGTGGGCGACGACGTCAATGATATCGAGATGATCCGCGCCGCCGGGTTGGGCGTCGCCATGGGGAACGCCGTGCCCGAGGTGAAACAGGCCGCCGATCGCATCTGTCCCGCGCAGGCCGACGATGGGTTGGCCGAGGTGGTCGAGTGGCTGTTGGGCGATACCGTTTAGCGGCCGACGGCACGTCGGCCCGATCCGTGTACGATTCGCCATGAAACCTTCCAGAACAGTACGGCTCGTGTCGCCTTCGATCGCGTTTGTCCTGACGTGGGCGCTGGCCATTGTCGGGACGCCCGTCGCGACGGCGGCCGAGGACGATCTGGCCGAAGCTCGGCGTCTTCTGCTATCGGGCAAGTACGCCGAAGCCGCGGAGATCTACCGGCGCGCGGCCTCGGAGGACCCGGCGGCCACGTTGGGGCTCGCCCGATCGCTGGTGGCCGAAGGGAAGTCCGAAGAGGCGGTGCAGACGCTGACCTCGGGGCCCGGCGAGCATGCCGAGCTCCATGCCGAGCTGGCCCGGTTGGCCTTCGAGCGGGGCGACCACGCGGCGGCCGAGACGCACGTCGACGCGGCCATCCGGCTCGACGCCCACCAGTTGCTCGCCCGGTGGGTCCGCGGCGAGCTGTTTCGGACAAGCGGCCGATTGAAGGAGGCGGAAGAAGCGTACCTTTGGGTGATTCGCTTCTACAACGAGCACCAGCGCGAGATCCGCCGTGCCGAGTCGCTTCGCTGGATCGGTCTGGCCGCGGCCCGCTACGCCCGGTGGAACCGGCTCAGCGATCAGTTTCAGTTCTTGGTCAAAGAGCTGTACCCCGACGCGTTGAAGATCGAGCCCGACTACTGGCCGGCCCACTACGAGTTGGGGCGGTTGTTCCTGGAAAAGTACAACCAGGCCGACGCGGCCGCGGAGCTCAGCGCCGCGTTGGAGTTGAATCCGAACGCGGCGGAAGTCCACGTCGCGCTCTCCCGGCTGGCGCTTCAGAATCGCGAGGTCGACAAGGCCCAAACGTCGCTGGAGCGGGCCCTCCAGATCAACCCGAATCTCCCGTCGATCCACCTGGTCCTGGCGGACCTGGAGTGGGCCAACTTCCGGCCGGAAGAGGCGATCCGGACTCTCGACGAACAAGCCCTGCGGCTTAACCCCGTGTCGGAGGAAGCGTTGGGCCGGCTGGCCGCCTGCTACGTGTTGTTGGACGGACTGCCCGAAGAAGGAGGAGAGACGCGGTTTGCGCGACTGGTCGAGCAAGTCACGGCCCGCAACGAGCATGCCGGCGGGTTCTTCTACACGCTGGCCGATTGGCTCAGGGCTCGACACAAGATCCCCGAGGCGGAACGGTTCTACCAGGAGGCGATCCGGCGGATGCCGCAACTGGTCGGGCCCCGGGCGGAGCTGGGCATGATGTCCATGGACGCGGGCGAGGAAGCCAAAGCCCGAGGGCTGCTCGAAGCCGCGTTCGAGGCCGATCCGTTCAACGTCCGCGTGGACAACATGCTCAAGGTGCTCGACCTGCTGGACGAGATGGCCACGCGCAAGACCGAGCACTGCGTGGTCAAGTTCGACGCCGAGCGCGACGAGTTGCTGGCGCGCTACGCGGCGCGGCACCTGGACGCGGTCTACCCGGAGCTGTGCGATCTGTTCGGGTACGTCCCGCCCCAGCCGCCGTTGGTGGAGGTGTTCAACCGGGCGCACGGGGTGGGCGGGCAGCAGTGGTTCGGGACGCGACTGATCGGCTTGCCCTACTTGGGAACGGTGGCCGCGAGCACGGGCCGGATCGTGGGGATGGTCTCGCCCAGCGAGCCCGATTTGCCGCTGGAGTTCAATTGGGCGCAGACGCTCAAGCACGAGCTGGTCCACGTGATCACCCTCCAGCAGACGCATTTCAACATTCCGCACTGGTACACCGAAGGCCTGGCCGTGTGGAGCGAAGGCTGTCCCCGGCCGCAGCGGTGGAATGAGCTGCTGGTGCGCCGGGCGTCCAAGGGGGGGCTGTTCGATCTGGAGACGATCAACTTCGCCTTCACTCGCCCCAATTCGAGCGACGACTGGCACCTGGCCTACTGCCAGGCGGAACTCTACGTGGAGCACATGCTCCGCGGGCGATCGGAGGACGTCCTGCGCAGGCTCCTTTCGGCCTATGCCGACAACCTGACCACGAGCGAGGCGATCCCACGGGTGTTCGGCGTCTCGGAAGCGGAGTTCGAGCGAGGCTACCTGGAGTACGTGAAGGGGATCGTGGCGGGGCTGGCGGCCTCGAGCGGGCCCCAGGCGGGGAGCTTCGCCGAGTTGCTCCGGGCGCACGGCGAGAACCCCGACGACGTCGATCTTTGCGCCCGAGTGGCGTACGGGTATCTTGGGCGCGGGGCGCTCGACGAGGCCCTCAACGCGGCCGACCGCGCCCTGGAGCACGATCCCAAACACCAACTGGCCACCTACGTCGTCGCTCGGCTCCAGGCGCAAGCCGGACGGACCGAGCAGGCAATCGCGATTCTGGAAGCCTGTCTGAACCGCGAGGCCCCGGACCCCCGGGCACTCAACCTGCTGGCCGGCTTGAAGCTGAAGACGGAAAAGACTGCCGAGGCTGCCCAGTTATACCAGCTTGGCGCCGAGCACGATCTATACAATTTAAGATGGCCGAGGGCGCTGGCGCGTGTGTATTTAGTGTCTGGCGACGATGAGCGACTGGCCGAAATCCTTGCACGGCTGGCCGATGCCGATCCTGACGACTTGGCTACCCGGAAGAAGCTGGCCGAGCTGGCCCTGGCGCGGCAGGATTTTGCGGCAGCGGCGGACTGGGCGAACCGGGCGCTGGAGATCGCCGTAACGGATGCGGAGATCCACCGGGTGTTTGCCGAGGCGTCGCTCGGGCGGCATAATTTCGGGGAGGCGATCCGGGAGTTCCGCGCCGCGATCGAGCTGGGCGACGAGACCCCCCCTCTTCGGACGGGTTTGGCAAGGGCCTATTTGGAGGCCGGCCAACCCGCTGAGGCCCGCCAAGTCCTTGAGGAGCTGCTTCGGCTTGATCCGAACCACTCGGAGGCGGGGGCGCTTTTGGAGCAACTGGAGGAGAAAGACGAGCTGTGACCCCGAACCCCACTCCGAACGACCCCTCCGGGCCGGAATCCTCCCCCCAGGGCGAGTCGGCGCCGATCACGCTGGCGGAGTTCCAGAGGCTCATCCGCGACATGTATCTCCCTCGGGACGTGGATCGAGGCGTGGACGGGACGTTCATGTGGCTGATAGAGGAGGTCGGGGAGCTGGCCGCGGCCCTGCGCGAGGGGAGCCACGAGGAGCGGATGGCGGAGTTTGCCGACGTGCTGGCCTGGCTGGCGACGATTGCCAACGTGCTCGACGTCGACTTGACGGAGGCGGTGAGAAAGAAATACGGGTCCGGCTGCCCCGGCTGCGGTCAAAGGGTGTGCCAATGTCCGGAAGCGGGGAAGCCATGATCCGGCCCTCGGCTGCTATTCTGATGGTGGGTCTTTTGTTACTTTTCCCCGGGGCTCCGCGCAGCTCGGGGGCCGCGCCGGCGTTGCCGTCGGGCGGCGGACCGGAGATCGCGGGCGTTCGCGTGGGCGTGGCCGGACGCTACAAGCCGGGTTGCTGGACGCCGGTCCGAGTCGCGCTTCGTGGTGCGAAGACGCTCAACGGCGGCGAAGTCGCGCTGACGGTGCCCGACGGCGACGGCGTGCCCAGCCGGTTTGCCACCCCCCTGCCCTCCCCTGCCCCGGACGACGGAACGGGCCAAGCGTCCGTGGTCTTGTACGCCCGGCTCGGTCGAGTCAAGAGCGAGCTTGCCGTCGAGCTGCGTACGGCGGACGGCGTGGTCGATCGCCGGGTGTTCAAGCCGGGCGCGAGCGCGGATTACTTGCCGGCCATTCTCTCGGAGCAGGAGTTGGTGATCACCGTCGGCCCGGGTTCGTTGGGGGTGGAGGAGGCCGTCCGACTGCTCGACCAGGAGCCGGACCGGCGCACGGTGGTCGTTCGCGTCGAGGAGTTCGAGGAGCTGCCCGAGCGATGGTACGGGTACGAAGCGGTCGACACGGTCGTGCTTTCGACCAGCGATCCCGGGATCTACGCCGGCCTGAAGCCGGGCGATCCCCGCGTGGTCGCGCTGGACGAATGGGTTCGCTTGGGCGGAAGGCTGGTGTTGTGCGGCGGCGAGCACGCCGAGGAGGCGTTGGGCCGCGAGCCGGAGTCTGCGATGGGCAGGTTCGCCCCAGGTCGGATCAAGGAGATGGTCACGTTGCGGGCGGTGAAGGACTACGAGCTCTACGCCGGGAGCTCCGTTCGGATGCCCGGATCGAGGGATGGAATCCGCGTGCCCCACCTGATCGACGTGGACGGGAAGATCGAGGCCGCCGACGGCCAATTGCCGCTGGTGATTCGCGGGGCCCGCGGCTTCGGGCAGGTGACGTTCGTCGCGGCCGCCCTCGACCGGCCGCCGCTGGCCGAATGGGAGGATCGGGCGCTCTTGACGGGCAAGCTGCTCGGCTATCCGGCCACGCCCGGCGACGAAGACGAAGAGGGCACCGCCCTGATGCACTACGGCTACACCGACCTCTCCGGACAGTTGCGAAGCGCCCTGGATCAGTTTCCCAGCGTGTGGGTGGTTCCCTTCTGGCTTGTGGTCGGGCTGGTTGTTTTGTACGTCCTGGCGATCGGGCCCGGCGATTACTTCCTGCTGCGCAAGGTCGTCGGCCGGATGCAGCTCACGTGGATTACTTTTCCTTTGATCGTCGTCGCGTTCAGCGCGACGGCGTACGTGCTGGCGCACCGCTTCAAGGGAGATCGGGTCCTGGTCAATCAGGTCGACCTGGTCGACGTGGACGTGGAGTCGGGCCGCGTGCGGGGGACGGCGTGGGCGAACGTGTTCAGCCCGCGGATGAACCGCTACCATCTGGCATTCGAGCCCCGGCTGCTCGGCGGCCGGGCGGACGGAGAGGCCGCCGCGCTCTGCGCCTGGCTCGGCCTGCCCGGCGACGCCTTGGGGGGCATGAACCCCAGGACGGCCGAGCCGGCGGTCTGGCAGAATCACTACGGCTTCTCCCGCGACCTGGACGCCCTGGACGACGTGCCGATCCCCATCTGGTCGACCAAGAGCCTCACCGGGCGCTGGACCGCGCGGGCCGATGTCCCCGTCCAAGGCCGGCTGACCGAGGTGGAAGGCTTATTGCAGGGCACAATTACCAATACGCTCCCCTTCGCCCTTTCCGATTGTCTCTTGGCCTACGGCATTCACGCGTACGAGCTCGGGGCGGTGGGGCCGGGCGAGACGGTCGAGGTGGGCCTGAGGCGCCGCGAGCTGAAGTCGTTGCTCACCGGCCGTCAGATCGTGATCGTCAAAGAGGAGGAGAAGGACGACTACCGCTCCCAGTCCACGCCGTACGATCAGTCGAGCGTCGACGTGGCGTACGTCCTCCGCGCGATGATGTTCTACGAGGCCTGCGGCGGTCGGAACTACACGGGCCTGTCGAACCGCTATCAGGCCTTCGTCGACCTCAGCCACCTGTTGAAGACGGGCCGGGCCGTCCTGGTCGGCCGGGCCGAGCCCGCGGCGGGCGACGCCGAGCGCCACGGCGCCGAGCTGCTGTGCAACGGCCGGCCCGTGCCGCGCGGGCAGGTCCGGCACACGGCCGCGTATCGGTTTGTGTTTGCGGTGGAGAGTGGGGAGTAGGGAGTGGCGAGTGATGAGTGGCGAGTGGCGAGTGTGATGATTACGTCCCACTTGACGGCGAAGCCCACGGGCCGCGCTCGCGTGGGATGGACGATGTAAGGCTAGTTGTCATGTCCGGCGGTCGCCGCACGAGTGACCCGAGCGTAGCGAGTTCTAATAAATAGACCCCCATTTGCGACACAGCCAATCGTGATCAAGACACAAGACCTGACGAAAGTCTACGGCGAGATTCGGGCCATCGACCAGCTCACCTTGGAGCTGGCCCAGGGCGACTTGTTCGGCTACATCGGGCCCAACGGGTCGGGGAAGACCACGACGATGCGGATCCTGGCCACGCTGTTGCAGCCGAGCTGGGGCGAGGCCTACGTGTGCGACTACTCGATCTACACCCATCCCAAGGAGATCCGCCGCCTGGTCGGCTTCATGCCCGACTTCTTCGGCGTCTACGACGACATGAAGGTGATCGAGTACCTCGAGTTCTTCGCCGCCTGCTACCGCATCAAGGGCCCCAAGCGGCGCAAGGTGTGCGACGAGATGCTCGACCTGGTCGACCTGGGGTACAAGCGCCACGCCCTGGTCACCAGCCTCTCCCGCGGCATGACGCAGCGGCTGGGCCTGGCCCGGGTGCTTCTGCACGATCCGCAGGTCCTCATCCTCGACGAGCCGGCCAGCGGCCTGGACCCCCGGGCGCGGATCGAGATTCGCCAGGTCCTCAAAGAGCTCCGCAACCTGGGCAAAACGATCATGGTCTCCAGCCACATCCTCCCGGAGCTTGCCGACGTCTGCAACAAGGTGGGGATCATCGAGCAGGGCAAGCTGTTGGTCTCGGCCGAGGTGGCCGAGGTGATGCGACAGGTCCGCCAGCAGCCGGTCCTCCAGATCGGCGTGGTCGGCGACCCAGACGCCGCCGCCAAGCTGCTCGAAAGCCACGACCTGGTCGACAAGGTCGAGATCCGCGACGGCCAGCTCTACGCCACGCTCAACAAGGGCGTCGAAGACTACAGCGATCTTCCCACTCTGCTCGTTCAAGCCGGCTACAAGCTGAGCACCTTCAAGGAAGACGAGATCAACCTGGAGACGGCGTTCATGGCGCTGACGAAGGGGATCACGGCGTAGCGGGGAGACGGCGTGTGGATACCGCGGGCACGCTTGCGGCGTTGTGCTCGGACCACCGCAGCATGTTCACTCACGCGAGGAGGGCGCCCGGCGCCGAAGGCCAACCGCACTTGCGAGAAGCCCGTCGTGTCGGGCGGATCGCCATGCTGGGAGGACCGTCGACATGCTTCTTTGGGATCCACTCGTCGATCTGCTCCGCGCGGCGATCTTTGCGTACGCGCAGGCGTGCGGCGGGAACGTGGGCGTGGGGATCGTGGCGGTGACGTTTCTGGTGCGGATGGCGATGCTGCCGCTCACCCTGCGCCTGGCCCGGCTCACCGCGGCCCATCGGGAGGCCATGCTCAGGTTGAAGCCCAAGCTGGAGCGGATCCGCACGCGCTACCGGGGCAAGCCCGAGCGCGTCGCCCGCGAAACGCGGCGGCTGTTCGACAAGGAGGGGGTCTCCCGCCTGCCGCTGGCGGGGTGCCTCGGCTCGCTGGTGCAGATGCCGGTGCTCGTCGGGCTCTACTCCGCCGTGCGAGGCGCCGCGGCGGCCGGGGGCCGGTTCCTTTGGATCCGGAACATCGCCAAGCCGGACTTCCTGCTCGCGATCGCCGTCACCGCGCTGACCTACGCCGCAGTCGCACTGGGTGCGAAGGACGCGGAACAGAACAAGACGGTGATGCTCCTGATCCCGACGGTCGTGACGGTCCTTGTCCTCTCCAGGCTGGCCGCAGGCATCGGCCTCTACTGGGGTGTATCCAGCCTCGTGAGCCTGTTGCAGGCGGCGATCATCCGGCGGCAGTCGACGGCCAAGGCGTGCTGAGCCGGTGGCTAGAAGGTTCCCGAGCCTTGCCCAGACGGGACCAGCTCGTGCATAACCTGGCAACGCGGTCGCGCCTGCTGGAAATCGGCGAGCCCTTCTGAGGTGACGCTCGTGCCTCGGACATCGAGGAACTCAAGGTTGGGAAGCGCGTTCAGGTGTTGGAGTCCCGCGTCGGTGATGCGCGTGTTCTGAAGCGTCAAGGTTTTGAGGTCACGCAGTCCGTGAATGTATCCTGGCCCGGCGTCGGTGACTTCCGTGTCTCTGAGTACGCCGGAATCGAGCTTGGCCGACCTCGCCAAACTGCCCAGTCCGGCATCCGTAGTCTTGGTCCCGCTGAGGTCGAGGATCGCGAGGTTGGATAGCGACCGGAGATGTTTGAGCCCACGACCCGTGATCTCGGTGTCTTTGAGACTCAGATACTCAAGTTGGGACAGGTTGCGGAGATGGGCCAAGGCGTCATCGGTGATCGGGTTACCGTCCAGGGTGAGATAACGGAGGCCGGTCATGCCGGCAACGTGAATCATGTCCGCGTCCGTGAATTGGGCGTTGGTAAGATCCAAGTGACACAACTCCTTGCGGTCTTTCACCTGCACGAGGCCCGCGCCGGTGATCTGCGCCCAGTCAACGGCCAGCCACTCCAGGCTCGTGAGCGTTCTCAGGTCTGCGAGGCCGGCCGCCGTGACGTTCGTCCCGACGAGATTGAGCCCCTTGAGCTTGCGCAGTGCTCGCAAACGCACGAGTCCGGCATCGGTCACGTTCGTCCCGCCCAGCGAGAGCTGCTCAAGTTCCGTCAGGGCGGCCAGGTGCGAGAGCCCGCGGTCGGTGATGGGGGTATCGGTGAGTTCGAGGCTCTGGAGTCTCCGCAGATTTCCCAAGTGGACCATGCCTTCGTCGGTGATGCCCGACTCGAACAAGTTCAGCCCGCGGAGATTCGGGCATTCACGCAGATGGACGAGCTGCGAATCGTCCTCAAGGGGCATGGACAAATCCAGCGCTTCGAGCTTGGGGAGGCAACGAAGATAGGACAGGTCGTCCGCACTCCAGTCGTTGAGTCTCTTCAGATGCGGAAGATGCCGCACTTGCGAAGTGTCCTCTGCACTGACCGTGAGGTCGACGACGCGGTCGAAAGCGCGAAAGGCTCGTTCTCCGACGAGCCTCCGAAGCCACGTGGGCCCGCCCGGCTGCCAGAGAGCGGCCGGGCCATCAACATCGAGCCGCGCCAAGGCCCGCTCCTCTTTCCGATACTCGGCCGCCTGGACCGTCAGCCACGCCAAGAGCCCGCTCGCGACCGTCATCAACAGGAGCAGCTCGATCAGGTGGAACTGGAACAGGCGCCGCCGGCGTCGTCTCCAGGCCTCGAAAGCCGCGCCCCCCAGCGCCACGAGCCCGATCGCCACCACGACGTCCAACGCCAGTTTCAGGACGTGGAACTCCTCAACTCCCTTCGTACATGACCAGATGGACCACGGGTCGAGTGCACCGACGTCAGGGGGATAGGAAGAGCCAGTGAACTCGGCCGAGCGCAGGAGATAGGTCAGCGGCCAGCCGTGTTCGAGACGTTCGTACAAATCGAAGCTAGCGCCTGGGTCGGGGAATTCGGGGACGAGCACAAGCTGGCCCGGTACGTTCGCCAGCGCGAGTGCCACGACGAGGATCACCAGCACGACGTACGTGGAACCGTGCAGGTGATACCAGGGGCGCCGGGTTTCCGACCGATCGTCGTCGCGTTGCTCGGTGGGCACGACCGGGTCTCCGTGTTTCACGTCGACCGTTCTCTTGCTCCCTGGCGTCGGCCGAAGAACAGCGCCGCTCGGGGCGTAGCAGGCACACGCCGTGTGCCGTCCGCCGGCTACGGCACACGCCGTGTGCCGGCTACGGAAGTCGGCAAGTCGTTTTCGGCCGATACCTATAGACTACCGCTTTCGCCAACCTTTGTATACCGCAGCAGCGCCGACCCCGGCACCGCCGGGATCTCGATCGTGCGCCGCTCCAGCTCCCGGCCGGATAGCTCCTCGGGTTCGCCTTCGTCGTACGTCTCGCCCGTGACCGTGACCCGGTACGTAGCCGCCGGGTCGATGTTGTGAAGCTGGACCTGGCAGGTGGGTTCGGTCGCCTCCGGGCGGCGGAAGAAGAGGGCGCAGCCCTCGCCCAGGTCGGTGCGGTCGAGCTGGTAGGCGTACCAGTCGGACTGGCTGGTGGTGAGCGGCAGGAGCGGGTAGATGTCGCCCTGGAAAAGGGGACGCAGCTCTTTCAGCTCGGCGATGGCCTGCCGGGCAAGCTCGTCGGAGAACCCTTCGCCGTCGAGGTCGTTGTAGATGACGATGCCGGACGCCATGGCGCTGCGGAAGCAGTACGGACGCAGGTCCCACGCGGGTCCGGTGTGGAACGGCAGATAGAGCGAGAGCCCGGTGACCATCACCTGGTCGGCCCGGCCCATCATCGGCCAATGCCCGGGGCCCTTGAGCCCTTGGCCGATGTCGTTGAAATCGCTTCGCCAGAGGGTGAACGCCCGGCGGTTGGTCTCCAGGTCGATTCGCCGCCCGCCGCCGCAGCAGTTGTCGATCAGCAGCCCGGGGTTGCGCTCGAGCAGATCGGACCAGACGCGGTAGAAGCCCTCGACGTGTCGCATTTCGGCAACGCCGATGCGGTCCGAGGCTTCTTCGGGCGGCTCGGAGCCGCGGCGTTCGCGATAGCCGATGCCGAGGTCTTCACGATAAATGTCGATGCCCCACTCCTCGATCTTCCCGCAGAGCCAGTCGGTGACGAACTTCTGCGTGGCCGGCTCGCCGAGCTTCAACACCCCCCCCTGCCCCGGCTCGCCGCCGTGGACGTGCTCGAAATGCTCGCGGGCCCATTGCGTGTCGGGACGGACGTGAAACGGGGCAAACCAGAGGACGAATTTCATCCCGTGCCGATGGGCGGCGTCGCTCAGGGGGCGAAGCCCGCGGGGGAAGTCGTCGGGCCGCGGGTACCAGTTGCCCAGGTTCTGGTGCCACGGCTGGGGATACCAGTAGGCGTCGAGCCAGTAGGCTTCGCATCCCCAGTTGGCGATTTTGGGGATCACGGCCAGCTCGCCTTGCTCGTTGAGCGTTTCCAGGGGTGTTTGGTCCCGCTTTGCCCGGACGTACAGGCCGGCCGTGCTGTTGTGGGCCACCGGGGGCTCGGCCGGCTTGCCGTCGCGCCGCTGGACGTAGTGGTCGAGCATCAGCCGCCGGAACCGGTTGTGGCCGTCGATCATCTCGTCGCCGAGATAGCGCATCAGGAGGATCCGCGGCGTGCGCACGCGCTCGCCGGGCTGGAGGCGGAAGTACGTGTTCTGCATCCCGGCCCGAACCGCCAGTTGGCCGGCGGGCTGATGCAGGAATTCGGCCATCCAGCGGCCCGACCAGCCGACGGCCAGGATCCATCCGCCCCCCGGGGCCTTGAGATTGAAGAACGGAAAACAGGACGTGTCCGACGAAGTGCCCTGGAATTGCCGCGTCCGGCCCCGTTCGAGCAGTTCATCGTGCGGCAGGAACGACTCGGCGGTGCAGCCGTCGCCGTTGGACCACCGCAAGGTGGCCGAGCCGTCGGCGCCCGCGGCTTCCACGAGACGCGACGTGTCGAGCGGCATGAGCTGCTCGATGATCGGCGTGTCGGCCGTGCCCGTGTTGCTGAGGTAAAATACCCAGTCGACGCCCGCGGCATCGGCATAGGTGGCCACGTGACACTCCAGCAGGAGGCCGGTGTTGGGGCACTGGTAGGAGATCACGCGGCGTGACCCGCCGTCGATGGGCTCCGTTTCGGCGGAGTACTCCCACTCCGGGAGAAGCTCGTGGGAGGGATTGCCGCCGTAAGTGAAGGAAAACGGGGCGTTGGAAGGATTCTCTTGCCACGGACCAAGGTCCGACCTGGCCAACTCGCCGAGCCGTCGGGTCGAGCCGTCGTCGAGCGTCACCGCGGCCTCGGCCCAGGTGCACTGGTCCCACCCCCGACCATTGCCGCCGTCGTCGACTTCCAGGACGAACTCCCTGCTCCCATTCAGGGGCACGTCGACGTCGACCGGGCGGCTTTTCAGCTTCAACACCGGCGTGGAGAATACCCGCTCACCGGCGACCGCCACGTGGAATCGGGCCGATCCGGCGTCCGGGTTGCCTTGCGTGCTGTGGTTGTTGTCGATGCCCACGATGGCGGTGAACCGGACCGCCGGTCGGCCGAGACGCACTCGGACCACGGCCGGGGCGTCCATGTAGATCCCGTGCTCGTACTGCCGGTCGCCGAGCTTCAGCGGGGCGTTCCAGGCGGTCCGGTTCTGGAGCACCTTGTGGCTTTTGCGCAGAACAACCATCGCGTCGGTCGCCGGAGGAGGAGCCGCTTGCCGCTTCGCCCGGGTTGGCTTCGCAAAGACGTCCTCCGCCCACTGGTGGGCCAACCGGATTTCGTCCCGCTGCTGCACGTCGGCCGGATCGGCCGTCGCAGCGGATTCCAGCGCGCAAACGGCAAACGCCACAGCAAGGACCGTCAGCCGGAACACGATTGCTGCACGGGCCTGATGCGATGGGCTCCACACGTGGGACTTGCTCGTTCGAGCCGACATAAGGTCACCTATTGACAGGGGCTACAAGCGGGCCGGAGAATGCACGGGTCGGTGTCCGATCACAAGCATGTACGGGCCAGTGTCCGATCATAACGACCGGGACTCCGCCGCGTCAATTCGCGCGCCGCAAGAGCTTCCACGGGAACGCGAGGGAAAAGGTGAAACCATGAGATGCTGCTACGCTGTTCTCTTGTGGATTGCGGCGGTTGCGTTGAGCCGTGCGGCGTCGGGTGAGCCGCTGGTCTACGAGCGGTTCGAGAAGTCGGCGGTGGGGACCGTCCACGGGGAGATTCACTTCACGACCGACGTGGTCGGCCACGGCGGTCTGGCCGAGCCGAACCGGCACGCGGCCGTGTTCGACGGGAAGCCGGAGACCTGCGTCGGCTACGGCACGGCGACCAAGGTCACTTCGACCGATTTCACCGTCGAGGCGTTCATCCAACCGGCCCGGCGGCCCAGGTACGACGCGGTGGCGGCCGATTGGAGCGAAGACGGGGAGAATCGCTCGTGGGCGCTGGTGCTGCTCTCCAACGGTGCGTTGCGGTTCGACGTCTCGCCCGACGGGCGGTTCTACGCGGAGAACAAGCTGGAGACTCCGCCGCGATTGATCCGGATCGGCCAGTGGTATCACGTGGCGGCGGTGAGCGAGGGCGACACGAGCCGGATCTACGTCAACGGCCGCGAGGTGGCCGCGAAGACGCGCTCCAAGCCCGGGATCTTCACGGAGAACTCGGCCTCGTTGAAGATCGGCAACGTGGATCGGTACGCCACCGACCGTCCTCGCCCGTTCCGCGGTTGTCTCGACGAAGTCCGCATCACCGAGCAAGCCCTCGGTCCGGCCGACTTCCTGAAGACGAAAGACGAGATGCCCGAGGTGAGCGGCCCGGTGCCGCAGAGCTACGAGCTGCCGTTCGCAGCGACTGCCGAAGACGACGCCCAGGCGTGGCAGGAGCGGGCTCGAGCCCGGCTGTTCGAGCTCGTCGAAGCGCAGCAGCCCCGCTACTCGACCGACGAAGTGGCCCTCGACTTCCAGCTCGGCGACCCGGAAGACAAAGGGGAGTATACGCTCTACAAGGCGTCGTTCCAGGGCAACACGAAGGAAGGGACTCGGCACGCGTGCCTGTTCGCCGTGCCGAAAGGGGACGGGCCGTTCCCCGCCGTGCTGTGCATTCACGGCCACGGCGGCTCGGCGGAGGCCGCGTTCGATCCAAAAGGGATCTACCACGGCTTTGCCGACCGGTTCGCCCGGGGCGGCTACGTGGTGCTGGCCCCCTCGTTTCCGCATCGTGAATACTGCGCCATGATGCTCTGGGACCTGTTTCGGGCGGTCGACGTGCTCGGGTCGCGGCCGGAAGTCGACGCCGAGCGGATCGGCGTGGGGGGCTTGTCGATGGGGGGCGAATGGACGATGTGGATCGCCGCCTGCGACACCCGGCTGAAGGTGGCCGTGGTGAGCGGCTGGATGTGCACCACCGAGGGCGTCTTCTCGGTGCCCAACTGCCGCTGCTGGGAGCTGCCGGGCCTGGTCGAGCTGATGGACGTCTGCGAGGTGAACCTGCTCATCGCCCCCCGGCCGGTGCTCTTCGAAAGCGCCGAGTTCGACGGCTGTTTCCCGATCCGCTACACCAGGGAAGGCTACTCGCGGATCCGCGCCGGCTACAAGGTCTTCGGGGCCGAGGATGCGGCCGGGCAGGACGTCTGGCCCTCCGGCCACGAATGGCACGGGGTGATGGCCTACCCAATGGTCGACAAAACCCTCGGCGGCCGGGCGGCCGAGAGCGAGTAGGCCCAAAGCAGGCAAGCATTTGGAGTGCGGTGATTCATCACCGCTTTCTGCCGGGCCGAAAAATCCAGAGCGACGGTTTCTTCCACGAAATCTA
>Ga0307379_10006013_pt1 | contig 16779 bp, 16 predicted proteins | sample UN2MG_FD_202237 | JGI IMG/M metagenome (GOLD analysis project Ga0307379, IMG submission 202237) | Soil microbial communities from Risofladan, Vaasa, Finland - UN-2 | ecosystem: Environmental > Terrestrial > Soil > Coastal area > Acid sulfate soil | place: Finland: Risofladan, Vaasa | collected... | reverse complement strand
AACAGCAGACCGCCTGCGTAGCTGTTGTATCCGCCTTGCTTCAACTGATCCAAATACATACGCTGACCTGCAGAGTAATGGCGCCTCGGCTTCGTTGTAGAGGGGGAAAAACACGGTCTTTGTTCTGCTTTTCACTCCCCCGAGGATGGCTCGGTTGCTCCTGCTGCACCGCAGCCGTCTGCCGATCCCCCTCTTCTGACCAAGGGAAATCAAAAACCAACTGGTTCTCACCTTCGTTAGTATGAAACAGCTCCGCAGGATTTGCCAGATCAGCAAACGCAGGCACTTCTTGCACCAATCCGTTTTCAACCAATACCTGGCGGATGCTGGTAAGCCCTACGCTCTCCCCCCAGCCATGAAGCCTTGCTCTGATCTGCTCATAGTCGACCACCTCTTCCTTCAAAAACGTGTAGAGAATCTTGGCACGGATTTCCGGATTGATCTTCCATTTTCCTTTTGGTCCTTTCTTCCCAAGGACAAATCCGGTGGAGCCGTTTGAAGCAAATATCCGAATGTAATTGTATACGGACTTGGTACTGATCCTAAACGCTGCGGCGATCTCCTCTTGAGAGCCCATGTCCAGCTCATACAACTGTGCGATGGCTATTCGTTTTGTCAGGCTATCTTCATCGGCCCACTGCATATACCGACGGCCTTCCACCGTGAGGACCTGCCTGCTTTGGTCGTGTATGAGCACAATACGCTTGTCCGATGGACGGGCGAAACCGTTGAAATCTGACTGCTCCACCTCTAATCCCCCTGCGGAAGGCCAATTCTCGCATGGTTGGACTGAAAAGCAAAACCGGAAAGAAATTTTTGAAACGGCGCGAGGAGAGTGAGTTTACAACTTCATACTTTGAAGAGAATTAGAGGGCACACTCATTTAGACGAAAAAGCGTGGTCGTTTGCTCAGACCTCTGTACTTAAGAAAGGCTAAAGTTGTTCTTGACAACAGCGTTTTGCTGTGGTCTATTATTACCGGTAGTTATCCGGTAATATTCTCTACAGCTGAATCCGTGTATTTCAAACCGGTGAGGCCGTGTACGGAGGATTGAGCAATACCCGGAAATCGAACTATATTACCAAGAAATCTGAGCTGAGCACAGTCAGCAGATGCATATGAAACAATGCACTCGAGGTAATAGATGGAAACCACATCGACACCGAAATATCAAAAGGTTGTCGAATACATCAAGAACCAAATCCGCAGTGGCCGCTATCGGGTAGGGGAGTTGTTGCCGGGCCAGAGAGTCCTGGCTGAAAATCTTTCCGTCAGCCGGCCATCGGTGAAACGGGCGATCGATGTGCTCGAGAAAGAAGGTTTAGTCGACTGCAATCCTTCCATTGGTTCAATAATAAAAAAATCGGTTACGGAAAAATTGCTTGTCGGATATCTGGTGGCGGATCTGCAGGATCCCTTTCATCTGGAGCTTATTAGGGAGCTCGACATCCTGCTGCACGAGTATCACGGCGCATTGATTGCGCTCCAAGGAACGGATGACAGTCGGTTGTACAAGACTGGTATTACCCACGTGGTTAAACATCACGCTCTGTATTCGAGGAATAAGCAGGACCGTGTACCGACGGTCTACATCGGTAACCTGGTGGGAAAGGTAAACATGGTGGTTTCGGATATAAAATCGGGAATGCAGTCGATTTACCGACATCTGAGAGAATTGGGTCACACCAGAATCGCTTATGCCAGCCCATTTCCGGAAAGTAGAGACGTTCAGCTGGTTCACCTACTCAATACTGCTGCGGCGGAAAAAAAGACCATACCGGAGCGCTATAGATTCTTTGTGGATCCCGTGGATCATTCCACGAGTGAACAAACCGTAGTAAAGATCTTACGCTCCGCAAAACCACCTACGGCCCTGATCTGCTACAACGACTGGGTGGCGATTGCCGTGATCCACGCAGCCAGGGTCCTGGGGCTGGAAATTCCCGGCCAACTCTCCATCACCGGGTACGATGATTTGTACGTCAGCAATCTGCTCCAGGTACCACTGACCACCGTTCGCTTTTCCAGAGAAGAAACGGCGCGAAAGATCCTGGACATCCTGATGAGGGGAGACGAGAACTCAGCCCTAACCGAAGTGGTCGAGACAAAGCTGATCGTCCGGGAATCAACCCAGCTTCTGAAGTGAAGGGGATTCGGAACACATAACAATGAGGGGAGTATGAAAATGGCAACAGGAAAAAAAGTGCGGGTTGGATTGATCGGGACCGGATGGATCGGGCAGCATCACGGTCTGAACGTAATGGCCAACCCCTACGCGGAACTGGCAGCTGTGTGTGATGTTAATTCGAAACAGGCGAACGCCTATCTCAAAGAGAGCAATTGCCAGGCAGTGGTTTTTAATAACCACGAGGAGTTGCTCAAACAAGATGATATCGAGGCGATTGTTGTTGCATCACCCAACGCTTCTCACGAGGAACATGCAGTCGCCGCAGCGAAGGCTGGCAAGCATGTATATCTGGAAAAACCTATGGCAATAACGCTGGAGGGGTGCCGGTGCATCGTGCGAGCGGTCGAGAAAACAAAAGTCAAGTTTTCCATGGGGTATCACCGCAGGTTGAACCCATTGGTTCAGCACGCCAAATCGTTGATTGCCGAAGGCAAGCTGGGTGAACTGGTATTTGTCGAGTCCGATTATTTTCACCACGTTCCTGGTGACCTAGATATATGGTCATGGCTGGGAAAGAACGACATAGCCGGCAGTATGATTCATGCCGGTACGGGACACAATATCGATTTGCTGCGCTTCTTTTGCGGAGAGGTTGCCGAAGTAAGCTGCTATAAGGACGTTGTGATGCCCCGAAGAATACAGATGGAAACCGAGGATTTGGCGGTCATAAATCTACGTTTCAATTCCGGCGCCCTTGGACGCGTAGGTTTATTTTTAGGGCCTATTCTGCCTTTTACCTTTACCGTGAGGCTCTTCGGTACGAAGGGTACTGTGGACAACAACAGAGTATGGTTGGACACGATTCCCCGTTTTGCCGATTCCGGCCATGAGGAGGATTGCATCCATCTGCCACAAAGCTGGATCGCCGACAACGTCCAGGGCGGTGTTTCTGAGACGTGGAAACAAAACATGAACACCTTCATCGACGACATACGGCTGGATCGAAAGCCCTTCAACGGTGCGGAAAGCGGATTCAATACCGCTGCGGTTTGTTTTGCTGCGCTGCAGTCCGCCGAAGAGAAACGATCGGTCGAGCCGGAAGTGCTCTGAGCAAAAAAAGAGTATAAGCTGATGTGAAAAAGGATGCCTACAACATGGATCCGGATTCCCTGATAGCAAACATCACCCCGCTGGCGAAAGTCGTGATCGTGACCCATATGTGGGGGTAAAGTGCGGGAATCGATTCGATTGCTGAAATCTTTAGGGCTGGTAGTGATCAGACTCCGCGCCTCAATGTTATTCACTCGTCCTCGTTTGTCACTAATAGTTGTTTTCTCCCTTGCAGCCGGTGGACACCATGAGGGAAGTGAAGGATACGAGCAGATATGGCTGGATGCCGACACAGATCCTGCGACCCGGCGTTGAACATCTTGCCTGCTGTAATGATCACTTATCGCTCGATACGCTGGAGGGTCTATACAGGACAAACTTTGCGAAAGGTACCCATCGAAAAGCCGAGCAGTATATAGGTGAGACCATCGGGATAGGCGAGCGGATTGATTCGGCTCCGGAAAGACCGGCCGTTTGTGTGGTTGTCTTGCGCCGTCCATTGGAACCAGAGTCGATACGATGAATTGAATTCGATCGCAGGGCAAAGTCGTTCTTTCACAGAGGAAGAGCAAGAAGCGGAGGGGGCGGCGATCATATTCAAATTCTTCGTAATCTGGGAATATTGAGATCCCTTAAACAGCGTGTGTCTCAACTATATCCCGATTTCGCAGAAGTGAATGCCCATGAGTTCTGCGAGTACAAACAGCTCGTCGATCAAATCTCCATAGCCCAGGGCGAGGTGGTGGGTGCCTCCCGCTCTCGAGTATCGTTCGAGAAACTCCGGCAGATCTCCCGAGATGCGCAGCCTGGCGTAGGGGCTTGTGAGCTTGGATTGCTCCCCCGCCGGAACGATCTCACCACGGAAGACTACGAGCTGAAAGCCAGCAGCCAGGCCGCTCTCGGTGACAGGACTTTCACTGAGACTGGCCAGGGTGATGGTTCCCGGCTCGAGTTGAAAGATCGGCACGGCGGGGCGGGTGCATTTTCCGATCGAGAAAGGTTTGGCCTTGAGAACGACCGGCCGGTCCGGATCGGCCAGGGCCGGATTGCACTCCCCCATGTGGCTAAGGAGGATCTCTCCCTTCTGGTAGTCGGGACAGAAGGTTTCTGTGAAGGTTGACGCGCCGCACATCCCGTGTAGGGTTCTGGTAGCGCAACCGTTAGCACGTCTCCCTCACCGGCGTAGCCGATTCCCCGGCTCATCAAGCGGTCCGCCCCGAGGAAGGGTAGGGTCGCAGCTCCGGCGGCAAGCACCGCCTGGAAGTTCATGGCGATGCCGTCCAAACTGTGATCTTCCACGATTTTCTCAAGTGCCAGGGACCAGCTCGCCGCCGTATTCAACTCCTCCTCCGTGAAATCAGGATCCATCTGAAACATCGCCCGAGCCCAATCCAGGAATTGCTTGACCTCGTCGGGCTGCACCTCCGCCGCCCGATTGATAAGCAGCTCCGGTTCCAACTCCACCACCTCGAGTCCCAGTTTCTGTGAAAGCAGAGACGGCGCGTAGGAGAAGTCCAGCATCCCGGCAAAGGGAGTTCCCAGGCGACCGATGCGGCCGGACCGCAGGGTGCGGGCTCCGGCGGCGGCTGCGCACACTTGCTTGAGCTTGCCGCGAAAGCCTTCCTGACTACGATGGCCCGCCACCAACACGAAGTTTCAGCCGCGGCGCCGAAGCAGATTGGCCAGATCCTGCACGCCATGCATGGCCTGGTTGGCCCGCAGATCTTCATGGGTGATTTGGTCGGTGAGAGTCAGGTCCCGGGAGGTGCTGACTACTAGGATCGGCAGATCGGTTGCGACGAGGGAATCGATCGCAGCACCGCTGGGGGCGTAAGCTATGGGCAACACCAGCAGAAGGTCGCAATCCGCCTGCTCGCAGGAACGAACCGCTCCGGCTACCTCCTCGGTGGTGTGACCGCTGCCGGGGAAGTACAGGGCGGCTGCGTCGCCCAGTATCTCCTCGAGTACCTTGGTCCAATACCGAGTGTACTCATCGGACAGTCCAGGCATACTCTGCCGGTACAGGTCCGCGAGGGTAAGGAGCACTCCGACATTGCACGACCTTGGGGCGTTTGTTTTCACTGATCTGTTCATCTCATTACTCCCCAGCGAGCCTCGTCTGTTCTACCTCTCTAACGAACCTGGTGCTCTTCACAACTCCCGCCACAAGCAGCTGCCAGGCGTGATAGAACACGAGGGGCAGCAGGGCCAGGCCTATGATCTCCGGGTTGGAGGCGAAGTAGGTGGAGATCAGGGGTACGCCTACGGCCAGGGTCTTCTGCGGGGCCGTGTAGAGCACGGAGATCGTGTTCTCCCGGGAGAAACGGAACAGCCGGGCCCCCCCGTAGGCGATCAGGAGGAGCAGGATATGGGCTACGGCAAGATACCCGAAGGGACCGAGCATGGCCCGCAGGTGTCCCATGAACTCGGGGTTCCGGGCGGTTTTGGAGAAGGAGAAAAAAAGGATGAACAGGATGAAGATACTGCTGGTCACGGAGAGGCTCTTTTTCTGCTTCACCGCGAGTTGTTTGAAGAAGCGACGGAGCAGTTGGCCGCAGGCGATGGGTACAAGCATCTGCAATCCCAGATTCCTGAGAACCCTGAGCACTTCCGAGGCGGGCAGAGGATCGCCGCCGCCGCGCATCAGCAGGGAGAGCAGCAGCGGCGAGATAACCACGCCGAGAATGTTGGCCAGGGCGGCGTTGAACATCGTGGCCATGACGTTGCCGCCCGACACTTGAGTGAACACGATGCAGCTCGCGATCGTGGTGGGCAGGACCGCCACGGCGAAGATGCCGGTGTACAGCTGCTGCTCCCAGATGGATCGGAAGGGCAGGGTAGTGAGCAGGATGAACGCAGGGATGAACAGAAAAACAAACGTCTGAATGTATACGTGCAGTCGAAAATCCTTCAGTCCGCTGGTGATCGCCTCCGAGGGCAGAGTGAACCCGGAGATCAGAAACAGAGCCACGATCAGTACGGTGCGGGCGATCCCGCCTGAGTCCAGCACCAGCTCTATCCCCGGCAGGAAAAATCCCAACAGCAGGGCCGCCAAGATTCCCAATAAAAACCAGTTGCGTTTCAACGTTGCCAGCGCCATGCGGGGCATCCTATCATATTCCTTCTTTCTTTCAAACGTGCTATGGTCCTCTGCAATTGGGAGGAGCAATTATGTCACGTGGGTTTATTAAGTCGGTTTCGCTTTGGATTCAGGCCTCCCGGGCTCTGTATACGATCACGGTGTTGCTTCCCTGCTGTCTCGGAGCGGTTGTGGCCTGGTGGACAGGCTATCCCTTCAACTGGGGATTGTTGGTGCTGATCCTGCTGGGAATGATGTTCGCCAATATCGGCACCAACTTCACCAACGACTACTTCGACTACAAATCCGGGGTGGACAAGCTGGACGAGGGACGGATCTACAAGAAGGGAGCGGAGGTCCTGTACGACAATCCGCTCGCGGAAAGCGGATCCGTGGACGGCTACGCTTTGTACTTCTTCTCGCCCCGAACCATCCTGGTTTCCGCCCTGGTCAGCCTGTCCATCACCGCCGCCATCGGTCTGTACCTGGTACTCCGGGTGGACTGGCGCATCCTTCCCGTTGGTCTGTTGGGCATCCTGATGGGCTACTTCTACACCGCCCCTCCGGTGAAATTCGGCTACCGGGGCTGGGGCGATCTGATCTGCTTTCTCGGCAGCGGCCCCTTTCCGGTGATCGGCACCTTCTTTCTGTTCACCGGGCGTATCACCTGGACCGCGGTACTGGCGGGAATCGTGGCGGGGCTCTGGGTGGATGCCATCCTCTATATAGGGAATGTACCTGACGTAGAGGCGGATCGTGCTGTGGGAAAGAAGACCTTGAGCACGATCCTGGGCAGAAAGGCTGTGCGGACCCTGGTCCCTCTGTACTACGGTGCGGCTTTCGGCCTGGTAGCCGTCGGAGCGATCCTGGGGGTTTTCCCCCTCTGGGCACTTCTGTCGCTCGTCACCCTACCGATCGTGCTTCGGGTTCTCCTGATCACCCGCCGGCACTACGACGAGATTCCCAAGTTCGCCCCGTCGATCCTGATGACGGTTCAGGTTTTCGCACTGTCAACAGTGCTGCTGGGGGCCGGCTTCATCCTGTCCAGGACCGTCGGCTGATTTGTCCCAGGTTGCATAAAGGTCGGGCGAGAAAGTGAAGAGGCGGGAATGACAGCCGGCAAGTCCTATCCATTCTACGAAAAAGGCCTGGCCTTTCTGAGGACCCGGTTGCTCGGGGCGGTGCTGATGCCCGCCCTGATAGGTGCCGCTGTCAGTGTCCGTCAGGGACAGTTCCACTGGCTTCGTTTTGTCCTTATCGTGGCAGGTCTGGCCGCCGCGGAGTTGATGAACCTGCTCGGTTCGGACTACCAGGCTTTTCGCAACCCCGGGCAGAAGGATCCTCAGCTGCCCGGCAATCCTGTGATTTCTCCGGCTCTCCTCCCTCCGTCCCGGATTCCCCTTATTCTCATTCCCATAGCTCTTGTCGCTCTGGCCGTGCTTATCTACTTCACGGTCACCGTGGGTATCGGCGTTCTTGTGTTTCTGGTCGCCGCCGGAATCATCGGAGCCCTGTACGTCTTCTCCCCCTTCCGCTACGCCTTTCTCTACACAGCCTTCATTCCTCCCCTGATCTCCGGAGGCGTGTTCCTGGCCCTCACCGGCAAGACCGAAGGCGTTGCCTTCGCAGCGGGGTTGCCGATTACTCTGATTTCTCTGGCCGTGATTCTCGGCTACAGAGTGATGTACGAAGGGATCGGGCCCAAGCGGCGGCGCACCCGGGCTGTAGTCCTGGCCGTATACAGTTTTACCGGGATCAACGTCATCCTCTATGTGGTGGCGGGAATCTACCCGTGGGCCGGGCTGGCGGCTCTTCTTCCGATTGTCCTGTTCTTCTGGCTGTTTGTGAGCGTGTCTGGGCGGGAGAAAACGGATCCGGTTCCGGCCACGGCCGTAGGTGTGTTCATGCACACCGGAACTTCCCTGGCGATCGCCGCAGCGCTGTTGTTCGGATAGTCCGAGCAACCCCGGGAGTCACGATTCAGCCCGGGACGAGGTAGATCGGGCTGCTCCAGGCCACGTGCCCGTCCTCCTGGATGACCTTGGCGTACAGCGGATTGTCCTGACCCTGCAGCAAGGTGAATGTCTGCTCCATCGAAATCCCGGTATCTCTGAGCTCGTCGGGCAGCCGGAAGATCCGCATTCTCCTGCCCAGACCTCCCGCTTTTATCACCGTATCCTCCAAACCGACGCTCTGTATTTCGATCTCGAACTGCAGCAACGGCGTATCGATGCGGATCCTGCCCCTGGAGGGGTGTTCGAGGAGCATGTCGAAACCGCTGAATCCTCCGGTGGTGAGGGATTGCCAGGAAATCGTGTTTCCCTTCTCCAGGGTAACTGATTTTTCCGGATTCCAGAAATTGATCTTGTTGATTCCTACAACCCGGTTGCTGTCGATGACCGCAGTGCCGTCCCAGCGAGTTTCCCGGCCCCGGCCTCTGTATTCGGCGCCTTCCCAGAGCACCCGGATGCGTCGACCCAGATCGTTTTCGCTGTAGGTTCTGAAGGTGAAGACCCGCTCCGTACCGTTGAACAGCTCGAGCCGCTCGATAGGAGCAGAGCAGAGGGCTTCGGCTTGGAAGGTCACGGTTCGAGCCGTTGTGGGCAGGATATCACCCATTGCGGCCGGACGGTCCTCCCCCGCCAGGGTGGCAGAGGTGTGGAGGTACAGCCTCGTTCCCGTGGTCGCGTAGTGCTTTCGATTGTGAAGGCTCTCGAACACCGCCTCTCTACTCAACTCACTGCAGAGAAAGCAGGTCAGACCGCCGTAGCTTCCAAACCGAGACGCCCCGGGGTAGCTGGCTCCGGGACGGCCCTTATGATCGTCGCTGTTGGCGACCACTCCCGGCCTCAAGCCCAGAGCGAAGGCGTCTTGAAGCAGCCACTCGAAGGTTCCCCAGGCCGAATGAATCTCCACGGCGGGTGTGATTCCCGTATCCAGGGCCACGCTCAGGTCCGCGTACCGCCCTCCGACGTGGCCGTAGAGAAAAGCATCTCTGCCGGCCAGGGTTTCGAAGAGCTCCCGGCTGGTGTGGCGATCGCTGTCCGCATCGGAGAGATCGTAGATTAGGGCGTGGGAGGAGCGGTGAATCTGTTCTCCGGCCCGGAGAAAGATGACGTTGTGATCGCCTCCCAGTCCCGTATTTCCCGACCATTCGTAGCCGGGGAAGGCGATGAAACGGCCGGGTTCGTTAAACTCCTCCACGATCGTCTGGAGCTCCTGCCAAAATTGCCTGGTGATCTGGAAATCGTTTCCCTGGTGACAGCAGATGTCTATGAAGGCCCGGTCCCGGGCGCTGTTGCTGCCGATGGTCTCCTCGCTTTGACCGTGCATATCCGCCCAGTGGGGCGGATATGCCCCGCCTCATTCCCCGCAGGTGGGACTCCGACCGGAGCAACTTCAGCGCTGTCCCTTGCGACGAGCCGCAGGGGATTGCTGCGGGTCAGAAGGCGGCCTTCTGAGTCCAATACGCGGACGAAGAGGTCTCCCGGCTCTTCGGCCTTCAGGTTTTTCACCACAACCACCGGCTGCTCGGCTGCAAAGTTCATCCGTTTCGGCAGGCCGGTGACCTCCAGATTTGCGTCGAAAGTGATCGAAGAGTCCGGCAAATCGACCGGATTTCCCCACTGATCCTCCGCTTTCAGACAGAGACGAAAAGGTTCCCCGACTCTGCGAAGTGTGGGCAGCACGGCCTGCCGGCGCACAGCTGGCCCGGCAACGATTCGGAGGACCGGGCTTCGGGGTAGCTCGACGTATTCATAGGTGGCGAAGGCATCGACCAGGACTTTGAGCTCGAAGGTATCCTCGCAGAAGGTCTGCATCCGGCTTCCCGGCGATCCCCCGCGGCGGTCTCCGAAACGTACGACGATCCTGTCTCCCTGCCGCAGGTATCCCCGGACCACTTTGATGTACAGGGTCTTGCCCCAGGGCCGGATATTGTCATTGATGTCGTAGCGCAGCAGTAGGGTCGCCCCATTGCTGGCCTCTGCGCTGAGGTAGCCGGGAGCCTTTGGATTGTCGAACTGCGGGGTGCTCATATCGCCGGCAAAGCGCTGTACGACCTTGATACTGCCCGAGTCGTCGATTCCGAAAAATCCCGCAGTGTAGGCTATCTCGAAGCTGGTGTAGTCGCCGGCGGTGAACGGACCGGAGGGGTCGATTTCAGCGCGGCCCAATTGCTCCTGCTTGTAGTCCCAATGCGGCATGATTCTATTTCACCAGCCGGGAAATTGCGCTTTTCCCTTTGTCGGAAGCGGGTGGAGAAAATCGCACGGTCCGGATCTGCAGCTGATGCAGGTCCTTCAGGTCGATCAGGTTAAATCCGGGTTGCTCGCCCGAGAGTTCCGCTTTTTCGGCATCGCTGTTTCCGGAAAACTGAAAGCATACAGCAGGGGGGCTGGCTACAAGTACTCCCCGAATTAGTGTGGAGATCTGAATATGCAGGTGGGCGAAGAAGACCCCCAGAATATTATTCGAGTAGGGGGGCACGATCTCCCAGAATGCATCGGCGTTTTGCAGCTTCATCTTGTCCAGCCAGGGGATGCCGCTGTCGATAGGGTGATGATGCATGAAGATCAACACCGGTTTCGCTCGGTTTTCAGAGAGATCTTCACTCAGCCACAGAAGCTGTTCCTCATCCAGGTGGCCGTATGACTTGCCCGTTCCGGCGGTGTGGAGCAGGATCAGATGAATCTCACCGTGATCGAAGGAACCGTACCCGGGATAATTTTTCCCCTTTTCGATCAACGAGCTTTTTTTCAAGTTCTTCAAATCGTCGTGGTTCCCCACCACGGTGTGCACGGGAACCTGGAAATCCTTGAACAGATCGGCGATTGTTTCATACTTGCCCTTCTGCCCATCGTCAAGAAGATCTCCCCCCAGCACGATCAGATCCGGTTTTGGAGTCTGTTTTTTCAGTGTGGCCACCGCCTCCACGAGGTTGGCGTCGGGAAGTGCGTCGTTCACACTCTGCCCCGGTTGGTTTGGCAGGTGAAAATCAGATATATGTGCTATGCGCATCAGACTGCCTCTCTTTGTGTTGTTCTCACCCCGGGTGAACCCGCAGCTCCCCGATAGAATAGCCGGGAATCCGCAGGATGGGCAAGGTCCGGGTAGTTCCTGCTGATGCCCCGGTGAATCCTGGATTCTCAGGCGAAGTCGCGTCCTGGTTGCCGGTCAAACGGACCGGGTCTCCATGGACGGGCAGTTTGCAGCACCGAGAAGAACTTGTATACTCTGGGATCAGGATGTCCTTAAGCTCTGACGGTGGTGAATATGTCTTCCATGATACCTGCGACCAAACGACGACTCTACTACGGCTGGATCGTCGTCATCCTATCTTTTATCACCATAGCGCTGAGTGCGACGATCAAGCAGTCCTTTATCGTAATTTTCCCGGCGATGCTGAAAGAGTTCACCTGGAGCCGGACCGTGTTTTCCGTTGCCCCGGCGCTCTTCGGCCTGGTGGCATCGATCATCGGATTTTTCATCGGGTACCTATCAGACAAGATCGACATAAAAAAGCTGATCCCGATCGGCGCCGTGTTCGCCTCGGTGGGCCTGGCCCTGTGCTTCTTCATCGAGCAGCTCTGGCAGATGGTTGTGTTTTTTGGAGTCCTCTGCGCTGTCGGGGCCAGCGGGCTGAGTCTCGTGCCCCATACGATTATCATTTCCAACTGGTTCATCAAGCACAGGGGTACGGCGATTGGCATCATCTCGAGCGGCTCCGGTGCCGGTACTCTCGCCTTTATTCCTCTCCTGCAGCTCGTTATTGCCGGTTGGGGATGGAGATTGAGCTATCTTGCTATGGCTGTTTTTATCGGCCCTCTGCTAATACCCTTCATTTTTCTCTTCCAAAAGTCCCACCCCGATCAGATGGGTCTAAAACCGCTTGAAAAGGAGGTCTCTTCCTCTGAGGAGGGAGAACCTCTGCGTTCCCGTGTCGTTCTTGCCGCACTGATGCGCAATCGCCGGTTCTGGATATGCTTCGTACAGTTCATACTCGGCCCCCTTTCCACCATGCCGATAGTCACCCACCAAGCTGCTCTACTTCAGGGAAAGGGCTTAAGCAGTATGGGCTCGGCTTGGGTAGTGGGAGTTTATGGCTTGTCGGTATTTTGCGGTATGATTCTCAGCGGAACGCTGTCCGACCGGATCGGTAGGGAGTGGAGTTATACCCTGGGGACGGTCAGCATTCTTCTGGGCACGGTGTTCCTGCTCTCCGTTCCCACCGGGTGGAAATTGATCCTGCCGCTGTTCTTCGCCGTTTTCTTCGGCCTGGGATTTGGGACCCGGCCTGCGATGGACTCGGCCACGGCCGTGGACATCTTCAAAGGGCGGCACTTCGGGCTGATCTACGGTATCTTACAGCTGGGTTTGGGAATCGGGTTGTTCTGCGGGCCGGTTCTCGGCGGCTTTATCTACGATCGCAACGGAACCTACACCGCTGCCGTTGTGTTTTGTATGGTCGCGGTTGTGATGGCCACGGTCTGTATATGGGCATCCGCGCCTCGTCGGGGGAGCGAAGAGATTTTGGTTCAACCTGATCCCAGAGCTTCTTGTGCTTCCAAAGGAAGCTCAACAAGGACAAAGTAGGATTCGGGATAAAGGTAGTCTTCTCCGGATTCATCGACTACCCGCAAATATCCCTCCTTCTCCGCCTCTTCGTCAGGGATTATCAGATAGATCTTCCGCTTTTCCAGATCAATGCAATCCTTGTTGTCAAGGCAAATCGCATAATGCTGTACTTGATCGTCTTGTATCATGACCTTAGTCTATCTCGAAATGCATGGGGTGGAATCTCTATCTAGTGTAGTTAGTTTCATAGACTATCGCAAGACCTGAACCATCGCCTCTAAGGCTTTGTTTAGAGTACGCCGGGGGCAGGCCAGGTTGATCCGCTGGAAGCCCTCCCCACCGGTACCGAACATGGGTCCGTCATCGAGCCAGACCCGAGCCCGCCCCAGGATCCATTGTTTCAGCTCCTCGTCACTCATGCCTAGGGACCGCAGGTCGACCCAGGCCAGATAGGTCCCCTCCATGGGGAACACCCGGGCTTCCGGCAGCCGCTCCGCCAGGTGGGAGACGAGAAAGTCGTAGTTTCCCTGCACGTACTCGAGAACCTGCTCGAGCCAACTCTCCCCGTACCGGTAGGCCGTTTCGGTAGCCACGGCGCTGAGAGCGTTGGCGATTCCGGTCCAGATGCTCTGCAGGGTGGAGCGGAAGCGATCTCGCAGATGCTTGTCGGAGGCGATGACCAGGGAGCAGCCCAGACCGGCCAGGTTGAAGGTCTTGGTCGCCGAGGTGAAGGTTACGGTAATGCCGGCGGCTTCCTTGGACAGGAACGCGGTGGGGAAATGGCGGTTGCCCTTCAGTGTCAGATCGTGATGGATCTCGTCGGAGAGGATGATGATGTTGTGGCGCAGGCATATCTCCACCAGGCGTTCCAGTTCCTCCTTGAGCCACACCCGGGCCACCGGGTTGTGGGGGCTGCAGAGAATCAGCAGGCGGGTGCGCCGGTCGATCAGCTTCTCCAGCTGATCGAAGTCCATGGTGTACCGGTCCCCATCGAGGATCAGGGGATTCTCCGCTACCCGCCGCCGAACCTTGAGGATCGATTCTTTAAAGGGATAGTACACCGGGGGCTGGATGATCACCCTGTCTCCCGGTTGTGAGTAGGCCAGTAGCGCCAGGTTGAGGGAAGGAACGACCCCGGGAGCGGACAGCATCCAACCACGGCGGATCTCCCAACCGTGGCGGCGCTTCATCCAGTCGATCACGGCCCGGTAGTAGGACTCCGGCTCCAGGGTGTAGCCAAAAACACCGTGATCCGCTCTGCGTTTCAGGGCCTCGACCACCTCGAAGCAGGCGGGAAAATCCATATCCGCCACCCAGAGAGGGATCAGGTCCTCCAGTCCGGTGAAGCGCTTGCTGAAATCCCACTTGATCGAAGCGGTCCCCCGTCTGTCCACGGGAGTGTCGAAATCGTACTTCATGGCCTGACCGCTTCCTCACCCGGCTAGGCCAGCCGCACCAGTGTCCCTTTCTTCGCGCTGGCATAGATCGCCTGGATGATCTGCACGGCTTTCTTGGCTTCCCGGCCGTCAACCAGAGGTAAGCGGCCCTGCTCCAGGGAAGTGATGAACTCCTCGAACTGGCGACGGTGGCCTTCGAAGCTGATGGCGGCGGGGTCAGCCGCTCCTCCCCCGGTCTCGGCCCCCGCCCCAAACTTTTCCCGGATCTCCTCGTCCTCCGGGAGACCCTCGGCGAAGTCCCAGGCTTTGAGGGTCTCTTCCTCGAGAATCACGCTTCCCTTGGTTCCCGAGATCTCGATGCGCTTGAGGAAACCGGGGTACACGGAGGTGGATCCTTCGATCACTCCAAAGGCTCCGTTTCGGAAGCGGAGAGCTGCTACGGCGTTGTCTTCGACCTCGATTCGCTTGTGACCGATCGTTCCGGTAAAGGCCTGCACCGACTCCACGGGGCCCATGAACCACTGCAAAAGGTCGATGGCGTGAATCGACTGATTGATCAATGCCCCGCCGCCGTCCAAGCTTTGGGTGCCGTGCCAACCCCCGTTGTCGTAGTACTCCTGGCTTCGGAACCATTTCACGTAGGCATCTCCCAGGACAAGGGTGCCAAAACGGCCCTGGTCCACGGCCTTTTTCACGATTCCCGCGACCTCGGAGAAGCGGGATTGAAAGACTCCGGCCAGGCTGACTTTGGCCTTTTCACAGGAGGCAATGATCTTGTCGCAGCGTTCCGGTGTAATTTCAAGAGGTTTCTCCACGATCACGTGTTTTCCCGCCTTGGCCGCGGCCAGGGAGTGCTCCAGATGGGCTCCCGAGGGGGTACAGAGGCTGACGATATCGAGTCCCGGATGTGCGAGGAACTCGACAATATCCGTGTACCCTGTGCAGCCGTATTTTTTTGAAAATCCTTGAGCTTTCTCTGCGCTGCGGGAACAGCAGGCCACCAGGCTGCTCCTGCCCTCCGAGATCGCCTGGATCGCTTTGGCGTGAAAGTCCGCAATCAGTCCAAGACCGACAATCCCAAATCCATAACTCATCCTACACCTCCTACCGCACCATTCTACACACCCTGAAGGGTTGTGGGCTACCGTTTTTCAGGAATTTTATGCTGAATTTTCGCGGGTCTGCCGGAGCTTCAGGAAAAACGGCAGTACCGCGCTGGCTGTCAGGAGCGCTCCGTACAGACGAAATCCGAATGCGAAGGAGAGCCGGTCCCCGAGCAGACCGAGCAGGAAGGGAACCAGCCCGGAACCGAAGGCGTATCCGATCGGAAACATGAAAGAAATTGTCAGGTTGTGCATCTCCCGTGGAGCGATCCGTGAAATTGCTGCGAAACCCGCCGGGAAGAAGCAGGCTGTTAGAATCGGCTGCAGGAATACCGCAACGATAAGAAGCGGCCGGGAAGCAAGACTGAGACCGGCGGTGGCAATACCTGCGGTCAACATGACCGTGGTAATGACGCGGCGAACCCCAAACCTGTCCACAAGGTAACCGGCGATAAAAATGATCACCAGACTGGAAACCCGGGAAAGACCGACCAGAGTGTTCACCAGCTCCGGGTTCATCCCTCGTTCAGCCACCAGATAGGTCGGGGTCATGGCGAAAACACCTACCCCTGCGCCAGCTCCAAGGGCGAAGAGTATCGCCATGATCCAGAAGGAGGACTTTGTCAATATCAGCCGGGCATTGGCCAGATGCGGTGGTTTGCCTCGAAAGTGTCCCCCTTTGGCGAAAATCAGAAACAGAACTCCCGTTACAACGCCGATGCAGGCGAGAAAAAGGAGAAGGATCCGCCAGCTGAAAAAACGTAAGGAATAGATGGCGGCGATCGGGGCGATGACGAAACTTATGTTGGGACCAACCTCGTGAAAGGCGAGGATCTTGCCCTCGTCCTTGTCATCGACCAGAGAGGTGATGGTAGGAATCCCCGAAGGGAAATACAACCCGGCGCCGATCCCCAGAAGGATCAGTCCCGCCCGGATTCCCCATAGAGACGAGCTTAACGATATGGCGAGGAGGCCGAGGAGAGCCAACGGTACGGACAGCAGGATCGTACCTCGGTGTCCAATACCGGCAGCGGCGAAACCGCTGAACAGCATCATTACCGAATAACCGAGGGCGATGAACAGGAAGAAAGAGGCGGCCTGGGCGTGACCGATCCCGAGACTTTCCTCGATGGAGAGGAGGAGGGGAGAGAAGATGATACGGGCGGTGAACAGGAAGAAGAGAACGAAAACGAGGAGCAGGATCGTGGGAAGATTGGCCCGGATGCGCCTGTCCGAGGCTGGATGGGAGGAAAATGTCCTATTTGGCGATCGTTTTTTTATCATTCCGGCCATGTCTCTCCTGCTCTGCGCCAGCCGTCGAATAGTGCCCGCCAGTACCCCGCCATATCCCGGATCTGTTTTGGAAGGTTGATCCTCCAGGAGTT
>Ga0307379_10006011_pt1 | contig 16783 bp, 12 predicted proteins | sample UN2MG_FD_202237 | JGI IMG/M metagenome (GOLD analysis project Ga0307379, IMG submission 202237) | Soil microbial communities from Risofladan, Vaasa, Finland - UN-2 | ecosystem: Environmental > Terrestrial > Soil > Coastal area > Acid sulfate soil | place: Finland: Risofladan, Vaasa | collected... | reverse complement strand
GAGGAACGGGTTGCCCAGCGCCTGATTGTACGCGATGGTCTTGGCGAGTTCGTCGCCCTGAAGCGTGTGCCAGGGCGTGTGGTTGCCGCAGCAGACGAGACCGCGGTCGTCGAGCATCGCACGGACCTCGGCGGCGGGGTAGTCGAGGTACCCGCAGGCTTCGGCGAACTCAACGCCGTCGTACCCCATCTCGCTGACGGCGTCGAGGACGGCCGGCAGGTCCTTCCGGCAGTCCTCGCGGACCGAATACAGTTGCAGCCCAATCGGAATGGCCATGGGGAGTTCCTTTCGCGGCTCGGGCGTTCACGGGTCGTGCAGTACGCCACGGCGAGGGGGTGAATGCAAGCGATTTCCTGCCCATCCCCACGGGGCCTTTTGGGTGGCGAGCGCCGCGCCGCTCGTCTATCATGGCCGACGCCCATGCAGAGGGAGAAAGGTCATGATCATCCCCGGTTTCGTGCCCTACGAGCGCCGCGAGTTCTGCAAGGATATCCGGTGCACGATCCAGCGGCAACTCGACCGGTGCGACGAGGGGTCCGACGAGTACGACGAGGTCCGCGGCATCTGCCAGACCAAGTGCATCCACACGACCTACGAGTTTCACCACTGGCTCATCGAGCACGGGTACGAGGTGGTCCGGCCGGAGTAGAGTTCAAAGTCCGAAGTTCAGAGGCGGGCTTCCCCGCGCGCCTCGAATGCGAGTGACGTCAGCGCGCCGCTTACTTACGTGCGCGGCTAGTAGTTGCCTCTATTCTCGTTGACCCCGCCTTGGCCGTGGGTATTATCGTGAAGCCATGACCGATATTCCGAAGACCCAACGCGCTGCCGTCTATTACCGGAACCTGGACGTGCGGATTGAAGAGCGGCCGGTGCCCGAGATCGGGCCGGGCGAAGTGCTCGTGAAGATTCGGGCGTCGGGCATCTGCGGCAGCGACGTCCTTGAGTGGTACCGTATGAAGAAGGCCCCCATCGTCCTGGGGCACGAGGTGGCGGGCGAGATCGTGGCCGTGGGGGAAGGCGTCACCCGGTACGCGCCGGGAGAGCGCATCGCCTTCAACCATCACGTGCCGTGCAACACGTGCCACTGGTGCCTGGCCGGCAAGCACACGGCGTGCGAGACGCTGCACACGACGCACTTCGACCCCGGCGGGTTCTGCGAGTACGTCCGTATCCCGCCGCTCCAGGTGGACCGCGGCATCTACCCGCTGCCGGACAGCGTGACGTTTGACGAAGGGTCGTTCGTCGAACCGCTGGCGTGCGTCGTGCGCGGGCAGCGGTCGGTGAACCTGAAGCCGGGGCAGTCGGTGGCCGTCCTGGGGGCGGGGATCTCCGGCGTGCTTCACATCGCGCTCGCCAAGGCGCTGGGGGCCGGAAGGATCGTCGCGACCGACGTCACGCCGCATCGGATGGCGTTTGCGAAACAGTTCGGCGCCGACGCCGTGTGCGACGCCCGCGACGACGTGCCGGCGTTCGTCCGCGACGCGCTCGGGCGGCCGGCCGACCTGGTGGTCGTCTGCGCGGGGGCGCTCGCGGCCTTCGAGCAGGCCCTCGGGTGCGTGGACCGCGGCGGGACGGTCCTGTGCTTCGCGACGACCGACCCGGGCGTGGAACTCCCGGTGCCGCTGAACGATTTCTGGCGGAACGACATCACCCTGAAGCCGTCTTACGGCAACTCGCCGTACGATGCGTCGGTGGCGCTGGAACTGATTGCCGCACGCCGGGTGCCCGTGGCCGACATGATCACCCACCGCCTGCCGCTTGACGAGACGCCGAAGGGATTTGAACTCATGTCCACGCCCGGCGGCAAGCAACTCAAAGTCGTCATCCTGCCGCAGGGGTGAGCCGCACACGCGTCAAATCGGCTTCCCCCGCGTCATTCGGTGTGGCAGCACGTTGGACGCGACCGCTCCCTTACGGTCGCGGCTAGTTCTTTTCGGTGCGACAGGCGCCACGCGGGGCGACAAGCGCCACGCGGGGCGACAGGCGCCGCGGGGGGTAACAGGCGCCGCGCCGGGGCCTGTCAGAAGACCGACGGCTGGAACGTGTGCGCCTCGGCCAGGGCGAGCGTGTCGGCGAGCGTCGTGCAGGCGGCGGTGCAGCCGGGGTCGGAGAGGCTCTTGGCGGCGGCGCAGACGGCCAACGTCAGGCTTCGCCCCACGTCCCAGCCCTCGTGGATGCCGTAAAGGACCCCCGCGCAGAAGGCGTCGCCCGCCCCGGCGGCGCCCTTGATGGTGCCGGGCGGCAGGCGAAGCGACGGCTGCCATACCTCCTCGCCGCCGGAGGTCCGGGCGTACCCGCCCTCCGGCAAGTGGATGCAGACCAGCCGCTTGACGCCCAGTTTCAGCAGCGCCTCGGCCGAGGCCCGGATGGCCGCCGGATCGGGCACGCCGCCGGGCTTCAGGTCGTGGCCGGTGGTGCGGCCGGCCTCGAACTCGTTCAGGATGGCGTAATCGACGTACCGCAGGGCGGGCCGCACGATCTTCGGAAACCGGTCGCTGTCTTCGCTGACGACGTCGATGGAGGTCTCGATGCCGGCGGCGCGCAGACGCGAGAGCACCCGGGCCGCCGCCGTGCCCAACTGGTCGTCCGGCTCGTCCATCCTGTCCAGGAGCAGCAGGTACCCCATGTGGAACAGGCGCGCGCGGATCCTCTCAACGGGCACGTTGTCGGGACCGAAGAGGGCGTTGGCGCCGCGGTTGTGGAAGAACGTGCGGCGGCCGGTGGCCTGGACCACCATGACGTTCGTGTAGGAGGTAGGCGCCTGGTCGGTGGCGGCCAGGGCCGAGGCGTCGATGCCGAGCCGGGCCATATCGGCGCGGATGAACTCGCCGTCTGCGTCGTCGCCCGTCAGGCCGATGGCTTCGAGCGGGATGGGTTCGCCGCCGGGTGGGGGCCCGAACGTCGCCAGGTCCACCAGGCAGTTGTAAGGCGCCCCGCCGGTGCCGCGGTCTTCGGAGAGGATGTTCGAGAGGGTCTCTTCCTGCGGCCATCGGTCGCAGATATAGAGGTGGTCGATGATCCAGTTCCCTGCGCCGGCGATCCCTCGTCGTTCGGTGGCCATGAGTGCTCCTCCGCTGCTTGATGCGGGCATCATAGCGGGGAGGTGTTCGTCCTGCAAGCGGACCCGGCCCTTGACCGGCGGGTTCCCGGGCGCAGGAAAAGGGGCGGCCGAGCGGCCGCCCCTGGTGTTTCCCAACGTGAAAGGCTGTGCGCTACCGGCGCCGACGCCGGCGTGCCACGAGGCCGGCCGCGCCCAGGCCCAGCAGGGCCAATGTGGCGGGTTCCGGTATGGTGGGAGCAGGCCCGACGTCGGCATTGTCCATGAGGAACCCCGCGGCGTAACTCTCGTCGCCGATGGACTCGATGTAGACGGTCACCTCTTCTCCGGCGGCCGCGTCGATCTTCCACATCAGCAACTTGCCGGTCTTGACGGCGTCTTTTTCCACCGAGGCGGACTGGATGTTATTGGGGTCGGTGGGGTCTTCGCCGGCAAGATAGACGTTGATCTTCTCGCCGGCGAATTCGGCGTCGAAGATCATGACGTAGAAGTCCATCGACCAGTCGTTCCCGTACTCGTTGCCGAGTATGAACGTGCTGAGGGTGTCCCCGGCCGTGCCTCCGCCGCCACCGCCCCCATTGCCGGTGCTGTTGAACTTCAGCCAGGCAGGATTCCCGCCGGGCGGGCCGTAACTCGGAGGGCCGCCGGGGCTGTGGTCGGCAGGGGCCAGGTTGCCGCCCGACGTGTCCCATGTCGTCAGGTATGCCGCGGGCGAGTGAGTCAACCAAAGCTCAAAATCCTGCTTTGTCGGATCGAAATCGTAATCCGCGTAATCCGTGATTGCGGCCGCCGAGGCGACCGACGCCGCAAAGGCGACCAGTCCTAACGCGCAAAATCCACCCACATACGAACGCACCATGACTTCCCCTCCTTATGCGAAGTGACAGATTCCCCTCCGAAACGGTGCGTCACTGCGTAGCGGCTCGTAAACGAAGCCCCCGGCGCCACTTACAGCAGATTAGACGCACACTTGGGTGGGATCCAGCAGAAGGTGCGAACAGAAGCCCTTTGCCACGACCCAACCCCCTTTTCCACACCGACAGTATACCGCATTTTTTCCAAAAAGCAAAAAGGACGGGCAAAAATTCACAATGCCCGTGACCCGGCCAGTCGATGAGGTATCCAGTATATGGGCTGATACAAGGCTGATTGACACGGCCGGGGGCAGGCTTTATAATCGTCCCGGGCAGTGGGCGTTTGTGCCCCTGTGGCTCTCTACCGACCCGTATGGCAGAATTCAGATGGCCGAGACGAGCAATTCATCCGGCGAACAGCCCGCCTGGCAAGGCGACCAAACGCCCTGCGTCTATTGTGGGCAGGTGATCGACCGGTCCACCGGCCGCTGCCCGCACTGCCGCACGTCGTTCTCCTTTGCCGTCCGCCAGGCGTCCCGCGAGGTCGTCGGCGACTGGTACTACCTCGACCCGCGGAACCCGAGCGGCCGGGGAGTGACCTTCGAGACCCTCATTAAGATGATCGAGAAGGGCCGCATCAAGGCCGATTCCGTCGTCCGCGGCCCCACCACCCACCACGACTGGATGTATGCCGCCGAGGCGCCCCGTCTCGCCAAGTACCTGGGCATGTGTCCCCACTGCTTTGCGGAGGCCAAGCCGGAAGACACCTTCTGCACCAGTTGCCAGTTGAACATGAACATGAGGCCCGGCGGCCCACGACCGGGCATCCCGCCGGACCTTGCGAAAGAGCCGTTCCACAAGGACGCGTACGAGATGGAGCAGAAACTGGCCGAGGCGGCGGCAGGCACGACGGAAGCCCCCGCCGCCGCACCGGCGCCGACACCCCCGCCTGGGCTGGCCGCAGCCCCGACACCGCGCCCCGAACCGACGCCTACCGCGACGGCCGCCGCTGCCGCCGCGGCCCTTGCCGATACGGGCACCGCGGTCGCCGACCGTCAATCGCGAATCGTCGCGTCGGCGGCGAGGCGGGGCCGACCCAAACTCTGGCTCGTCCTCATCCTGACCTGGGTCACCCTGATACCGGTTCTGCTGCTCGCCTATTTTTTCATCCCCTCGATACACAGCGGCATCAACTCGATGTTCGGGGCCGGCACGACCCCGGCCCCGCCGCCCCCCGATCCGCTGCCGAAAGTGGACGACGCGTGGATCCAGAACCAACTTGCGGAGGCCGACAAGGCCGAGCAGGCGAAAGACTACAACCTCGCCATCGCCGTCATCAAGGATATCATCGCGAAGACGGGCGATGTGTCGCTCCAGGCGCGGATCGAGGCCCTCCGCCGCAAACCCGAGGAAGAACACAAGGCCCGTCTCGCCAAACTCCGCAATCGCCTGGAACTGGCCGAAACCTTCTCCACCGACCACCGTTACGACGATGCCCTCGCGGTCCTCAGAAATATCGGCAAGGAGGACCGGTCCTGGCTGCTCTCGCGCAACGTGGACGTGGACAAAATGGAGGAGACGATCCGCGCGGCCCAGACCCAGTACGTCGAGCAGAAGAAGCAGCAGGAGCAACTGACCGCCATGCTCACGCAGGCGGCCGACCTCCGCAAAAGCAAAAAACTGGCCGAGGCCCTGTCGGTTTACACGCAGATCGGGAACACCTTCCCGAACGGACTCGTGGCCGCGCAAATCGACCTGGTGGCAACGATCCAGCAGTTGCAGACCGAGATTGCCGCCGCTACGCCCACGCCGCCGCCACCACCGCCGCCGCCGCCGCCGCCTGACGAGGCCGCCAAGGCTGTGGCCGACATGTTGGCGGCGGCCGCCGGCCTCGAAAAGCAGGAGAAGTTCGCCGAGGCCCTTGCGACACTCGAAGAGATCAAGACCAAGTTCGACCAGAAGTTCTGGCCGGATGCACTCGAAGACCGCATCCGGCAGGTCAAGGCCAAGAAGGAGGCGCTGGAATTCTTCGGCATTGACACGCCGAAGAAGTAGCCGAGGCCCTTCCCGGATAAACCAACAGGCTCGGGCACGTATGGCCCGAGCCTGGTTGCTTTGGGCGGAGTCCGGTGTGCACGTCTCTCGGCCCGACGGCCTCTAAGCGGTCCGAGGTAAGTTTCTTGAAGTGGCCCGCGCGGTGTCCAGTCTTAGGCACCGCGCATCGAACGCGGCAGGCAGGACTGCCCGCCGCGCAACGTTACAGGACTCAGGTCAGACCGCTTAATGCGCCGCCTCTTTCGCCGCCGGGCGGGCCTCCGCCTCGGCAGCGGCAGGGTCCTTGGCGGTTGTCGCGGCCGTCTCGGAAGCCTGCCGCACCCGGACCACCACCAGAACCTGATTCCTCGGCAGCGCGAGAACGCGATGGAGCGCCACGGTGCCGCCGGCAATGCTGAAGGTGGTCGGCGGCGCAGCCGCGCCGCGCTGCCTCACCTCGACCCCTTCGACGTGCAACCTCACCGGCGGCGTGCCCGTTTCCGGCAATCCGGCAACGTTCTCCTTGAGTTTTTCGGCTTCTGCACGATCGAGGAATTCCCAGCGTTGCTTGTCGTCGTCCCCCTTATCTTGCGCTTTGAGGGTAGCGTCCTTAGCCTGCGCGGCGTCGCGTTCGTCGGTTTCCCAACGTTCGGCGACCGCACCGGAGGGCGTCTCCTCGTCCTCGACCACGCCGCGCGCGGCCGGTTTGAACTTCGCCGCGGGCGGGGCCTCAGGCACGAGCATGGCGCTGCGAGCCGTGGTGCTCGGCTTGGCCGGCGGCGCGGGGGGGACAACGGCGGCAGGCTCGTCGGCCGCCTTCTTGCCGCTACGGCGGGTCTGGTCGTACAGGGGGAGGGCGGGGGCCTCGACGGCCGGTGCTTTCGGGGTTGCGACCGGCTTGGGGGGCGCGGTTTTCGCCGCGTCGGTCTCCGCGGTCCCAAGTGCTCGTTCCGGAGCGGCGGGCCGGTGTGCCGGTGATCGTTTCGATCCCCACTTGGCATCGCCGTCAAGCCTGTTCTCGAGGCCATCCGGCTTCTGGGCTATCCGTTCGGTGCCGCCCAGGCCAAAGGCGTCACCGCCCCTTGCTTTGTTTGCCTTCTCGGTCGGGGCAGTGCGAACGGCCTTCTCCTCCAAGGCCTTCTCGCGACTGGGTTCCGCTCGGCGAAGCGTGGCTTTGGTCTCGCCGCGTTTCGCGACGTCCGTCGGTGCGGCTTCCGATGCGTCCCTGCCCCGGGACCAGCCGCGGGCGGAGGCTTTTCCCATAAACGCGGAATCGGCTTTCGCGACGGCGTATCCCGCCAGTTGCTGCTGCAACTGTCCGATGGCGCGGAACTGCTTGCTGGAGTCCATTCCCACGGTCATCTCGTTGGCCTGGGCCAACTGGCCACCGAATCGGGAGAGTTGATCGCGGTCCGTCAGGATGACCCACGTGTCTTCGCCGTTACGACCGGCCAGGAAGTAACAGCCCCCTGCCACAGGCTCTTCAGCCTTCTTCCTGGCGAGGCCGGCGCCTCCGGCCCCGCCGACCGGGTGGACGCCGTCGCCGGCGGCCTCGGCCGTGAACCGGCCGTCACGAAGGTACGCCAGCGCCTCCTCCTGCGGGAGCGCCTCCCAGCGGTTGGCGTGGAACAACTGCACCAGTGCCGTGTTCGCCGCCTCCCTCGATGCCGCACGGACGATCAACTGGTTCTCGGCGGGGTCGAGGTTGGCGGGAGTGGCGACGGCCTGCAAGGTGTCGATGGTGGCCCGTCCCTCTGCGACGAAGTTCATCACCTGCTGGACCACGGCCGGCCCGGCTGGTTGCGCCAACGCGGTGTCCCGGGTCTGTTCGGCAACCGGCTCCTCTGTTTGGACCGCCGTCCCACCGACGGCACCCCCCGTCCCGGCGGAGGCGAGTTGCTTCGCCTTGGCGTCCACCGCCGCAAGACCGCCATAGAAATGCTTGACCGAGCCGTTCGACAGGTAACCGTAGCCGTCTGCCGAGGGGCGGCCGTCTCTGGGGAGGTCCGCTGACGCCAGCCCGAGGTCCCCCCCATGGACCTTCTTGTGGGACTCTCCCAGACCCTGCGTGGCGGCGCCCGAACGCACCACCGTGGTGTTGCCGAAGATGGACTGGCGGCCCGCAGCGTCCTCGATGTTGGCAATGCCTGCCGTCGGGGCGATGGCCAGGGCCGACCCCAACCGGGCGGCGCCGTTCTCGTCCCCGTCAACGTCAACATGCCGACCCAGATGCTCGCCCACGAGGTCGCCCAGGAGGTCGCCTGCTGCGATGCCGTCGGCCGCTGAGATCCCCGATTCACTGGCCCATTGGTGTTTCCCGCCATCGACGCCCAGTCCCCTGTGGGCAAGATCGGTGGGGCCGGCCGGTTCGGCCGGGCCGCTGCCGGGCTCCGTCGCGGGGGCCTCGCCGTCTCTGTCGAGGGTGCCGCGGGCGAATTCGACCGACGGCGCCACGTCGCCGGGTCGGCCGCCCAGGTAGGCGAACAGGCCGATGCCGGCGGCCAGCAACAGCGTGGCGGCGACGGCCAGGGCGCGCGGCCAGGAACGGGCACGATGGATCGCCAGCGTACGCTCGTGCGGCTGGCCCGCCGCCGGCTCGGAGGACTCCAGGACGACGCGGCGCTCCATTTCACGCACCACGTCCCCAGCCAGCCCCTCCGGGGCCGGGCGGACCGGCAAACGCCGCAGCAGGTCTGACGTGGCGCGCAGATCCGCAAGGAGGCTGCGGCAATCGGGGCATGCATCCACGTGCGCACGGATGGCGGCCGACAGATCGGCCGTCAACTCCTTGTCCAGGTACGCCGAAAGATGGTCACGTACTTGCTCGCACAACATGGCCCGTCACTCCATCCCCCTCTTTTGGGAGCCGGAATCGCTCATCAGCCCTTAAGCAGCGGCTCGAGTCTGTCCTTGAGCATCATCCGCGCCCGATGCAGCCGCGACTTCACGGTTCCGGGCGGCACCTCCAGGATTTCGGCAATCTGCTGATAATCGCAGTGCTGAATATCCCGCAGGACGACCACCGTCCGATGTTCATCGTCGAGGCTGTTGATCGCCTCCTGAACCAAGGTCTCCGTTTCGGCCGCCATCAGCGGGTCGGCCGGGTCGGCTACCGCCGTGTCGGCCACGGCGTTGCCGGGGTTCGGATCGTCGTCGTCGCCCGCCGGCGCGCTCATCTGAACCCACTTCCTTCTTCGGCGGTGACTCAGCGAGGTGTTTACCGCAATCCGGAACAGCCACGTGTACAGGCTGCTTCCGCCGCGGAAAGCCTCCAGTTTCTCGTACGCCTTGACGAACGTGTCCTGAAGCAGGTCGCGTGCGTCCTCGGCGGAGCCCACGAGCCGGTAGATCGTGTTGTACAGACGGTCCTCGTGGCGTTCGACGATCTCGCCGAACGCGGCGCTGTCTCCGGCGAGCACTTGGCCGATCAACTCCGGGTCGGTCAGGCTGCCCCTGGATGCCGCTCGTGAGGCCACTCGTGTCCAACCTGTTCTGTTAGACTCCGCCGCCTTGGGCGGGTTCCCCAAAATCCGGGAATCCGCGGCCTCTTCGGCCAGCGCCCCCGGTGCCCGGTCGTTCCCAGCCCTCTACTATAGCCCCCGCCGGCGGCCGCCACAAGGCGGCGCCGCGCCGGCGCAGCCCCCCCGTTGTCACGTTCTCTATTCTCAATACGAGCGCCGTGCCCGTGTATTCTGTAACAATCGTGTAAAGCCGCGCTGGGCGGATTCAGATGACGCCTGTCCACGTGCCGCGCGGCGGGTCTGGAGCACCCGCCGCGACAGTCGGCATTCGAGGCGCGGTGGTTGCGCAGGACCACCGCGCAAAACCGGTGTGGACCCGCTTCGTCCGGCCCGGCACCCTGGGCCGTGCGCGGTTGGCTTTCGGCCGGGCTTTCCCATAGAATACATGACCCGCGCGGGGGCGGGCTGAAGGCGGATGGTGGTGAGCGACGGCAGGCAAAAGGGCGGTGCGGTGCGGCGGCGCATCCGGGTGCGCGGCATCGTCCAGGGCGTGGGCTTCCGGCCCGCGGTCTATCGCCTGGCCGTTGAGCGCGGTTTGGGCGGCTGGGTCCTGAACGACGCCGAGGGCGTCCTTGTTGAACTCGAAGGCCCGCCGTCGGCCATCGACGCCTTTCTCGCGGAACTGACCGGCCGTCCCCCGCCGCTTGCCGAGATCACCGCCGTCGAGAGCGAAGACGTCGAGCCGCAAGGCGGGACGGCCTTCGCGATTGCCCCGTCGGCCGGAGGTGAGCGCGCCGCCCTTGTCTCGCCCGACATGGCCGTCTGCGGCGACTGCTTGCGGGAACTCATGGACCCCGCCGACCGGCGGTTCCGGTACCCCTTCATCAACTGCACGAACTGCGGGCCGCGGTATTCCATCATCCGCGACATCCCGTACGACCGGCCGAGCACCACGATGCAGCACTTCACGATGTGCCCGCGGTGCCAGGCCGAGTACGACGATCCGGCCGACCGCCGTTTCCATGCCCAGCCGAACGCGTGCCCGGCGTGCGGCCCGCACCTGGCGCTGCACGATGCCGAGGGCAAGCCCGTCGCCTGCGACGACCCCATCGCGGCGGTTCGCGAGGCGCTTCTGGCCGGTCGCATCGTGGCCGTCAAGGGGCTGACCGGTTTTCACCTGGCCTGCGACGCGCGAAGCGACGAGGCCGTCCGCTCGCTCCGCCGACGCAAGGGCCGCGACCGCAAGGCCTTTGCCATGATGGCCGCGTCCGTCGAAGCCGTGGCGCGGCGCGCGCGCGTGAGCGACGCCGGCCGGGCGCTGCTCGAAGCGATTCAGCGGCCCATCGTGCTCTTGCCGAAGCGCGCCGAGGGCGACCTCTCGTCGCTGGTCGCGCCGAAGAGCCCGTACGTCGGGTTCATGTTGCCGTACGCGCCCCTCCACTACCTGCTCTTCGAGGACGACTTCCCGCCGATGGTCATGACGAGCGGCAACCTGTCGGAGGAACCCATCTGCCGCGACGACGACGAGGCCGTCCGCCGCCTCTCCGGCATCGCCGACCTGTACCTGCTCCACAACCGGCCGATTCACACGGTCTGCGACGACTCCGTGACGGTCGTCCAACGCGGCCGCCCGCTGATGCTTCGGCGCGGGCGGGGATACGCCCCGCGGCCGCTGCGGTTGCCGGTCGCTGCGCCGGAGCCGATCCTGGCGGTCGGGCCGGAACTGAAGAACTGCGTGTGCCTGGTGCGCGGCCGCGAGGCGTTTGTCAGCCAGCATATCGGCGACCTCAAGAACGCCTTGGCCGCAGGGTACTTCGAGGCCACCATCGAGAAACTGGAGCGGTTGCTCGAGGTGACGCCGGCCGCCATCGTCCACGACCTGCATCCGGCGTACCTCTCGACGCGGTACGCCAGGCGCCGGGCCTCCGCCGCCGGCGTCCCCCTCATCGGCGTGCAGCACCACCACGCCCACGTCGCCGGCGTGATGGCCGAGTGCGGCCTCGACGGCGAGGTCCTCGGCCTGTCGATGGACGGCACGGGCTACGGCACGGACGGCACCGTCTGGGGCGGCGAGATCCTGCGGGCGTCGGCCACCGAATTCACGAGACTCGGACACCTGGCGTACGTTCCCCTTCCGGGCGGCGACGCTGCCATCGAGCACCCCGTGCGGACGGCGTGGGCGCTGCTGCTCGCCGCGTACGGGGCCGAGGACGCCCAGCGGCATCGCGTCGGACACCTTGCGCAGACCGGCGGGCAGGACCGCGCCCTGTGGACCGACATGATGGCGCGCGGCGTCCACGCGCCGCGGGCCTGCGGCCTGGGGCGGCTGTTCGACGCGGTCAGCGTCCTCTCGGGCGTCTGCGCCGAGAACACGTACGAAGGCCGGGCGGCGATGGAACTCGAGGCCGCAGCGGCCGACGCGCCCGACGACGCGCCCGCCTACGCGTTTGCCATCCTCGATCCGCCGGACGATGACCCCGATGGGGCCGAGGGCTGGGTCATCGACTCCTCTGCCCTGATCCGCGGCGTCGTGGCCGACGTCGAGGCAGGCGCAGGCGCCGACGCCGTCAGCGCCCGCTTTCACGCCACGGTGGCGCAGATGCTCCTTGCGGCGGCGCGACGGGCAAGGGACGAGACGGGGCTCGTGCGGCTGGCCCTGTCGGGCGGGTGCTTCGCCAACGACCGGCTCGTCCGGACGCTGGTGCCCGCGCTTGAATCCGACGGGTTCCGAGTGTATGGTCACCGCGACGTGCCGCCCGGCGACGGCGGCATCGCCCTCGGCCAGGCCTACGTCGCCGCAGCACGCTTGCAGGCCGAAAACCGTTAGCCGCGGGGCTTGCCCCGCGCGTGCCGTATCATGCGAGGTAACAGCAATGTGCCTAGCCATACCCGGCCAGATCGTCACGAAGGACGATGGCATGGGCGTCGTGGACGTTCGCGGCAACCGGATGCGCGCGGGGCTGCTGCTCGTGCCGGAGGCCGGCGTGGGCGACTGGGTCCTCGTGCACGCGGGCTTTGCCATCACGACGGTCACCGCCGAGGACGCTGCCGAGACCAACGCCTTGTGGGACCAGATCGAGGATCTCAAACGCGCCGAACCATAGAGTTGTTCGAGCCCGCCGCCGTCCGAGCCCGCGGCGGAAGCCGCGGGGCACGTTCAGCGGCACTGGCGTCACCTATGCCCAGCACACCTATCGACCGATACAAGCGCGACATCGCTGAAGCCGCCGCCGCCATCCCCGGCGACGGCCCCGTCGCGCTGATGGAGATCTGCGGCACGCACACGGTGGCGATCCGCCGCACGGGCCTCCGCAGTTTGCTCCCCAAGCGCGTGCGCCTCATCAGCGGGCCGGGGTGCCCGGTGTGCGTGACGAGCCAGGGCACCATCGACGTGCTCGTCGACCTGGCCGCACGCGACGGCGTGACGGTCGCGACCTTCGGCGACATGGTCCGCGTCCCGGGCAGCGCCGCCAGCCTGGAACGCCGCAAGGCCGAAGGCGGCAGCGTCGCGGTCTGCTACTCGGTCCTGGAGGCGTTGGACCTGGCCCGTCAGCAGCCCGACGAGACGGTGGTCTTTGCGGCGGTCGGGTTCGAGACGACGGCGCCCGGCACGGCCGTGGCCGTCGAGACGGCGAAGGCCGAGGGCCTGGCGAACTTCTGCATCCTTCCCGGGCACAAGTGGGTGCTGCCCGCGATGGACGCCCTGCTGGCGGGCGGCGAGGTCCGAATCGACGGCTTTCTCTGCCCCGGCCACGTCAGCGTCGTCATCGGCAGCCGCGCGTACGAGCCCATCGCCGCCGCGTACCGCCGGCCGTGCGTCGTGGCGGGGTTCACGGCCGAGCAGGTTCTCGCCGGGGTGGCGGCCATCCTCAAGCAACTGGCCGCCGGCGAGGCACGCGTCGAGAACGTTTATGAAGAGGCCGTGCGTCCGGAGGGCAATCCGGAGGCGCTCGCGCGAATCGGCCGCGTCTTCGAACCCGCCGACGTCACGTGGCGCGGACTGGGGACGATCCCCGCCAGCGGCATGGGGCTGCGCGAAGGGTACGCCGAGTTCGACGCGCCGCGGACGCTCGGCATCCCCTGGCCGCCCGACGAAACGGCGGCCGACGAGCACGGGTGCCGGTGCGGCGACGTCATCCGCGGCCTGATCGAACCGCACGACTGTCCGCTGTTCGGGGAGGGGTGCACGCCCGCCCGTCCGGTCGGGCCGTGCATGGTCAGCCGCGAGGGGTCTTGCCAGGCGGAGTACAAGTATGGGAGCGTCTAACGTTCGAGCCCGCTGCGGAAGCAGCGGGTCATCCTCATCCGCCCTGGCCCGCCCGCGTCGCCACTCGAACGTGGCCCGCTGCTCCCGCACCGGGCTCGGGGCGGCGCCGGCGCTCGGTCTCGCCTTACTGACGATCGCCGGCTGCGGCGGCGAACCGGTCGAGGTGGTCGATTCCCGCCCGGCAATGGACACCGAGGTGATGGTCCGCGTGGTCGCGCCGAGCGAGGAGGTCGGCCGCCGGTGGCTCGCCCTGGCCTGGGCCGAGATGGACGAGTGCATCCAGTACCTCGACGCCCACCGCGACGACTCCCACATCTCGCGCATCAACAGGGAGGCCGGCCTCTGGCACGTCGAGGTGCATCCGCTCGTCACGAGTTGCCTGGCGGCCGCCAAGGAGGTCCACGACGCCACCGACGGCGCCTTCGACCCCACGGTCGGTCCGCTTCTTGAACTGTGGCGCAAGGCAGCCGAGACGGACACGCTGCCGACCGACGACGAAATCGCCGCCGCCCGCGCGCTGGTGGGTATGGACAAACTCGAGATGCTCGTGGCCGCGGTCCGGCGTCCGCTGGAGGAACTGGAACGTGCGCCGCCCCGCTCGCCGCCGCCTACCCCCGAGGAACTCACCAAGATGGTCCACTCGGTCGGCGTCCGCAAAGGCATGCGCCTGGACCTGGGCGGCATCGCGAAAGGGTACATCGCGGGACGCATGGCCCGGCGCCTCAAGCAGGCCGGCGCGACGGCGGGACTCGTGGCGGTTGCCGGCGACGTTTACGCCTTCGGGGTGCGGCCGCGGTCGCTGGTCCCCGAGGGCGAGGACCGGCGATGGGGCGTGGGCGTTCAGGACCCGCGTTTCCCCGATGACCGGTCGCGCCTTTACACGGCCGTCCGACTCGAGGATCGGTCGGTCGATACGAGCGGCCACGCCTACCGCGGTTTCACGGTGGCCGGCCGACGGTTCAGCCACATCATCGACCCGCGGACCGGGCGGCCGGTGGACACGCGGCTGGCCAGTGTGACGGTCGTGGCGGAGGATCCGGCCCTTTCGGACGGTCTGGCGACGGCGGTGGCCGTCCTCGGCGTCAAGGAGGGGCTCGCCCTGGTCGAAGACCTCGAAGAGGTGGAGTGTCTTCTCCTGGAGATGGCCCCTGTCCCCGCCTCCGTCGAGGGCGAGGACGAGACGAAGGGCCCGCCTCCCCTCATCGCCCACCGCTCCGGCGGGTTTGCCGCCCTGGAGTACGACCCGAACGAGTGACGTCCGCCCCAGGGGTGCCGACATGCCTCATTCCGTCTTTCGACGTTCGGCAGCGGTGCTGCTCGTACTGTTTCTCGCGGCAGCCGGTCGGGGAGAGAACTGGCCCATGTTCCGCGGGCCGGGCGGGCAGGGGCACACCCGCGAGACGAACCTGCCCGTCACGTGGGGCGGCGACGACAAGGCCAACGTTCGCTGGACGGCTCCGCTGGTCGGAGAGGGACACGCCAGCCCCATCGTCTGGGACGACCGCGTCTTCGTCAGCACGGTCGCGTGGGACAGTACGGTCCCCGACCGCAAGAAGGTGATTCCCGACCACCACCTGTTGTGCTGGCGGGTGAGCGACGGCCGGCGCCTGTGGGATACGCAGATTCCGCCCGGCCAATGGCTGAGAGACGACTTCCGCAGCGGGCCCGGCGGAGGATATGCCGCTCCCACGCCCGCGACCGACGGCAAACTCGTCTTCTGCGCGTTCGGCTCGTCGGTCATCGCGGCCGTGGACTTCGAGGGGAAGATCGTCTGGCGGCACGAGATCGAGCCGCACACCTTCGACGTGACCCTCGGCAACAGTCCGATCCTTTACCGCGACACGGTCATTCTGCTCTGCGCGATGGCCAAGCCGGAGGACTCGCGCCTCGTCGCGTTCGAGAAGGCCACGGGCAAGATCGCGTGGCAGACGCCGTTGCCCACGACCGGGTTCGGCCACGGCACGCCGATCGTCATCCACGCCGGCGGAACGGATCAGTTGATCGTGGTCGCGTCGGGGATGGTGAAGGCGCCGGACGCCTTCCAGAGTTTCGACCCGGCCGGCGGCAAGCGGCTGTGGTGGTGCTCCGGCGGCGGCGATGCGGCGTCGCCGGTCTACGGCGCCGGCATTGTCTACGCCGACAACGGCCGTGGCGGGCCCGGCGTGGCGGTCGATCCCACGGGGCGGGGCAACGTCTCGGAGACACACGTCAAGTGGCAGTCGCGTGCCGCCATCGCCGTCGTCAGTTCGCCCATCATCGTCGGCGAGCACCTCTACCGGCTGCACGGCCGGTACGTCCGGTGCGTCAGGGCCGATACCGGGGAGCAGGTCTACTCGAGGGAACTCGACGGCCCGATCTCGCCCTGGGCCAGCCCCATCGCCGACGGGCGCGGGTACCTCTACTTCGCCACGGCCGGCAAGACCTTCGTGGTGAAGTCGGGGCCGGAGTTCGAACTCCTGGCCGCCAACGACCTGGGCGACCCCAATCATGCCTCGGCCGCCGCGTCCAACGGAAGACTCTTCCTGGTCGGCACGAAGAACATCTTCTGTGTCGGCGCACCGTGACGCCCCAAGCGCGAATTCACACCGCAAGTGCAACGGGTCGGGGCACCCTCGAGATGGTGTGGCCGAGGTATGCCTCGCCCCTACCGCTGGGGTCTGTCGCCTGCCCAACTCCCCGCCATCCTTGGCGTTCTTGCCGTCCTTTGCGCCCCCCCCACGCCCCCGGGTTTTGTTAGAGTTCTAACAATCTCCGCCGCCGTTTGCGAGACGTAAGTCCTTGCCGGACAAGCGTTTACGCGAACCGCCCCATTTCGGCCCGACATAGTGCATTCAGCCCATACGTCAAATCACGTCTTGCGCGGGCCATTGGCCAAAATCGCCGTTTTCGATAGCCCCAAGGCCGTTTTTCGCCTCCGGATTTTGTTAGAGTTCTAACAATCTCGGAGCCGTTCTCCACCCCTGTTCCCCGTTCCCTGGTCCCTGGTCCCCACATTTTGTATACTTTAGAGCATATTGACCCCGCTCCACTTAGGTTAAAAAAGGGGTAAAAAGGAGCAAGAACGGACCAAGTTTGAGCAAAAAGCGATCAGAAACCGATCAAAACGACG
>Ga0307379_10006010_pt1 | contig 16784 bp, 15 predicted proteins | sample UN2MG_FD_202237 | JGI IMG/M metagenome (GOLD analysis project Ga0307379, IMG submission 202237) | Soil microbial communities from Risofladan, Vaasa, Finland - UN-2 | ecosystem: Environmental > Terrestrial > Soil > Coastal area > Acid sulfate soil | place: Finland: Risofladan, Vaasa | collected... | reverse complement strand
ATCTGGGTGATCCGCGCCCGGGCGTGACCGGGAGCGGCAGATATTCGCCTCTCCCCCCTTGCCCGTCTACTCCTTCGGCTTGAACTCCAAGGCCACGCCGTTCATGCAATATCGCAGCCCGGTCGGCTTTGGGCCATCCTCGAAGACATGACCCAAATGAGCGTCGCAGCGGGCGCAGTGGACCTCGGTGCGGCGCGAGAACCAGGACCGGTCCTCCTGGGTCTCGATGGCGTCGTCAGTAGCGGGCCGGTAGAAGCTGGGCCAGCCGGTGCCGGATTCGAATTTATGCGCCTGATCGAACAGGTCCGCCCCGCAGCAAACGCAATGAAATTGGCCCGGCTGCTTTGGGAAGTTATCGTGGGTATGGGGCCGCTCGGTGCCGTGACCGCGGGTCACCTGAAAGGCCTCCGCAGACAGAATTTCGGCCCATTCAGCCTCGGTCCGTGTCACTTTCTCCGCCATTTTGCATACTTCCTTTCCCTTGAACGCGCGGCGCTCATACTCATGTAAGGTTTCGTGCCCACTATATAGGGTAGAATTGCCGCCGGCGAGGGCAGGTGAAGAATTCGTGAGGCTCCGGAATGCCTATATTCCTGGCGGAAAAATACAAGGTGCGGCTGGCGACGACGAAGGCCGATGTGATCGGCTGCCAGCAACTGCGGTATCTGACCTTCATCGAACAGCGCGGGCTGGACCGGGGAGCGCAAATGAGTCGGCTCGATCGCGACGAGTTCGACGCGATCTGCGGCCATATGATGGTCGAGGAGACGCGAACCGGAAAGCTGGTTTGCTGCTTCCGTATGTTGCACCTGAACAACGGCAGCGAGATCGTGCGCAGCTATTCGGCGAAATATTACGAGCTGTCAAAACTGGCGGCCTATCCCGGCCAGATGGTCGAAATGGGGCGATTCTGCATTCATCCGGCCTATCGCAACCCGGCCATCCTGCGGGTCGCCTGGGCGGCGATGAGCCGGTTCGTTGATCAGGAGGGAGTAGAGCTGCTGTTTGGCTGCTCCTCGTTCCACGGTGTCGACGCCGAGGCGTACATGGACGCCTTCGCGCTGTTGAAGGAGAAGCATCTGGCGCCAAAGCGCTGGCTGCCCCGGGTCAAGGCGCCAAACGTATTTCGCTTCGCCCGTTTGTTAAAGCTGATGCGGCCGGACGTTAAGCAGGCGCTCAGGCTCATGCCGCCGCTGCTGCGCACCTATCTGGTGATGGGTGGCTGGGTGTCGGACCATGCGGTGATCGACAACGATCTGAACACGCTGCATGTGTTCACCGGGGTCGAGATCAAACGGATGTCACCAACGCGAGCCCGCATGTTGCGCCGCGCCGGCGTATGATGTTCAATTCATAATCTGGATTCTTTTGAATCTCGCCGGACTATGAGCAACTCGAGACGCTCCGACATATAACAGTTTGGCGTCAGGATATTTGTTCAGGCCGAGACACGCCCATTGGTCTGTGTCGAAAATTTCATAAGCCAGTCGAGAATGCTGAAATCGATTGCGGATTAATCTCAGAACATGTTGCATAAATTGGCTCGGCCTGAAGCACCAACGCCGCGAGCCAGTGAGGCGCAATCCAGGGGGTCGGTCGATGAAATTCCACCTTGCCATCAACATGGAGCGCCTGGCGCCCGACATTGACATGCGGGCCGTCGAGCGACACACGCTCGAGATGGTGCAGATGGCGGATCGGGGTGGGTTCGAGATTGTCTGGGCGGCCGAGCATCACGCGCTCGAGATGACCATCGCGCCGAACCCGTTCCAGATCTTGACTTGGTGGGCGGCGCATACCGAGCGCATCCGGTTGGGTACCGGCGTCGTCGTCGCACCCTACTGGCACCCGATCAACGTTGCGGGCGAGGCGGCGCTGCTGGACCTTTATAGTGGCGGGCGGTTGGAATTCGGCATCGGCTCCGGCGCATACCAGCGCGAGTTCGACCGCATGCATAACGGACTGAAGCAGTCCGACGCCTGGCGCTACATGCAGGAGATGCTGCCGGTGGTAAAGGCGTTGTGGGCCGGGGACATTGCCCATGAGGGCGAGTACTGGTCTTTCCCCACCGCGACCTCGGTGCCAAAGCCAATCCAGCAGCCCCACCCGCCGATCTGGGTCGCGGCGCGGGCGCCAATCACCTTTGACTACGCGGTCGATCATGGCTGCAACATCATGTCCTGGCCGCTGACCCGGCCAATGTCGGAGGCCGAGCTGTACAAGTCGCGCCTCGACGACGCGATGGTGAATCATTCCGGCAAGGCCCGGCCGACCTTCGCGATGATGCGCCATACAGCGCTTTATGACCGCGAAGCTGATTGGGAGGTGCCGGTCCGCGCCGCCCAACGCCAGCTTGGCCAGTTCGAAAACTTGTTCAAGAACCTCGGCGACGTGAATGATGGCTTTCCGCAGGAGCTTGACTTGGCGTCGATTGCCAATCGGGTCGAGTACGACCCAAAGATGCTGCACGAGAACCTGATGTTCGGCACGCCCGACCAGGTGATCGCCAAGCTGAAGCCGTATCAGGATCTCGGCGTCGACGCCTTCATCTACTATGCCAGCCTCGGATTGGGCCAGAAGGAGCAGAAGCGTTCGCTGGAGCTGTTCTGCAACGAGGTCATTCCAGCTTTCAACTGATGCCTAGCCCGAAGGAATCCAATCGATGACGCAGCATGTGGAAGTGACGCGATCCGGGGCTGTTCTGGAGGTTTGTCTCAACAAGCCCAAGGTCAACGCCATCGACCAGCCGATGAGCCGCGAGTTGGGCGCGGCCTTCGCCCTGTTGCGCGACGACCCGGAGCTTCGCGTCGGTATCCTGACGGCGACGGGGGATCGGATCTTCTCAGCCGGGTGGGATCTGAAATCGCTGAACGACGGCGATACCAAGCTCGATAACTGGTGGGAGGACGGCGACTACGGCGATGGCGGCTTCGCCGGGCTGACCGAAAACTGGAACCTGAACAAGCCGGTGATTGTGGCGTTGAACGGCCTGGCCATTGGTGGCGGCTTCGAGCTGGCCATGGCCGGTGACCTGATCATTGCCGCTGATCATGTGGAATTCGCCCTGCCGGAGATGCCGCTCGGCATGGTGCCGGACGCCGGGGCGCTGCAACGCCTGCCGCGCCGGTTGCCCTACAACATTGCCATGGAAATGTTCCTACTCGGCCGCCGGATGCCGGCTGACGAGGCGGCGCACTTCGGTCTGGTCAACAAGGTCGTGCCCTATGCCGAGCTGATGCCAGCCGCCCGCGCCTGGGCCGCTCAACTCGCCGAGGCTGCACCTCTGGCTCTGCAAACCGTCAAGGAGGCGCTGCGGGCCATCGAGGCGGTGCCGCTACAGCAGGCGTTCCAGACCATGCGCACCGGCAATCTGCCAACTTACCGCGCCATGTTGAAGTCCGAGGACGCCGAGGAAGGCGTGCGGGCCTTCGTCGAGAAACGCGCGCCTGTGTTCAAGGGACGTTAGGAGGCGCCATGACCCGACCCACTCCCTTCAACGTCCGGCGTGTTGCCAGCATCGGCGGCGGCCCGATCGGCGCCGGTTGGACGGCGCATTTCCTCGCGCGTGGCTATGATGTGACTGCATACCTGCACGATCTGGCCGAGGAGCCAGTGTTCCGCGGCATCGTCGATACCGCCTGGATCAGCCTCGAGGCGTTGGGGCTGGCTGACGGCGCCTCCCGCACCCGATTAGCCGTCACCACGGACCTTACTGAGCTGGCGCGCGATGCCGATTTTGTCCAGGAAAGCGCGCCCGAGAACCTCGCCGTCAAGCAGGCATTGTATGAACGGCTCGGGCAGTTGGTGCCCGGAGATGTGATCATAGCCTCCAGCACGTCGGGCCTGACCATGACCGAGATACAGGCGCGCTGCTCGACGCCAGGACGCACCGTCGTTGGCCACCCGTTCAACCCGCCATATCTGCTGCCGCTGGTCGAGATTACCGGCGGCGCCAGGACCGATCCGGGTGCAATTGCCTGGGCGCGTGATTTCTACCAGATCGCGGGTAAAGCGCCGCTGGTGCTGAAGAAGGAGATCCCCGGCTTCATCGCCACCCGGCTGCAGGAGGCCCTATGGCGCGAGGCGCTGCATATGGTCGCCAATGGCGAGGCGACGCCCCAAGATATCGACACCGCGCTGATCAACGGGCCGGGGCCGAGGCTGGCGTTGATGGGCCAGTGCATGGCCTTCCATGTGGCCTGCGGAGCGGGCGGTATGGCCACCAACCTCGATCAGTTCGGCCCGGCGCTAAAACTGGCCTGGACCCGGCTCAAGGCCCCCGAGCTGACCCAGGAATTGCGCGACCGCATGGTAGATGGCTGTAACGAGATGGCCGCCGGGCGGCATTTCGAGGCGATGGCCGCCGACCGCGATCGCGGCATCGTGGCTATCCTCAAGGCGATCCGAGAGGCCGCACAGCCGGCATCTTGATCTTCTCAATGAACGAGAACACCGTCCCCGGCCACGACGGCGCCGAATCCTGATCGGGCCAGGCCTGCCGGTACTCGCTCGGCTTCTTGCCAAAGCAGCGGGCGAAGGTCTGCGAGAAATACGACATCGAGTTGAAACCGGTCGCCGCCGATACCTCGCGGATAGATAATCGGGTACTGGTCAACAGCACCCGGGCGTGCTGCAACCGCAAAAGTTGGCTAAACTGCACGGCGGAGCAACCAATATAGCGCTGGAACAGGCGCTCGAGCTGACGCTGCGAGATGCCGATCCGCACTGCGATCTGGGGCACCGTCAGCGGCTCGTCGATGTGCTGCTCGATCATCGTCACAGCGGCGCGCAAATCGGCCGGGATCCGGTCGGTTGCCGCCCCCAGCGTGTGGCGCTGAGCAACCGCCGCGCCGCGCACCGGGTGGTGCAGTATCTGCTCGGCAACCTCGAACGCCAATTGTTGCCCGTGCCTCTCGGCAATCAGGTGCAGGCTCAGGTCCAATGTCGCGGTGCCACCGGCGCAGGTCATGATGCTGCCATCCACAGTGTACAGTTGCTCGCGCATGTCTACCCGTGGAAACTGCTCGGCAAATCCGGGCATCCATGACCAGTGGGTAGTCGCCATGCCGTCGCCGAGAAGCCCGGCGCGGGCCAGCACATAGATACCCAATTCGACGGCCACCAACCGAACACCCTTGCGGTGCAGTCGCCGCAGCCAGGTCAGCAGGGCGGTGCTGTGGTAGTGCTCGGCGCCCCAACTGCCGCAGATGAGCACGGTTGACGGATCGCCCGCCTCGGCCAGCTTCGCGGTGGCCTGGCGCATTCCGTTGCTGGCGACCACGTCGCCTGCCTCGGCGGACAGATATTCCCAACGGTACAACGTCCTGGGTGCTAAATAGTTGGCGATCCGCATCGGCTCGAGCAGCGCGGCCATCGACATCATATTGAAGCGTGGCAGCAGGACGAAGGCGACGTCGGTCGGCTCCGGCTTTTCTTGTGGGCCTATTCTTGGCATTCCTCGCCTCCCTGTTGCTGGCAGGTTAGCGATAAACAGACCCGTCGAAAAATAAAAAATTGTGGCGATTAATTCGTAGATCGTTCCACGACGGCGGAACACACTATTGCGAAATAACTCGGGAGGGTTGCCGTGAACTACGACGTGATTGTTACCTGTGCGGTGACCGGGGCCGGGGATACGGTCGGGCGGCATCCGAGTGTTCCGGTGACCCCGCGCCAGATTGCCGATGCGGCGATCGAGGCGGCGAAGGCAGGTGCAGCCATCGCCCACATCCATGTCCGCAATCCCGAAACCGGCAAGGGCTCGCGCGATCCTGAATTGTTCAAGCAGGTGGTCGACATGGTCCGGTCCAGCGACACCGATGTTGCGATCAACCTGACCTCCGGCATGGGCGGCGATTGGGTTCCCAGTGACGAAGATCCGGCGATGCCCGGCCCCGGCACCGACATGATCGGTCCGCTGGAACGATTGGCCCATGTAAAAGGCCTGCTGCCCGAGATTTGCAGCATGGATTGCGGCACGATGAATTTCGGCAATGGCAACGAGATCTACATCTCGACCCCGCCCTATCTGCGCAAGATGGCCGCGCTGACCAAGGAATGGGGCGTCAAACCCGAGCTTGAAGTGTTCGAGCTGGGCCACATACGCTTTGCCAAGCAGATGATCACTGAGGGTTTGATCGCCGACCCACCGATGTTCCAGATCTGCCTCGGCATCCCCTGGGGTGCTGACCAGACCGTCGATACTATGAAGGTGATGAAGGACGAACTGCCTGCGGGCGCCAGCTGGGCCGGGTTCGGCATCTCGCGGATGCAGATGCCGATGGCGGCAGCCGCCGTGGCAATGGGCGGCAATGTCCGGGTCGGGCTCGAGGATAACGTCTGGCTCGACCGTGGTGTCCTGGCCTCCAACGGCCAGCTCGTCGAGCGTGTCGTTGGTATCATCGAGCGCATGGGTGCGCGGGTGCTGACCCCGGCGGAGGCGAGAGTTAAACTCGGCCTCCGTGGTCAGTGACAGGCGGGTCGTGGAACAAAAGATGGATATGTCTTGCCAGCCTGAAACGGGGGTGCCGGTCGAGCCCCGGCACGACCCGACCACCGGGCTACGGCTACAGGCAGTCGGCAAGAAGTTTGGCGCGTTCATTGCTGTGCGCGGCATTGATCTGCACATTCGGCGCGGCGAGTTCCTGACGTTGCTGGGGCCGTCCGGCTCTGGCAAAACAACGCTTTTGATGATGATCGCCGGGTTCCTCGACCCGAGCGCCGGTGAAATCCTGCTCGACGGTCGCACGATCACCCGGCTCGCGCCGGAGAAACGCAACTTCGGCATGGTGTTTCAGGGCTATGCGCTGTTCCCGCACATGACCGTGCGCCAGAACATCGCCTATCCGCTGGAGGTGCGGCGCAAATCCGCCACCGAAATCAGCGCCCGCGTTGGCGAGATGCTGGAGCTGGTCCAGCTCGGGCAATTCGCCGACCGCCTGCCGCGCCAGCTTTCCGGCGGCCAACAACAACGCGTGGCACTGGCCAGGGCCTTGAGTTTCGGCCCGGAGATCCTGTTGTTGGACGAACCCCTGGGCGCGCTCGACAAGAAACTGCGCGGCGAGGTGCAGGCGGAGCTGTAGGCCATCCACCGCAAGGTCGGCACCACCTTCATCTACGTCACCCACGACCAGGAGGAAGCGCTGTCGATGTCCGACCGCGTCGTCATCATGAACCACGGCGAAGTGGTGCAGATCGGCGCGCCGGCCGAGCTGTACGAGCGCCCGGCCTCGGTCTTCGCCGCCGACTTCCTCGGCAAGAGCAATTTTCTGCGCGCCACGGTGATCGAAGCGCGCGGCGCAAACCTGATCTGCGAGATCGCCGGACACCAACTCCGGCAGGACGCCCCCGGCCACCACCTGGCCCCCGGCGCCGCTGTGACCCTGGCGCTGCGCCCAGAGAAAGTCGCGGTCAGCGCACTCCGCGATGCAGGAGACAGCAATGTCCTGTTGGGGCGGGTTGCCAGTGTCACCTATCTGGGCTCGATGCTGGAGGTCGAGATCGAGACCGAGGCCGCCGGACCACTGGTCGCTCAGCTCAACGCATGGCGCAATACTGCATCGCTGGAACCGGGCCAGCCGGTGCAACTGGAGTGGGCGGCGGACGCGGCGGTTATTGTGTCCGAGGACATGGCATAAGCCAGAATTTGGGAGACGGAAGAGGCCCCGAATGACACCTAGCAATGGCCCATGTAAGGGCAAAACAGGAGGAAACGATAATGCAAGACAAGACGTTCTTCAAGGAAATGGCAATCGAGGGCGCCAAGGACTTCAAGGCTGGCCGGATCGACCGGCGCAGCTTCCTCACTATCTGCGTGCTGGCTGGTGTCGCCTCATATGCGGTTTCCATCGGAGATGCCGAGGCGGCGGCCAATGAGGTTGTGCTGTGGAACTGGGGCGGTGACGCCGTCATGTGCCACACCGATTCGATGGGCGCTCCGTTCTCGGCCGACACCGGGCTCGGATTCCGGATCGACACCTCTGGCCCGCTGCAGGGCAAGATCAAGGAGATGGTCGACTCGGGCAACGTCACCGCGGATGTTGCCGACGCAGATGCTTTCGACGGCATAGCACTCGGCCGTTCAGGCCATCTCGAGCCGATCGATTACAGCATCGTCGACAAAGCGAAGGTTCTGGACGGTTTTGCCTGGGAGTACGGCGTCTCGATCATCTTCTACGGCTATGCCTTCATGTACGACACCGAGGCTTTCAAGGATAACCCGCCCACGACCTGGGCCGATTTCTTCGACACCGCGAAGTATCCGGGCAAGCGGTCGCTGTACAAATGGGCCAATGGCGCCATCGAGGCAGCATTGATGGCGGACGGCGTCGCGAAGGATGACGTCTATCCCTGCGACGTCGACCGGGCGCTGGAGAAAATCAAGTCGATCAAGGCCGACACCTTCTTCTGGGGTTCAGGCTCCGAGGCGCAGCAGATGATCGTCAATGGCGAGGTCTCGATGGGCATGGTTTGGCTGAACCGCGGCAAGAACGTCGAGGCCGACACTGGCGGGCGTTACAAGCTCGTCATGAACCAGGCCATCGCCATGCCTGGCGCCTATCTGGTGCCCAAGGGCAACCCGGCCGGGCGCGAGAACGCGATGAAGTTCATCGCCTCATGCCAAACTCCGGAGCGTCAGATCGCGTTGTTTCAATGCCACGGCATGACGCCTTCGAACCCGGAAGCCTTTGCGATGATCCCGGACGAGCTGAAGCAATACGCGGTTACCTCCGAGGAGAACCTGCCGCGGGTGCTGCTGAACGATCCGGTGTGGTGGGCGGACAATGGCGGCGATGCCCTGAACCGTTTCCTCGAGGCGATTGGTTGATCGGCCGACTGGCACAGCGGGGGCACCGGCAATGACGCTCATCGGGAACCGACAGGCGAATGTCTATTGGTTGCTGGTGGCGCCATTGCTGGTGCTTGTCCTCGTCTTCTACGCCTGGCCGGTGCTTGGCATCCTGTGGCTCAGCTTCACCGACCCCGAGCCCGGCCTTGGCAACTATGCTCAACTTTTCGATGGCGGCTCGCTGACGCGGATCTTGTGGAAGACGTTCCGTATCTGCCTGGTCACCACGGTGATCAGTGTCGCCATCGGCTATCTCATCGCCTATGCGATGACCCATCTGGGGCGGCGCGAGCGTTCCTGGATGTTGGCGCTGGTGCTGGTGTCGTTCTGGGTTTCGGTGCTGGTGCGGGCCTTTGCCTGGTTGACCCTGCTGAGCCGCAACGGCCTGGTGAACGGGGCACTGATGGGCGCTGGTCTGACGGACGAACCTCTAGCATTGGTGCGCAACGAGTTGGGCGTGCTGATCGGCATGGTCCACTACATGATCCCCTATGCGGTGCTGCCGATCCTCGCCAACATGCAGGGGATCGATCAGCGGGTTGTCAGCGCCTCGCGCGGGTTGGGGGCTGGAGCGCTATATACCTTCGCCCGCATCTACCTGCCGCTCAGTCTGCCTGGCATCTTTGCTGGCGGGCTGTTGGTATTCATCATCTCGCTCGGCTTCTACGTCACCCCGGTGCTGCTTGGCGGCGGGCGGGTGCTGATGGTGGCCGAATATGTCAGCGTGCAGGTGCTGGTGACCGTGCAATGGGGCACGGCGTCGATGCTGGCGACGATGCTGCTAATCGGAGTGTTCGCGCTGATGTTAACCTTGTCGCGCTTCATGCGGATCGGTGAGCTGTTCGGGGCACGGGCATGAGCAATGGCCCTGTCCTCGGCTCGAGCACGCTGCGCTGGGGTGCCTGGGCGGCCCTGATGTTTCTGGTGCTGCCGGCGCTGGTGGCCCTGCCGGTGTCGCTGACGCCGAAGCGCTTCCTATCGATGCCAACCGACACGCTGTCGTTCAAGCACTATGCCAACCTGCTGAGCAGCCCCGAATGGCTGTCGAGCATCTGGCAGAGTCTGGTGATCGCAGTCTTCGCCGCCACTATCGCCACGGTTTTCGGCACGCTGTGCGCCATCGGCCTATGGCGGCTATCGTCGCGGGCGGCGGAGGCGATCCGCGGGTTCCTGCTGCTGCCTCTGATCATCCCGCCGATCATCTCGGCGATGGCGTTCTACCGGGCCTGGGTGAAGCTGGACCTGCTGGACAGCTATCTCGGCATGATCCTGGCCCATGCGATCCTGGCGGCGCCGATGGTGCTGATCACCGTATCGGCGGCGCTGGCTAATTTCGATCTACGGCTGGAGCAGGCCTCGCGGAACCTTGGCGCCCCCCTCAGCACGACGCTGCGGCGCGTGGTGCTGCCGTCGATCTGGCCTGGCATTCTGGCGGGCGGAGTGTTCGCCTTCATCCTGTCCTGGGACGAGATCGTGGTTGCGCTGTTCATCGCCAAATTCCGCATCATCACGCTGCCGCGCCGCATGTGGGACGGCATCCGCGAGAACACCGACCCCACGGTCGCCGCCGCCGCCGTCGTGCTGGTCGCGGTGACCGTACTCGCCCTCGCCCTGGCGGCATGGAACGCCCGCCGGGGCAAAGCCATCGATACTTGAGGAGCATATCTTGGATCTCGAATTGACCCCCGAGCAGGAAATGCTGCTGTCTACCGTGAAGCGCTTCATGGCCGAGGAATTGCATCCACATGAAGCCGAGGTCGATCGGCTGGGCACGGTTCCGATCGAGCTTGGCCGCCATATCGAGCGACGCGCTATGGAAGCCGGTCTCTATGCCGCCAACCTGCCTGAGGCAGTCGGCGGCGGCGGGCTAGATTACCGCTCGATGGCCATCGTCGAGCGTGAGTACGGCAAGACCAGCCATGCGCTGCACTCGTGGATCGCGCGCCCGACCGAGATATTGCTGGCTTGTCGCGACGGTCAGGTCGATCGCTATCTCGCACCTTGTGTTCGAGGCGAAAAGCGCGAGTTATTCGCCCTCACCGAGCCCGAAGCCGGGTCCGACATCATGTCGATGCGCTCGAACGCCCACCGCGATGGCGATGACTGGGTGCTGAATGGCTCAAAGCATTTCATCTCCGGCCCAGCAATGCCGGACTTCGCCATCGTCTTAGCTGCGACCGGCGTTGACGAGACCGCGCGCGGGCCGCGCAAGCGGATCACCGCCTTTCTCGTCGATGTCGGCACGCCCGGCTTCGAAATCGCCGAGGGTACCCGCTGTGTCAGCTATCGCGGCTACCATACCTTCCGACTGGATTTCACCGATGTCCGGCTCGGCCCTGACCAGATACTGGGCGAGGAGGGGCGCGGGTTGGAACTTTCCGGCAAGTGGTTGGGAATGGGCCGGATCTGGGTTGGCGCCACCTGCTGCGGCAAGGCAGAGCGGCTGTTCGGTCTGGCGGCGGAATGGGCTGCCTCGCGCCGCCAGTTCGGCCAGCCAATCGGCAGTTTCCAGGCCACTGGCTTCAAGCTGGCAGACATGGCGACCGAACTTAAGGCGGCCGACCTGCTGGTCATGAACGCCGTCGACAAGGCCGAAAAGGGCACAATGACCGATGCCGACGCGGCCATGGTCAAGCTGTTTTGCTCCGAGATGCTGGGCCGGGTCGCCGACAACACGGTGCAAATCCACGGCGGCATGGGGCTGATGGAGGAGTTGCCGGTGCATCGCCTGTGGCGCGACTCGCGGCTCGAGCGGATTTGGGACGGCACCTCCGAGATTCAGCGCCATATCATCACCCGCTCGATCCTCCGGCCGCTTGGCGCATGACGCCGGCCCGCCGCCAAAACCTGCTGCGGCTGCTAAAACCGCGCCATGTCGCCCTGATCGGCGGGCGTGACGCGGTGACGGTGGCGGGTGAGCTGGCGCGTATCGGCTATCCCGGCCCGATCTGGCCAGTGAACCCCAGCCGGACCGAGATTGGCGGCCATCCCTGCTTTGCCCGCATCGAGGACCTGCCGGAGCCGCCGGATGCAACCTTCCTGGCCATCCCGCGCGAGGCCGCCATCGAGGCCGTTGCCACCCTCAGCCGCATCGGTGCGGGAGGAGCTGTCTGCTACACCGCCGGCTTTGGCGAAACCGGGCCCGAGGGCGCCGATGCCGAGGCGCGGCTGATCGCGGCCGCGGGTGACCTGGCGATTGTCGGGCCAAATTGCTACGGCGTGCTGAACTATATCGACCGTGTCGCCCTGTGGCCATTCGCGCATGGCGGAAAGAGTTCCATACAAAGCGCTGCTATCATTACACAAAGCGGAATGTTGTCCTCCGACCTGACGATGAGCCAGCGCTCGGTGCCGTTCGCCTACATGATCTCGGCCGGAAACCAGTCGATCCTAACGCTGGAGGACTTCACCGATTTCCTCGCCGAACAGCCCGAAGTGCGCGCCATTGGCCTGCATATCGAAGGGCTGAAGGACATTCCCGCATTCGAGCGCGCCGCGCTGAAGGCGCTGGAGCGCGGCGTGCCCATCGCCGCGCTGAAGACCGGATCCTCTCAGATTGGCAGCCGCCTGACGGTCAGCCATACCGGCTCGCTGTCGGGCACCGACGATCTATACCAGGCCCTGTTCGACCGGCTCGGCATCATCCGGGTCACCAACCCGGCGCAGCTGTTGGAGACACTGAAATTTATCTGCATCGCTGGTATCCCGAAAGGCAATCGAGTCGCCGGGTTCACGTGCTCGGGTGGCGGCGCGACCATGCTGGCCGACCATGCCGAGACAATCGGGCTGGAATTCCCACAGCCCTCCGCTGCCACTGCGACTGAACTCCGCCGCTTGCTGCCGCCGACCGCGGCTGTCTCCAACCCGCTGGATTACACGACCCCGATCTGGGGCGTCAGCGAACGCACCGGGCCGGTCTTCGCCGCGGCATTGAGCTACGGATACGACGCGGCGCTGATCGTGCAGGACTACCCGCTGGCCGGGTTGGACGAAAGCAAACCGCATTACCTAAACGATGCCAAAAGCTTCATCGCAGCTGCTGCCGCCGCATCAATCCCCGCAGCCGTATGCAGTACCCTGCCGGAAAACCTCGACCGCGAGACCCGCGACATGCTTACCTCCCATGGCGTCGCACCAATGCAGGGCCTGCACGAGACGCTGAACGCTATTGCCGGAGCCGCGTGGCATGGCCGCCGCCGCAGGCAAATCTTCGACGAGGGGTGCGAGCCGCTGATCGCCATATTTCCGTCGGACACCGCTAAAATCATCCACGAGGCCGCCGGAAAGTTGCATCTGCGCGCCGCCGGGCTGGCGGTGCCGGATGGCACCGTTAACACCGGTGCAGACGCGCCCGAGGCCTCTGCGCGTCTTGGTTTCCCCGTCGCCCTCAAGATGGTCAGCCCCAACCTGCCGCACAAAACCGAGGCCGGTGCCGTACGCCTTAACCTGAGGGACATCCGCGACGTTCAGGCGGCAGTCACCCAGATGCGCGCCGACGTTACCGCCCACGACCCATCAGCCGCAACCGACTGCTTTCTGGTCGAGCGAATGGTTGAGCCGCCGATTACCGAGCTGATGGTTAACGTCCGCACCGATTCGCAGTTTGGTCTGGCCATGACGATTGCCAGCGGCGGCGTCTTGGTCGAAATGCTCGACGACGCGGTGACGCTGCTGCTGCCCGCCAGTCGCGCCCAGATCGAGCGGGCGCTGGGGGGCCTGCGGATTGCCCGCTTGCTGGACGGCTTTCGCGGGCGGCCTGGCGCCGGCCGGAAAGCGGCTATTGATGCCCTGCAGCAACTCGCCGACTACGCGGCCGTCCATCGCGAGATCACCGAGATCGAGATCAACCCGCTGTTCGTACACCCGCATAGCGTTGTCGCTGTCGATGTGTTGATGCGCGTTGCCAGCGAATAAGTCGATCCGATTGGTTTACGGGTGGGCGTCGTCAAAGGCTGCCTGTGGTCTGTTCAGGCATTGGCGGCGGTGAGCGTTCGAGAACTGATCAGCCGTTCTTTGCCAATCTGCTGCCCAACAGATCGCCGGATTCGATCAGGATCGGGTAGGCGATGGAGGAGAACAGCGAGTTGATCTGCTTCAGGGCGCGGATCGTCTCAAGGTGGATTTCGCTGGTCTCGATGCTTTCGACCGAGCCACCCTGGAGACGGCGAAGATGCCGCTCCTGGCTGCGCAGTTCCACTTCGCGCATCCGGTCTTTCTCCTCGATCAACTCGCGGGCTGACTGGCGGTCGCCCGAGACAAGAACATTCAGCGCAAGTTGGATATTGGCCATCACCTGGGAATGCTGATCGGTCAACTCGCGCCAGCCTTCGTCCGAGAAGGTCAGTTGTTTGTCGCGCCGCTCGCCAACCAGTTTCAGCAGGTTCTTGGCGATGATATCGCCGACATGCTCGAGGTTAATCGCAAAGTTGGCCAGGATCATGCTGCGCTGGGCCTCGTCGGCACCCAGCGCGCTGCGGTTCATTTCCGCCAGGTACAGCTTGATTTCCGAGTTGGCCCGGTTGACCTCCTGATCAAGGTTACGCAGTTCCTTGACCTTTTCCTTGTCTCCGGTCTCGTACAGCTCCATCACCGGACGCAGCATCACCTCGACAATCTCGCTGAGGCGCAGCAACTCGCGGGTCGCGCTGGCGAGCGCCAGACGGGGCATGTGCAGGACCGAGCGATCGAGCGTGCTGACCCGGTTGGCCAGCAGATCAGTCGGCTCGACAATTGCCGCAGCGTCGGGCAACAGGCGTATAAGGACCGGCTCGAGCAGTCCAACGAACGGCACGCAGACCAGCACGATTGCAACGTTGAAGGCGACGTGGAGCATGACGATTTGCCCGGCCGGGCTGCTGGCCAAAAGCTCGATCGGGATATCGACCTGCCTGAGGATCAGCAGGGCCAATACCGATCCGGCACCACGGAACACCAGATTGCCGATCGGGATCCGCCGGGCCACCGGTGCGGCGGCCCGGGTCAATCCGACCGGGATCAGCGCACCACCACAATTGGCACCCAGCACCAATGCGATGCCAAGTTCGACCGGCACCAGCCCCTGTGCGGCCATGCTGGCGACCAGCAATATTGCGGCGACACTGGAATGGACCAGCCAGGCGAACAGCGCCCCGAGCAGGAACGAGGTGAAATAGTCGGCGCGCAGATAGCTGACGATTACCGGCAGCGCTTCGCTTTCACGCAGCGGCACGGTCGCCTCCCCGACCATCTTCAACGCCACGAGGATCAGCGCGATGCCGACCAGGATGCGCCCGGTTTGCTTGACGTTGCGTGCAGTGCTCTTGAGGAACATCCAACCGCCGGCAAGCAGCAGGAACGGGGTTAGCCAAGAGAGGTCGAACGACAGGATCCGCACCACCAGCGCCGAACCAAGGTCGGCCCCTAGCAGCATGGTCAGGGCGGTGCCAAACTCGACCAGCCCGCTGGCGGCAAAGCCGGAGGCGAGAACGCCAACCGCCGTGGCGCTTTGCAGCACCATCGCCACCGCAGCACCGAGCCCGACCGCCTGGATCTTGCTGCCCTTGGCCTGGCGCAGGGTCCGCTCCAACGCCGCGCCATACGCCCGCTCGACCCCGGTACGGACCATCCGCACCGCCCACAACAGCAGCGTCACCGCGCCAGCGAGGTGGAGGAACATCAGCGTAACGTTCATTTTAGTCTAACTCCCGTTAGGCAAAGGCAGGGGCAACAGGTGGCGCGCACCATCGAACTTTCTATTATGTCACCGACTTTGGCGCGTGTCTGGTCAATTGGGCTTTCCTCATTGTCACAAATCTGTTTCGGTAGGTATTAGACCGCCGGGTTAAAGATTCTGGAACAACGGCCCTGATCGGTCAGGGCGACCACTCCGGCGGTATCTCAAGGGAGGATACAATGAAACAACTTCTTTCGATGACACTTGCCGCTGCACTGGCTTTCGCTGGAACCGCGCAAGCCGAGTTCGCGCTCGACAGCCGTTATACCGACGCCGACGGCGATCTGATCGCGGATATTCCGACCGATGCGTCGCAGCTGGTCGATCCCGATACGCTGATCTTCGCCTATACGCCGGTCGAGGATCCGGCGGTCTACGCCGTGGCCTGGTCGGACTTCCTGACCCATATGGAGGCGGTTACCGGCAAGAAGGTGCAGTTCTTCCCGGTCCAGTCCAACGCCGCCCAGATCGAGGCGATGCGCGCCGGGCGCCTGCATATCGCCGGTTTCAACACCGGATCGAACCCGATCGCGGTGGCCTGCGCCGGGTTCCGCCCGTTCACCATCATGGCCAAGGAAGACGGCTCGTTCGGCTACGAGATGGAGATCATCACCTATCCGGGTTCTGGCATCGAAAAGGTCGAGGACATCAAGGGCAAGTCCCTCGCCTTTACCTCACAGACCTCGAATTCGGGCTTCAAGGCGCCGTCGGCGATCCTGAAGGCGGAATACGGCATGATCCCCGAGCGCGACTTCGAGCCGCTGTTTTCGGGCAAGCATGACAACTCGATCCTGGGCGTCGCCAACAAGGACTATCTGGCGGCCTCGATTGCCAACTCGGTGCGCGACCGGATGGTCCTGCGCGAAGTCATCACGGCGGACCAGGTGGTCACGATCTACAAATCGCAGACCTTCCCGACCACCGGATTCGGCACCGCCCATAATCTGACGCCCGAGTTGCAGGAAAAGATCAAGGAGGGGTTCTTTAGTTTCGAATGGGAAGGCACCTCGCTGCAGGAGGAGTTCTCGAAGTCCGGTGAGGGACAGTTCATCCCGATCACCTTCCAGGAGCATTGGGCGGTGATCCGGCTGATCGACGAGGCCAATGAGGTCTCCTACACCTGCCAGTAAGCAGTTCTGATCCGGGGCGGCGCGACGAGATTGCGCCGCTCCGGAATTCGAGTTGTCATGCCCGTGCTTGACACGGGCATCCAGGTCTTGAGCG
>Ga0307379_10006006_pt1 | contig 16786 bp, 12 predicted proteins | sample UN2MG_FD_202237 | JGI IMG/M metagenome (GOLD analysis project Ga0307379, IMG submission 202237) | Soil microbial communities from Risofladan, Vaasa, Finland - UN-2 | ecosystem: Environmental > Terrestrial > Soil > Coastal area > Acid sulfate soil | place: Finland: Risofladan, Vaasa | collected... | reverse complement strand
CTGCGAGCCGGCGCCCTCGGCTGCGCTGCCGCCCTCGGCCTGGCTGACGGCGGCCGACAGGCCCACCTCCCCCGGCAGCGTTGCGCCCGCCGGCCGACCCAGCAGGCCGAACCGCGCCCGGACCGTGTTACCCAGCGGGCCGTAAACGTCAACGTCCACGAACCGCCCGCCGGTGGCCGCCACCAGCGCCGACACCGTGCCCTCCCCGCCATCGCCCAGCGGGCAAAGATCGACGCTCCACTGCGAGCTTGTCTCGACCACGCCCGCCGCCAGCGCCGAGGCGACCTCCACTGCTGACAGGCATTCCTTGAACGAGTCCGGCGCGATCACGACCTTCATGTCGGCTCCTTCGCCGGCTGGCTCGCCGCCTGCTCTCGGGTGCGGATCGTGGCCCACGCCCGCACGCGACCGCGGATGATCGCAATCCGCACGGGCTGGCCGCCCTTGACGTCCTCAAGCGCCATCCCGAGGTCGTCCAGGTCCATCACGTACATCCGCCCGAGCTGGAACAGCACGTCCTTGAGCTTCACGCCGATCCTGGCGGCCGGGCCGTCGGCGTCCAGGCCCACAACAACCAGCCCCCGCTCCACCGGCAGGCCCATGTCGCCGGCGAGCTGCTTGGTCACCGGCTTGAGCGTCACGCCGAGCATCGTCTTGCCCAGGGCCCTGCCGTCCGGTCGCGGCTTGGCCTCCAAGGTTACTTCCACGTCAGCAGGTCTGCCGCCGCGGAGAACGCCCAGGCGGACCTTCCGCCCCGGCTTGGCGGCCAGCATCGGACAGGAGAAGTCCGGTATCTGCGCGACCTTGGCGCCGTCGACTGACACCAGCCGGTCGCCCTTGCGCAGCTTGCCGTCCGCCGGCGTGCCCCGGCGAACGCCCGAGACGAGCACCTCCGGACCCCCCCGGCCGCGCTTCTGCTCGACCGCCGCGCCGAACACCACGCGATTGAGACGCTCGAAATCCAGCAGCCGCGTCGTCTCGGCCGCCAGCGTGTCCACCGGTATGGCGAACCCGATGCTCTGCGCGTTGGCGCGGATGGCCGTCGTGATGCCGATAAGCTCGCCCTTTATGTTTAGCAGCGGCCCGCCGCTGTTGCCTGGGTTGATCGGCGCGTCGGTCTGGATCAGCGACGCAATCTCCACTCCGTTGCCGAACTCCAGGTTGCGACCGGTCGCGCTGATGACGCCCACCGACACCGTGCTGGCGTAGCCGAACGGGTTGCCGATGGCGATGACCGTCTCGCCGACCATAAGGTCGTCGCTGCGCCCCAGCGGCAGGTGCGGCAGCGGCGCGTTGGCCTCGATCTTCAGGACGGCCAGGTCGCACCTCTCCTCGGCGCTGATGACCTTGGCGGGGTACTTGGCCTCGTCCTGGAACACCACGTCGATCTTCTCCGCCCGGCGGACGACGTGGGCGTTGGTGACGAGGTAGCCGGACGGATGGATCACGAACCCGCTGCCCAAGCTGTGCACGGGCACCCGGCGGACGAAGGGGCTGGGGAAGATGTCGTCGAAGAAGCTATCGCCCATCAGGCCCATGCGGGCGGTGATGATCTTCTCCGTGACGATGTTCACGACGGCCGGCTTGACCTTGCGGTACGCCCGCACCACCGGCGTCACCCTGGGGTCCCCGTCCGGCACGTCCGCCGGCGCCGCGGCCGTCGGCCAGGCCGCCAGCGCCGCCAGAAGCCCAAGTGCGACCATTCGCCTCATCTCACCGCTCCTGACCGGTCACCGCCGTTGTCGGGTGGATCACACCGCATCATACCAATCCAGCGTGTGGTCTTGCGAGTGGGGATTGTCGTAATGCAGGTCGGCCGTGACCAGGATTCTCATCGGCGGCGCGATTATACTGGCGCCCCGCACGAACACCAGGCCGGCCGACGGCGTATCGACGTGGCAAGGCCCGATTGCCCTCCCTCGCCGGGCGGCGGCAGGAAATGCCGATGGTCCTACAGATGATCTTGACGATCCTGCTATGGGCGGTCGTGGCGTCCCTGACGGTCTTCGGGCTGTTCTCGCTGACCTCGGTGGTGTTGGCGCTGGGCCCGCGATGGTGGCTGCGCTCGGACCGGGGCGGCGATCCGGCCAAGGGCCTAGCCGTCTGGGTCGAGCCGATCGCGTCTCCCGGCCTGAGGTGGGGCAAGCGGATCGCGGCGGCAGGACTGAGACGAGCCGGCTTCGAGGGCGAGTTCGTGTTCTGGAGCTGGCATTCGCGCCTGGCGGGGCTGCTGGTTCTGCCGGCGTTGATGAACCGCGGGAACATCGAGCGGCAGGCGCAGCGGCTGGCGGAGTTCATCGTCGAGCGGCGCCGCGAGCGGCCAGGCGCGCCGATCTACATGCTGGGCTACTCCTGCGGGGGGTTCGTCGCGCTGCGGGCGATTGAGCTCCTGCCCGAGGGCGCGAGCGTCACGTCGGCGGCGCTTCTGGCCTCGGCGTTCTCGCCCACGCGGGACCTGACGCCGGCACTGGGCCGCGTCGAGGGGGCGCTGGTCGTCTCGGCCTCATTGATGGACTGGCCCGTCTGCGGCCTGGGCACGACGGTCTTCGGCTGCGGGGATCGCACGTTCGGCCCGGCGGTGGGCATGTTGGGGGTGCGCGCGACGAGGCATCCCAAGCTGGTGGAGATTCACTGGCGGCCGAGGATGATCTTCGAGGGGCTGCTCGGGCTGCACGAATGGGGATTGCGGCCGGGGTTTATCGCCCGCCGCGTAGCGCCCGCGATGGGGATCGGGCAAGCGTCGACCGCGGGCGCCGTGGTTTGACGGGACTTGCCCGGCGACTTGTCAGCCGCAGCACCGACGCACGTCGGAACGAAGGTTGGTTGCCGGCCCCCCCGACATTCTCACGATACGCCACCATCATTCATTCCGCACGCAGAACCCCCGCGTTAGCCGCAGGTGCCTACGGCGCGGCCCCGATGGCCTGCGGGGAATCCTGCCCACCGGCAGGCAGGCTGCGTGCCTTACGCACTGGAGTCCTCTCCAGCTTTGCCCTTCAGCCGAGTTGATACACTATCAACTCTACCGGCCTTTCAGCAGTTTCTACTTGGACCTCTTGATCGGTAGCTTGAAAATCAAGTTCCTTCAAAATCGAGCGCTTCAGCTCATCGTGATCGGCGCAGACAGCCCGGACTTCCTTTGCACCCATGACGGCGGCCTCTTCCATGCTACGTTTGTAAAGCTTGGCGGTTGTTCTGAGATGCTGTGGCAACTGCGTGAAGGCATCGACTTGGACGCAGTCCGGGCCTAGCTGCTTTGCACTGGCCAAGCCCACTGTTGCTCCGTCGCTTCGCTGGGCGGCGAACCATTTGCCGGATTTTTCGATCTTCTTATATTTCGGATACAATCCCATGCAGGATGTTTGTCTCCTTACCCGCGTCGAAAACAGCCTGGCGTTGGCATCGAGCGCAACCCACTCATGCGGCTGGACTATCAGTGGGATCATCCCGACGCGCTGGCGAGGGCTTCCTTCGACAATTTCTATAGGCAGATCGGCACCCTTGCGGAAATAATCCTTTATGTATTCCTGCGGATCGCAACCGCCGGTCACTCGCAACATTACGTTGCTATTGGGCAGAAATTGCCAACCGGCCCTGCCGTAGACCCTGGCAGCAACCGGATTATCTGTACCCAGGAGAAACGCCTCGCCGCCGGCGCCTTGAAACTCATCAATCGAGTGCCGACATAGCTTCTGAGCCAATCCGCAGCCGCGGTATGCTGGAATCGTGGCCACTTCGCCAACGCCCCCCAGGCGGGGATGGTTCCTCGGAATTGTGGAGTGCGTAGTGGCAACTATCTTTTCGGCGTCCCTGATAAGGTAGTAGATATCAAGGTTGTCCTCCTTTTCTTCACCGCTGGGCACAGCGGGTTCATGCTGATACCTTTCCTTGAAGACTGCTCGCCATAGAGAAACTAACTCGACAATCAGCTCCTCCGACAGAGGTGATTCAAAACGCTCGATACTGTGTCCAGAGCTTGTCAAAACGCGATATCCGGGGCCACCATACTATTTTATCTTTGTCTTCCTTTGTCGGCCGCCAGCAGGCCGCGCCGGAACCCCACTAGCCTTTCAGAACATGCTACCATCGATCACTCACGATACGCCACCATGGGTCATGGCCCTTTGTAGCCGCCCCCTGCGCTTGCCTATTGTCCCTCTCAACCCACGCCCGGCCCGGCCCGACATCTTGCGAACCAACAAGGTGACTTGTACGCTGGCAACCGGCGGACCTTTCCCAAAGGAGCGTTTGTGGCGATCGTTGCGGGCATAGACGAGGCGGGCTACGGGCCGGTGCTGGGCCCGCTGGTTGTCTCGGCGGTCGCTTTCAAGATCCCGGACGAGCAGGCCGACGCGTCGTTGTGGAAGCTGCTGCGGGGCACGGTCACCAAGAAGCCGTCCAGGCGCCCGGCGTCGCTGGCGATCGGCGACAGCAAGCAGCTCTACTCCGGCCTGCGGGCCAAGCGCGGGCTGGCCGACCTGGAGCGCGGCGTCCTGGCGATGCTGCGCACCGGCGGGCGCAGCCCTGCCACGCTGGGAGAGCTGCTGGCCGTCGTCGCGCCGCAGGCCGCCGACCGGGCCGCGGACTATCCCTGGTACGCCGCGCAGGAACTGCCTCTACCCCACAGCGTCGGGCCGACCGACCTGTCGCTGATCTCCAACGCCCTGTCGGTGGCGATGCGGCGGGTGGGCCTCTCGCTGGAGATGATCCGCTGCGAGGTGCTCTTTGAGGGCGAGTTCAACCGCGTAGTCCAGGTCACCCGCAACAAGTCCACGATGCTGTTCGACACGACGTGCCGCCTGCTGGACGAGCTGTGGCGGCGCTACGCAGCCCGCGGCCTGTGCATCCACGCCGACCACCAGGGCGGGCGGATCAACTACCTGCCCGGCCTCCAGCGGGCGTTCGATGGCTGCCGGTTCAAGGTAATCGACCAGACCCCCACTCGCAGCGCCTACCAGATGGCCGACGGCGAGAGGCGCGCGGAGGTCCGCTTTGCCGTCGGGGCCGAGCGGGTCCACCTGGCGGCGGCGCTGGCGTCAATGGTGAGCAAGTATGTCCGCGAGCTGCTGATGGCGGTGTTCAACCGCTTCTGGGCGCAGCAGGTGCCCGGCGTCGCGCCGACGGCCGGCTACTACACAGACGGCAAGAGGTTCTACGGCGACATCCTGCAGGCCGTCCGCAGACTCGGCATCGACAAGCAGATGCTCTACCGCACGCGATGAGACCGCGCCATTTCATTGAAGCCCGTTGACTTACGAACCGATGAGAAGCTAACCTCGTTGTGCTCCGGGCCTCCCATTCGGAAAGGAACCGACTGATGGCAATTCAGAACTGGTCGGACAAGATCACCGTGGTGCAGCTCAACGACGACCCGCAGTTCGCCGATGAGATGGCCTCCCTCATGGAAACGCTGGACAAGAAGCCGACCGACGTGGTTCTGAACTTCTCGACGGTGGGTTTCGTCAACAGCTCGAACGTCGCGCGGCTGCTCCGGCTGCGCAAGAAGATGATCATGCTTCAGCGGCGTCTTGTCCTCTGCGAGGTCAACACGCAGGTCTGGGGGGTGTTCCTGGTGACGGGGCTGGACAAGATCTTCGGGTTCACCAAGGACGTCTCGACGGCCCTGGCGACGCTCCAGCTCGGGGGCCAGGACAAGGCCGAGAAGCCCTAGTGGCCTGTCGCTCGTGAACTGATGGGCCTGGCCCGCACAGGCGTATCTATGCGACACAAAGACGCAGAGAAACTTCGAAGGCAAGAACGACCGTTCCCTCCCTGCCTCTGGACCTCTGCGCCTCAGTGTCGAATGTCTCTATCCGTCAATTGAGCAGAGACAAAGCACTAGCGCCCTCGCCCCCCTACCCGTGCAGCCTAACGGCCAGCTCGCCGGCGCGCCGGCCGAGTTCGGCGCACCCGCTCTTGGACCGCTCGTCCGGCTCGCCGATCGCCACCGGCCCGTAGTGGTCGCCCTTGGCCGTGCCCTGCACTATCATGCCGTGAACGAGCATGGCCTTGAGGATGTCCAGCACGGTGGTCTCGTTTCCGCCGCCGATAAGGGCGCTGGAGGCAAACGCCCCGCCGACCTTGCCGGTGAGCTTGCCGTGGATCGAGACCGACTCGTCCAGCAGCTTCTTCATCTCGGCGGCCATCGTGCCGTAGTAGGTCAGCGAGCCCATCAGGATCGCGTCGCAGCTCAGCAGCTCGTCAACCTTCACGTCGGCCACCGCCTTGAGCTGCACCTGGAGGCCCTCGACCTTGCGCGCCCCTTCGGCGACGGCCTCAGCCATGTGCTGCGTGTGTCCCGAGCGCGAGTAGTAGCAGATCAGCATCTTGGCCATGGGTGTTGCCTTTCATGCCGTGCCCGACGGTCCCACGGACGACCATTCTCAGGCACTCCGGGCGGTTGTCAACCGTAGTAGTGCATTTCGTCGGGCTCGGTGCGAGTATCCGGAACCGTCCGGGGTCTGGAGCGTCCAGTCAGGCATGCGAACCTTGTGGGTCATCATACTGGCGTGCTCGCTGAGCGCCTGTGACGGGGTGCCGCCAGCAGCCGAGCCGCAAGCGATGGGGCCCGACGCCAACATCGATGTTCTCCTCCCGCATCATTTCATCTTGCGCGGCGTCGTGCTCGATGGCGAGGCGGACGCGAACCGACCCATGCCCCAACGCATTCGCGTGATGGAGGTTCTGTGGGGCGATCCGGCGCTCAAGGAAGTGTCGCTGCGTCAGGTCGAACAAGGCTTGCCCCCGGGGCGTGAGTTGATCCTCTTCGTGCTGCCGCCGACTGAGCAGGCCGGAGTCTCCTATGCCCTGCCTGACACTGCGGCCAACAGACGCGCGGTTGCCGATGCGATCACCGCGCGCCAGCGGCGGCGCCTGCAGATGGACTTCGTGGATGATGGGGCCTGGGCGGCCGAGGGCGCCAGATTGCTGCGCGAGTATCTCGCGGCCGTCGCGGAGGAAGTGCCCGACCACCCCTACCTCGGCAAGAAGGCCATCGCGCACCTACCTATCGTCACAACGGCGCGGCCGCCCGGAGCCTACGCCGCAATCGAGGCGGAGGTGCGGCTTACACCCACGTCTGGAGGCGACACCCACCTGCTGCCTCACGGGCAGGGAGTGCGGTTGTACGTCTCGATTGCGCCTGATGGCCGCTATCGCGTCGGGGCACACCACTGGCCCGGATACTTTGGGGGTTCAATCTTCTACGAGCGCCGACGCGGGTACGCCCGGTCGCGTGTGCTCGCGCACTACGCCTCCGCGCAAATGGGGACCGGCAAGCAGATGCTGCTCCTGCGGGAGGTCCCCGGCGAGCAGGCTCAACTCGGCGAGTTACTGGACAGGAAGTTCCGCGAGATGGCGAAGAGGCTGGCAACGCTTCAGGCCGATCCCCCTCGCGATCTCGACGCGGCCATCCGATGCGTGGCAGCCCACCACGACGCCAAGCGCCGAGACAAGCCCCTTCCTGAGCACCTGGAGATGCTGGGCGGGCGGGGCAACCCGCCGCTCCACGCGGCCTTCCAGGCGCGGGGCAACCCGCCGCTCCACGCGGCCTTCCAGGCGCTGAGCAGCCGCTTCGCCGAGAAGCACTTGTCGCCAGCTCAGAAGACCAGACTGATCCCCATCCTCGTCGACCTATTGATGGACAGGTCGGTCCTTCTCAACGAGACGCCCTACGACGGCCCAATCACGCTCGTGCACCATGCAGCGTATCCGCTACTGCACGCGATCACCGGCCAGGACCTGCCTTCCCCCTATGGTCATCCCCCACGGGGCCTGAAATCTGACCGGGGCCCACCGACGCCCGAGGAACGCCGACAGGCCCATCAGCAGGTCCAGGATCGGCTGCGCGCCTGGCAAGCGTGGTGGCAGAAGCAAAGCCGCGGCGCCCCGGACTCTGCCATGTGACGCGTACTGCCGTGCGGGATGTGGGCAGTCCTCCCGTGCTGCTCGCAAAGCAGGTCCACGCCTGCCAGATCTAGACCACGACCTTCCCCCACTGACCTACGACCTCGCCCCTATGAGTCCGGACTTCGCAGCTCGGAATCGGCGGGGCGCCTCATTGGATGTACCGCGCGTCGCCCACCCCTGTCGCCAAGCGGATGGTGATTGCGGACCTGCCCCGTTCTCCGATTCGCAACTCATGGCGGAACACCTGCCCGGAGATCTGCTGGTAGGTGTAGACCACGTAATGCGTCACCGGTTCGCCTCGGGCGCCCTTGGTGACGTAGCTCCACATCGGACGGACGACGCCCGCAAGGTCCTTCGCCAGCGAGGCCTTGTCGTATCCGGGGATGTCCGAGTTCCGCTGGACCACGATGCCGTAGTCGGCGGATAGGGCATCGAGGCATTTCCTGATCGCGGCAAGGCGCGCTTCCTCCGAATCCGCCCGACCCAGCAGGATGTGTAGGCACAGGTCCAAGCCTCGCTCTCCGGCCGCGATCCCGATCTCGTGGAGCTCCTGCTCGTGCACCAGGTAGAGCCGCCACGCGTGTCCCCGGGCATACCCGACCCTGACGACGTAGTAGGCCCCGTGCAAGTGCTTCACCGTTGTGTCGCCTTCCCGTACGCCGCCCAGGTTGCGGACGGACGGCACCTGTAGGATGAATCGCTTGACGCGAGCCCCCTCCCGGGCATCTCCCGCGGGAGTGGATGCCGCGCGGTTGCCCGCCGTCGTCGGCTTGGAGGAAGCCGCAGGGGTGCCCGGACCCTCCCCACCGTTCGATCCGATAACTGCAACCGACACGAGGACGGAGACAATGACAATGGCAGCGCCGTGGCGCGCGATCGGCACGGGATTCATGGTCTCGTTCCTTTCTTCACGTTGGACGCGCGGATCGGCGAAAGGATCACGGCCCCTAAGAGAATTCACAACTCGCCATTCTTGTGGAACCAAGCGGGATTGCCCTTTGATGCCCGCTCTCTCAAGGCTGACAGGGATCCCTTTGGTGGATATGGCGGGAACTCCTTTTGTGTCCGGGACACAAAAAGCTCGCCGCCAATGCCAACGCGGCACGGTGGGCTTATCCTAGCCCTCGGCGCGGCTTACGACACTGGAGCTGGAGGGGCTCGAACCCTCGACCTTCTGCATGCCATGCAGACGCGCTCCCAACTGCGCCACAGCCCCGGGAGTATCGGCCGGCCAGGTCCGGCCGGCACGCTGAATGTCAGATTGGCCGAATGCTACAGCGGCGTTTGTAGCACACTATGCTCTATCGGTCAATACCCCGCGGGGGTATTCTGGATGAGGCGGGTTCCGGGGCAAAGCGAACGGGCCCCGGAGCACGGGCGCAAGGCCGGCAAGCCGGCGTGAACGCACAGGCCGCGACGCGCAACTTCGTCGTTGGGCGCCGCGGCGGAAAGGAGCACAAACCATGAGCGGCAGGAAGACGGCAATTCTGGTTGGATGCGCGGCGATCCTGGCCGGGCTGGTCGCCTCGTACTCACTGGCCGAGCCCGAGCGCGGGCGGGAGGAACGCGCCCGGGCAGAACGGCCCGAACGCGGCGAGGTCCTCCGTGTCGAGCTGCGCGAGCCACAGGAGCGCGCCCGCGACGAGCAGAACGAGCGACTGGAGAGGCTGGAGCGAGCGGTTCGGGAGCTGATGGAACAGTTGCAGGCGAGGCACACGCCCCGTCAGCCGGAGGGCGTCCGCATCCTGGGTCGGACCGGGGCCCCCAGCGGCAATCCGATGCGGGGCACGGCGAATCCCGCGCCCCGGCCTGGAGTGCCCGGCGCGCCTGCGGGGCCGCACACCGGCTGGATGCAGGCCCAGCCCAAGGCGCCGGGCGGCCATCCGATGCTGGGAATGCCCATGCCCGGCCCTCGGCCCGACGCCGCCAACCCCATCGAGAAGATCGAGGTTATGTTGGAGATGATTAAGCGCCTCCAGCGCATCTGCTTCGACCCGGGTGTGGCGGGCATGATCGCCGTCGGCGCGATGAAGGACGAGGTCCGCCGCCATCCGGAGGTCGCCATCGAACAACTCGAGGATTCGCTGAAGCACGTCAAGACGCTGGGCATGCGAAACGCCATCCGTCTGACACTCAAGGACATGCACAAGGCCTTGGGCCACGAGGAGCAGGTCGTCCGCCATCTCCGCGCGATGATCGAGGAGAACGACGAGGCCATCCAGCATCACGAGCGGATGAACAGGCAGCGGCAGGAGCGTCTGCGGCACGACGATGGCGACGATGATGATGATGACGATGACGATGATGACGACGATGACGACGATGACTGATCGCTCGTCGGCTTGCGAGGCCGCGTATCGCGCGTTTGGCTTCATCGTTGCCGCCGGCGGCGGCGGGCAGTAGTCTTTGGCCGATGCGGTTGAGCGAATGGAGACGCTGGCCTGTCCCCCTGCCGGTGCGGGTGGTGCTGGTGGCCGAAGTGGCCGTGTATCTGGCGGCGCTGGCGGCGTATGTGTGGTTTGCCATGCCGGCCGGGCGCGCGGTGTACTGGTATCACGTAGTCTTGCTTGGGGCGGCCGTCGCCTTTCCGGTCGCGGCGAATCTGCTTCACGGCGACCGCCCGCGCGACAGCGGCCTGCGGCTGGGCAACCTGGCGGCCTCGGCGAAGCTCGTCGTGCCGGCGACGCTGGTAATGGCCGCGGGCGTGACGGTCACGGGCCTGGTAGTCGGCGGCTTCCACTGGATCAGTTGGCGGCGGCTGGCCGAGTTGGCCGGCGGATACCTCTCATGGGGCCTGGCACAGCAGTACCTGCTTCAGTCGTTCGCCCTGCGGAGGCTGATGCAGGCGGGGCTGCCCGCGGTGCCGGCCGCCGTGCTGGCCGCCGGGGCCTTCGCCATGGTACACGCGCCGAACTGGATTCTGGTCGGCCTGACCGGCGGCGCCGGCTTGGTCTGGTGCGCCATCTTCCTCCGCCGGCCGAACATCCTGACCCTGGCGCTGGCGCACGGGGCCCTGGCGGTGCTGCTGTTCCACGCCTGGCCGACGAGGTGGCTTCAGAACCTCACCATCGGGCCGTTCTACATCATGAGATGCAAAGGGCTGTGACCATAGGGTAGCACAGGCCCGCCCCAACGCCGGCCGATAGCCATCGGCCGGCTTTCCGGGCCAACGCAGGACGACAAGGAGAGGCAATGGACAAGGCGGAGTTGGCCAGGCGGATCAAGCAGGCTGCCTATCTCGAGGGCGACTTTGTCCTGCGGTCGGGCAAGCGGAGCAAGTACTACCTGGACAAGTATCTCTTTGAGACGCAGCCGGACATACTGGCCGCCCTCGGCCGGCTGCTGGCCGACCACGCCGCCGCCGCCGACGTAATCGCCGGGCCGGAGCTGGGCGCGGTGGCGTTGGCGGCCGCCACGTCCATCGCCTGCGGAAAGCCCTTCTGCATCGTCCGCAAGGCTACCAAGGACTACGCCACCGGCAAGCTGATCGAGGGGGCCGCCGTAGAGGGCAAGCGCGTCCTGCTGGTGGAGGACGTCGGCACCACCGCCGGCGCCGCCCTCCAGGCCGCCAAGACGCTGACGGACGCCGGCGCGACCATAACGAAGCTCTGCTTCGTCATCGACCGGATGGAGGGCGCGCGCCAGAACGTCGAGGCCGCCGGCTTCGCCTTCGAGGCCCTGCTGACCCGGGACGACCTCGGCATCTAGCGCGACCGGGGCCGCCTTCGTATCCGTCGCCGCTAGCCCCGCAACGGACCCAGGCAAGGCTGGAACCTGAACGCTGCAAGCTCTTTGGCCAGGGCCCGTGAGCCTTCGTGACCCGAAATGAAAAAACGAACCCATTTGCGTTGCAAAGGGCTAGGGACTAAAGACTTGCAACCAGGGAGAATCCCGCGCGGGAAGGCTCCCCAAGGCCCCGCCACAGGGGCCCGTCCATAGGCTACCGGCTACGAGACCGCCCGAGCTTGGCGGCCACCTGAGACGCCAGGGAGTACAGCTCTCGGCTGCGGTCCTGCCAGCCGGAGCCGATGAACCACCTGTGCCCGTCAACGCCCTGGGTCCACCGCCAGCCGGTGGCGTAGCCGAACTCGCGGCCGTTCAGTTGCAGGCTGCTCATGCCTTTCCAGATCAGCAGGAGCCTCCGGTCCAGCTCGTCCTGGCAGCGCTTCGCCAACTCGGGTCCCAGCCGGCGCGCAAGCGACTCATCGAGCAGAGCCCGCTCGATGGCGATGCGGGCCTCGCACTCCTGGATGCCCTCGCGGAAATGCTCATATCGGTTCGTCGAGGCGGGCCCGGCCGGACCCGGCGCCAGCAGCGATGTGCAGACGTTCAGATTGCGCCAGTGGGCCTCGGGGAACCGCGCGGGCGCCCGGCCCACGCGCCCGCCCCGCTTGTCCTTGACGACGCGCCAGAAGTCGGCGCCCAGGCGCCCGATCCCGCGGCGGTCGCCCGTGATGGTGTACTCCCCCGTGCTTCGCCACTTGGTGGCCGGGAACGTGTCGGTGTTCGGGAACCGCTCGAAGAGCGTCAGCCGCTTGTCGCGATTCCAGCCGTACATGCGGCCTTTGACCGGCTGGTACTTGTACGGCGTGGCGTCGGCGAAGCGCACGCCCCAGACCTGCGACTGGTAGGAGACGGGCACCAGTCCGTGCAGCGACTTGTCCGGCGGGTGGCCGTCGTGCGAGTGCAGCATCCATTCGAGGCCCGGGGCGACGGCCTGGAAGAACTGCACGTCCTGCTTGCTCGGCCAGGCGTCGCTCAGCATGCCGAGGATCAGGGCCTTGTCCAGCCCGCGCTGCCGCATGTGGGACCGAAGCTCGCGGAACAGCGCGCCCCACATCTCCTTGCTGACCGGCGTTTCGCCGTAGGTCGGCAGGTACTTGTTCTCCGTCTTGCCGGTGGCGGGGTCGAGCACTGTCACGAGCGGCCCCAGCCCGTACTTGCCGCCGTGCGCGGCCAGGTTGATCGCCATGCGGGTGTGCCGCTTGCGCTTGCCCGCGCGGACGGCCTGGGCGTCGCTCAAGCCGTCCGCGCTGGGGATCAGGTACAGGTCCCAGACGTTCAGGACCACCAGCTCCGGACGGCCCATGTGCTTCAGCGCCGTATCGACGTACCGGTCCATGATGGAGAAGTCGAACTCCGGCCGGCCCCGGGCGGTCTCGATCCAGCGGACCATGGACTCGTCGTTGCCCAGGTTTGTGTGGGCGATGAGCGGAACGTACAGCGTCTTGTTGCCGACCTCGCCCATGAGCTGGAAGCTGCGAGCGATCATATCCCAATGCCTGTCCGACCATCGCTTCAGGCCGTACTCCAGCGCCAGCGTGTCAGGCGACTGGATCATGTCCACCCACGTTCGGTAATCGGCCGCGTCGGGCAGCGTCCAGTCGATGACCGTCAGATCCACGGGCACGGTGACGGGCTTCTCGCCCCGCGCGCGGATCACGATCTCGCCGGCGTAGGCGCCGGCGGGCGCGCTGGCGGGCACTTTGACGGTAACCCACACCGGCACGACGGCGCCGAGGACCGGCGACGGGCTGATCGACGCATAGTGCGACCGCACCGGCTTGTTGGGGACGGGGAACTCCTTCAGCGGCGCGTCGGCGACGGCCTCCAGCAGCACGGCGTCCCTGGGGTATGGGTTGCCGCCGTGGAGCCCGCCCAGGCCGGCCTGCACACCCCACTGCACCCCGTAGCGGACTCGCACCGCCGAGGCGGGGATGGTTCCGGCCGGGCCGGTCAGTTCGCCGGCCACCGCCGACAAGTCACGAATCGCCGACGTCGAGCCGACGACGACCTTGCCCGAGTACCGCCCGTTGCGCGCGCCTACCAGTCGGACCGGCCTGAGCCGCTCGCACGGGTCGCCCCAGTCCATGTCGTAGTCGGCCTTCAGCGCGTTGGAGTTCCACACCTGCATGCCCTTGGGCCTAGTGGCGTTCGGCACCAGCCCGGCTTCGCCGTCCGCCGTCAGACGCACGCGGAGAATCTGGCAGGTGTTCCAGGCCAGATCGTACTCGCTGCGAAAGTCATACGACGACCGCTTCGCCACCACCCGCTTGATCCTGTCGAGGACCTTGTGATACGGCGCGCGGATCACTTCTATCGCCAGGACGTTCACGCCCTTACGCAGCAGCCGCGCGGGGACCGCCACATCGCTGAGGCCGCGCTTGCGCAGTCCCATTCGGCGGACGGATTCGGCGCTGGGTCTGCCGGCCCTTCCGCGGCCAGCGGGCAGGTAGTACCCCTGCGGGACCAGCAGCCCGTCGGTCTCCGTGACGAAGGCCTGCTCGGGGTAGCCGTCGGCCAGCGCCTCCGCCCCCAGAGGCCCGGCCGGCAGGTGCGCGCGGGTGAGCTCGTGGCCGTTGACGTAGACCACGACGCCGCCGTGATAGTCCACCGACAGCCGCAGACCCGCGACCTTCGCCGGGTCGGTCACGCGGAACCTTCCGCGCATGCACAGCCGCGACAGGTACGACGTGCGACACGCCTTTCCCGCAAGGCTTCGAACCCAGGCGCCGTCGTCGAAGTCGGGCACTCTCCAGCCGGCCGGCGGCTCGGGCGTGGCCAGGTTCAGCCACGGCTGGGACATCAAGACGGGCTTGAGGCCCGCATCGAGCTGAATGACCGGAGGCTTGAGCGTGTGATGCAGGCGCCAGGATCCCATCGTGTCGAGGATGACCTCGCCGCCGCTGTCATCGGCGCCCAGCGATGGACCTGCGACGGCAAGCGTCCAAGCGGCTATCGTGATCTTCAGGGCCCTCATGTTCCCAGACTATCAAACCGCACAGCGGCCCGTGGGTCTCTGTTCACGCGCCAGGGCGCCCTGGCGCTAGCGTGCGGGCTGCTTGCCGGGCAGCTTGCCGGCCACCGCGGCGGCGAGGGAGTACAGCTCCTCGCTGCGCTTCTGCCAGCCGGACCCCAGGAACCAGTAATGGCCGGCGATTCCCGGGACCCGCCCCCAGCCAAGTCTCGTGGCATAGTTGTCGTCGCGGCCGGTGAGTTGGAAGGTGCACAGGCTCCGCCACATGGGCAAGACCCGTGCGTCCAGCGTCTGCTGGGCCCGCTGGGCCAGGTCGGCGCCGAGTCTGCTCTTGAGCTTCTCGTCGGTCAATGCGCGCTCGATGAAGATCCGCGCCTCGCACTCCTGCACGCCCTCGCGGAAGGCCTCGAAGTGCGTGGTGGCCACCGGGCCGTTCGGTCCTGGGGCCAGCAGAGACGTGTACAGGTTCAGGTTGGACCAACTGCTCTGCGGATACCGCTGCCAGACCGCCCCCTGCCGCCGGTTGCGCTTGTCTCGGACGGCCGGCCAGAAGTCGCCACCCACGCGACCAATGCCCCGCTGCGCCCCGGTGATGTTGATCTCCTGCACGTGCCGCCACGTGCTGGCAGGCGCACGCTCGAAACCCCGGTCGCGCTGGTACTGGGCGGACAGGTCCGGCCGCCGCCAGCCATACAGCCGCTTGCCCGCCGGATCCGTGCGGTACTCGTTGCGCCGCACGTGCGTGTTGTAGCCCACCGCGGCCAACCCGTGCAGCGTCCTGCCCGGGCGGTACGGCGGATGCGAGTGCATCACCCACGGCAGGTCTCCGGTCACTTCCTTGAAGAACGTCAACTCCTCCTTCGTGGGCCAGACGTCCGTGACGAAGCCGAGCATCATGGCCTGGTCCAGGCCCCGTCGCTTCATCCGGTCCCGCAGCTTCGCAAACAGCGATTCCCAGGGCGCCTTGGCCCGGGGATCGCCATACAGGCTCAGGTGAGCGTTGGCCGTCTTGCCGGTTTGGGGGTCCAGCGTGGTCACCAGCGGCCCCTTGCCCGCCAGCGGGTCGTTGCCGTCGCGGACGAAACGCCCCGCGAACCCGCCCTGGGGCTTGAGATCCTTGGGGAACAGATACACGTCCCACACGATGAAGGCCACGATCTTGGGCTTGCCCATGTGCTTCTCGGCAAGGTCCAGATAGCGGTCCATCACGGAGAAATCGTGCTCGTATCCGCCGCCCTTGCTGATCCATCGCACCATGGACTGCTCGTTTCCCAGGTTCGTACCGCAAATCAGGGGGACGTAGAGGACCCGGCTGCCGACTTCGTTCAGAAAGCCAAAGGACTTGGCCATCAGCTCGAAATGCCTGTCGGACCACTGGTCCAGCTTGTACTCCACGGCCAGCGTGTCGGGCGACTGGATCACCTCCACCCAGGTGCGGTAGTCCTGCGAGCCCGGGAGCTCCCAGTCCAGCACCTTGATCGCGATCGGCACTGCCAGGGGCTTCTGTCCCTCCGCGCGAACGGTGAGCTGTCCCGAGTAGTCGCCCGGTGCGGCGCCGGGGGGGACCCTCACCGTCACCCAGACTGGCACTACCGCGCCGGGCACCGCATTGGGCTCGCCGGGCGTCTTGCGCCAGTACCGATCGTCCTGCTTGTCCCGAACGGCGTACACATCCAGCGGCAACTCGCACAGCGCACCCAGCATCGTCGCCTGTTGCGGGTATGCCGGTTCGTAGCGGCTGTACATGCTGGCTTCATCGCCCCAGGGAAGGGCGTAGCGAATGCGGACCGCTGAGGCGGGGATCGTGCCGGCGCTTCCCTTCAGGTCGGTTGGCGTGGCCGTTAGGCCCCGGATCGGCTCGGACGAACCCACCACCACCTTGCCTGAGAACGATCCGTTCCGGGCGGCGACGATCGTCACCGGGCGGACCGCCTCGCAACGGTCGCCGAAGTCCACGTCGAAGTCGGCCGCCAGCACGTCGCTGTTCCAGACCTGAAGGCCCTTTGGCCTGGCGGCGTTCGGCGTCAGGCCGTTGGGGCTTTGCGCCTCCAGCCGCACCGAGACGATCTCACAGGTATTCCATGGCAGGTCATAGGGAGTGGCCTGATTTCGCCATTCGGC
>Ga0307379_10006004_pt1 | contig 16793 bp, 13 predicted proteins | sample UN2MG_FD_202237 | JGI IMG/M metagenome (GOLD analysis project Ga0307379, IMG submission 202237) | Soil microbial communities from Risofladan, Vaasa, Finland - UN-2 | ecosystem: Environmental > Terrestrial > Soil > Coastal area > Acid sulfate soil | place: Finland: Risofladan, Vaasa | collected... | reverse complement strand
ATTGAACAGACTCTAACTATTACAAAAGCATCGACTGACAGCGAAATTATACCGACAATCAGGGAACAGTTGTTGCAACTGCAAAAGGCGGCTGAAAACTACGAGTCAAATGTGCCCACAGACAGGTCTCTGGGAGTGTTTTTGCACGAGATTGCCGATTTGATGGATTCGCATGACCTCAAAGACCAGATGGTTCAGCCCGGCGAAGAAGTAGCAGCAGGGCAGTTGAACTGTATCCCGATTAATATGCAGTGCAAGGGTGGTCTAAAGCAGATATTCAACTTTTTCAAGTCACTTCAGGGATTGGAAAGGCTGGTTCGTACTGAGCAGGTAAAACTTTCCAATGCAAGTGATTTTAGCGGCGAGGTAACCATGCAAACGAAAGGGGTTATTTATTACAGGTCGGGGCTCGAATAGCAGTAAAAGCTGAAAAAGGCAATTATGGAACTAAAGCAAAACAATATCGGAAATGGATTTAACAGGCTTGTAAATCAACTGGCCGCGGATAAGAAAAAGACACTTGTAGCTTCGTGCCTTATCGCCGTGATGGTTTTCATGTGGGCCAAAGTGATGAGCGGCAAAGGCCCAAAAAGTGCCGAAGCGGCATCTTCTTATCGGCAGGCGCATGAGCAGCAGGGACCGGAATCAAAGGTGAGTTTTGTGGAGATGCCGAGTGTTAAAGGTCGTAATGATGTGCTTACCAGAGACTTTTTTAAAGTCAATGGTGAAGTTTTTGGTAATACCGAAGAAGTAAACATGATTTCAAAGACAAGTGAAGGTGACATTAGCGTAATTGTAGAGAAGTTGAAGTTAGAAGCAATTGAATTGGGCAGGAATCCTCAGGCTTTTATTAACAATAAGCTGCTGTCTGTTGGGGACAGCCTGCTCGTAAGAGATGGAAGTAATACGTATGAATGTGAAGTAGTCAGCATCGAAAAAAACACGGTGCTTATAAGATGTTTAGAAGCAGAAATAACGCTCAAGTTTAAATCAATTAATGTTGCCGATTAAAAAGTTGTGTTAATTGGCTTCTCATTCTGTGGGTTGCTGCAGAGTGAATGTTTAAAGGAAAAGGAGTTAAATTATGTATCACGACAAGAAAACAAGTACAAAGATTAAAAGAAAAGCAGATTTGTTTGTCTGGTGTTTTATCCTGGCAGTGCTGGCGGCCAGTGCCGTTGGTAATGTGGGGCAGGAACCGGCGGATGTTGAGACTGAAGAGGTTATAAGCAGTATCGATGTCGAAACAAATGCCGATGATGATGACCTTATGGACAAAACAATCCAGTCACTCACTTTTAAAAAGGATATTGGAATCAGGGATGCGCTGCACTTTCTGGCGGCGAAGTACCAGAAAAACATTGTGCCTGCTCCTCAGGTGGACGGCGTGATTACGGTTACCAGCCTATATGACGTGACCTTTGAGGAGGCCATGGATGCGATTTTAGGCGGGGGGTTCGAATTTGAAGAAAAGGCGAACCTGATCGAGGTATTTCCAAAGGGAGATGTGAGCCGGATGAAATACGAGGTATTTGCTCTGAATTATATCAGTGCAGATGAAGCGAGAAAGCTCATTACTCCGGTTCTGAGCGGCAAAGGTGTAGTCGGAGTGACGACGGCGGCGGAGACCGGCGTGCCTACCGGCGAGTCTATCAGTTCGCCGAAGGGCGGCGGCGACACAATGTCACTTAGGGATACAATCGTGGTGTATGACTATACTGAAAACATTAAGAGGGCTAAAGAGCTGATAGCATCTATTGACGTCAGGCCACAACAGGTCCTTATCGAGGCGACTATTCTCAGCGCGACACTGACCGAGAATACGCAATTCGGTATCGACTGGCAAACTCTCAAGGATACCGCCGTGACCAGCTTAACGGGCATTGGTCAGGGTGCTTCAGACTACTTTAAGTCCAACGGCACTCAGCTGGGAGGGGCAACGGCAGTAACCGGCGGCTTGACCGTTGGTCTTGCATTTGGCGATATTGGCTCATTTATCCGAGCGGTTGAACAGGTCAGTGATATAACCATTCTGGCCAATCCCAAGATATTGGCAGTCAATAAGCAGCTTGGTCAGGTTTATATAGGTGATAAAATTGGCTACCGGGAAGGCGACACGTTTGATGCACAAGGCAATCGAGTGGAGGGTCAAGTTAGCTTTCTCGATACCGGTACGAAGCTTTCGTTCAGGCCCTATATCAGCGTCGAAGGGCATATCAGGCTGGATATTCATGCCAAGAGCAGTACGGACAAATCCTCTGGTGGAATACCTTCCGAAACATCAACCGAATTGGTGAGCAACATAATGGTCAAAGACGGTCAGACAATTGTTATTGGCGGTTTGTTCCAGGATACAATTGAAACCAAGAAAAGCCAGATTCCTGTTCTGGGTGATTTGCCCTTTGTAGGAATCGCTTTCAAAGGTACTTCTGACCAGTTAGTACGCAAAGAAGTGATGGTTTTGCTTACACCTCATGTTATAGAGGAGCCGGGCGAGGCTGAAGGGCAGGCAAGAATGGACGATGTCCGTCGTAAAAGAGTCGGAGCAAAGGATCAATTGCAGTGGATTGGCAGAACGAGACTGGCAGAGGACTACTACGTCAGTGCTGTAGAGCTCTATCTCGACGGTTACAACGAGGCGGCATTGCAGAAAGTAAACAAGGCAGTTGCGCTTCGCCCGACATATATCGAGGCGATAAACCTGAAGGAGAAAATCGTCCGTGAAACAGCACCGGAAGACGCAGCTATGATGGAGCGTATCATGCTTGACGTTGTCGAGCGTGAAGAAACAAATAAGTGGCTCAGGAGATAAGGAAATCTGAAAATGTTACGCAAAGCATTGATAGCGGTGGCCGTAATCAGCTGTGCGGTTTGCTCAGGTTGTGAGTCGCACACTGAAAGTAAAAAACTCGCGCAGGAGCGATGGCAAAAGTCTTCTGCCGGGATAAAGCTTAGTCTTGCCCAGCAGCAGTATGACGAGGGCAAATACGAGGACGCGATGGAGACGGTTCAGGAGTGCATCAAAGCAGACCCTGAGCTGGCGGATGGCCATTTGTTGTTCGGCAAACTGCTGCTGGAAGACGGCCGCTGTGAAGATGCTGCCAAGCAGCTGCAATTAGCTGTTAAATTGAACAGTGAACTTGATGAAGCCTGGTATTGTCTGGGTACGGCCACACAGGAGCAAAGAGATTACCAGCAGGCTTTGTATTACTACGACAAGGCGATGACACTAAAACCTGACAATGCCGAGTATATTCTCGGCGTTGTTGAAATACATGCTGTACAGGGGAAGTTTATACCTGCGATACAGTTACTCGAGCAGAAAATGATAATCCTGCCAAAGGACGTTTCGTTGAAGGTGACCACGGCGGACTTGATGTGCAGAGCTAAGGAATATGAAGACGCTGCCGAACTTTATAAAGAGGCAATACTGATGTCCAGCGAGGGCGGGAGCGAAACTGAATCTCTTGGCTACTGCTACATCTTCAGCGGTAAATGGGCCCAGGCCGCGGAAATTTTCAACAAACTGCTCGAGGAGTCTGATGACCAGGACAAAAAAAGACTGTATCTTCAGACGCTTGCCCTGTGCAGCATGAATTGTGCTCAATATGAAAAGGCCGTTAATTGCTACAGCAAATTAACAATCGAAGAAAGGGACAACGCTGAGCTCTGGATGAAGATGGGACAGGCCGCACTGGGCGCACGTTCTATCAATCTCGCGCAAAGGTGTGCAGAAAAGGCGATGGATTTGCAGGCTGGCTATTCAGATGCAATTGCTTTGCTTGGCTGTGCCGAATATGCCGGAGGCAATTATCGTCGTGCAATCAAGACCTTTGAAAAGTTGAATACGGATGATAAAAACGCCGGATTTTCGTGGCTGATGAGGGCCAGATGCTATGAGCAGCTTGGCCAGAAGGACAAGGCCGAGCGAGCATATAAAAAGGCTATGGAAATAAATCCTCACACTGAGCTTGGGGATTTTCTCGTCAAGGAAAAGGATATCGGTAACGTGTGATTGTCAACTGAGAAATAAATACAGGATGGTTGTATAAGAATCAGGGTTATGGTTTTGAAATCGGTAAGAAACTTAAATGGCATGGCCACAGGAATTGTGGCGATTGGCTTAATAGCAGTAAACTTTACTGCCTGGCATTACTCCGGCCTGGGGGCAGGTTGGAGTTTGGCCGCCTTCGTATGCGGTGTAATAGGTGCCGTGGTTGTGAGTTTATTTAGCTGGCAGTACCTGCTGCTCTCGCGGCGAATCTCCTCCATAGTAAAATGCCTTAAAGAGGGCAAAAAAACCCACCTCAAACCGACAGGAACTGGCATGGTAGATGAGTTGGATGAGGCGATTGACAGTCGTTTCAACGGCAACGCCAGCTATATCGAGGAGCTCGAGAAGCAAATTCAGGAATCGGAAGTCAAAATACAAATCCTGCGCAGACAAAAGAAAAACACCGAGGCAATTATATACAGTATTCGCGATGCGGTCATCGTTATCGACGAATTTGACAAGTTGCTGATGGCCAATGAAGCGGCGGGGGATATTTTCGGGTTCGAGTTTAAAAACTCGCAGCACAAACCAATAGCGGAACTTATCAGTAGCGGAAAAAACAATTCCGGTGAAAAAGAGTTTGTGAATTTGGTGCATCAGAGCAGCAAGGGGAAAGTCCGGCATACAAGAAGAGAGATTGATTTCATAAAGAGCGGCGAACCAAGGACTTATGACTGTATCGTTTCGAGTGTTCACGACCAGGCAGAGCAGGTTTCCGGTGTGGTCGCTGTGCTGCACGATATTACACGTGAAAAAGAAATAGCGCAGATGAAAAACGATTTTGTAAGCCATGTTTCGCACGAACTGAAAACTCCCCTGTCTTCAATAACGGCATATTCTGAGATGCTGATGGATGGAGAGGCGGAAGATGCCAAAACAAGAAAGGAATTTTATTCGGTAATACAAAATCAGGCCAAAAGACTGAATCGGCTCATCGAGGACATCTTAAATATTTCGCGGATAGAATCGGGCCTTGTGAAGGTGGAAAAGGAGCCGGTCAGCGTGACAATACTTATAGAAGAACAGCTTCAGATGATAAAAGGCTATGCCGAGGAAAAGGGGATTGAGGTTATCGGGCAAAAACCAATAATTTTCGACCAGGTATATATAGACAGGGACATGATTTCACAGGTTATTGTCAACCTTCTCAGCAACGCCGTTAAGTACACGCCCTCCAAAGGTTCGATAAAAATCGCCACTGAAGTTGATGAAATAACGAGCAGTGTACGTGTTAGGGTCACTGATACGGGGGTTGGGATACCTGAAAATGAAGTAGACCATGTCTTTGATAAGTTCTATAGGGTCAAGGCAAATGAGGGCCAGGCAAAAGGTACAGGATTGGGTCTCAACCTTGTTAAGCAAATAGTCGAAAAGATTCATAATGGACGGGTGTTTGTCACGAGCAAGCCCGGAGTAGGCAGTACTTTTGGATTCGAGTTGCCTTTAGCAACTGAAAAGGTGGGCCAAACAGTGTGATGACAGATGACGAAGATGCTTCGTTCCAGTGTTTTATGGAGGCAAAATGATGGCAAAGAGCAAAGTTTTAGTTGTGGATGATGAGATACACATTGTTCATGTAGTGTCTATAAAGCTTCGGAATAATGATTATGAGGTTATATCGGCCGAAAATGGCGCCGAAGCCTTTGAACTGGCCTGCCGTGAAAAGCCGGATATTATCGTCACGGACTTTCAGATGCCCGTTATGACAGGGCTGGAACTTGTACAGAAACTTCGTCAGTCTGAGCAGACGAAAGACATACCCGTAATTATGTTGACTGCGAGGGGCTTTGCAATCGAGGACGAATCGAAAGAACAACTGCAAATATCGGAGTTCCTAAGCAAGCCATTTAGTCCCAAGGAGTTATTGAGAACTATCGATGATATTCTCTATCAAAGAGCGGTGACGCAAAAAGGTTGATTAGGTTTTAGGTTCTATGTTACACAATATTGAAAACAAGTTGGATTCTTCACGGCTGCGTGAATTAGAGAAATTCGGCAGCAGGATAAACAAGCTTGGCCTGAACTTCGCAGTTTGTGACCTGCAAAGCAATGTGCTTGTGCTTTGTGAAGGTGATAAAGTCGAAAGTGATAAACAGTTGATAACTAATGCCTGCCGTGCTGCTCTCGAGGGCATGTCAAAGGGCGAAAAGCAAAGTTCCGATGGCTTCTTGACGGCTGTTTTAAAGTCTGGAGACGAAGCTATTGGGGTTGCTTTGATTGATTTGAGTGAGGAAACAAAGGATGCTGATGGCTCGAGAACCGACCAGCCTTGCGGGTTTAGGGCGATTATAAATGAGATGCTCAGCGTTTTGGTTGATACCTTCCAGGCCGAAGCTAAAGGCAGAGAGCAAATAGAGATGGTCAGCACGGAGTTGGCTCAGGTCTATGAGGAGTTGGTGCTGCTTCACAAGTTAAGCACGAATATGAAAGTTACCGAGTCCGATGCCAACTTTTTGCAGATGGCCTGTGACAGTTTGACAGGCATAGTCAGTGTCGAAGGTATCGCGATACTGCTCGAAAGAAACATAGATAACGAGAAACAGCAGGTTTTGGCGGCTGGCTCGGGACTTATAGATATAAACCAGCATATGGCTATCGTTTTGAAGAAATGGCTAATCGAGGAAATAAACAGCGGCAAAGAAGCATTATTGGACAGCGAAGTAGATTCGCCTTTTAAGTATGATTGGCCTGACCATATAAAAAATATCATCGCGGTGCCTTTACTGGGCAAAGAAAAAAGCAGTACGTCTTCAGCGGAGAAAACACACAACAGCCACATCGTGATAGGAATGTTGTTAGCAATAAACAGAATCGATAAGCCGGATTTCGACAGCACTGATGCGAAACTGTTCAATTCGGTCGCCAATGGTTGTGCCGTCTTCATTGAAAACGGCAGACTCTTCAAAGACCTCAAGGAATTATTTATAGGCTCATTAAAGGCGTTAACAAATAGCATTGACGCCAAAGACCAATACACACGAGGTCATTCTCAGCGGGTTGCGTTCATTTCCAAATGGATTGCCGAGAAGGTCGACGAAAAACTGCCTCTGGAGACCGAGCAGATACACAAGATTTATCTTGCAGGGTTACTGCATGACATAGGGAAAATGGGTATTGATGAATCGGTGCTGCGCAAAAAAGGTACACTTACCGAACATGAGATTGAATGCATGAAGACTCATCCTACAATAGGTGCTGATATTTTAGGTGAGATAAAACAGATGCGTGATATTGTCCCCGGGGTATTGTGTCATCATGAGCGAATCGATGGTACGGGTTATCCCAGAGGGCTCGTCGGTGATGAGATACCTATGGTCGGAAAGATTATAGGCCTTGCCGACAGCTTTGATGCTATGACTTCAAAGAGAACTTACAGAGGTGCTATGACCGTGGAAGAAACCCTCGCCGAAATAGAAAGGGGTCTCGGCACCCAGTTTGACGAGGAAATCGGCAGAATATTTATCGAAAGTGATGTTTATCGGCTGTGGGACATTATGCAGGATGCGTTTACCGAAATTTACGGAACCGATAATCTCTCGGAATATGGTGCTGTTGCAGTTGGGACATTAATCAGATGAAAGTAAAAACACAGGATTATAATAATATTACGGTCGTCGAATTGCAGGGTGAATTGGAAGTTGATTTCATAGAACTTTTCCAAAAGACCGTGACGGGTATTATCGCTACGCACAAAGCCGGCATTGTGATTGATATGAGTGAGGTGGGTTTTATTGACAGTGCCGGGCTCGAACGGCTGTTGTGGGCACGTGATTACTGCAACGAAAATGACTGCCAGTTCCGATTGGCGGGACTTGACGAAAATTGCGCGAAAATACTTGAAATTACCCGTCTGGAAAACGAGTTTGACCGCTATGCCGAAGTAGCCAAGGCGGTCAAAAGCTTTGCTTGAAAATCAAGGTCTGTTTTAAGGAATCTCTTATTCGGGAAGAGTAATATGGGGCAGGTAGCAACAGAAAACAAAATGAAACTTGGCGAGTTGCTGCTGGTGCGAGGCATCGTTACCAAAAAGCAGATTGACGAAGCGCTTACCGAACAGAAAGATAAGGGCCATCGCAAGCTGCTCGGTGAACTGCTCGTTGAGATGAATTACTGCACGGAGAACCAGATAGCATCGGCCCTGGCAGAGGCTTACAATGTCCCTTACGCCCAGGTCAGCCCTAAAATATGTGATACTAAAGTCATTGAAGTACTGCCGAGAGAATTTCTTGAAAAGCATGTTGTTTTGCCCCTGTTTAGGGTCTATGACGTTCTTACCGTGGCGGTTAACGAGCCGTCGAACGTGTTTTTGTTAGACGAAATAGAGCGCATCAGCGGGTGTAAGGTGCAGGTAGTCTGTGCGACAGCCAAAGATATTCAGGCCACACTGCAGACGTACCTGCCGGCTGCCAATGTATTTGTTATCGATGATATCATGGACGAGGAGGGCCTGGAAGATTTTACCCTGATTGAAAATATTACACAGGACATAAGCAACCTTGAGGAAATAGCGGGTCAGTCGCCGGTAGTAAAACTGGTGAATTACCTGATTTATAACGCGGTTCGGGAGAATGCCAGTGACATTCATATAGAGCCGGACGACAAAAAGCTTCGAGTCAGATACAGGGTTGACGGCAGGCTCTATGAAAAGATATGTCCCCCCATCCAGATGCATTCGGCGATTGTCTCGCGTATAAAGATAATGGCAGAGCTGGATATTGCCCAGCGGCGTCTGCCACAGGACGGAGGAATTCACGTTCTTCTGGAAGGCAAGCCGATTGATTTGCGAGTATCCGTTATGCCGGGCAATTTCGGCGAGAAGGTGGTCATTAGAATTATCGACCCGCAAAAAATAATTTTCAACTTTGAATCACTCGGCTTTACCTACGACAACCTGCAGTTGTTTAGAAAAATAATACAATCTCCGAACGGGCTGGTTTTAGTGACAGGGCCGACAGGTTCCGGCAAGAACACCACTCTTTATGCCGCTCTTTCGGAATTGAACAATGAAGAGGTGAATATCTGCACGGTTGAGGACCCTGTCGAATGTAACATGAGTGGAATAAATCAGTTTCAGGTAAGCCACACTGTGGGGTTTGAATTTTGTACGGCGCTTCGCAGTCTGCTGCGACAGGACCCGGATGTTATCATGGTGGGAGAAATACGTGATGAAGATACCGCCAATATTGCCGTTCAGGCAGCTCTGACGGGTCATCTTGTCCTGTCAACTTTACATACAAATGATGCGCCGGGGGCCGTCACTCGTTTACTGGACCTTGATGTTGCTCCGTATCTTATAAGCGCCTCGCTAATCGGAGTACTGGCTCAGCGGCTGGTTCGCAAAATATGTCTGAATTGTAAGGCCGAGTATGAGCCTTCTCCGAGTATAAGAAGCATGATAGAAAAACTCGGTGGTAAGGTTTCCAAATTTTACCGTGGAGTCGGCTGCAAGAAGTGTCGCAATACCGGCCACATCGGTCGAATTGCAGTACATGAGCTGTTTGTACCCGACGAAGAGATAGCGGAGATGATAAATAATAGGGCTGAATTGAAAAAGTTAAGAACCAAGATCCTTCAAAACGGGATGGTATCTTTGAAACTTGACGGCATTGAAAAGGTCAATGCCGGAATAGTATCCATCGAAGAGATATTGCGTACAACTTAAGTGACCGGTATTAGTGATTTTCGGTTAACGACCGAGCGTCCTGAGGCTTTATTATGGCAGAACAGGCAATAAAAACCCCGGAAAAGTTAGACTCGGCGAATGGGTCGCGTGGCCATAAACCACAGACCGCCCAGGCACCACCCGACTATTTAGATTCCCCATCATATCTTAATACCAGTTCATCGCGTAATATTCCGCTACGGACCGCAAGAGTAAAACCGGTGGAATTGATATTATTTACCACACAACTGTCGGTCATGCTCGACAGTGGGGTGGTACTAAGCGACGCCCTTGATGCTATTGCAACTCAGGCCGAGCAGGGCAACTTTAAAATGATTATCATGGAGATATCTGAAAGGGTAAAGGGCGGAGACAGCTTTTCAAAAGTACTCGCTGGATACCCCAGGGTTTTCAATTCCATGTTTATCAGCATAGTCAAAGCATCGGAGGCTTCGGGGAAAATGGCCGAAATGCTGGATGTCCTTAGCGGATACCTGGATTTCGAGTCCGAGACCCGCAAACAGGTAAAAGGTGCGCTCACGTATCCTTTTATAATGGCCCTAATGGCTATAGCCTCAACTGGAAGCCTGATGTTCTTTGTTTTGCCCAGATTTATGAAGATCTACGAAGCCAGAGGCGCCGCGCTGCCAAAGCTTACTCAAGTACTTGTTGGTTTCTCACAGGTACTTCGGAACTTAGAGATAATGACGCTTATCACGACGGTGCTGATATTTCTTTCAGCGGCCTTTTATTATTGGGCTCGAACTGTTGCTGGGCGGCGTATCATAGATTATATAAAGATCAGCATTCCTGTTTTAGGTACTATGTTTATCGATTTGGTGGTAACCCGCAGTATGCGTATTATGGCCACAATGCTCAATACCGGAGTGAGTCTGCTTGATGCCCTTGAGGTGATGCGAGGTTCGTGTGAAAATTACCATTTCCAGCGGCTCTGGACTGGGACCGATGAAAAGATTCGTGATGGCTACCAGTTATCCGAATCGATACAGATTTTGCAGGCTGGTGAAAGTCAGCCATTTCACAGGAAAAATAACAAAAAAGCCCTACAGTTAATTGCTCCCGGGGTTATCCAAATGCTCCAGGCCGGTGAAAAGAGCGGCAAACTTGGCGAAGTCTGTGATAAAATCTCGGTCTTCTACGAAAAGAAGCTCAAATCTTCGATTAAAAGTGTTACAGCCCTTATTGAACCGCTTATGATAGCTGTTTTGGGGGCTATTATTGGAACTATTGCCATAGCCCTTCTACTGCCTGTATTCAAGATATCCAGCGTTATTGCACACTGACAGGCATATCACCAAAATACTCAATGCAGTTACAAAACAGCTTGGTTTTACCCGACTGAAGCCCTCGTGTGCTCAATAACCTGCTGTCCTGTCTTAATTTCGCGGATTTATCCTGTTAAACTTTGTTGTAGAAAACCCTTGCAAATATAAAAAACCCTCGTTATAATACCAAGTTCGGCTTTTATAAGGTTTTTTAACAGTAAAATAACCAGGCTGATAAAACTGATGTTCTCAAGCTTTAAGGGTAGTCGTATTGAACCTTATGAAAAAGTGAAAGGATTTGTCCGTAAAATGTTAAAATCGCAGGAAAAACAGAAAATAGTAGGTGAATTTGCTACACACAAAGGTGATACAGGCTCGCCGGAAGTGCAGATTGCACTTCTGACAAAAAAGATTAATGAACTTACCGAGCATCTGAAAATTCACCGCAAGGACCATGCTTCCAGACGTGGCCTGCTGAAAATGGTCGGAACCAGGTCCGCTTTGCTGAAATACATAAGTAAAAAGGACGTCACTCGTTATAGAAATGTTATATCCCGACTTGGTTTGCGAAAGTGAAAAACGCGGAGCATGTCTCAATTCAAGCACTAAATAAAATGTGCAAAACATGAGGTGTTTATGTTCGATATATGTAAGGTAGAAAAACAAATTGGGGGCAGAAATTTATCAATCGAGACCGGCAAAATAGCCAAACAGGCCGATGGCGCGGTTTTAGTACAGTACGGCGATACTATTGTTCTTGTTGCCGCTGTGACCGCACCACCAAGGTCAGAAGATATTGATTTTTTCCCGCTGAGTGTTGATTATCGCGAGAAGCACAGTGCCGCAGGCAAGTTCCCCGGCGGCTTTATAAAGCGCGAAGGCAGGCCGAGCACAAAGGAAATTTTGACGGCAAGGCAAATAGACAGGCCTATTCGCCCGTTGTTTCCAGAAGGATACATTCAGGAAGTTCAGATTCAGGCCTCTGTCATGAGCTTTGACGGCGAAAATGACCCTGATGTGCTGGCAATGATTGGGGCCAGCGCCGCACTTACCATTAGCAAAATTCCCTTCATCGGCCCTATCGGTGCATGCAGACTGGGAAGGGTAGACGGACAGTTCGTAATAAACCCAACGCACAAGCAACTTGAAGACAGCGATATTAACCTGCTGCTTGGCGGACGCAAAGAGGCGTTGAATATGATTGAAGTCGGGGCAAAGGAATTACCCGAGCAGGTTATTGCAGAGGCTATTGAGACCGCGCACAAAACTGTTGCCCAAGTCTGTGAACTTATTGAAGAGCTGCGCGAAAAAGCAGGTGTAGAGAAAGAAACACCGCTTGTGGAAATTGATGGGGAACTTTACGAGAAGCTAAAGTCACAGATATCAGACAAATTATATGAGCTAAAACAAGTGCCCACAAAGCACGAGCGCAGTCAGGCCGTAAAAGAATTATTTGAGCAGCTTGTAGAGCAGTATTGCGAAACGGGAGACGACCAGTCCCCAAAATATGAAAAGTCAATTGTAAAACGGATATTCGACAAAATTGAAGGCGAGGTCGTCAAAAAGTTACTGTTGGACGGCAAGAGACTGGACGGCCGGGGCTATAATGACATTCGACAGATTGAGTGTGAGGTTGATGTCCTGCCCCGTACTCACGGGTCGGCTCTGTTTACACGCGGTGAAACGCAATCCATTGTAAGTGTGACTCTTGGAACTATCAGAGACGCCCAGATTATAGATGGCCTGCTGGAAGAATATACTCAGAACTTTACACTCCATTATAACTTCCCGCCGTTTTCCGTCGGGGAAGTACGTCCTATTCGAGGGCCCGGAAGAAGAGAAATCGGCCACGGAGCTCTCGCTGAAAGAACGCTTGAGCAGGTCAGACCGCCCGAAGATGAATTCGCATACACTATCAGGGTCATTTCCGACATAACCGAATCAAACGGTTCCAGTTCAATGGCTTCGGTTTGCGGGGGCTCGCTCGCTTTGATGGACGCGGGCGTGCCAATCAAAACCGCCGTTGCGGGAATATCAATCGGCATGATAAGTGATGGAAAAGGAAGACACGAATTACTGACAGATATCATGGGCGAAGAAGACCATTTCGGAGAAATGGATTTCAAGGTCGCTGGTACTGTCAATGGTATTACCGGCATTCAGCTCGATATAAAGGCCGAAGGACTTGAGCATGATGTTATGGTAAAGGCGCTGGAGCTGGCCAGGCAGGCCCGACTGAAAATATTAGATATTATGAACAAGACCATAAGTCAACCAAGGCCTGAACTGAGCAAGTATGCTCCCAAGCTTATATCGATAGAAATCGACCCCGAGCTTATCGGGAAAGTAATCGGCCCGGGAGGAAAAATAATTAAAGGCATCCAGGAGCAAACCGACACCACCATTGAAATCGAGGACAATGGTACAATTTACATAAGCTGCCTCGGCGGTGACAACCACCTAAAGGCAAAAGAAATTATAGAATCCATCACCCAGCCACCGGTAATAGGGCGGATATACGAACAGGCAAAAGTCGTCTCTGTCAAGGACTTTGGAATATTTGTTGAACTTGCACCGGGCGTCGAAGGCCTCTGTCATGTCAGCGAGCTTAGCAACAGCTATGTCAAGAACATCGACACCGTCTGCAAGATGGGCGATATAATACCGGTAAAATTGATAGCAGTCGATGACCAGGGCAGAGTCAAACTTTCACGCAAAGCCGCTCTTGCCGAGCTTGATAAGGCGAATAAAAAGCAGCCTAAAGCCGAAAAGCAATAATTTTCTTATCATGCAAGGCAGATCAGGGCATTTTACAGCACTGTAATCTGAATCTGTGCTATTAAGAAGCAGGGGTAAAGTAAGTGTGGCAGCTTGTAACTGGTTTTGGCATTGCTTTGTTTATACTTATACCGGTCGTGTTGTGCTTTTTGCGAAAAAAGACTTCGCAGAGCGCTGACACCACCAGCAGACACCTTGAGGATCTCCAGAATCTCAGCAAACTTACCGGTGAGCTTGCACATGAAATCAAAAATCCACTCTCAACCATAAAGATAAATCTTAAGCTTACCGCCGAAGAACTCCGGGACTGTGACGACAACGGGCCGCAGGGCCAAAAATGCAAAAGGGCACTTAGAAAAATAACGATTATCCAAAAAGAAACCGACAGGCTCGAGCAGATTCTTGCAGGGTTCCTGCGTTACATCACCAGGCCGCAGTTGCAGTTGGCAAAGTCTGATATTAATTCTCTTATCGGCGACATGGTGGATTTTTATTCCCCGCAGGCACACAGTCACTCGATAACTATTCGGACAGGATTGTATAATGGGCCGCTTTTTTGTAAAATTGATGCAGACATGTTAAAACAGGTCATATTAAATTTGTTTATAAACGCGCAGCAGGCCATGGAAAACGGCGGAGATTTGATAGTCAGGACCGACCGCCGCCAAAATGACGCCGTCATCGAGATAAGCGATACCGGCACCGGCATTGAACCGGAAAGGCTCAGCTCTATTTTCGACGCCCACTATTCGTCAAGACCTCATGGAAGCGGCCTTGGCCTGCCCACTGCCAAAAAAATAATCGACGCGCATAAAGGGAGGATAAATGTTAACAGTGATGTCGGTAAAGGAAGTTCGTTTACTATAAATCTGCCTCTTTTGTCTTAGATAAGGTGTCACTCTGATGAGCAAAGAAGCTGTAATTCTGGTCGTCGACGATGAGCGTGACCACGCCGACGGTATTGTCGAGGCGCTCGAAAAATTTTGCGCAAAGGCAATTGCTGTTTACAACGGCAAAGACGCTCTCGAGATTCTGCGCAGCCGGCAGATTGACATTGTTGTTACCGATTTGAAGCTTGGCGGTGATATTGACGGACTCGCCGTCCTCGAAGAGGCCAAAAAGCTAAACATCTGGACGGAGGTTATTCTAATAACCGCTTATGCAACCATCGAAACCTGCAAAGAAGCCATAAGGCAGGGCGCGTATGACTATCTTGTAAAGCCAATAGATATCGACCAGCTTCGTACTCTCGTCAGCCAGGCGGCACGCAGGGTCTTAGCAGCTAAAAGACAAAGGGCCAAAAGCGGTAAGGCGGCAGGCGAAGAATTTCTGTTTTACGGCGTTCGCGGCGGAACCCACGATATGGAGGGCATATTCGAGGTCCTAAGACGCGTGGCCCCGACCAATATCCCCGTCCTTATTGAAGGCGGTTCCGGCACAGGCAAGGAGCTACTGGCAAAGGCCATTCACGACAACTCCCAGCGGGCCGACAAGCCCTTCAGGCCCGTAAACTGCGCGGGACTGACCGAAACGCTGCTTGAAAGTGAACTCTTCGGCCACGTCAAAGGCGCCTTTACCGGTGCAGCGGCCGACAGGCAAGGCCTGTTCGAAATAGCAGACAAGGGAACCCTCTTCCTGGATGAGATAGGCGATATGCCCCTGAATATGCAGGCAAAACTACTCCGCGTTCTCGAAGACGGCATTATTACACCCGTCGGTTCGGCAAAACAAATTGCCGTCGATGTCCGCGTCATAAGCGCGACAAACCATGACCTCACCGACCTTATAGCACGAAAGAAATTCCGCCAGGACCTCTTCTTTAGAATAAAGGGCGTCAGCATCTCGCTGCCCGCCCTGTGCGACAGGGCCGATGACATACCAGAGCTTGTCGATTACTTCCTGAAAGAAGCCGCCGCAGAAACCGGCTCTGCCGTTACCTCAATGACCGATGCCGCTCTGACAATTCTAAAAAACTGCCAATGGCCCGGAAATATTCGCCAGCTGCGAAACTGTATCAGGACCATGGTCGTAATGTGCGACCACGACAAGCTCGACGTGGCCGACATCCCGCCCGAGATTCACCAGGTGCGCCAGTTGCCTTCCGGCAAAGCCGCTGATTTGGGAAGCGTATCATTAAACGAACTGGAAAAGCAGGCCATCATAGAGACTCTCGCCAAGACCGGAAACAACCGCGAAAAAGCCGCCAAAATACTCGGCATCGGCGAAAGAACGCTCTACCGAAAAATAAAGGAATATGACCTCTAACCGCGAATTAGTCCTTTTTTAGCACCTATCCCCGCTCAAGGTTAGTATTTGTTACCATATCAGCCTCCCAAAAGCCCCCTCTTGCCCCATACTACCGCGGAAAATATACCCGCACCTCCGGATGCATGCAGTAAAGCCGGTACACCGTCCCATCATCAACCAGAATCGGGCTGTTCGCGATAACTATCGGGTTGTTCGGGTACTTTTTCCAGCAGACCAGGTCCGCTGAAACCGCCACACTCACACACCACTGGCCCCACTCCCGGCCCTCCGTTCCCTGACCGATTCCGTGATAGTAGGCATAGTATTTGCCCTTGTGCCTGATAATATAGTCCAGCGCAATCAGTTTACCGTCGTAATCCTCCGGCCCGGGACTAAGCACCGGCTCATCCACAACATTCGTCCACACTTCAAGGTCCGTCGACTTCGCCAGCCAGACATGCAGGTCGTCACGCTCATAGAACAGGTACCACACGTCCCCCTCAATCAATACCGTAGGCGTCCCGTATGGCCCCGGACTCAGCCGCTCGCCCGTCGTGTAACGAACATCAAGGTCGCCCTGGTCCTCCCAATGCACGCCGTCTTTGCTCGTAAGCAGATGCGCTATGTCACCTCGACCCTCGGCAAACATATAGTACGTCCCGTCATGCTTGACCACAAACATGTCCTCCACCCATCTCTCCGTAAATATTGGGTTCCCTTCGTATCGCCTCCACTCGAATCCGTCCCGGGATGTTGCATATCCTAA